>Ga0213853_10787447_pt1 | contig 13634 bp, 9 predicted proteins | sample ABR_2016_MetaT_FD_164456 | JGI IMG/M metagenome (GOLD analysis project Ga0213853, IMG submission 164456) | Metatranscriptome of freshwater sediment microbial communities from post-fracked creek in Pennsylvania, United States - ABR_2016... | ecosystem: Environmental > Aquatic > Freshwater > Creek...
CGCATCGGGCAGGCTCAGCGCGCCAATCCGTCGGCTCTCGGCCTCGACGTACAGCGCGCGGCCCGGATCGACCCGGCGCAGCGCGTCCCACAGCGCCGTCTCGAAACCGCGCTGGCTGGGTTGCGGGCACTGCGGCAGGCCGCCCAGCACGGAGCCGCGATGCTGGGCCAGCGCCTCCAGGTCGAGCACCTGCGCGCCGGCGAGCGCGAGGTGAGCCAGCAGGCGGCTCTTGCCGCTGCCCGTCGGCCCGGTGATCACGCGCAGGTCGCAGCGCGCCGGCAAGCGCTCGAGCTCGGCGATCACGAGGCGGCGAAACGCCTTGTAGCCGCCGTCGAGCCGTCTCACGCGCCAGCCGACGCGCCCGAGCACGTGCGCCAGGGCGCCGCTGCGCTCGCCGCCGCGCCAGCAGTAGACCAGCGGTCTCCAGTCCTGAGGTCGATCCGCGAAGCGCTGCTCAAGGTGCTGCGCGACGTTGCGCGCGACCAGTGCCGCGCCGACGCGCCGCGCGGCAAACGGCGACTGCCGGCTGTACAGCGTGCCGACCCGCGCGCGCTGCGCGTCGTCGAGCACCGGGCAGCTGATTGCTCCGGGCAGGTGATCGTCGGCGTACTCCGACGGACTGCGCACGTCGATGATCTCGTCGAAGGCGCCGTGCGCCAGCGCCGCGGCGCAGTCGACGAGGTCACCGCGCGGCGCGTCGCCGTTCATCCGCGCGGTTCCAGCATGGCCTTCAGCGGCGGCCAGACGTTGGCGAGCATCAGCGGTTCGGCGGCGGCGACCGGGTGCAGGTGGTCGGCCTGGAACAGTTCGAGCCGGTCGGCGAAGCCTTCGAACAGGAAGGGCACCAGCGCGACCCGGTTCGCGTGGGCGAGCTCGACGTAGACCGCGCCGAAGCCGTCGGCGTAGACGCGTCCGTAATTGGGCGGGATGCGCATGCCGACGAGCAGCACGCGCGCGCCCGCGGCACGGCTCGCATCGATCATCGCCTGCAGGTTCGCGCGCATCTGCGCCAGCGGCAGCCCGCGCAGCCCGTCGTTGGCCCCGAGTTCGAGCACCACGACCGCCGGCCTGTAGCGCGCGAGCAGGCCGGGCAGCCGCGATCGGCCGCCGCTCGTGGTCTCGCCGCTGATGCTGGCGTTGAGGACGTTATACTGAAGCCTCGTCTCGACCAGGCGGGCGACGAGCAGCATGGCCCAGCCGGTGTCGCGTGCAAGGCCATACTCGGCCGACAGGCTGTCGCCGAGGATCACGATGGTGCGGGTCGTGGCCGCCGGGGTCCGCCCGACGGCGCGGTCTGCTTTGTCGGCAGGCGCCACGGCTCCCGGCGCGGCATTCGTGTCCGCGGCCCCGGCGGCGGTCGCCCGAGCCGCAATCACGAACCCCGCAACGATGGCCAGTGCGCGCGCCAACGCGGCGCGGCGGTCCCGTACTGCACGACTAGAAAGCATCCGTTGAGCGCGTCGCATCAAATTCCGGCGGTTGAGGCACAGTCACTGACGAAAATCGTGGTCGACGCGACGGGCGAGCTGATCATTCTCGATGATATCAACCTCGCGGTCGCGCCGGCCGATACCGTCGCGATCCTCGGCGCGTCGGGTTCCGGCAAGTCGACGCTGCTTGGCCTTCTCGCCGGCCTCGACGCGCCGACGCGCGGCCGCGTCAAGCTGTTCGGCGAAGACCTCGGCGTGCTCGACGAGGACGGCCGCGCGCGCCTGCGGGCCGGGCGGATAGGCTTCGTGTTCCAGGCCTTCCAGCTGCTGCCGCACCTGACCGCACTCGAGAACGTGATGCTGCCGCTGGAGCTGCGCGCGGGCAGCGCCGGCGCCGAGCGCTCGCCCGACGAAGCCGCGCGCGCGATCCTGCGACGGGTCGGCCTCGAGCAACGCCTGCGCCACTACCCGAGGACGCTGTCGGGCGGCGAGCAGCAGCGCATCGCGCTCGCGCGGGCCTTCGTCGCGCGTCCGGCGCTGCTGCTGGCCGACGAGCCGACCGGCAGCCTCGATGCGGCGAACGGCCAGGCGGTCATCGACCTGATGTTCGAGCTCAACCGGGAAAGCGGCTCGACGCTGATCCTCGTCACGCACGATCCGCAGATCGCCGCGCGCTGCGCGCAGCGCGTCGAGCTGCACGCCGGCCGGATGGTCTCCTCGACGCTCGCGCCGGCGCGCTAGCCGGTCCGCAGGCGCGCGAGCGCGCGCGCCGCGAGCGACGCGATCTCCCCGGCAACGAGACCGAAGTCGGCGCCATGCTCGGCCGCGGCGGCGCCGTGCAGCCAGACGGCGCCGAGGACCGACTGCAGCGGGTCGTGCCGCTGGGCGCACAGCGCGGCGATCATCCCGGCCAGCGCGTCGCCCGCGCCCGGCGTCGCGAGTGCCGCGCTGCCGGTCGGATTGATCCATGCGCGGCCATCGGCATCGGCGACGATGGTGCCCGCGCCCTTGAGCACCGCGACCGCCTGCAATGACGCGGCGATCGTCCGTGACGCCGCGATGCGGTCGCGCTGGACCTGGTCGACGTCGCAGCCGAGCAGGCGCGCGGCCTCGAGCGGATGCGGCGTCACGATGCGATGGGCGGCATGGCCGACGAAGCGGCGCCGCAGCGCGTCGTGCTGCGCGATCAGGTTCAACGCGTCGGCGTCCGCCAGCAGCACCGCGCTGTCGCAGTCGAGCGCGGCTTCGACGGCGGCCAAGGCGACGACATTCGTGCCCAGCCCGCAGCCGACCGCGAGCGCGTCGACGGGGCCGGTTCCGCCGCGGCTGCGAAACATCAGTTCGGGCTGCAGCGGATCCAGCCGCATTTCGCCATCGGCGGATTCGACGAACACCCGGCCGGCGCCCAGGCGCAGTGCCGCGCGCGCTGCGAGCAGGGCCGCGCCGAGCATGCCTGCGCCGCCGGCAACGATCAGCGCGTCGCCGAAAGCACCCTTGTGCGAATTGCGCCGGCGCGGCTGCAGCAGCGCCGCGAAATCGTCCGGCGCGAGCAGCCGGATCGCGCCGGACGCCGGTGCGACGCCGAGATCCTCGAGCACCACGCGGCCGGCCGCATCGCAGCCATCCAGCGTGTGCAAGCCGGGCTTGTCGGCGAGGAAGGTCAGCGTCGTATCGGCCGGGAGCCCGGCGACGCCGCCGACCCACGCGCCGGTATCGGCGTTCAATCCGCTCGGCAGGTCGAGCGCATAGACCGCGCCGTCGCGGCGCCGTGCGAGCTCGCGCAGCGTCGCCAGCAAGGGCTCGGCCAGCGGGCGCGCCAGCCCGATGCCGAACAAGGCATCGACGACGCGGTGGAAGGTCCGCGGCGGCGGCCATTCGGCAAACGTCGCGCCGCCGGCGGCAAGATAAGCGGAGCGGGCGGCGGCACACTCGGCCGATGCCGGCGGCAGCGGTGACCAGCAGACGGCGGACTGCCCGGCGGCGCGCAGCGCCGTCGCGCAGACATAGCCATCGCCGCCGTTGTTGCCCGGGCCGCACAGCACGAGAATCGGGTCGGGGCGCAGCGGACCGTGCCGGAAGATCCAGCGCGCCGCGGCGTGGCCGGCTCGCTGCATCAGGGTTCCCGGCGGCAGTGAGGCCATCGCCGAGCGTTCGAGTGCGCGGATCTGTTCGACCGGCAGCAGCGCATGGCCCGTGCGCGGGGCGCCGCCGGTTGGGGTAGGGGTCGGGCGCATCGGCGATCTCTCCGGGGCGGGGGGCGCGCCCACCGGTTTCAGCAGGCTCCAGGAGGCTCCGGAAATCGCCGCGCGCGCTGCAGCAAGTGTAGCGGGCCGGCCTGCGCGTGAAGTTGGCGGTCATCGAGGCGCAAATCCGCGGATCGGACCGGGCGGCCAGCCATTAATGTCGTCGCATGCATAGGCATCGAAAATGAACGCTCCGGAGCGCATCGTGCTCGGCACCAGCGAAGCGTTGGGCACGGTGGCGATCTGCTACGCGCCGCTGATCGACCGCAAGCGCAAGGCGATCGGAACGCGCTTGACGATGGTCGCCGCGCGTTCCGAAGAGCGCTTGCCGATCGGCCAGGTCCTCGAAGGCTTGAACCAGGTCTGGCCCGACGGCTCCGCGCCCATCCTGGTCGCGCCGCTCGACGCGACGCTGGACGAATCGGTGCTGGGCTGGGTCGCCCCGCGCAACGCGTTACTCGAGATTTCGGCTGCCGCGCTGTGCGACCCGCTGGTGCAGACGCTGACGCAGAAGCTGTTTCGCGACCGCAAGCGCCTGGCACTGCGCGGACGTCCTTCGGTGCCGCTGCCTCCTTCGCTGCTGGCCTGCTTCGAATACGCGCTGATCCACGTCGCCGAGGACCGGCGCCGCGGGGCCTCGGCGCAGCCCGGCGTCGTGCGGCGCATCCCCTTCATCATGACGGGCGTGCAATCCATCGAGGACATCGACTCCGCGTTCGAGCGGGGTGCCGAGGCGAGCGTGGGCTGGCCGCTGGATGACCCGTCGCAGCGCCTCGCGCGACCGCTGCAGCCCGGCCAGGCCGTGGTCCTCGAACTGCTGCGACTGGTGCGCGACGACGCCGAGATCTCGAAGATCGACGCGACGCTCAAGCGCGATCCAGCGCTCGCTTTCAAGCTGTTGCGCCTGGTCAATTCGGCGGCCTTCGGGCTGCCCGTGCAGATCACATCGTTCCAGCATGCGGTCATGATGCTGGGCTACAAGAAGATGATGCGCTGGCTGTCGCTGCTGCTGGCGACCGCGTCCAAGGACACCAACACGTTCCCGCTGATGCACGCGTCGATCCGGCGCGGACTGTTCCTCGAGTTCATCGGCGCCGACGAGAACGACGCCGACCTGCGCGACGCGCTGTTCATCACCGGCGCGTTCTCGCTGCTCGACCGCATCACCGGCGCGCCATTCGAACAGCTGTTCGAGCTGATCGCGCTGTCGGAGTCGATCATCGAGGCGATCGTGCGCCGCGAGGGTCCCTACTCGGGATACCTCGCACTGATCGAGGCCATCGAACGCAGCGACCCGCTGGCGATTCGCAAGCAGGTCGAGGCGCTCGCGCTGCCGGTGGCCCACTGCAACCAGATGCTGATGCGCGCGCTGGCGGCCGCCGACACCCTCGACACCGAAGCCTAGCCGTTCGCCGGCATCGATGCCCGCGCGCGGTCCCGAAGTACGCCCGCGGCGCGACCCTCGAATTTTGCCTCTCGACTCTTGCCCCTCGACTCTTGCCGCTCTGACGGCAGGCTAAACTGCGCGCTCACGCGCCGGGCCCTGCGGACCCGGTGATCGGCCGCCGGCGCGCCTGCGCCGCGGCCCTGTCGCAGCAACGCCGCCGCCACGTCGCGCATGACCGCCACCACGACTTACCTCGTCATTCCGGGGCCGCCGGCCTTGTCGGGCTTCCGTGCGGCGCGCCTGCTGGAACGGCTGCAGGCTATCGAACCGCGCATCGCGGCGATCAGCGCCGACTACCGACACTTCGTCAGGCTGGCGCGTCCGCTCGACGCCGCCGGCCTCGCCCGGCTGCGCGCGCTGCTCGACTACGGCATGCCGTGCCCCGAAGCCGCCGCGGCGCGCTTGCGCTTCCTCGTCGTGCCGCGGCTGGGCACGATTTCGCCATGGGCCAGCAAGGCGACCGACATCGCCCGCAACTGCGGCCTCGACGCGATCGACCGGATCGAGCGCGCGACGCGGTATGCGATCGAGCTGAAATCCGGCTGGCTGGGCGGCGCCCCGACGCTCGACGCCGCGCTCGAGTCGCGCATCGCGGCGCAGTTGCACGACCGGATGACCGAGAGCGTCGTCGAGCCGTCGATCGCGCCCGAGCGACTGTTCGCCGAGCCGGCCGAGGTGCCGCTGCGGTCGATTCCGTGGCAGGCGCAGGGCCGCGCCGCGCTCGCGCGGGCCAATTGCGAACTCGGCCTGGCGCTGTCCGATGACGAGATCGACTACCTGGGCGCCGCATTCACGGCCGCCGGACGCGATCCGACCGACGTCGAGCTGATGATGTTCGCGCAGGCCAATTCCGAGCACTGCCGGCACAAGATCTTCAACGCGAGCTGGATCGTCGATGGCCGTCCCGCCGATGCGACGCTGTTCGGAATGATCCGCGCGACGCACGCGGCGGCGCCCGGCGGCACGCTGAGCGCCTACGCCGACAATGCCGCGGTGCTGCAGGGCCAGGTCGCGCGGCGCTTCCTCCCCGCCAGCGAGCACCCGGACGGCGCGCTCGGCGTCATCTACCAGGCGCGTCGCGAGCCGACGCACATCGTGTTCAAGGTCGAGACGCACAACCACCCGACCGCGATCGCGCCGTTCCCGGGCGCCGCGACCGGCGCCGGCGGCGAAATCCGCGACGAGGGCGCGACCGGCAGGGGCGCGCGGCCCAAGGCCGGGCTGTGCGGATTCACGGTGTCGCACCTGTGCCTGCCGGCGCTGCCGCGCGCCTGGGAGAACGACGGCGATGCGACGCGCGCCGCGCCGTCGAACGGGACCTATGGCAGCCCGGCGCGCATCGCGTCGGCGCTGCAGATCATGCTCGAGGCGCCGATCGGCGCGGCGGCGTTCAACAACGAGTTCGGACGGCCGAACCTGGTCGGCTACTTCCGCGCCTACGAGCAGAATGTCGCGGGGCGGCGCTACGGCTATCACAAGCCGATCATGATCGCCGGCGGCATCGGCAACATCAGCGACGGCCAGGTCGACAAGCGCGGATTGCCCGAAGGCGCCGCGATCGTCCAGCTCGGCGGACCCGGCATGCGGATCGGCCTGGGCGGCGGCGCCGCATCGAGCCTCGGATCGGGCGCGAACACCGAGCAGCTCGATTTCGACTCGGTGCAGCGCGGCAATCCCGAGATGCAGCGGCGCGCGCAGGAGGTCATCACCGCATGCGCGGCGCTCGGCGAGGCCAATCCGATCCTGTCGATCCACGACGTCGGCGCCGGAGGCCTGTCGAATGCGATCCCCGAGATCGTCCACGGCGCCGCGCGCGGCGCCGCGATCGACCTGACGCGGATACCGGTCGAGGAGCACGGCATGAGCCCGCTCGAGACCTGGTGCAACGAGTCGCAGGAGCGCTACGTGCTGGCGATCGACCCGGCGCGGATGCCGGCGTTCAAATGGATCTGCGCGCGCGAGCGCAGTCCGTACGCGATCGTCGGGAAGGTCACCGACACCGGGCGCCTGCGCGTCGCCGCGCCCGGCGTCGCGCCGGCGGTCGACATGGCGCTCGAGGTGCTGCTCGGCAAGCCGCCTCGAATGTGCCGCAACGTGGCGACGCGCCGTGCACCGCTGCCGTCGATCGATACCGCGGCGCTCGTGCTCGACGAGGTCGCGCTGGCGGTGCTGCGCCATCCGACCGTCGCATCGAAGGCCTTCCTGGTCACGATCGGCGACCGGACCGTCGGCGGGCTGTGCGCGCGCGACGCGCTGGTCGGACCGTGGCAGGTACCGGTGGCCGATTGCGCGGTGACGCTGCTCGATCATTTCGGTTACGCCGGCGAGGCCCTGGCGATCGGCGAGCGGCCGCCGGTCGCGGTCATCGATCCGGCCGCGGCGTCGCGGATCGCGATTGCCGAGGCCTTGCTGAACATCGCCGCCGCGGACGTCGACCTGGCCCAGGTCAAGCTGTCGGCGAACTGGATGGCCGCGTGCGGCGTCGACGGCGAGGACGCGTCGCTGTACGCGGCCGTCGCGGCGGCCAGCGCCCTGTGCATTGCGCTCGGGATCAGCATCCCGGTCGGCAAGGATTCGCTGTCGATGCGCACCGAATGGAATGATGGCGCGGCCGCGAAGACGGTCGTCGCGCCGGTGTCGCTGGTCGCCAGCGCAGCGGCGCCGGTCGCTGATGTGCGGCTGAGCCTGACGCCGCAGCTGCGCACCGATGCGGGCCCCAGCGAACTGGTGCTGGTCGATCTGTCCGCCGGGCGCCAGCGGCTCGGCGGATCGATCCTGGCCCAGGTCACGGGCCAGATCGGCAATGACGCCCCGGACCTCGACGATCCGGCGGCGCTGGCGGCGCTCGTGCGGGTCGTGCGGTCGCTGGCCAAGGCGGGCCTGGTCCTCGCGTACCACGACCGGTCCGACGGCGGCCTGTTCGCGACCGCCTGCGAGATGGCGTTCGCCGGCCACTGCGGCCTTGTGCTCAACGTCGACGTGCTCGCGATGGATCCGGTCGCATCCGATTGGGGCGACTTCAAGATCCGCGCCGAGCAGGTCGCGGCGCGGCGCGAGGAGCTGACGCTGCGCGCGCTGTTCGCCGAGGAGCCGGGTTGCGTGCTGCAGATCCGGCGTGCCGACCGCGATGCGACGATGGCGCAGTTGCGCGCGGCAGGCCTCGGCGCCTGCACCCACATCATCGGGCGTCCCGACGCGGGCGACCGCATCGAGGTCTGGCGGGATGCACGCGCGGTCTTCGGCCGCCCGCGGGTCGAGCTGCAGCAGGCCTGGAGCGAGGTGTCGTGGCAGATCGCGCGGCTGCGCGACAATCCGGCCTGCGCCGATGCCGAGTTCGCCTGCATCGACGATCCGGCCGACGTCGGACTGTCGCTGCTGTCGACCTTCGATCCCGGCGAGGACATTGCCGCTCCGCTGATCGGCCGCGGCGCCCGCCCGCGCATCGCCGTGCTGCGCGAGCAGGGGGTCAACAGCCACGTCGAGACGGCCGCTGCATTCGATCGCGCCGGCTTCGAGAGCGTCGACGTGCACATGACCGACCTGCTGTCGGGTCGGGCGACGCTCGCGCAATTCACCGGGCTGGTCGCCTGCGGCGGCTTTTCCTACGGCGACGTGCTCGGCGGCGGCGGCGGATGGGCGCGCACGATCCTGCACAACCCGCGGCTTGCCGAGCAGTTCGCCGGCTTCTTCGCGCGCGCGGATTCGTTCGCGCTCGGCATCTGCAACGGGTGCCAGATGATGAGCCAGTTGAAGTCGATCATCCCCGGTGCCGACGCCTGGCCGCGTTTCGAGCGCAATGCATCGGAACAGTTCGAGGCGCGGCTGGTGATGGTTGAGGTCGCGGATTCGCCGTCGATCCTGTTCCGCGGCATGGCCGGCAGCCGGATGCCGATCGCCAACGCGCACGGCGAGGGGCGTGCGGTGTTCTCGGGCGACGATCTGAAACGCGCGCTGGTCGCGCTGCGCTATGTGGACCCGGGCGGCGCGCCGACCGAACGCTATCCGCACAACCCGAACGGATCGCCGCAGGGCATCACCGCGGTGACGACAGCCGACGGCCGCTTCACGATCCTGATGCCGCACCCCGAGCGGGTGCGGCGCGGCGTGCAGATGTCGTGGCTGCCGCCGGGTCTCGGCGAGGACACGCCATGGATGCGGATGTTCCGCAACGCACGGCGTTGGCTGGGAGGCGGTTGAAAAACTGCTGAACCACCGCATGGGCCGATTGGAGCCTTGCGGCGCTCAAGCTACCCCTCGTACGCTTGAGCGCGTTGGCGCCTTAGGCTTACTCGATGCGGCTCGCTCGTTACAAATCCCGACTGCCTGCAAGCCTGACGGCTACTTGACGGTCGCCTTCTTCTTGAGACTGTCCACGAAGGCCTGGACGCGCTGCTGCTGCAGCATCTCGCTGATCTGCGGCTTGAGCTGTTCGAGCGGCGGAACCTGCTGGTCGCGCACGTCGTCGAGGCGGATCACGTGCCAGCCGAACTGGGTCTGCACGGGGGCCTCAGTGTACTTGCCCTTTTCGAGCTTGACCATCGCATCGGAGAACTGCTTCACGTAGGCGCCCGGCGCGGCCCAGTCGAGATCGCCGCCATTGGCCGCCGAACCGCTGTCCTTGGATTTCTTAGCGAGGTCCTCGAACTTCGCGCCCTTGTCGAGCTGGTCGATGATGTCCATCGCGTCGGCTTCGTTTTCGACGAGGATGTGACGGGCCTTGTATTCCTTGTCGCCAGCGGCCTTGTGCTGCTTGTCGTACTCGGCCTTGATCTGGTCGTCGGTGATCGGCGTCTTTTGCAGCTCGTCGCGCAGCAGGCCCTGGATCACGGTGTTCTGGCGCGTCAGGTCGAGCTGGAACTTGACCTCGGGGCGATCGGGGACGCCGCGCTTCTTGGCCTCCTGCATCAGGATTTCGCGCTCGACGAGCTGGTCGCGGACGCGCTTGCGCAGTTCCGGCGTATCGGGCTGGCCGATCTGCTTGACGAATGCATCCTCGAGCGTCTTAGGAATCGGCACATTGTTGACGGTCGCGACATTCTGCGCGTGCGCCGAGGCAAACGCGACCGCACATGCGACAAGAAACAGGGTTCGAAACATGGAATCTACTTTCGAAGGGGCGGATCGGGGGAACGGGTGACCGCAGCCGGAAGCGCCTCGTCCGGGGCCAGCAGGGTCATCGCGAGCGCGTGAACATCGCGCTGCATTAGATCAGACACGCAATCATACACGAGGCGATGGCGCGCGACCCGCGGCAGGCCCTTGAAGCGATCGGCGACGATCAGCAACTCGAAATGGCCGCCGCCGCCGCGCGCCCCGGCGTGTCCGGCGTGCGCGGCGCTGTCGTCGCGCACCTCGAGCCGCAGCGGCTGCAGCGCGCGCAGGCGCTGCTCCAGGACGTCGGCGACCGAGGCGCGCGCCATCGGCATTCAGGCGCGGTCCGGCGCGTCGCCGACTTGTCGCGCGATCATCGCTGCCGAGGCGAACGAGAACACGAGCGTCAGGCCGAACAGGCCGATCGACTTGAAGGTGACCCAGGTGTCCGTGCTGTACAGGAAGGCCACCGCCAGGTTCAGGGCGCCGAGGACCGCGAAGAACGCGCTCCACGCGTAGAGCAGTCGATCCCAGACGGCCGTGGGCAAGGCGATTTCGCCGGTCAGTACCGCGCCGAGCAGGTTGCGGCCTGCAAGCAGTTTTCCGCCGAGCAGCACGGCAGCGAAGATCCAGTACAGCAGCGTCGGTTTCCACTTGATGAACCATTCGTTCTGCAGCCAGATCGTCAGGCCGCCGAACACGATGATCAGCGCGGCGCCGACCCAGACCATCGGCGGAACCGGCTTGCGCCGCAGCAGCAGCAGGCCGATCTGCAGCGCCGTCGCGGCGATCGCGACCAGCGTCGCGAGGATCACCGCCACCAGTTCGGGCGCCGGCAGGCCGGTCGCATGCAGCGGCCCGACGATCGCGGTGACCCAGGACTGGGCCGCGTCGGGGAACGCGCGGGCGATCCGGAACGATCCGAAGAACGCGATCACGGGGAACAGGTCGAGCAGCAGTTTCATCGTCGGGACAGTTTCGAGGTTGAGGCCGTTGGCTCGTGAATCGGGTTGATTCGTGGCGTTGTTGGGATCGTCAAGTCGCTTGGAGCGCCGATCCGGATCGCTCGTCGATCCGGCGCAGCAGCTGTCGCATCTGGGGCGGGCTGCTGCGGCGCGGCATCCTACCGATGCGCGGATTCTAGACGGGTCTGCTTGACGGCGGCCGCGCAGGCGGGAAACATCCCTCCCTGGCGTGCGCGCGTGCCGCCGCGGTGGCGCGCGCGGCGACAACGATGCCGACCTGGCGGCGCCGCCGGCGCCGCCAGGTCGGCACGCAACAAGGAGAGAGGGATGCAGGGCCTGATGATGCAGCCTCCGCTGCTGATCTCGGAGCTGGTCGCGCACGCCGATCGGCATCATGGCGACGTCGAGATCGTATCGCGGCGCACCGAGGGCGACATCCATCGCTATACCTACCGCCAGCTGCACCGGCGGTCGCGCCAGCTGGCCAATGCGCTGCAGGGCCTCGGCGTCCGGCACGGTGACCGTGTCGCAACGCTGGCCTGGAACGGCTATCGGCACCTCGAGCTGTATTTCGCGGTATCGGGCAGCGGCGCGGTGCTGCATACGGTCAATCCGCGCCTGCACCCCGAGCAGATCGCCTGGATGTTGGGCCATGCCGAGGATGTAGCGCTTTTTTTCGACGTGACCTTCCTGCCGCTCGTCGAGGCGATCGCGCCGCACGTCCGCGGCGTGCGCGCGTGGATCGCGCTGGCCGACCGCGACAAGATGCCGGCCGCGACGGCGATCCCGGACCTGCAGTGCTACGAAGACCTGGTCGACCAGTACTCCGATCGTTTCGCGTGGCCGCGCCTGGACGAGAACACCGCATCGTCGATCTGCTACACGTCCGGCACCACGGGACACCCGAAGGGCGTGCTCTACAGCCACCGCTCGACGCTGCTGCACACGTTCGCCGCGGCGATGCCCGACGGGCTGTGCCTGTCGGCGACCGACTCGATCCTGCCGGTCGTGCCGATGTTCCACGTCAACGCCTGGGGCCTTCCGTACGTCGCGCCGATGGTCGGCGCCAAGCTCGTGATGCCCGGCGCCAAGCTGGACGGGCAGTCGCTGTTCGAGCTTTTCGAAGGCGAGAAGGTCACCGTGTCGGCCGGCGTGCCGACGGTCTGGCAGGGGCTGCTCGGCTACATGGAAGCCAGCGGGGCGCGCTTCACGACGATGCGGCGCACCGTGATCGGCGGCTCGGCCTGCCCGCCGGCGATGATCCGGCTGTTCCAGGACAAGTATTCGGTGCGCGTGTTGCACGCGTGGGGGATGACCGAGACCAGCCCGCTCGGAACGACCGCAGCGCTGAAGGAAAGGCATCGCGACGAGGACGCCGCGCGGCAGCTCGCGGTTCAGTGCAAGCAGGGCCGCGCGCTGTTCGGCGTCGACATGAAGATCGTCGGCGACGACGGGGGCGAACTGCCGTGGGACGGCCACGCGTTCGGCGACCTCCATGTCCGCGGCCACTGGGTGGTCCGCGACTACTTCAAGGGCGAAGGCTCCCCCTTGCGCGACGGCTGGTTTCCGACCGGCGACGTCGCGACGATCGACCCCGATGGATACATGCAGATCACCGACCGCAGCAAGGACGTCATCAAGTCCGGCGGCGAATGGATCAGCTCGATCGACATCGAGAACATCGCGGTGGCCCATCCGGCGATCGCGATGGCAGCCTGCATCGCCGCGCGCCATCCGAAATGGGACGAGCGGCCGCTGCTGGTCGCCGTGCTCAAGCCCGACCGTTCGGCGACGCGCGAGGAGATCCTCGCGTTCTTCGAGGGCAAGGTCGCGAAATGGCAGGTTCCCGACGACGTCGTGTTCGTCCCGTCGATTCCGCTCGGCGCCACCGGCAAGATCCTGAAGGTGAAGCTGCGCGAGCAGTTCCGCGACTACCGCTTGCCCGGCACCTGATTCGTGGCCGCACGCGCTGCCGGGTGGCGCGCGGCTTAAGCTTTGCCGCCGCCGGTCGCCGGCCGCGCGGCCCACGACACGACAGCAACGAGGGAGAACACGTCATGACGCGCATGATCCGCTGGGGCATAGCCGCAGCCGCAGGCTTTGCGGCCGCCCTGGCGTCCGCCGCGGGCGCCGGGAACGCGGCGATTCCGCCGACGATACGCATCGCCTTCATCGATCCGCTGTCGGGACTGATGGGGCCGGTCGGCAACAACCAGTTGAGGAGCTGGCAATACGTCGCCGACATCGCAAGTCGCGAACAGTGGGTTCCGGGAACCCGCTTCGAGATCGTCCCTTTCGACAACAAGCTCAGCCCGCAGGAGAGTCTCAACGTGCTGAAGTCGGCGATCGATCAGGAGATCCGCTACGTCACGCAGGGCAATGGCTCGAGCGTCGGGCTGGCGCTGGTCGATGCGGTCAGCAAGAACAACGAGCGCAATCCGGGCAAGGAGGTCGTCTA
>Ga0213853_10735301_pt1 | contig 13607 bp, 9 predicted proteins | sample ABR_2016_MetaT_FD_164456 | JGI IMG/M metagenome (GOLD analysis project Ga0213853, IMG submission 164456) | Metatranscriptome of freshwater sediment microbial communities from post-fracked creek in Pennsylvania, United States - ABR_2016... | ecosystem: Environmental > Aquatic > Freshwater > Creek...
AGCGTGCTGATCTGGATCGCATTCGGATCGAAATGACGCCGGTGCAGGCACTGGGCCTGAAAAAGCAGGTCGTTAAACGGCATCTCGAAAAGGCCGGCCACGCTTGCGACGTTCCAGCGATCCGGATCGACGGGAGCGTGCGGATCATTCATCGGGAGGTTTCCGTTCGGGTGGGAAAATCCATAGAAATCTCGCTCTTTCCGCGCGCGTGGCGGGACGATCGGCAGCATACTGCATCGGCCTGGACGCAGCGCCCGCGGCAGGCCGGCATGACGATTCCGCAGCCAGGCGCCGCCGGCTGTCATCATCGGCCTGCCCGCGCGGGTGGGCAGGCACGCCGCGAGTGTCCTGAGTCAGAGCTTCGTCGAACAATGTCCAAAGAAGGGGTGCATGAGCCAGGAATGTCGAAATCGGCCTCTGGCGCGAAGCCGCGCGCAGCCGGGTTGGGAACCCGGCGAGCACGGCGACAAAGCCAGGCGTCGATTCTCGACATTCCTGTGCGGCGAACTTCTGACTCAGGACACTAGCCATGCGCTTCATACGCCGGACCCTAGTCGTGCTGGCTTTCCTCCTGGCGACCATCGGGGTCGCCGGCGCCGGTGTCGTCCTGTGGTTCCGTCAGGCAGGCCTGCCTGAACACGAAGGAACGCTGCATGCGGCCAAGCTTTCCCGGCCGGTGCGTATCGCACGCGATGAAGTCGGCGTACCGACCATCGTGGCGCAAAGCGAGGCCGATGCCCTCTTCGCCCTCGGCTTCGTGCATGCCCAGGACCGCCTCTGGCAGATGGAATTGCAGCGGCGCATCGGTCAGGGCCGACTGGCCGAGCTGCTCGGGCCGCGCGCGGTCGACACGGATCGCGCGCTGCGCACGCTCGGAATCTATCGTCGCGCCCAGAGCATGGCGGCTGAGCTCGACGTCGAGACCGCGGTGCTGTTGCGCGCCTACTGCAACGGCATCAACGCCTATCTGGACCAGCTTCGAGGCCCGCTGCCGGCAGAGTTCTTTCTCTTGCGGGCCTCTCGCCCCTTGCACTGGAGCCCGGCCGATGTGCTGACCTGGACCTTGATCATGTCGTGGGATCTTTCATCGCATGGCATGCGCAACGAGCTCGAGCGATTGCGCCTTTCGGCCCGCTTCGACAAGTCCGAAATCGATGACCTGCTGCCGTCCTGGGACCCCGCGGCGCCGTCGGTCGCCGATTACGTGCGGATGTATCGCGATCTTGGACTGCCGAGCCAGGCGCTTGCGGCGCCGGCATTGAAACTGGCGGCCAGCCTGCCGCACGAGGGTTCCAATGCCACCCGGTCGCAGGGCTCGAACAGCTGGGTTCTTGCCGCAAGCCGCTCGACCAAGGCAAGCCCGATGCTGGCCAATGATCCCCACCTGGGCCTGTCGTCGCCGTCGGTCTGGTATTTCGCGCGACTGACGGCCCCGGGACTGAACGTGTTCGGCGCGACGCTGCCGGGCGTTCCGTACGTGGTGCTCGGACGCAATGCTCACGTGGCCTGGGGATTCACGAACACGTACGCCGACACGCAGGACATATACATCGAGCGTATCGACCCCGATCACCCCGACCGCTATCGGGCGCCCGAAGGCTACGTCGCGTTCGACATCCATACCGAGTCGATCCAGGTGCGAGGGGCCGACCCGGTGGTCGTCACGGTTCGTAACAGCCGTCATGGTCCCGTGATTTCCGACGCCTTCTCGTCCGCTTCACTGCCTGCCGCCGCCGGCTATGCGCTGGCCCTGCGCTGGACCGCGCTCGAGCCCGGCGATGCGACGCTGCGCGCGGTCCGGGCAATGAACCGGGCCTCCGACACGCGCGAATTCCAGTCCGCGCTGCGTAATCTCGGGCTCATCGTTCAGAACGTCGTCTTCGCCGGGGACGACGGCCACATCGGTTTTCGCGTTGCCGGCCGCGTGCCGGTGCGACGCGCCGACAATGATCTGTACGGCGTGGCGCCGGCGCCGGGTTGGGATGCCCGCTATGACTGGCAGCGCTGGATGGAGGCGGACGAGCTGCCTCATACGCTCGATCCGCCGAGCGGGATGATCGTGACCGCCAATCAGAAGGTCACGCCGCCCGGTTATGCGGGATTCCTGACGACCGAATGGCAGGCGCCATTCCGCGCCGATCGGATCGAGCAGCGGCTCAAGGAAAAGCCGCGGCATGACATCGCGTCTTTCGAATCGATCCAGGCCGATGTCACTTCGCTGGCCGCGCGATCGATGTTGCAACTGCTGTCGCATGCGACGCCGTCGACCCCTTTGGGGCATGCCGCCCTGAAGCGCCTGCTCGCCTGGGACGGCTCGATGAAGACCGATTCGGCCGAGCCGCTGATCTACCATGCCTGGATCCGCCGTCTGACACAGCGAGTGTTCGACGCAAAGCTCATGCCCCTGGCGGGCCGGGTCGAGGGTGAAGCAGGGACGGCGGCCCTGTTGGGCGTGCTGTCGGGACGGGCGCATTCGCGCCGCTGGTGCGACGATGCGGGGGCGCCGCAGGCGCCGGCCGACTGCATGGGCCTGGCCGGCGCGGCCCTGGACCAGGCAGCGGCGGATTGGGCCCGCGAACCGGCCGGCCTCGATCGCCTGCGCTGGGGCCGAGAGCATCCGGCGGTCTTCGAACACCGGCCGTTTTCCCATGTCGGGCCGCTGCGACGCTGGTTCGAGCAGCGGGTGCCTCAGCCCGGCGACGATGAGACCGTCGACGTCGGCCACTTCGGCTCCTCCGACGAACATCCTTTCGAGGCGGTGGCCGGACCGAGCATGCGTGTCGTTTTCGATCTGTCCGGGCCGGCGGCGGGGACCTGGATGCTGGCGCCGGGCCAGTCGGGCAACCTTTTCTCCGAGCAATATGGTGATTTGCTGGAAGCCTGGAGCCGGGTGCGATATCGTCCTATCGAAGCCTCGTACAAGGCGACGCGCACGATGATCCTCAAGCCTGCCTCCGAATGAGCCCCGCGCGCCGAGTGCCGGATCCCGTCGATTCGATCGTCGCCGTCAACCGCGGGCGCGAGCCCGTGCTGCTCGCGCGCAAGTTCGACTCGATGGCGGCCGATCCCTTTGCCTTCCTGCGGGCCTCGGCCGGGCTCGCGCATGCGGACCTGGATCTGCCGGCCCTGCCGGCCTCGCCCCTGGGCTGGGTTTGCGGCGACATGCACCTGGGAAACTTCGGTTGCTTTCGCGGCGCCAACCGCCTCGTCTATTTCGACCTGAACGATTTCGACGAGGCAGCGCGCCTGCCGCTGGCGGTCGATCTGCTGCGATTCCTGGCGAGCATCCTGGTGTCGGCCCCGGGATTGACGGTGACGCGGACCGAGGCGCGGGAACTTGCCGCACGGGCCCTGGCGAGCTACGGCGCGGCCCTGGAACGCGGCAAGGCCCTGTGGCTCGAACGCGACACGGCGCGCGGGCCGATTCGATCCCTGCTCGAGCAGGTCGCGACCCGCCGGCGTCGCAGCCTTCTTGCGCGACGCACACAACTGCAGCGCGGGCAGCGCGCCTTGCGGATCGACGACCTTCACTATCTGGGCTTGCGCCCGCAGGTCGACCCGATCGAGGCGATCGAGAAGGCCCTGGGGGAACTGGGCCAGCGCTTCGAACAGCCCGTGTTCTTCCGCAGGCGCGACATTGCACGGCGCGTTGCCGGAATGGGCAGCCTGGGCGTTGCTCGCTACGTGGCCCTGGTGCGTGGGCGGGGCGATCCGGACAAGAATGCGCTGATCGATTTCAAGCGGGCCGTTCCCTCTTCCGCCGTGGAGAGCCTGCCGACCTATCCGCAGCCCTCCTGGCCTGACGAGGCGCAACGCGTCGTGTCGGTCCAGGACATCTGCCAGGCTGCCTGCCCGGCTTTTCTGACCGCGATCGTCATCTGCGGCGAGGCCTACGTCGCGCGTGAACTGCAGCCGGTCGAGGACCGTGTCGCACTCGCGCACCTGGTGCGCCAGCCGCGGCGCCTGGCCGAAACCCTGGCGGAAATGGCGCAGGTGGCTGCGTATGCGCATCTGCGCGGCGCCGGACGCCGCGGATCGGCCGAGGTCGACGCGATGATCGGCTTCGGGCAGGAACTCATCGAGCGCCCGCGCCCCTGGCTTGAAGCCGCGCGTCGTGCCGACGCCGCCAACACGGCAGCGTTCCGGCGGTTTCGCGCCGCCTGGCGCCGACATGATCCCAGACTAATGCGGCTGTCCAAATCCAGGGCCGCAAAGACCACGTGAACGATTGGACCGACGTCGTGTCCAGACTCGGCGCGGCGCTGATGGGCAGCATGCTGCTGGGGCTCAATCGCGAGCTGCATGGCAAGCCCACCGGCATGCGCACCCTGGGGCTGGTCGGACTGAGCTCGGCGATGGTCACGCTGGCGGCCGTGGAACTCGGCGCATCGATGATGAGTCCCGACTCTGCCAGCCGTGTGCTGCAGGGCGTCGTCCAGGGCGTTCTGACCGGAGTGGGCTTTTTGGGCGCGGGCGTGATCCTGCGCGATGCGCCCGGGATACGCGTTCACGGACTGACGACCGCCGCAACCGTGCTGGTCACCGCTGCGCTGGGCGTCACCTTCGGGCTCGGTCAGTGGATCCTTGCCGGCACCGCATTGCTGCTGGCGCTTGCCGTCCTCACTTTCGGCGGACCGATTGAACACACTTTACGGCGATGGCTCAAACCCTGGTCGGCTCCGGCCGATCAGCCCGGCGAAACGGACAGGCAGGACTGAATCGTGACCCGGACCGGATGCTCCGGGGGCAGGCGCGATGCGCGCGGCCCGGCGCCCCCGTCAGTCGCGTGCAACGAATGCTTACGCCATCCTGCCCTTGGTTCTGCTAGCTTGGGGGGTGTTTTAGTATTCGACATCCTTTGCGATCAGGAGGTTGAGATGATCGGACATCCGAAACCCTCGTCCACGGGCCCGGCGCCGGTTCGACGCCGCCCCGGATTCTCGATGCGCCTTTGGTGGCTGCCGGCCATCGCCCTGGCGGGCTGCGCGGTCGACAAGCCCTACGCCTTTCTGGATGGCGAACGCCACAACCGCGTCGAGCTCAATACCTACGATACCCAGATCGTGTCGGTGGACGGGAAATACTATCTGCAGAACTCGCGCGTGCTGATCGAACCGGGAAAGCACCACATCGTCCTGCAGACCCGCCCGCCTTTTGGCTTCAGCATCCCCCCTGAAAAGGCTTTGGACCTGGATGTCGAGCCTTGCACGCGCTACTGGTTCGAGGCTAAGCGCGTCAACGCCCTGACTCAGGATTTCGAGCCGCGCGTGAACTACAAGGAACCGATATCCGGATGCCCGTCCGCCTCGCCGGGCGGTTGATGGGCCGCGGCGGCGCAGCGCCGGGAGCGAGTTGCGCGCAGGGTAAGATCGATCGGGGGATGGTTCCGAAGGGATCTTCTGGCGATGGGTCTTGCTCGCGCAACCGGCGCCGCGTGCGCGCTCGCGTGCATCCTGGCCGCCTGCGCGCAGGGCAGCCCGGACCAAGCCGACATCCAGACGCGTACGCAGGCGCTGCTGTCGCGACGGCTGGACGATCCTCGCCTTGCGCGCTTCATCGACCTGGCGGATCCGGCCCAGGCGGACCGCCAGCCGTCGGCTGAGAATCCACCATGGGGTCTGGATCGCCTGACGCTGGTGGCGCTGTATTTCCATCCCGACCTGGCGATTTCGCGCTCGCGCCTGCGCCTGGCGCAGGCGCAAGCCGTGTCCGCCCGTGCCCGCCCTGTTCCGGGCATCAGTGCCAGCCTCGGACGCGGAGCAGGTGCCGGCGCCGCGTCGGCATGGATTGTCGGCGCGGCGATCGATTTTCTGCTCGAAACCGGCGATCGCCGACGTCTGCGCCAGGCGCAGGCGGACGCACTCGTGCAGGCGGCCCGGGCCGATCTGATCCAGGCCTCCTGGCAGGTACGCGCCGGCGTTTACACGGCGCTACTGGACCTCTGGAGCGCCCGGCGGCGGATCGACGCCCTTGATCAGCAACTCGAGCTGCAGGCCCGGCGCGTCGCCGCCTTCGAGCGGCGGGTCGAGTCGGGCGAGAACCCGCGAGGGGATCTGCGGCGCGAGCTCGATCAGCGCGACCGCCTGTCGGCCGCGTTCTTGCAGGCTCAGGCCGATCAGGCCCGAGCGCGTGTCGAGCTGTCGCAGGCGATCGGCGTTCCCGTCGCGGCTCTGGAGGGCATCACGCCCGCGTTCGATAAGCTCGACCAGGATCCGGGACTCGATCTGGCCGCTCAGGCAGCGCCACTGCGCAAACTGGCGCTGACCCGGCGCGCCGATATGCGCGATCTGCTGGCGCGGATCGAAGCGGCTCAGCTCGACCTGCAATCGGAGCTGTCGAGGCAGTGGCCGGATCTGCGGGTCGGGCCCGGCTACCAGTTCGATCTGGGCGCCGACAAGTATGCGATTTCCGCAAGCGCGGACTGGCCGCGGTCGATCAAGGGCCCGGCGGCCGAGGCGCGGGCACGGCGCGATCTTTCGATCGAGCAGCTGCTCGCGCGCCAGGCGAACCTGCTGGCACAGGTCGACTCGGCGCTGGCGCTCTGGCAGGCGGGCTGTTCCGCTTGGGACTCGGCACAGGCCGTCACCGAACGTGCCGCGCGTTCCGAGCGTTCCGCCGGCGAGCGTTTTGCCGCCGGTGCGCTGGCACGGCCCGACTTGCTCGCCGCCCGGATCGACCGGATCGAGGCGACCCGGATGCGGCAATCGGCGCTCGAGCTCAAGCGCAGGTCATTGGCCGCGCTTGAGGACGCGCTGCAGTGGCCGGTGGAGTCGGGGCGTGCTCCGCCACTGGCGGCCGCGGGCGACGAGCTGCCCGACCTGGCAGCACCGTCTGTCGGCATGCCGTGACAATGAGGCTGCGCCCTGAAGCGAAGCGCGTCTGGATCGCCGCCGGAGCGATCCTGGCGTCGCTGGTCGCGCTGGCCGCGGTGATCGGGGTGGCGGTCGGGCGCAACGGCTCCCCACTCGAGAACAAGGCCGATCGCGAGCATCCGATCGTCACGGTGCCCCGGATCGCGAGCCGCGATGGTCGTCGTGTCCTGCGCCTCGATGCGGAAGCGGTGCGCCGTGCCGGCATACGCAGCGAGCCGCTCGTGCCGGCGCCGCAGGCCGAGGCGATCCTGGCCTTTGCCACCGTGGTGCAGATCGAAACGCTGGCGCGCCGAAAGTCCTCCCTGGCCGTCGTCGAGGCGCAAGTGCAGGCAGGGCGGGCGCGGGTTGCGGCCTCCGAGGCGGAATTCGAACGCTCCCGGCGCCTCTTCGAGCAGGACCAGGACGTCTCCGCGGGGCAGCTGCAGGCTGCCCAGGCGACCTATCTTGCGGACCGCGCATCGCTCGCCGCCGCCGAGGCGCAAAGCGAAGCCGAACGCACCGACACCCTTCTTCAGTGGGGGCCTGCGCTGGGTACCGCGCTGATCGACCATGACGCTGCGGCCCGTGGACTGGTCGAGCAACTGCTGGCACGTCGACGGGTGCTGCTGCAAGTGGCCGTGCCCGAGGACTTCGGGCCGGGACCCGTGCCGTCGCAGGGGCGCCTGCTGCTCGACGATCGCGCCGGCCCGATCCTGCGCTATGTCTCGGCGGCGCCGCGGGCCGACCCGCGCCTGGCCGGCCGCGTCGCTTACTTTTCGGCACCGAGCTCGCCGGCGCTCTTGCCAGGCGCAAGCTTCCGGGCGCGGCTGCCAACGGGCCGCAGCTTCGACGCCGCGCAGATCCCGGCCGCCGCGCTGGTCTGGTGGCAGGGGCGCGCCTGGGTCTTCACCCGCAGCCGCAGCGGCGGCTACGATTTCGAGCGGCGCGAGATCCCGTTTGACCGTGCCGAAGACCGCCCGGTCCTGGAGGCCCCGCTCGAAGCCGGCACCGAACTCGTCGTGCAGGGGGCGCAGGTCCTGCTTTCCGAGGAGTTGCGGGCGGAAAACTTTTCCACCGACGTCGGCGGTCGATGAGTCGCAGTCGCGGCGGCATTCAGGCGGCCCTGATCGGCGTGTCTGTGCGCCATCGAGGCATCGTGATCGCGCTGGCGGCGCTGGTGATCGCCGCCGGGCTGCTCACGCTTCGCAATGCGACCTACGACGTGTTTCCGGAATTCGCGCCCCCGCAGGCGGTGGTCCACACCGAGGCGCCGGGCCTGGCGCCGGACCAGATCGAGGCGCTCGTCACGCAGCCCCTGGAAAACGTCCTGGCCGGTCTGCCTGGCCTGAACTCGATTCGATCCAGCTCGATCCAGGGCCTATCGATCATCACGGTCAACTTCGAGCCGTCGAGCGATGTCTTTCGCGATCGCCAGGTCGTCGCCGAACGGCTCGCATCGGCAACGTCGCTGCTGCCGGCCCAGGCAAGGGCGCCTTCGCTGACGCCTTTTACCTCGTCGACCAGCACGGTGCTCGTGGCTGCCCTGACCTCGGATCGCGCCTCCCTCATGGATGTTCGAACCTCGGCCGAGTGGCTGGTCAGGCCGAGCCTGATGGCGGTTCCGGGCGTGGCGAAGGTGGCGATCTTCGGCGGCGGCCTTCGAACGCTGCAGATCCAGGTCCAGCCGGATCGCCTGGTACGGGCCGCGGTTTCACTTACCGACGTGCTTGAAGCCGCGGGCCGTGCGGCCGGCGTGCGCGGCGCGGGCTTTATCGACAGCGCCAATCAGCGCATCGAACTGAAGACGGATTGGGCGCCGCTCGGCATCGACGATCTGCAGCGGACCGTCCTGCCAGGTGTCGGGGCGCCACCTTATCCGACGCTCGGTGACCTGGCCCAGGTGCGCTTTGCGCCGGAAGCCGCGACCGGCGGCGCAACGACCGATGGCCGGCCCGGCGTGCAGCTGGTTGTCTCGCAGCAATACGGGGCCAGCACGGTCGAGGTCACGCGGCGCGTGGAAGCCGCACTCGAGAGCCTGCGTCCCTTGCTGGAACGGGAGGGCATCGAACTGGACAGCCGCGTCTTCCGCCCGGCCGACTTCATCGATGTCGCCACCGGCAACGTCTGGTCGGCCCTTTGGGTCGGCGCGATCCTGGTGGTTGCGGTACTGGCGCTCTTCATGGCCGACTGGCGCAACGCGGCGATCTCCTGCGCCGCGATCCCGCTCTCGCTCCTGTCCACGCTGATCGTGCTGCAGCACTTCGGCGTGAGCATCAATACGATGAGCCTGGGAGGGCTCGCGGTCGCCATCGGCGTCGTGGTCGACGATGCGGTGATCGATGTCGAGAACATATCGCGCCGCCTGCGAGCCAACTTCCTTCTCGAACGGCCGCGCAGCCTGCCGCGCGTGATCCTCGATGCCTGCCTGGAGGTGCGCAGCGGGGTCGTCTACGCGACATTCGCCGTGGTCCTGGTCGTGCTGCCTATCGTCTCCCTGTCGGGCGTCGCCGGCCGCCTGTTCGCGCCACTGGGTTACGCCTACGCGCTGGCCGTGATCGCTTCCCTGCTGGTCAGCCTGACGGTGATCCCCGCGCTTTCTTCGCTGCTGCTGCATCCAGGACGGGTGCGTGCCGGGGAACCGGCGCTGCTGCGACAGTGCCGCAGCCTTTACGAGCGCCTGCTTGCGCGCGTCCTGGATCGGCCGACCGCGGTCCTGGTCCTTGCAATCGGCCTGACGCTCGCCGGTGGGCTCGCCGCGTCGCGCTTCGGCGTGAACTTCATTCCCGAGCTCAAAGAGGGCCACTTCATCGTTCACATGTCGGCGGCCCCGGGGACCTCGATCGAGGAATCCTTGCGCCTGGGCGAAAGGGTGTCCCAGGCCCTGCACGAGCTGCCGGCGGTCCGCGCGGTGGCGCAGCGTGTCGGGCGCGCCGACAAGTCCGACGACATCCTCGGTTCCCATTACAGCGAATTCGACGTCGACCTGAAGCGCGCCGGGGGTGCCGAGCTCGATGCCGCCCAGGGAGCGGTCCGGGCCAAGCTCGCTCAGTTTCCCGGCGTCAATTTCGCGATGCAGTCCTTCCTGACCGAGCGCATCGAGGAGACGCTCTCCGGGTACACGGCGGCCGTGGCCGTCAACGTCATCGGCCCGGACCTTGACGCGATCGACCGCGTCGCGCGCGAAATCGCCGCCGCGCTGCGAACGATCCGGGGCGCCGCCGACGTGCAATTGCAGACCCTGCCCGGCACGCCTCAGCTGTCGATCCGCGTCAAGCCGGTCGAATTGCAGCGCTGGGGCCTGCACGCTCTGGATGTACAGGAACTGGTCCGCACCGCCTACGAAGGTACCGTGGTCGGCCAGAGCTATGAATCCAGTCGCGCGATCGAGGTTGTCGTGCTGCTGGATCCGCAGCAGCGGCGTGAGGTCGCGCGAGTCGGCGAATTGCCGGTACGCACGCCCGACGGCCGCTTCGTCCGATTACGGCAGGTCGCCGAAATCCACCCTTCCTCGGGCCGCTACGAGATCGCGCACCTGGCGGGACAGCGGCTGCAGACCGTCACAGCCAACGTGCGGGACCGTGACGTCGGGGGCTTCGTCGACGAAGCCCGCCGCCGGCTCGCGAGCTTCCCGCTCTCGCCCGGCACGCGGCTGGAGTTCGCAGGCGAAGCCCGTGAGCAGGCGCGCTCCGAGCAGGACCTGCTGGCCTACTCGGGCGTCGCGGCCCTCGGCATCGCTTTGCTGGTTTCGATCATCGCGCGCAACGGGCGCAACCTGGTGCTCGTGCTCGCCAATCTGCCCTTCGCCTTCGTCGGCGGGGTGCTTGCAGTGGCGGCCAGCGGCGGCGTCCTGTCGCTCGGATCGATGGTCGGCGGCGTCGCCCTTTTCGGCATCACCTTGCGCAATTCGATCCTGATCGTGGCCCATTATGACCGGCTCGTTCGCATCGACGGACGACCCTGGGGCCGCGAAGTGGCCGTCCAGGGCGCTGCCGACCGCCTCGCGCCGATCCTGATGACGACCCTGGTGACGGCGCTCGGACTGCTGCCGCTCGCACTGGGCATCGCGGAGCCGGGACGGGAAATCGAAGGCGCGATGGCCGTCGTGATTCTGGGCGGATTGCTGACTTCGATGCTGCTGAACCTGCTGGTTCTGCCGACCCTGGCGCTGCGTTACGGGCGCTTCGCCGCAACGCAGGCACCGTAAACCGCGTTCACCAGTTCAACGGGGCGCTGGGTGTCGGCTCGAGCGAGCTCGCCGCGATGACGGCGCTTGGGGTCGCCGGGCTCGGATGTGCCCTGTGGACCATCGTGGCTTGCGCGGCCAGGGCCAGCTTTGCGTTCAGGGAACCAGGCGCCGGCGCCGGGGCCAGGCGGGCCGACTTTGCCGCATCGGACGCAGCGCCGTTCCCGGCTGCCGCCGGCCTGGCGGCCGGGGTCCTCGCATAGACCGATCCCGCCACATTGGCCGGCTTCGCGTGTGCCGAGCCGACGGCCGCCGGACCCGCGGCAAGCGCCTTATCGCGCGCCGGTCGGCGCGACTCGGATTGGGCAGTGGATCGGATCGGGGTGGCCGACGCGATGTCCTTCACGGCACCGGGCAAGGGCTCGGAGCTGGCGACCTGTGACTCGTTGCCATGCTCCAGCACGAGGTGCTGGCCGATCTTCAGGCGAAGCGAAGTCGGGTATGCGTAAAGCGCGCCGCTCAGGTGATCGATCGCGACCCCCACGGATCCGAAGGGCAGCAGGGCTTCTTCCATCCGTTCGCGTCGGGGCTTCACGGTCGCGGTCGCCGCCTGGCCGGCACCTGCGCAGGCGATCTGCAGCGGCGCGAAGGAGCGATGCACCCTGACATCGCGAGCCGGAGTCGTGACGGTCTGGGCCGAGGGGCCTTCGCCGATCTGGCAGCTCAGTCCTTCGACGGGGCGGTTCTGCGAATCGATCGCGTCGATCTGCAGCTTCTGGCTCCAATCGCCGCGTATTGTTGAACACCCGCACAACAGCAGTGCGACCGTCAGGCCGCTCACCGCGCTTACGCGTCGCTTCATGATCCTGTCCCAGGCGAGATACGCCATCTCTGATCTTTCGGAGATGGCGCGCAGGGCTGAAGGGCGATGACCTGGACGGGCGCTTAACCCGAACGGACGAGTCCCGGCGCAGGCGCAGGCTTGCTGGCGATCGTCGGGAACGAAGGGTCACGGACACCGGGGACCGGTTTGCCGGCCAGGTCGTTGCTCGCGTCGAAGACGAGCTTCTGTCCGACCTGAAGCCGCAGCCAGGTCGGGTAGGTGTATCGATAGCCGCTCAGGTGGTCGATCATCATGTAGGCGGATCCGCCCGGCAGCAGCATCGCAGCCGCCCCGCGGACCCCGCCGCGCGAGACGGCGACGCCTTCGGCGATGCGGTCTCCCTGGCGACAGCTGATCTTAAGATCGGAGGACGAACGATGCACCTCCAATCCGTACATCGGCGAGTCGCCGAAATAGTCCGAGGATGCGTTGACCAGGTGGCAGCGCATGCCATCGATCGTGCGTCCCTGTTCGTCGACGGTCTCGATCTGCAAGGACTGGGTCGGGTCGCCCGTAATCGTCGCGCAGGCCCCGAGCAATGCGGCCTGAATGCCGAGCAGGCCGATCGTGCTGAAGCGGCGCATGATCGGAGAAAGCGAGGTTGGGCTCGTCAAAGGTCTGCTCCAGGGGGTCGAGCCATGTTACGTAGTTATATCGGCACGCCGAAGTCACGTTGAAGGCAGGCATACGGATGAGGGGTATGGACGCCGATCGAGTCGCGCCGGCGCAAGACATGTCACTTGCGCGGGCTTAAGTCGCTCCTGAGCCTCGGGTGAGCGGGCACCCTGGCGCCCGCGCCGGCTGAATCGGCGACTTAGATCGGCGACTCAGATCGGCGACTTAAGCCTGGCGCGGCCTACTCGTCAGCGAAGCGGAAAGCCGTGAGCCGCGAGTGCCCGCCCGGTCGGCGAATCGCAGGCGGCGATCGCCGACGGGGGCCCCTGGGCGACGAGGCGCCCGCCTTCGGATCCACCTTCGGGTCCGAGGTCGATGATCCAGTCGGCGTCGCCCATCACTTCCAGGTTGTGCTCGATCACGACCAGCGTGTTGCCGGCGTCGACGAGTCGGTGAATGACGCTCATCAGCTTTTCGATATCGGCCATCGACAGTCCGACCGTGGGCTCGTCCAGGACGTAGAGCGTCCTAGCGGTCCCGTCGTTCGAGCGCGCCCTCGCCAGTTCGGTGACGAGCTTGATCCGCTGCGCTTCGCCGCCCGACAGGGTCGGCGAGGGCTGCCCCAGCGTGAGATATCCCAGGCCGACTTCGCGCAGCAGCTCCAGCGGGTGGGCGATCGCCGGTGTCGACGAGAAGAATCCGGCGGCGTCGTCGATCTGCATGGCCAGCACTTCGCCGATATTGCGATCGCGCCAGCGAACGTCGAGCGTCGCACGATCGAAGCGGCGGCCGTTGCAGGTGTCGCAAAGCACCTTCACGTCCGGCAGGAAGCTCATCTCGATCGTGCGCAGACCCTGGCCGTCGCAGGAGGGGCAGCGCCCGTCGCCGCTGTTGAACGAAAAGCGCCCCGGTCCGTAGCCGCGGATGCGCGCCTCGGCGGTGTCGGCGTAGCGCTTGCGTATCGCGTCCCAGAATCCGACATAGGTCGCGGCGCAGGACCGCGGCGTCTTGCCGATCGGGGACTGTTCGACTTCCAGGACGCGCCCGACCTGTTGCCAGCCATCGATCGCTTCGC
>Ga0213853_10319773_pt1 | contig 13590 bp, 14 predicted proteins | sample ABR_2016_MetaT_FD_164456 | JGI IMG/M metagenome (GOLD analysis project Ga0213853, IMG submission 164456) | Metatranscriptome of freshwater sediment microbial communities from post-fracked creek in Pennsylvania, United States - ABR_2016... | ecosystem: Environmental > Aquatic > Freshwater >...
CTGATCGAAGCCGCCGTCGAGAGCTACCCGAAGATTCCGGTGGCGATGCACCAGGACCACGGCCAGTCTCCGGCCGTGTGCGAATCGGCGATCCGCCTGGGGTTCTCGTCCGTGATGATGGACGGCTCTCTGCGGGAGGACGGAAAGACGGTGGCCGACTACGAATACAACTGTCAGGTCACGAAGAAGGTCGTCGATGCCGCCCACGGTGTCGGAGTCAGCGTGGAGGGCGAGCTGGGCTGCCTGGGATCGCTCGAGACGATGAAAGGCGACAAGGAGGACGGCCACGGCGCAGAGGGCACGATGACGCGCGAGATGCTGCTCACCGACCCGGACCAGGCGGCCGATTTCGTCCGACGCACGCAGCTCGATGCGCTGGCGATCGCCATCGGAACCTCGCACGGCGCCTACAAATTCTCGCGCCGGCCAACCGGCGACATCCTGGCGATCGACCGGATCAAGCAGATCCACCGCCGCATACCGAACACTCATCTGGTGATGCACGGCTCCTCGAGCGTTCCGCAGGATCTGCTCGAGCAGATCCGCCACTATGGCGGACAGATGAAGGAGACTTACGGCGTGCCGGTCGAGGAAATCCAGGAGGCCATCAAGCACGGCGTGCGCAAGGTCAACATCGACACTGACATCCGCCTGGCGATGACGGCGGCGGTGCGCCGCTTCCTGGCCGAGAACCCCTCGAAGTTCGATCCTCGTGATTTTCTCAAGCCGGCCCGGGAAGCGGCCAAGCAGATCTGTCTGCAGCGCTACCAGCAGTTCGGCTGCGCCGGACAGGCTTCGCGCCTGCAGCCGATCGGGCTGGAGCGCATGGCCCAGAGATATCGCGGCGGCGAGCTCAGCCAGCACGTGCACTGACGACGTTTGTGCCTTGCACGCTGATGGCTTCCGGAGGGTCCGACAGCTGCCACGAGACTGGAACGGCCGGATCGCCGGCCCCGGCGGCTTCGCTATCATGAGGTCCATGGGAGTCGGGAAGTCGGGCGAAGGAGCCTTGCCAGCGGGAGATAGCCGCGCGCTGAAAGGCAAGCGCGGGCTGTTGCGCGTGCTCAACGCGCTGCGCTATTCGGCCGACGGATTGCGCGCCGCCTGGCGCCACGAAGATGCCTTCCGGCAGGAGATGATCCTGGCCGCGGTGTTGGTTCCGTCGGCGCTGCTGCTCCCGGTGACGCTGGTCGAGCGCATCCTGCTGATCGCCGTGGTCATGCTGGTGCTGATCGTCGAGATCCTGAACACCGCGGTCGAGGTCGCCATCGACCGCCAGAGCTTCGAGATCAACCCGCTCGCCAAGCGCGCCAAGGACCTCGGCAGTGCGGCGGTCCTGCTGGCGCTGATACTGGCGGGGGGCGTCTGGGCGTCCATCCTGTGGGCCACCTTCGGCCGCTGAGCCGCCCGCGCGGCGGCACGCGGAACGCGGGCTGATGGGCGGGACGGGCCAGGCCGGCGGCCTGGAATGCGGCCCGCCGATGCTTCAGTCCGGGCTGCGCTCGCTGCCGCTCGTCTACCGCGGCAAGGTGCGCGATACCTACGCAGTCGGATCCGATCGCCTGCTGATCGTGACCACCGACCGCCTGTCAGCCTTCGACGTCGTGATGAACGAGCCGATCCCGGACAAGGGCTGCGTTCTGAACGCGATGTCCAACTTCTGGTTCAAGCGCCTCGCCCACGTGGTGCCCAATCACCTGACCGGTATCGAGCCCGGCAGCGTGGTGGCGGCCGGCGAAGCCTCGCAGGTGCGGGGGCGCTCCGTGGTGGCGATGCGCCTCAAGCCCCTGCCGATCGAGGCCGTGGTGCGCGGCTTCCTGATCGGTTCCGGATGGAGCGACTACCGGGCGACGGGGCGCGTCTGCGGCATCGAGCTGCCGCCGGGACTGGCGATGGCCGCCCGGCTGCCCGAGCCGATCTTCACTCCGGCCACGAAGGCCGAGCGCGGGACGCACGACGAGAACGTTTCGCTCGAGCGCGTGGGCGATCTGATCGGCCCGGACCTGGCGCAGCAGGTAAGGGCCGCCGCATTGGCTTTGTATCGCGAGGCCTTCGTCCATGCGCAGGGTCGAGGCATCCTGATCGCCGATACGAAGTTCGAGTTCGGCCTGGACTCGAACGGCACGCTCAGGCTCATGGACGAGGTTCTGACGCCGGACTCGTCGCGTTTCTGGCCCCTGGATAGGTACCGCGAGGGCAGCTCACCGCCGAGCTTCGACAAGCAGTTCGTGCGCGACTGGTTGCAGGCGCAAGCCTGGAACAAGGCCCCGCCTCCACCGGCCTTGCCTGCCGAGGTGATCGAGCGCACGGCCCAGAACTACCGCGAAGCCCTGCGCCGCCTGACTGATACGATTGTCCAATAGACGATCCCGGAGCCGGCGCCGCCGGAGCGAATTTTCATGAGTTCAACACGAGCGCAGCCGCTCATCGGTGTTCTGATGGGATCCGAGTCGGACTGGGACACGATGCAGCACGCCTGCGAGGTCCTCAAGGAGTTCGGAATCTGCTTCGAGGCCAAGGTGGTCTCGGCCCACCGCACGCCCGACGAGATGTTCGCCTATGCGGAGGCCGCGCGCGAGCGCGGCATCCGCATGATCATTGCCGGCGCCGGCGGCGCGGCTCACCTGCCCGGCATGCTGGCGTCCAAATCGGTGATCCCCGTGCTGGGTGTGCCGGTCCCGTCCAAGTATCTCAGGGGCGAGGACAGCCTGCTGTCGATCGTGCAGATGCCGCGCGGTATTCCAGTGGCGACTTTCGCCATCGGTGAATCCGGCGCCGCCAATGCGGCGCTGTTCGCCGTCTCGGTCCTGGCGGCGGGCGACCCCGCCCTGGCCCGCCAGCTCGCGCAGTATCGCGCCACGCAATCCGAAAAGGCGCGCAACATGACTTTGCCGCTGTGAATCCGGAGGCGGCGCCGAACCGGGCCGCGGCTGCCGATCGCCACGCCGCCACGTCGCTTCCTGCGGTGCGCGACTGCAGCCAGGCCCAGGCGCCGGATCGCCCGCAACGGCCGCGATGATCGCTCCGGGCGAGTGGCTTGGAGTCCTCGGCGGCGGCCAGCTCGGTCGAATGTTCTGCATGGCGGCCCAGACGCTGGGCTATCGGGTCTGCGTCCTGGATCCGTCGCGCGACAGCCCGGCCGGCGCAGTTGCCGAGCGCCAGCTTCGAGCCGAATATTCCGACGCCTCCGCCCTGGCCAAGCTCGCGGGACTGTGCCAGGGCGTCACGACCGAATTCGAGAATGTCCCGGCGCAGAGCCTGCGCCAGCTGGCGAACCAATGCGTGGTCAGCCCGCGTGCCGACGCCGTGGCGGTCGCGCAGGATCGACTGTTGGAGAAGCGCTACGCGCTCGACTGCGGGCTCGAAGTGGCTCCGCACTTGCGCATCGCCAACGCGCGGGACCTCGAGGGCGCAGCCGAACACGGCGCGGCTTTGCTGCCGGGGGTGCTGAAGTCGGCGCGACTGGGCTACGACGGCAAGGGGCAGGTGCGGGTCGCTGCGGCTGGCGGGCTTCGGCCCGCCTGGGAAAGCCTGGGCGGGGTCGAATGCGTGCTGGAGCAGTGGCTGGCGATCGAACGCGAAGTCTCGGTGGTCGTGTGTCGATGCCTGGACGGCAGCAGCGCCACTTTCCCGGTGGCGGAGAACGAGCATCGCGGCGGCATCCTGGCCAGCAGCATCGTACCGGCCCGCATCGCGCCGGCGCTGGCGGCGCGGGCGCAGGCCGCTGCGGCCACGATCGCCGAGCGGCTCGACTACGTCGGCGTGCTGTGTGTCGAGTTCTTCGTTCTGCACGACGCTCGCCTGCTGGTCAACGAGATGGCACCGCGCCCCCATAACAGCGGCCACTACACGATCGACGCCTGCGTGACGAGTCAGTTCGAGCAGCAGGTGCGCGCCCTCGCCGGACTGGCACCGGGGGATGTCTCGCTGCTGGCGCCGGCGGTCATGCTCAATCTTCTCGGTGAGCTGTGGTTCGATGCCGGCCGGCCGCGACTGCCGAACTTCGAAGCGGTGCTGCGCGTCCCCGGCGCGGCCTTGCACCTGTATGGCAAACGCGAAGCCCGGCGCGGCCGCAAGATGGGGCATGTGACGATCACCGGCGACTCGCCGGCGCTGGCGCTCGCGCGCGCGCATGAAGTGTGCGAGGTGCTGGGACTGGCGCCGCCGCGATGAATTCACCGACGGTCGACCTGGAGCGCATCGAAAGGGCCGCCCGCATGATGCTCGAGGGCCGGCTGGTGGCGTTTCCGACCGAGACCGTCTATGGCCTCGGAGCCGATGCCGACAATCCGGCGGCCGTCGCAGCGATCTTCCGCGCCAAGGGGCGCCCCGCCGATCATCCCTTGATCGTGCATGTGGCCGACGCCCAGGCGGCCGCGGCCTGGGCACGCGCGCTGTCGCCGGCGGCGCGCAGCCTGATGACGCGCTTCTGGCCCGGGCCGCTGACGCTCGTGGTGGCGCGCAGCGCGCGCGCCACCGACTTCGTGACGGGGGGACAGGACACCGTGGGACTGCGCTGCCCTGCCCATCCCTGGGCTCGCGAACTGGTGCTGGCGCTCGGACGCCTGGCAGGTGACCGCAGCCGTGCGATCGCGGCGCCCAGCGCCAACCGCTTCGGTCGCATCAGCCCGACCCTGGCCGAACATGTGCGAGCCGACCTGGGAGAAAAACCCGATGGTTCGGTGGACCTGATCCTCGACGGCGGGCCTTGTCCCGTGGGCATCGAATCGACCATCGTTGATCTGAGCACGCCGATTCCAAGGCTGCTGCGCCCGGGAGCTGTCGGACGCCCGGCGCTCGAAAAGCTGCTCCGAGGGCCCGTGCCGGATGCCGTCGACGCCGAGGCGCCGCGTACATCGGGACGCCTGGCCGGGCACTACGCGCCGCGGCGCCCGCTCGAGCTGCTCGAAGCGGCCGACATCGGCACGCGCATCGCCGCGCTCGGTGCCGCGCGCGTCGCCGTGCTGGCGCCGGCGCCGGCCGACTCGGCCTTGCCGCCAGGGCGGTTCTGGGCCGCGGCGGCGACGCCGGAAGCCTACGCCCGGCACCTTTACGAGTTCCTGCACGCGATGGATGCGAGCGGCGCCGAAGTGCTGCTGGTCCAGTGCCCGCCGGCCGGCGAGGCCTGGGACGCGGTACGCGATCGTCTGCAGCGCAGCGCCAGCGGCTCGCTCGAAGGCGGAACCTGACCGGCCTGCCGCGACGCGACTCCCGATGAACGAATCGCCGGTTTCGAACGTCTCCGACACGGCGCGCTGGGTCGCGGTTTACCGTGCCTGGGAAACGGCCCGAACGGATGCCCTGTTTCGCGATCCCTTTGCGCAGCGCCTGGCCGGCGCGCATGGCCGCTCGATTGCCGCGCTGGTGCCGTCCGCCGCGCGCAATGGATGGCCCCTGATCGCCCGCACAAGGCTGATCGACGACCTGTGCCGCCAGGCGATCGCACGGGGCTGCGACTGCATCGTGAATCTCGCGGCCGGATTCGACACGCGGCCTTATCGTCTCGAGCTGCCTGCGCAGCTGGACTGGGTCGAAGCAGATCTACCCGATCTGATCGCGGAAAAGGAGCAGGCCCTGGAAGGCGTCCCGCCGCGCTGCCGCCTGCGCCGGCTGCGGGTCGACCTCGCCGACGGCAAGGCGCGCGCCGGCGCCCTGCGGGAGGCGGTCGGCCCGGCGCGCTCGGCACTGGTGATCACCGAAGGCCTGCTGGTCTACCTGGATGCCACGGGCGTGAGCGAGCTGGCAGCGGACCTCGCCGCGCAGGCCGCCATCGGCGGGTGGATCCTGGATATCGCCTCTCCCGCCCTGATCGGGATGATGCAGCGGAGCATGGGTGCGGTCCTGCGCAATGCACCGATGCGATTTGCGCCGCCCGAGGGAGTGGGCTTCTTCGAATCCCGGGGCTGGAGCGTCGAGTCCGTCGCCTCGGTCTTGCACGCCGCAGCGCGGTGGCGCCGTCTGCCCTGGCCGCTGCGGCCGTTCGCCCTGCTGCCGCCGGCCAACCCCCGTCGCCTGGGGCGGGCTCCCTGGTCGGCTGTGGTGCACCTGACACGACCTCAACTTCATTGAACTTTCGCAAATGATTGGCAACCATTTTGCGCGTCACTTCCCCCTGTCCCTCGAGGCAGACGGGGGGAGGGGTGAGGGGGTTGGCGCCAACCGTTCAGGAAAGCGTCAGCAACGGGTGCCTTTGCCTATGGTCCGTAACGCAGGCGAACGGCGAGGATGAAAAGCGCCAGTGCCAGCGTGATCGAATTGGCGATGATGATCGGCCAGGCGTCGAGCAGAACGCCATAGGCCAGCCACATCGCCACGCCCAGCGCGAAGATCGTGTACATCGCCACCGACAGCCCGGTGGTGCGCCGGGTCTTCCAGCTCAGCCAGGCCTGGGGAACAAAGGAAACCGTCGTGAGCATCGCGGCGCCATAGCCGATCGCCTCGACCCATCTCATCGCAAGGCGGCACCGAAACGGGCAAAGCGCGGCTGCCAGCGATCGAGAATGGCCGCCGACACGAGGATGCGTTCGGCCCGTCCGATCAGCTCGTGGCGCTCGACCAGGCCGAAGTAGCGCGAATCGGCGCTATTGTCGCGGTTGTCGCCGAGCATCAGGTAGTGATCGGCCGGTACGGTCACGGGGCCGACGTCCGGCGCGACGCGGCGATCGCCGGCCCAGCGGATTTGGTGCGCATGACGGTCCAGGGTTTCCAGCACGCTCATCGCCATCGCCATCGAAGCGCCGCCGGCGCCACTGTCGGGCGCCAGGCCTTCAAAGCGATACTGCGCCGGGCGGCCGTTCAGGATCAGCTCACGGCCGCGCATCTGAACCGTGTCGCCCGGCAGCGCGATGACGCGCTTGATCAGGCGGCGGCCGTCGGCGAGGGAGAAGAACGTGACAATGTCGCCGCGTCCGGGATCGCCCGTGCGGGCGAGCACCACATTCGTGAGCGGCAGCTTGAGGTTGTAGGCCAGCCGGTTCACGAACACGACGTCGCCCTCGAGCAGGGTCGGGTGCATCGACCCCGACGGAATCGGGTTCCAGTCGGCCACCGCAGTGCGAAAAAGGCCCAGCAGCAGCATGAACAGCAGCAAGCCACGGTTTTGCCTGATCCAGTTGGCTCTCATCGCCCTGTCTCCGAGTGGACGCGCCGGCATCCTATCGTAGCTCGCCTGGCCGATATGGCGCGGAGCTCAGACTCCCAGCAGGGCCGTGAGTTCCTCTTCACGCCCCTGCAACTCCTCCGAAGTGGCGGCAAGCACGATGCGCCCTTTCTGCAGCACCACGCAGCGGTCCGTGTGCGCCAGCACCGAGCGGAAATTGCGGTCCACGACGATGACCGACATCGCGCTGCCGCGCAGTTCGGCCAGTATCGCCCAGACCTGGCGCACGAGGATCGGCGCCAGCCCCTCGGTCGCCTCGTCGAGTATCAGCAGCTGCGGGTTGCTCATCAGGGCGCGGCCGATCGAGAGCATCTGCTGCTCGCCGCCCGAGAGGCGCTGGCCGCCGAATGCAAGTCGCGGCGCGAGCGCAGGGAAGACCTGCAGCACGCGTTCCAGGCTCCAGGGCCGGCTGCCGTCCGGGCGGCTGCGCGCGGCCATCAGCAGGTTCTCCTTCACCGTGAGCGTCGCGAAGATGCCACGCCCTTCGGGCGCATAGCCGATGCCCCGGCGCACGATGCGCTCGGCAGGCTCGCCGGTGACTTCGCAGCCCTGGATGCACACGCGGCCCTGGCGCGCCCGCACCAGCCCCAGCAAGGTGCGGATCAGGGTCGTCTTGCCCATGCCGTTGCGCCCGAGCAGTCCGATCGCCTCGCCGACACCGACCTCCAGGCTCACGCCGCGCAGCACCGGGTTGCCCGCGAAGTCCGCGTGCAGGCCGCTCGCCTGCAGCCACGGCCCGGTGCGCGGCGGCGCGACATCCTGCGGCGCCTTCAAGCGCGGTCCTCCCCCAGGTAGGAGCGCCGCACTCGAGCATCGGCACTGATGAGCGAGGGCGGGCCGCTCGCCAGCACGCGCCCATCGGCCATCACGGTGATTTCGTCGGCGATGCGAAACACCGCATCCATGTCGTGCTCGACCATCAGGATCGCGTGTTCGCGGCGCAGCGAACGCAGCAACGCCAGCATGCCCTCGGTCTCGTCCGAGCCCATGCCGGCAAGCGGCTCGTCGAGCAGCAGGATCCGCGGCTCGCAGGCCAGGCACATTGCAAGCTCCAGCTGCCTGCGCGAGCCGTGCGACAGGCTCGCCGCCGGCCGCTCGTCCAGGCCGCCGAGCCCGACACGCTCAAGCGCCGCCTGCGCCGCGCGGGCGCTGGCGCGGCAGGCTGCCGCCGATCCGAGCCAGTGCGCCAGACCCGCGCCGCGCGCCTGCGCGCACAGGCGGCAGTTCTCCAGCGCCGAACGCTGTCCGAAGACGCTGCTGTGCTGGTAGCTGCGGCTCACGCCGGCACGCGCGCGACGCGGCTGGCGCCAGTCGGTCACGTCGACGCCGTCGAGTTCGACACGCCCGTCGCTGGGCCAGTATTCACCCGAGAGCAGGCCGACGAGGGTCGACTTGCCGGCGCCATTGGCGCCGATCAAGGCATGGATCGAACCCCGGGCGAGCGCCAGCGTCACGCCGTCGACGGCCTTCAAGCCGCGATAATGCAGCCTGACGTCGTGGCTGCGCATCAGGACCTCAGCCACCGGGCGCAGGCTCCGTGCAATGGCGGGCGCCGGCCGATCGCGCGATGCCCGCGAGTCCGCGCGGCAGCAGGACGACCAGGCCGATCACGGCCAGCCCGAAGGGCAGCTGCCAGTGGCGCGCCAGCGGGCCGAAAAGTGCCTCGGACTGGAACAGTTCCTGGAGCAGGCTCAGCATGGCCGCGCCGGCCATGGCGCCGCGCAGGCTGCTCGATCCTCCGAGCAGGACCATCAGCAGGACCTGCCCTGACTGGTGCCAGGAGAGCACTTCGGGATTGACGTAGCCGTCCTGGATCGCATTGAGCATGCCGGCCAGCGCCGACACGGTTGCGGCGATCACGAAGGCGGCGAGCTTGAAGCGGTCGGTGTCGTAGCCGGCCGCGCGCATGCGCGCTTCGTTGTCGTGGATGCCGGCCAGGGCATGTCCGAAGCGCGTCGTGCCCAGTCGCGCCAGCGCAAGGTAAACGAGCAGCAGGCCGGTCCCGATCAGGTAATACAGCTGCAGCGGCCGATCCAGGTCGAGCAGGGTCCAGGAGCCCAATGCCACCCGCGGTCGCGCGTTGATATAGATGCCGTCACTGCCGCCGACGAGCGAGGTGTCATGCGCCAGCGTATAGGCGAGCTGGGAAAACGCCAGCGTCACCATGATGAAGTAGATGCCGCGCGTGCGCAGCGACAGCAGGCCGGCGAGCAGCGCATAGCCCGCCGATGCCAGCAAGGCGGCTGCGAGCACGGATGCCAGGGCCGCTGGCGCATCGGCAGGGCTCAGCAGGGCGGTCGCATAGGCGGCGATGCCGAAATAGGCGGCCTGCCCGAGGCTGACCAGGCCGACCTGACCGACCAGCAGCTGCAGGCCCATCGCGAAGACTGCCATGATCATCGTGCGCGAGGCAAGATCGACTAGATACTTGCCGCCCAGCAAAGGCAGCACGCTCAGTGCCAGGAGTGCCAGCACGAGCCCGGCGTCGGCGAGTCTGGATCTCAAGCGCTCAGGCCTTGAACAGTCCCTGGGGCTTCCACACCAGGACCGCGGCCATCAGCAGGTAAACGGCGATCCCGGCCGCCTCGGGAAAGAACACCTTGCCGAAGGTGTCGGCGAAGGCGACCAGCAGCGAAGCGAGCAGCGTGCCGCCGATCGAGCCGATGCCGCCGACCACGGTGACGACGAGGCTCAAGACCAGCACCGAGTCGCCCATGCCCGGATAGACCGAGGACACCGGCGCGGCGACCATTCCGGCCAGCACCGCCAGCGTGAAACCGGCGGCGAAGACGATGCGGTAGACGCGCCTGATGTTGATCCCCATCGCCTGCGCGGTGGCCCCGTCGGCGCTGCTGGCGCGGACCGCGACGCCGAAGCGGGTGCGCCGGATGGTCCAGAAAAGCGCCGCGACGACGACAGCGCAGAGCGCGGAGAGGAACAGGCGATAGACCGGATAGTCCATCACGCCGCCGAGGGACACGCTGCCCGAGAGCGCCGCCGGCACTGCCACCGAGTGGACCTGATCGTCGATCGACAGGCTGCGGATCTGCTCGAAAACGAGGATCAGCCCGAAGGTCATCAGCACCTGCTGCAAGTGGTCGCGCCGGTAAAGAAAGCTGAAAAACATCCACTCGAGCAGGGCCCCGATCGGCACGGCGGCAGCCAGGCCGATCGCAAGCGTCGTAGCGAAACCGCCGCCAAGCGCATGCTGCACCCAGGGCTGCAGCGCATATGCCAAGTACGCCCCCGCCATGTAAAAGGCGCCGTGCGCGAGGTCGATCACGCCCATGATGCCCAGGAGCAGCGCGAGCCCGCTCGCGACCAGAAATAGCAGCAAGCCGTATTGAACGGCATTCATGCACTGGATCAGGAAGATGGCCGGCGTCATGGCCGCCGCCGGTTCGAGTACCCGTGCGGCACCGTGGTCGCCGCCTTCACATGCGGCAGCCGGTGGCCGGATCGTCGAGCGCCCTGATCTCGACGCCCTGCACCTCGTTGCGGGTGCCGATCACCTTGCGCAGGTAGATGTCCTGGATCGGATTGTGGGCGCGCGAGATCACGAAGGTTCCGCGCGGGCTGTCGATGCGCGCTCCGGTCATGGCCTTGATCATGGCCGCACGCTCAGTGACATCGCCGCCGGCCGCCGTCAGCCCGACCGCCAGCAGCTGCGCGGCGTCGTAGCCTTGCACCGCGAAAACGTCCGGGTCGCTGCCGTAGGCCTTGCGATAGTCGGCGCGAAAAGCGGCGTCGCGCGGATTGGCCAGGCCATCGGCGTAGTGCAGCGTCGTCAGCAGGTCCTGCGCCGAGGCACCCTGGCCTTCGAGCGTGCCGTCGGTCAGGAAGCCCGGGCCCACCAGCGGTGTCGCTTTGCGCAGGCCGGCATCGGCGTAATCCCTGACGAATTTCACGGCGCCGCCGCCCGAGAAGAACGCGTAGACGACATCGGGCCGCAGGGACGCGATTTCGGTCAGCAGCGCCTGGAACTCCACGTTCGGAAACGGCAGCGCCAGGTCTTTGAGGACCTGTCCGCCGCCTTGCTCGAACCCCTCGCGGAATCCGGCCGCGGACTCGTCGCCCGCGGCGTATTTCCAGGTGATCGTGACCGCGCGCCGATAGCCCTTGCGCGCTGCGACCTTGCCCATGGCGTAGGCGGGTTGCCAGTTCGAAAAGGAAGTGCGGAAAACGTTGGGCGCGCACATCGCGCGCGTCAGGGCATTGGCGCCGGCGTTGGGCACGATCATCAGCGTGCCGCTTTCCCTTGCGGCCTTGGCCATCGCCATCGCTACGCCCGAATGCACGGTGCCGACCAGCACGTCGACGTGATCGCGGTCGAGCAGCCGGCCGACGTTGGCGACGGCTTTCGAAGGATCGGACTCGTCGTCGACGCGGGCGTATTCGATCTCGCGTCCGGCCAGGCGTCCGCCCTGCTGGCGCACGTACAGGGCGAAGCCGTTTTCGATGGCCGTACCCAGCGAGGCGTAAGTTCCCGAAAACGGCAGCATCAGGCCGATCTTGATTCGGCTGCCTGGAGCGCTCGAGACTTCGCCCGCAGTCGATGTCCATGACAGGAGCGTAGCTATTACGGCGGCGGCCAGGCGCTCCGGGCGCAGTCCGGCTAGGCACCGCCGGCGACCGCGGAAACCCCCGTCAACGGATGAGCTTGGGTAGGTCGAATTCATGGTTGAAATGGTCACTTTTGTCGGGATCGGAGGCTAGACTGCTTTGAAGCGCTTGGCGGGCGGCCGGGGAGCGCCTGTCGCGAGTTTAAGGATTTGCGTGACTGCGGTTCGAGGCTGCTCAATGGCGCATTTCCACCAAACGGGGTTTGCAAACTCCTGTTAGAAAGCTCCATGGCCGCAGTCCGCAGCGGCGGACCTGCGTGTGCCCGGCCCGGCGCGCGGCGGCAGGCCAGCGGCCCATCCTCAGGAATAGAAGAAGCGTGACATGGAACTGGTGCTGAAGGTTGTCGAAGGACCCTCGGACGGAGAGTGGCGCGGACTGGAAGCGCGTTTCGACGCCGCCGGGGGCCTGATCGGCCGGGCCGAGACGGCGCGTCTGTCCCTGCCCGATTCGACGCGCACCGTGTCGCGTTTCCACGCCCACGTAAGCTTTAGCGACGGCAGCTACTTCCTCGAGGAAATGGGCAGCCGCAACACGGCCACGATCAACGGCAAGGCGCTGGCCATCGGCGAGAGGGCCGCCCTACGGCCAGGCGACCAAGTCCGACTCGGGCATTTTACGCTGGCCGTGAATTTCGATGACCCGGACTTTCCGGCCACCCAGGTCCTGGAGCGTGCCGTGCCGGAATCGGGCGCTGCCGAGGATCCCGGCACGCGAGTCCTCTTGCGCGCATCCTCGGCGAAGGTCGGTGACGCCGGCGCGTCCGCGCTTTGGGAGGCCTTCCTCGACGGTGCCGGCGTGACGATGAGCCTGCCGCCGGGCGATCGTCCGGAGATGATGCGATCCGTCGGTCTGATGTTGCGTTCGCTGCTCGGCGGAGTTCACAAGCTGACGACCCAGCGGGTGCGGCTGCGCGAAGAGGCGGGTCCGGACAAGGCGCGACCGCAGTCGCGCCAGCTCGACCCCGTGCGCCAGGCGGCCGAAGAGGCGAGGCTGATTGCTTCGATATTGCAGCCCGCGGGCGCCGGCGCCGCGCAGCCCCTGACGCGCATCCAGGAACTGATGGAGGACCTGGCCGCCCAGGTCGCTGCGATGCGCACGGCGGTGAACGCGGCAGTCGAACAGACCGAAGCCAAGCTCACGCCCGCGGCAGTCGAGGAGAAGCTCGAGACCTCGCTGTTGCTCGATGAAATCCTGCCGATGCGGCGCAAGGCCCGCCTGTGGGACCTGTACCGGCATACGCACAGTACGGCGATGGGTGAGCAGAACTCGGACAAGAACGGGTCGGTCGCCGCCCCTGCCGGCAACGGCAAGACCCCGACGCAGGCCGGCGTCGTGAGGGAGGCCTTCAATCGCGCCTTCAGCCGGGCCTACGAAGCCGAAGTGGCTCGTCTGCGCAAGGATCGGCACTGACCCACCCGGTTGCACGCCGCAGCGGCGCTGCGCCGGCTCCTGCGAGAAAATGACCCGGGACCGGCGCGGTGACCCGAGCGGACCGCGCCCGACCTCAGCCGCGCATGAACTCCAGGATGCGCGCGCGCGCGTCTTCGGGGATGTCGATCGGCCGGTCGGTGTCCTGGCTGATGCAGACAGTGATGCGGTTCATGCGCACGCGCTGCTCGCTGTTCTTGTCCACGCCCATTGTCAGCCGCAGTGAACTGCGTCCCACATGGGTGACCGTCAGCCAGAAGTCGACGATCTCGCCCATTCGGCTGGGCTTGGTGAAGGTGGTCTCCAGGCGCACGGTCGGCATCGACAGGCGCCGCTTCATCAGGAACTCGTCGAATGGAATTTCCAGCGCCTCGTAGAAC
>Ga0213853_10506567_pt1 | contig 13549 bp, 10 predicted proteins | sample ABR_2016_MetaT_FD_164456 | JGI IMG/M metagenome (GOLD analysis project Ga0213853, IMG submission 164456) | Metatranscriptome of freshwater sediment microbial communities from post-fracked creek in Pennsylvania, United States - ABR_2016... | ecosystem: Environmental > Aquatic > Freshwater >...
CCTCACCCGATTTGCTTCGCAAATCGACCTCTCCCCACAGGGGAGAGGTGAACCGATTCCGCGGACGCTGAGGAGTTTTCGGCCATGAACAAGCCCGTTTTGCCGGTCTCATCGCTGTCCCTGAAGCTGCCGAAGGCCGATCGCGGAATCGAGACCTATCGCCTCGCGGCGTCGCGAAGCTTTCCTGCAAGGCTCGAAGGCACGCTCAACCGCGTGGCGTTCTCCGCAGCGCATGTGGTCGCCGATCCCTTAGGTGATGTCGATCCCTGGCTTACCGCGGCAATCGATTGGGACAAGACTATCGCGTTCCGCGAGCACGTCTGGGACTTGGGGCTAGGCGTGGCTGAGGCCATGGACACAGCGCAGCGCGGCATGGGGCTGGACTGGCCGACCTCGCTGGAATTGATCGAGCGCTCGGTCGCTGCGGCGAAGCGAAGAGGCAACGCGCTGGTGTTTTCCGGCGCCGGCACCGACCACCTCGCGGTTGAAGACGCCAAGAGCCTCGGCGACGTCATCCGCGCCTACGAGGAACAGGTCGGATGGATCGAGAAAGCTGGCGGGCGCATCATCCTGATGGCCTCGCGCGCGCTGGCAAAGCTCGGCCGCAACGCCGACGACTACGCAAAAGTCTATGACCGCGTGCTGTCGCAGGTCCGCGAGGCCGTGATCATCCACTGGCTCGGCGACATGTTCGATCCGGCATTGGCGAATTACTGGGGCACGCCGAGCCTCGATGCGGCGATGAATGTCGCAGTTGCCATCATCAATGCCAACGCCGCCAAGGTCGACGGCGTCAAGGTCTCGCTGCTCGACAAGAACCGCGAGATCGACATGCGCCGCCGCCTCGACAAGCGCGTGAAAATGTATACCGGCGATGATTTCAATTATGCCGAACTGATTGCCGGCGACGACCAGGGCTTTTCCCACGCGCTGCTCGGCATCTTCGATGCGATCGCGCCGGCGGCATCTTACGCGCTGTCGCGGCTTGCTGCCGGCGACGAGGCCGGTTTCCACGACGTGCTGGGGCCGACGGTGCCGCTGTCGCGCCACATCTTCAAGGCGCCGACGCGCTTCTACAAGACCGGCGTGGTGTTCATGGCCTATCTCAACGGCCACCAGGATCATTTCACCATGGTCGGCGGCCAGGAGAGCGCGCGCTCGACCCTGCATCTCGCCGAACTTTTTCGACTTGCCGACAGAGCAGGGCTGCTCGCCAATCCGGAACTCGCGACGCGGCGCATGAAGGCGGTGCTGGCGCTGCGCGGCGTAGAGGCGTGATGCGGGATTTTTCCGAAAATCATCGCTGGCTGTCGCTCAATACCGCGACTGTCCGCAAGCAGAGCGGTCTCTTAGAAATCATCGACGCCTGCGCGCGGCACGGCATCCGCGCCATCGATCCCTGGCGCGATCAGGTAGCTCACGTTGGCCTCGATCGCGCGGTGCGCGCGCTGCGTGACGCAGGCCTCGAGCTATCGGGCTATTGCCGCGGCGGCATGTTCACCTCCGATGCCGCGCACCGGCTTGAAATGCGCGACGATAACCGCCGCGCCGTCGATGAAGCCAAGGCGCTCGGTGCGCCCTGCATCGTGCTGGTGGCCGGGGGCTTGCCGCAATATTCGCGGCCGGGCAGCGCGGCCTCCAGGGATATCGCGCAAGCACGGAGGCAAGTGCAGGACGGCATCGCCGAAATGCTGGAATATGCCGGGCAAGCCAACATGCCGCTTGCGATCGAGCCGTTACATCCGGCCTACGCCGCCGACCGCGCCTGCGTGAACACGACCAAACAGGCGCTCGATATCTGCGACGCGCTCGATCCCGGGCGAACCGGCGCGCTCGGTGTCGCGCTCGACGTTTATCACATCTGGTGGGACCCGGAACTCCACGCGCAGATCGCGCGCGCCGGCAAGGAGCGCCTGCTGGCGTTTCACGTCTGCGACTGGCTGGTGCCGACCAGGGATATCCTCAACGACCGCGGCATGATGGGCGACGGCGTGATCGACATCAGATCCGTGCGCCGCGCCGTCGAGGCGCAGGGTTTTACCGGCTACTGCGAGATCGAGATCTTTTCCAACGCCTGGTGGGACAGGCCGATCGATGAGGTCTTGAACACATGCATCGAACGGCATTGCTCGGTGGTTTAGGCTGAAACCGAGGACCTGAATCGTCGAGAAATTCCAATCACGACAAGTCCTGCTTCAAGGTGGCTTCGATCCTCTCCAGCGCCCAGTCGACCTGATCGCCCGCGATCACAAGCGGCGGGGCAACGCGGATCGTGTGTCCATGCGTATCCTTGGCGAGGATGCCTCGCTTCTGCAGGGCCTCACAATAGCGACGCGCGCCGCCTGCCTCGGGGTGAAGCTCGACCGCCAACATCAGGCCTTTTCCGCGCACTTCGCGGATGATGTTGGCGCGCATGCTCTTCAGGCCGGCCAGGAAACGGGCGCCCTGCGCGGAAGCGTTCTCGATCATGCCTTCCTCGACGAGCACCCGCAATGCGGCCCGTGCCACCGCACATGCAAGCGGATTGCCGCCAAACGTCGAGCCATGCTGGCCGGGTTTCAGGGTGCCGAGCACTTCCGTGTTCGAAAGCACGGCCGACACCGGATAGAAGCCGCCGGACAAAGCCTTGCCGAGCAGGGTCACGTCAGCCTCGATGCCATCATGCTGCTCGGCGAGCAGCTTGCCGGTGCGGCCGAGCCCGGTCTGAATCTCGTCGAGGATCAGCATCACGTTGCGCGCGGTGCAGATCTCCCGCACTCTCGCAAGATACCCTGATGGCGGGATGATGACGCCTGCTTCGCCCTGGATCGGCTCGACCAGGAAAGCGACCGTGTGCGGCGTGACCGCCTGCTCTAGGGCCACAGCGTCACCGAAGGGGATGATACGAAAGCCCGGCGCGAACGGTCCGAAATGCTCACGTGCCGCAGGATCGGTGCTGAAGCCGACGATACCGAGCGTGCGTCCATGGAAATTGTCGGCGCAGACGATGATCTCGGCCTGCCCATCCGGCACGCCCTTCACCTCGTAGCCCCATTTGCGCACGGACTTGATCGCGCTCTCTACCGCCTCGGCGCCGCTATTCATGGGCAGCACCTTGTGGGAGCCGGTCAGCGCCGCGATCTCCTCGTAGAAGGGGGCCAGCTGGTCGTTGTGGAAGGCGCGCGAAGTCAACGTCAGCCTGCCAGCCTGCTCCACCATCGCGGCCATGATTTTGGGATGGCAGTGGCCCTGATTCACCGCCGAATAAGCGGAGAGGCAATCGAGATAGCGGTTGCCTTCGATGTCCCACACCCAGATGCCTTCGCCGCGCGACAGAACGACGCCAATCGGCTCGTAATTATAGGTGCCAAGGCGGGCTTCCGTCGCTAGGAAATCAGTGACCGATCGACTCATCTTCGTCACGCTCTGTGCCGTAGCTGAGATTAGCACTTTGCGCTTGGGCAGCGAGTACGAAATGGCACGCCGTTATTATTGTTTGCCGGCCGTGAAGACGTCGAGAATCTGCGGGCAAACCGGCCCGGATCTCGCGCACCAGGCACGCTGCGCCGACGATGCTCGGGCCTGGAGCGCCTCGATCACGGCTCGCTCCGGTGCGCGATCTCGAGCGTGACCAATCTCGCCAGCAACGTCGCGGGATAAAGCTGGCCGAAGATCGCTTCCAGATTGCAGAGGCTGCGCGCCAGCGGATGCACGGGGTGAATATCGCCGTAGCCGGTCGTGGTCAGCGTCGCGAAACTGAAATAGATGATCTGGCTGGCGAGCGCCGGGCTGTCCTGCACGGACATGCCGGAAAATGCCTTGGGCACCAGCGATCCGACAAAGGTGAACGACGCCGCGAAGATGATCGCAATCGTCAGATAAAGCAGCACCGCTCCCATCACGCGATGGTAGGTGATGCGTCCGGGGCCGAACGTCGCACGGATCACCACCCAGCCGAGCGTGATGCCCATGATCAGCCAGGAACCGGCAAACAGATTTAGATCGAGGATGGACGGCGATCTGATCCTCAAGATCGCGCCGACCGTGATCATCGCGATCGCCCCCAGCATCGTGCCGACCGCGGTCCGGCTCCCCGACACGACGAACACGCCAACGACGAGAATGATGGCCAGCGCCAGCTCGAACGCCTGGAACAGGAAGAGCCCCAGCGCCTGCAGCGGCGCGATGACAAACAGCATGACGAGCAAGAGCGCGGTGAGGGCTGTCAGCAGCGGATCGCTCCACCGATCCCGCAAGCGAGCCAGAGTGTCGTCCATCGGATCAAGCTCCATTTCGTCGTTGATTGAATCGTAGGGTGGGCAAAGGCGCCCTTGCGCCGTGCCCACCATCCAACGCTACGTTCGTGATGGTGGGCACGCTTCGCTTTGCCCACCCTACGCATTCACCACGCACGGCACGCTCAAGAAGCCGCGGAAGCGGACGCGGCCGCCCCGCACCGGCTCGCCCTCCAGTGCATAGTCCGGAAATCGCGCCAGAAACCGCGAGATTGCGATCGCGCCTTCGAGCCGCGCCAGCGCCATCCCGGCGCATTGGTGCGCGCCGGTCGCAAAAGCAAGATGCCGGTTCGGATTGCGGCCGACATCGAGCCTTTCAGGATCGGCAAATTGCGCGGGATCGCGGTTGGCCGCACCAATGCACAGCGTGATCGGGGTGCCCGCTGCCATGGTGACGCCGCCAAGCTCCACGCGTTCAGTGGTCATGCGGTTGCCGAGCTGGTTGGAGCTTTCGAACCGCAGGATTTCCTCGACCGCGGTCTTGATCATCCGGGGTTGTTCGATCAGCCGCCGCTTCTCGCCTGGATGTTCGAAAAGCGCCACCAGGGCGTTGCCGATCAGGTTGGTGGTGGTCTCGTGGCCGGCATTGAGCAGGAAGATGCAATTATGCAGGAGCTCCTTCTCCGTCAGCCGTTCGCCATTGTCCTCGCCCTGAATGAGCCGTGTCAGCACATCGCGCTCGGGATTGCCGGGCGTGGCCCGCCGTCGTTCGACCAGCTCTTCCAGATACTCAAGAAAATCCTTCACCGCCTTGTTGCCGCGCGCAAATACTTCCACGCCGATCACGGGTTCGAGCGCGCTTAGAATGGCCAACGACCAACCGCGCAAGGGTCCGCGCTCCTCGTGCGGCACGTCGAGCAGGTTGCCGATCACCTCGACGGGGATAGCGGAAGCGAAATCGCCGATCAGCTCAAAGCGCGGTTTAGCGGCGATGCTATCGAGCAGCCGGTCCACGAGCGCGATCAGATCGGGCTCCATGCCCGCGATCGCGCGCGGCGACAGCGCGCCCATGATCAGCCGCCGCACGCGGGTGTGCGCGGGCGGGTCGTTGAAGACGAGGCTCGTGGTGTGGTGTTCGTAGAGCAGGGAGTTTCCGTATTTCGGCAAAAACTCCGTTTTCTTGTCGGATGAGAACGCCCTGGTGTTCTTATAGGCGCTCACCAGATCGTCGTAGCGCGTCAGGAAATACGAGCCGTTTGGCATCCGCTTGACCGGTTCGTTCTCCCGCAGCGCAAGATAAGTCGGATAGGGGTTGGTGTAGAATTCGCTCGTCAGTTTCTCCAGATCGAAACCGGCCGCCAGCGCCCTCGCATCCGCATTCATGCTGTCATACTCTTTATGAAGACCGATATGCCGTTTTTGCTCTTTCGCGAAACGCGGCGGCGTCTACAGTCCCGCGACCGGAATTACTGTCTCGCTAGTCGATTGGAAATGCAAATGCACGCCCGTGCCGACACACCCTCGGAACAAGCGGCCGAAAATGCAGCCGCTTGGCCGGAGGAGATCTTTGCGATCCTGCAGCGCTTCGATGTCCGTCAGGTGCCTTACGTGCCGGATGCCGGGCATTCGCAACTGATTGAGCGCGTGCTGGGGTCGTCCTCGATGCGAGGCATCGCGCTGACCACGGAGGAGGAGGGTGTGGCGCTGCTCGCCGGCGCCTGGGCGGGCGGCCAGCGTGGCGTGCTGTTGATGCAGTCGAGCGGCGTCGGCAATTGCATCAACATGCTGTCGCTGACCCAGATTTTCCGCTTTCCGTTCCTCACCTTGGTGACGATGCGCGGCGAATGGGGCGAGTTCAATCCCTGGCAGGTGCCGATGGGCTCGAGCACGCAAGCTGTGTTCGAACTATCGGGGATCAAGGTGCTGCGGGCTTCGCACCCGGACGAGGTGAAAGACGTCATGGAGGCTGCTGCTAGCCAGGCCTACAACGCCTGCACGCCGACCGCCGTTCTGTTGTCGCAACGCCTGATCGGTACAAAGGTCTTCGTGAAATGAATAAGGCAAACCTGCTTGATCGTCGCACTGTGGTCTCCCGCCTGCTGGCGAACCGCAAGGGCGCCATTGCCGTCGGCGGATTGGGCGCCTCGACCTATGATATCGCCGCGGTCGGCGACCACGACCGCAACCTCTATCTCTGGGGCGCCATGGGCGGCGCCGTGATGATGGGGCTCGGGCTGGCCTTGGCGCAGCCCAAGCTGCCGGTGGTCGTGATCACCGGCGACGGCGAGATGCTGATGGGGATGGGGAGCCTCGCCACCGTCGGCCTGCAAAAGCCGGGCAATCTCTCCATCATCGTGCTCGACAATGAGTGCTATGGCGAAACCGGCGGTCAGCTAAGCCACACCGCGGGCCCCGTCGACCTCGTCGGCATTGCCAGGGCCTGCGGGATTGCGGATGCCCGCGCCATGACGACCTTGGCCGAGGTCGAGGCCTTTGCGTCGTCGCTTCAGGACTTCACGGCCGGGCCGCGTTTTGCCAACGTCAAGATCGACGGCGCCAATCTCGAGCGGGTGCTGTCCAACCGCGACGCCACCTTCATCGTGAACCGGCTTCGCGGTTCCCTCGGATTCAAGCCGATCTAGCCCCAAGCCCCCTTGGTGCGCTGCAGTAAACTCCTTGACATTTGACGTGGTGAGTGATTACTCACATTCTCTATGTCTACCCTTCGCATGACCAGCGACCTGCGGCGGCAGCTGATCCTTGGCGCAGCCAGGCGTTGCTTTGCCCGCAACGGTTTTGCCGGGACCACGACCAGGAGCGTCGCGGCGGCGGCCGCGATTTCCGAAGGGCTCTTGTTCAAGCATTTCCCTTCCAAGGCAGCCCTTTACGCCGAAATCCTCGCCGAAGAATGCGAGGCCGATCCGGAGCTTGCGCATCTGTTGGGCCAGGAACCGTCGACCGGGACATTGGTCGAGCTGATCAAGGGCATGGTCCGGCATTTCATGCAGATATCCGAAGGGCCGGATGATGAGGAAGCCCAGCGCCTGCGGCTGATGGCGACGAGCCATCTCGACGACGGCGAGTTCGCGCGCCTGCTCTACGCCAAGATCGCCGATTTGGTCGGGCAGATCTTCACCGCCTCGCTCGATCGCGCGGTGGCGGCAGGCGAGGCATCGCGGATCGGCAGCGAGCCGCTCAACCTGTTCTGGTTTGCCCATCACACGGTGCTGACGGCGGCGCTTTCGCGGCTTCCCGCCGTACCGTGTCTCACTTACGGCAACGCCGCCGACGTCGAACGGCAGCTTTGCGAGTTTCTCCTTCGCGGAATCGGACTTAACGAAGCCGCAATTGCTTCGCATTTGGACCGCGAATTGTCGCCGGCGCGGGAACGACCTGTAACTGCAGAAAGTGCATGACATGAACGTTGTGACCGAAGCCAATATCTCGGGCAAAGCGATCACTGAGAAGCCGCGCGCACGTCCGGTCCGCACCGTGCGCTGGTTCATCATCATAGGGCTCGCGTTGGCGCTGCTGGTCGGCGGCCTGGTCGGCTTCAACGCCTTCCGCAGCCACATGATCGCGCAATTCTTCGCCAACAATAAGCCGCCGCCGGCCAATGTCAGCGTCGTCGAGGCCAAGTCCGAAGTGATCCCGAACCTGTTGATCGCGGTCGGCGACCTCGCCGCCGTGCATCAGGTCAATGTCACCTCCGACGTCTCGGGCCGCATCACCGACATCATGTTCGAGGCCGGCTCGCATGTGACGGCGGGCGCGCCGCTGTTGCAATTGTTCGATGCTCCCGAACAGGGCGACCTCGCGAGCTTCAAGGCGCAGGCAACGATGGCGCAGCTGTCGCTCGATCGCGCCAAGCAGCTCGCGGCGCGTCAGTTCGGTCCGCAAGCGACCGTCGACCAGGCGCAGTCACAGTACGATCAGGCCAATGCCGGCATCGCCAAGACCGAGGCGATCATCTCGCAGAAGCTGGTGCGTGCGCCGTTCGACGGCGAGCTCGGCGTTCGTCATGTCGAGCTCGGGCAGTATCTGACCGCGGGAACCCAGATCGTGTCGTTGACCGATTTGTCCACGCTGTACGCGAACCTGACCGCGACCGAAAAGGACAGCGCACAGCTCAAGGTCGGGCAGACCGTCCGGATCGCGGTCGACGCCTACCCGGGCCGCACTTTCGACGGCAAGATTACAACCATCGAGCCGCAGATCAGCGCGGACACCCGCAACATCCGCATCCAGGCCACGATCGCCAATCCGGATCACATCCTGAAGCCCGGCATGTTCGCGACCACCACGATCGTGCTGCCGGACAAGCCGCCGGTCATCACCGTTCCCGAAACCGCGGTGGATTACACGCTGTACGGGGATTCGGTGTTCCTGATTACCGAGAAGAAAGAGGACAACGGCAAGACCAGCCTGACCGCGGTGCGCACCTTCGTGCAAACCGGCAATCGGGTCGAGGGCCGCGCCGAGATCCTCAAAGGCCTTAAGCCGGGCGACCGCGTCGTTGCGGTCGGCCAGCTCAAGCTGCAGTCGGGAGGGGTGGTCACGATCTCGGCCGATCCGCCGCCGCCGATCCCGGCAAATCCGCCGCGCTACTGACCGGTGCCCGAGATTGATCCGGAAAAGGGGAACCGCTTTTTTCGGAAAATCACGCTCAGAGACAAGAGCGTGATCTTCGAAGATCACGTTGAAGCAGAGAGATCGCCGCGATGGCCTTAACCGATATCTTCATCAAGCGCCCGGTGCTGTCGGTCGTCGTCAGCCTGTTGATCCTGCTGATTGGGCTGCGAGCGGCGACCGTGCTGCCGATCCGGCAATATCCAAAGCTGTCGAATACGGTCGTCAACGTCACGACCTCCTATCCCGGCGCCTCGGCAGATCTGATTCAAGGCTTCATCACGACGCCGATCGAGCAGGCGGTGGCGTCGGCCGAAGGCGTCGACTACATCACGTCCTCGTCGGTGTTGGGAACCAGCACGATCCAGGTTTACATCAAGCTGAATTTCGACCCGAACCAGGCGCTGACCGAAGTGCTCGCCAAGGTGAATTCGGTCAAATATCTGATCCCGAAGGAATCCAACGACCCGGTCGTCACCAAGACCACCGGCCAGACCACGGCGGTGATGTATCTCGGCTTCTCCAGCGAGGAGCTTACGGGATCGGCGATATCGGACTATCTGACGCGCGTCGTGCAGCCGGTGCTGTCGACCGTCGATGGCGTGGCGTCCGCCGACATCCTGGGCGGGCAGACGTTTGCCATGCGGCTGTGGCTCGATCCGGTGCGGATGGCCGGCCGCGGCGTGTCGCCGAACGACGTTGCGGCCGCGATCGCCGCCAACAATTTCCAGGCCGCCGCCGGCCAGGCGAAGGGCTTTTTTATCGTTTCCAACGTCTCGACCAATACGGATTTGAGGAATCTCGATCAGTTCAAGCGCATGATCATCAAGTCCAAGGACGGCGGCTTCGTGCGGGTCGAGGACATCGCGACCGTCGAGCTTGCCGCCCAGAGCACGGATGCGAGCGTCGCCTTCAACGGCGAACACGCGATCTTCATCGGCATTCAGGCAACCCCGCAGGGCAACCCGCTGACGCTGGTGAAGGGCGTGCGCGCGCTGTTCCCGGAGCTCGAGCGCAACCTTCCGCCCTCGATGAAGATGAAGGTGGCCTACGATTCCACAAAATTCATCCAATCCTCGATCGATGAAGTCGAGAAGACGCTCGGCGAAGCCGTGCTGATCGTCGTTGTCGTGATCTTCTTGTTCCTGGCCTCGTTCCGTTCGGTCGTGATTCCCGTCGTCACCATTCCGCTGTCGCTGATCGGCGTCTGCTCGCTGATGCTGATCATGGGCTTTTCCTTCAACCTGTTGACGCTGCTCGCCATGGTGCTCGCGATCGGCCTCGTCGTCGACGATGCCATCGTGGTGGTCGAGAACATCCACCGCCATCTGGAAGAGGGCAAACCGCCGGTACAGGCCTCGCTGCAGGGCGCCCGCGAGATCGTAGGCCCCGTCATCTCGATGACGATCACGCTGGCGGCGGTGTACGCGCCGATCGGTTTCCTCGGCGGCCTGACCGGTTCGCTGTTTCGCGAATTCGCCTTCACTCTGGCCGGTTCGGTGATCGTATCCGGCGTGATCGCGCTGACGCTGTCGCCGATGATGTGCTCGGTATTCCTCAAGAGCGCCGATGAGGGACGTTTCGCCAAAATCGTCAACAAGGTGTTCGGCGCGGTGACGCGCTGGTACGGCAGGCAGCTCGACCGCTCGCTGGACTATCGTCCGATCACCGGCCTGTTCGCGCTGACGATCCTCGGCCTGGTCGGTTTCCTCTACATGCACACCTCGAAGGAACTGGCGCCCGAGGAGGACCAGGGCATCGTGTTCTCGGTGATCAAGGGACCGAAATACGCCAACATCGACTATCTCAACTTCTACAGTGAAAAGCTCGACAAGGTGTTTTCGAGCTTCCCGGAAACCGACCTGCGCTTTGCGCTTAACGGCATCAACGGCCCGCAGAACGGTATCGCCGGCATGCTGCTGAAGCCGTGGGAGGAACGAAAGCGGTCGTCGATCGCGCTCAAGCCGTTGGTGCAGGCGCAGCTCAGCAAGATCGAGGGCGTCAACGCATTTGCCTTCAACTTGCCGCCGCTGCCGGGCGGGCCCGGCGGCTTGCCGGTGCAGATGGTGATCAACTCGACCAACGGCTTTCCGGCGGTCTATGAGCAGATGGCGAAGCTGAAGGATGCCGCGCGCAAGAGCGGCCTGTTCATCGTCAGTGACAGCGACCTCGACTTCAACCAGCCGGTGGTGCGGGTCAAGATCGACCGTTCCAAGGCGAGCGATCTCGGCATCACCATGCAGGCGATCGGCAGCACGCTCGCGACCTTGCTCGGCGGCAATTATGTGAACCGTTTCAACCTCGAAGGGCGTTCTTATCAAGTGATCCCGCAGGTGCCGCGCGGCTTGCGGCTGTCGCCGGAATCGCTCGGCGGTTATTACCTGCCGACCAACACCGGCCAGCAGGTGCCGCTGTCGACCGTGGTCTCGATCGAGACCGCTACCGATCCGAACGCGCTGACCCATTATAATCAGCTCAACTCCGCGACCTTCCAGGCGGTGCCGATGCCCGGCGTGACCGTCGGCCAGGCGGTCGACTTCCTCGAGGGCGAAGCGAAAAAGATGCCGTCCGGCTTCAGCCACGACTATCTCGCGGATTCGCGCCAGTATGTGCAGGAAGGCAATCAGCTCGCGATCACCTTCGGCTTTGCGCTGATCATCATCTTCCTGGTGCTGGCGGCGCAGTTCGAAAGCCTGCGCGACCCGCTGGTGATCATGATCAGCGTGCCGATGGCGATCGTCGGCGCCCTGATCCCGCTGTTCTTCGGCATGGCGACGATGAACATCTACACCCAGGTGGGCTTGCTGACCCTGGTCGGGCTGATCAGTAAGCACGGCATTCTGATGGTCGAGTTCGCCAACGAGCTGCAGCTCAATGAGGGGCTCGACCGTCGTTCCGCCATCGAGATGGCGGCGCGGGTCCGGCTCCGTCCGATCCTGATGACGACGGCGGCGATGGTCACGGGCCTGTTGCCGCTTCTCACCGCGAGCGGGGCGGGAGCGGCAAGCCGCTTCTCGATCGGGCTTGTGGTCGTTGCCGGCATGTCGATCGGCACGCTATTTACGCTGTTCGTGCTGCCCGCGGTTTATGTGGCGATCGCCACCGATCACCGCGCCAAGGCAAGCTCGGAGCGGACCAAGGAAATCGCGGATTTCGATCTGGGCAAGGCACTGAAGCCCACCTGAGCCTTGGATCGATCAGGTTGTTTGAACGGCGGCCGGATCGTTCCCGGCCGCCGTTTTGCTTTACCCTGAATGTTTCTGCCGCACTGCGGTAAGAGACAAGTTCCGGCCTTCTTGCTAAAATGAAGGGGATGAGCATTTCCCTCCACCCCGATACGGCGCAAGGGCGGACGCTGGCGGTTGCGCCGGCGGCCGCGGCGGCGCCGAAGGCGGTCTCATCGGGCACCAAAACCCGCAGCCGGCTGTTTGCCAAATATGTCGCGCTGTTCGTCGCGGTGGTCGGCATTGCGCTCGCATCCAACGGGATTTTCGAGGTTTTCTTCTATTACCGCGAGCACAAGGCAGCCCTGATCCGGATTCAGCACGAGCAGGCGGTGGCGGCCGCCGCCAAGATCAGCCAGTTCATCAAGGAAATCGAGAGCCAGCTCGGCTGGACCACGCAATTGCCGTGGTCCGCCGGCTCGATCGAGCAGCGCCGGTTCGACGCGTTGCGGCTGTTACGCCAGGTGCCGGCCATCACCGAACTGGCGCAGGTCGATTCCACCGGCAAGGAGCGGTTGCGGGTCTCCCGCCTTGCCATGGACGTCGTCGACTCCGGCCTCGACCTTTCCAAGGATCCAAAATTCACCGAAGCCGTCGCCCACAAGGTCTATTACGGGCCGGTGTATTTCCGCAGGGAGTCCGAGCCCTACATGACCTTGGCGCTGGCCGGCACGCGCAAGGATGCCGGCGTCAGCATTGCGGAAGTCAATCTCAAGCTGATCTGGGACGTCGTCTCCCAGATCACGGTCGGCGAACATGGACACGCCTATGTGGTCGGCGCGCAAGGACGGCTGATCGCGCATCCCGACATTAGTCTCGTGTTGCGCAACACCGACATGTCGAAGCTCGTGCAGGTGCAGGCGGCGCAGGCCGGTACCGATATGGAGTCGCTGCAGGGCGCGCAAAATATTCAAGGGCAGGAGGTGCTGACGGCTTCGGCGCCGATCCTGCCGCTGCGCTGGACCATGTTCGTCGAGTTGCCGGAACAGGAGGCTTATGCCTCGCTCTATGCCGCGTTGCAGCGGCTTGCGATCGTGCTGGCGGCGGCGTCGATCTTCGCGGTGCTGGCCGGAATCTTCCTGGCGCGCCGCATGGTCGGCCCGATCCAGGCATTGCGCGCCGGCGCCGAGCGCATCGGCGGCGGCGATTTCGCGCAGCGCATCTCGATCAAGACCGGCGACGAACTGGAGGGACTTGCCGACCAGTTCAACGACATGGGCGCGCGATTGCAGGAATCCTATGCAGATTTGGAGAAAAAGGTCGAACAGCGCACGGCGGAGCTGAGTGAGTCGCTCGAACAGCAAACGGCGACATCGGAAGTGTTGCAGGTCATTAGTTCGTCTCCGGGTGAACTCGAACCTGTGTTTCGAATCATGCTCGAAAACGCTACCCGCGTCTGCGGCGCGAATGTCGGCATGATGCAGCTATGGAACGGAGAAACGTTTAGCACCGCCGCGGCTTACGATGTCCCGCCCGCGTTCG
>Ga0213853_10352482_pt1 | contig 13471 bp, 14 predicted proteins | sample ABR_2016_MetaT_FD_164456 | JGI IMG/M metagenome (GOLD analysis project Ga0213853, IMG submission 164456) | Metatranscriptome of freshwater sediment microbial communities from post-fracked creek in Pennsylvania, United States - ABR_2016... | ecosystem: Environmental > Aquatic > Freshwater >...
AACGACTGGCACTTCGATACGGCGCTCGGCGAACAACGCCTGCGCGAGCTCCTGTCCGTCGCGCGCCTGGACGCTTTCGGCATCGAAGGCAGAAGCGCCGCCCTGGCCGCGTGTGCGGCGCTGCTCGGCTACGCCGAGCAGACCCAGAAGCAGCGCCTCACGCACATCTCGACCCTGCGTTTCGAATCCGAGTCGCAATTTGTGGGACTGGATCCAGCCACGCGCCGCAGCCTGGAACTGTCCGAGCCGCTGCATGACCCGCAAGGACCCTGCCTGCTCTCGATTCTGGATCGCTGCCGCACCGGCATGGGCAGCCGCAGGCTGCGGGCCTGGCTGAGCCAGCCGGTCCGCAGCCAGGAAGTCGCCAGCGCGCGGCACCAGCTCATCGAGGAGCTTCTGGCCTCCCCGGGCATGCACGCACTGGCGCAGGCGCTCGCCCACCTGCCGGACCTCGATCGTATCGCCAGCCGCATCGCCTTGAAGTCGGTGCGCCCGCGCGAACTCGCCGCGCTGCGCGATGCCCTGCCTTGCATCGAGCGTCTGCGCGAGGCCGGCGCCTGCTTTGCCGCGCCTTTGGCGGCGAGTCTGACCCGCGACTCGCGCCTGCCGCCGGAGCTGGGCGATCGGCTGCGCAGGGCCCTGCTGCCCGAGCCGGCGACTTCGGCGCGCGACGGCGACGTCATCGGCACGGGCTACGACGTCGAGCTCGACGAGCTGCGCTCGCTGCGCGACAACGCCGGCCAGTTCCTGCTCGATCTCGAAGCCCGCGAGCGCAGCCGCACCGGAATCGCCAACCTGAGGGTCGAGTACAACCGCGTCCACGGTTACTACATCGAGGTCACGCACGGACAGGCCGGCAAGGTTCCGGATGACTATCGGCGCCGCCAGACTCTGAAGAACGCCGAACGCTATGTCACGCCCGAACTGAAAACCTTCGAGGATCGCGCGCTGTCGGCGCAGGAGCGCGCGCGGACGCGCGAGCGCCAGTTGTATGAAGAGCTGCTTGTGCAGCTTGCGCCGCACGTGGCCGCGCTGCTGCGCGCCGCCGATGCGGTCGCCACGATCGATACGCTCGTCGGCCTGGCCGAACACGCACGCGCGGCGGCCTGGGTCAGGCCGCAACTGACCGCAGAAAGCGGCTTGTGGATCGAGGGGGCACGCCACCCGGTCGTCGAACGCGTGCTTCCCGCGTACGTGCCGAACGACTGCCTGTTCGACGTCGATCGACGCATGCTGATCGTCACCGGGCCGAACATGGGAGGCAAGTCGACCTACATGCGCTCGATCGCGCTCATTGCGCTGCTCGCCTGCTGCGGCAGCTTCGTGCCGGCGGCCAGCGCCCGCATCGGCCCGATCGACCGGATCCTGACGCGCATCGGGGCTGCCGACGACCTGGCGCGCGGCGCCTCGACATTCATGATCGAGATGACCGAAGCGGCGGCGATCATGAACCTGGCCACCGAACACAGCCTCGTGCTGATGGATGAGATCGGCCGCGGCACCTCGACCTTCGATGGCCTGGCGCTGGCAGGAGCCATTGCGCACGAACTGGCGGTGCGCAATCGCTGCATGACGCTTTTCGCGACCCACTACTTCGAATTGACCTGCCTGGCACGAGATCTTGCGCAAATCGCCAATGTCCACGTGGCCGCGGCACAGGCCAACGGCAAGGTGGTGTTCCTGCATCAGGTCAGGGAGGGGCCCGCGAGCCAGAGCTACGGGCTGGCGGTAGCAGCGCTGGCGGGCGTGTCCGCGCCCGTGCTGCGCCGGGCGCGATCCGTGCTGGTTCAACTCGAGCGCCGCGCGGCGGCCGATACCGGGCAGCCGGACCTCTTCGATGCACCCCCCGAACCCCCTGCCCCGGTCCATATCCCCGATCCACTGCGCGAGCGGCTCGCCCGCATCGATGCCGATGCGCTGACCGCCCGAGCGGCGCTCGAGCTGGTATTTGAGCTGCTCGAACTGCTGCGCTCCGAGAACCGCTCGGGGTCCCTTTTATAGAACCTTGCCGCGCCCGAGATCGACTTCCCCATGAATCAGAACGTCCAGGCTCGTCATTCGCCGGCCCTGCGGCTGACCATCGCGGCCGGCCTGATCTTGCTGGTGATGTCCGGAGCGCGCAATTCACTTGGCCTGTTCGTGTCGCCCCTGAACACGCACACCGGCCTCGGCCTTGCCACGGTCAGCCTGGCCATCGCGATCGGGCAGGTCACCTGGGGTGTGGTGCAGCCTCTGGCTGGCGCCGTCGCCTTGCGCTTCGGCGCGGCGAAGGTGCTGGCGGCCGGCTTGCTTCTGGCCGCGCTGGGTTGCGGATTGATCGCCTCGGCGTCGAGCGCGGTGGCGCTGATCGCGACGCTGGGCGTACTGATGATGGCAGGCAATGGCACCAGCAATTTCTCGGTTCTCTTCGGCGCGATCGCCGATCGTCTGGAACCGGCGCAGCGCGCCACCGCGTCGGGCATCATCAACGCGGCCGGTTCCCTGGGCCAGTTCGTGTTTGCCCCGCTGGTGCAGCTGATCATCACGACCGGTGGGCTGACGGCAGCGCTGCTGGCCGTGTCCGCAAGCGCGCTGGCCGTGGTGCCGTTGACGGGGGCCTTTCGGCGTGAATCGGCGCCCGTGGTCGAGCCGGTGACATCGAACCCCGCGATAGGGGGGCTGGCGCAGACGGTGCGGCGTTCGCTGGGGGACCGAAGCTATCAACTCCTGAACGCCGGATTCTTCACCTGCGGCTTCCACGTGGCCTTTCTTTCGACCCATCTTCCTGGGGAAGTACAGCGCTGCGGCCTGCCGGTCAGCGTGGCCGGCTGGTCGCTCGCACTGATCGGACTGAGCAATATCGCCGGCAGCGTCGGGGTGGGCATGGCGATGCGGCGTTTTCGAAGCCGCGACATCCTGGTCTGGTTATATGCGTCACGGGTGGCCATGGTCGTCGTGTACCTGCTGTCGGACCGCTCGGCCTCCGTCCTGTATGCCGTATCGATCGGCCTGGGATTGAGCTGGCTCGCCACCGTGCCGGCGACGGCCTCGCTGGTCGGAAAGCTATTTGAGCCACGCTATCTGGCCACCCTGTTCGGGCTGACCTTGATCTCGCATCAGATCGGCGCGTTCTTCGGCGCCTGGCTGGGCGGTCTGGCCGTGGCAAACTGGGGCAATTACGATTCCATGTTCGTCGCCGACGCGCTGCTCGCATGCGCCGCCGCCGTACTGTGCCTGCCGATCCGGGAGTCCGATCCCCTGGCCGCCGGCCAGGCCGCTTAGGCGACCCGGGGATGAAGGCCTCCAGGTCGCCGGATTCGCGCGGCCCGCCGGCAAACCGCATTGCCCCGCAGGCGCCCCCGGCGCCGCTCAAGCGCCTGGGTGCGCTGGCCATTTCCCGCTTCATGGCTCGCTACTGGCAGAGGCGCCCGGTGCTGATGCGCCAGGCCATCGATGGCTTCCGGGCGCCGCTGACCCGTGCGGAGCTCTTCCGCCTGGCGCAGCGCGAAGACATCGAATCGCGCCTGGTCGACGATCGCAAGGGTCATTGCACGCTGCGGCACGGACCCTTTTCCATCAAGCAGCTGCCCTCGCCGACGCGGGCCGGCTGGACCCTGCTTGTTCAAGGGGTCGACCAGCATGTACAGGCAGCGGCCGATCTGGTCGCGCGCTTCCGCTTCATTCCGGACGCCAGGCTCGACGACCTGATGGTGAGCTTTGCCAGCGATGGGGGGGGCGTCGGACCCCATCGCGATTCCTATGATGTTTTCCTGGTGCAGGCGGCCGGCCGGCGCCGCTGGCGCATCCAGCACCGGCCCGACCCGGTCTGCATTGACGGGCTTCCGATCCAGCGGCTGGCCCGCTTCGAGCCGGACGCCGCATGGGTGCTCGAGCCCGGCGACGTGCTTTATCTGCCGCCAGGCGTGGCGCACGAGGGAGTCGCGATGGGCGAGTGCATCACTTGCTCGGTCGGTTTTCGCGCGCCCTCGTGGGCCGACCTGGCGAGCGTCTGGATCGATTCCCAGGCGGACCGAAACGACCCCGCGCCTTATCGGGATCGCGGCTTGCGTCCGAGTTCCCACCCGGCGAGGCTGCCGCCGACAATGGTGCAGGCCGCGCTCGCGCAGTTGCGCCGCTCGCGTCCGACTCGCACCCAACTGGCTGCCGCCCTGCTGCGCCATCTGAGCGAACCCAAGCCTCAGGTGGTCTTCAATCGGCGCGCGCCACGCTGGACCCGGCTGCGCTTCGAGGCGGCGTTGCTCCGCTACGGCCTGGTGGCCGACAGGCGCACGCGAATGCTCTATGCAGGGCGCCTTTTTGCGATCAACGGCGAACTCATTTCGCCGCTCAGCTCACAGTCGAGGGCCTGGATGTCGCGGTTTGCAGATCACCGTCTTCTTGGACCCGGAGAACTACCTGCTTACGGCGACCTCGATCGCGCACAGCTGATCGACCATTTGTACGAGTGGCATACGGCCGGTTGGGTACACCACCCCCATTGAGCGGGATGCGGGTCCAGTTGAAGTACAATTGCTGCGCTGCGCAAGTTATACTGGGGATCTGGGGGAGATTGGGGTCTCGTCGGATCAGATTGACGAAGGCCGCGCCAACCAGATTTATTTTCGCGGCAGTCGACTCGACAATATTTTTTTCGAAGAGGAAATTTCATGAAGAAACTGTTGACCCTCGCATCGTTGTCCGTCGCGATGCTGGCTGGCTGTGACAAGCCTGCCCCGGCTCCGGCGCCCGCGCCGGCTCCTGCTTCCGCGCCGGCTCCTGCTCCGGCTCCGGCCGAAATGTCCAAGGATGCGCCGGCGCCCGCTCCCGCGGATGCTTCCAAGGAAATGAAGAAGTAAACAAAGAGCAAAAAAAAAAGCCGGCCACGCGCCGGCTTTTTTTTCGCCTTTTCCCCGTCCGATGGCCGATCAGCCCTGCAACTCGCCGTCGCTCACGTCGCGCCATTCAAGCCCAAGTGCCTGATCCGCGATTTCGAAACGCACCGCGTCGGGCAGCCCCAGCGATCGAATCGCGGCATGTGCAAGTTCCGGTCGATTGTTGGTCTGACTCAGGTGGGCGCCTACGATATGCGTCAGTCGACTCCGATCGATGGCTGCAAGCAGCTGCAAGGACTGATCGTTCGACAGATGGCCGACGTCGCTTTCGATGCGCGCCTTGAGAAAGGGCGCATAAGGGCCTTCGCGAAGCATCCGAAGATCGTGATTGAACTCGAGCACCAGCGCGTGCAGTCCGCGAAGCTGCGTCCGAACTTCGATCTGCGGATGGCCCAGGTCGGTGAGTACCGCCATTCGATGCCGGCCGTCGCTGAAAGCGAACTGGACCGGCTCAGCGGCATCGTGCGGTACGGCGATCGGCTGTATCTGCAGCGGCCCGATCTGCACGGCCTGGCCGGCGCGCAGTCGATGCAATCGGCGCACGGCCAGATCAAAGCGCGCCGCGCGCGCGGTTCCCTCGGTCGCGTAGACCGAAAGCTCACGCCGGTTGGCGAAGGCGGCCACGCCCCCCGCATGATCGCTGTGTTCGTGCGTCACGAAAATGGCGCGCAGCGAAGCAATGTCGACGTCGTTGCGCGCCAGCCGGCGCTCGAGCTCACGCGGGCCGAAGCCGTCGTCGACCAGCACCCGTGCCGCGCCGTGCGCATCCGAGGCCTCGATGACGAAGGCATTGCCACGGCTGCCGGATCCAAGACAGCAAAAGCGCAGCATCGACGCGGCCCTGCTGTGAGGCTCGGAGAATGCCCGACGCTCAGTGCATCTGCTCGTCGAGCTGCTTCAATATGCGATCGCCCGACGGCCCCGCCGCAGGCTTGCCCTCTTTGTCCTGGACCTGCACCGAGGTGCTGTCGCCCTGCGTCAGCAAGGCGACGCGGTACTGCAGGGCCTCGAGCTTCGGATCGCTGTCGAAAATGCGCGCGAGGAAGCCGCGGCTGTCCTTCTGCCTCTTCTGCTCCTCGGGATCCAGATAGCGAACGAAATAAATGCCCTTGGCGCGATCGCGATCTTCCACCGTGAAGCCGCCCCGATCGAGCGCCAGGCCGACGCGCCGCCATGCGCGGTCGAAGGGCTCCTCGACCACCAGGTGCGCCAGCGCGCCCTCCTGCACCACCCGCGAGACCGAAGGAAGCGTCGTGACCGCCTCCTTCTTGATCGACGCGTTGCGTGCGTCGCTTGCAACGGGCGTGCCGGCACTGCCCGTATCGAAGCGCACGAGCAGGCGTTGAAGGACCTCCGCTTCCAACTCGGGATCGCGCGCGCGCGGCTGCCAGGTCGACGTGGTCTTGTCGCTGTTCGTGTAGACCTCTTCCAGGCCCCGGTGCGTCACGAAGATCTCCGAGGTATCGTTGGGTGTGCGTTCGATGCGCACCCGATACTTGTCCTGCTCGCCGGTCGAAACCAGGGTCTCCAGGAACATGTTCAAGGTGCGCTGGATCAATCCGGTCGGCGCCCGCGCATGCTTCTCCTGCCAGGCGGTCTCCTGGATCCCCAATGACGGCTCCTCGAGTTCCAGCTTCATCCCGATCGTCCCCCAGAAGTCCCTGACGACCTCATAGGCCTTTTCCGGAGGCAGATCGACGGCCAGCCAGCGCTGTGCGCCGTCACGGACCAGGCGCGCCTTGGCGGCGCGCGGCGCGACCGATGAGGAAGCCGAAACGCCTCCTGCCGCCGAGCGCAGCGCACTCGCCGTGTTGGCCTGGTCGGGCACCGCGTAGCGATCGTCGCGCGACAGCGGCGACAGGTCGGGCGGCACGTCAAGCGGCGCCTCGTGGCCCGCCTCGGAACGGTATTCGCCACTATCGCCGCCGAACTTCGAGCCGAAGATCGAGCAGGCCGCCAGGGGAAGCGTCAGCGTCGAGACGAGAAGAAGCCCTGATCTGCGTCCCGATCGGTGCCGGGCGGACTGCGGGAAAGCACGAAGCGTTCTGTGATCAGTCATGCCGGGTGCAATCCTCGTGCATTGGCCATCAAATCAATCCGAAATCCCGCATCGCCGATTCCAGGACCTCGCGGGCCGGCGGCGACAGGGGCACCAGCGGCAGCCGGATGCCGCTTTCGATACGACCCATGCGATGCAGAGCCCACTTGACCGGGATCGGGTTGGGCTCGAGGAACAAGCGCAGGTGCAGGGGCATCAGCCGAGCGTTGATCGCCCGCGCGCGCGCGACTTCGCCCGCCAGCGCAGCGTCGCACAGCTCGCGCATCAGGCGCGGCGCCACATTGGCAGTGACCGAAATGACGCCGCGACCACCCAGCAGCAGCAGGGCCAGCGCCGAGTCGTCGTTGCCGCTGTACAGGGCAAACTGCTGCGGAAGCCGGCGCAGCAGATCGGCGGCGCGCGCCAGGTCACCGGTGGCATCCTTCAGGCCGACGATGCCTGGAATCTGCGCCAGCCTGACCGTCGTCTCGGCGCTCAAGTCGGCGACCGTGCGTCCAGGCACGTTGTAAAGAATGAGCGGCAGATCGACTGCTTCGGCCACGGCACGGAAGTGCCTGTACAGGCCTTCCTGCGGCGGCTTGTTGTAATAAGGAACCACCTGCAGGCTCGCGTTGGCGCCGACGCGCTTGGCATGGGTCGTCAGTTCGATGGCCTCACGCGTCGAATTGCCGCCGGTGCCGGCGATCAGCGGGACCCGGCCGCGCGCCGCCTGCACGGCAACCCGCACCAGCTCGACGTGCTCCTCGGGATCGACGGTCGGCGATTCGCCGGTCGTGCCGACGATCACGATTCCATTGCTGCCCTCATCGACATGCCAATCGATCAGGCGCCGCAAAGCCTCGAAATCGAGCGTTCCGTCCTCGTGCATCGGCGAAACGATCGCCACCAGACTGCCACTGAACATGCCGTGTACCGCCCTTGCCGTAGTCCCGGTGCAACCAAAGGGCAGGAAGTTTACACGTCGCTGGGAAGTAACAGCCGGTCCAGCCGCTCGGCGCCGGTCCGGATCGCGCACAGGCGCTGCAGTCGCGCCGGGCGAGGCCCCTGAACCACGCCGTCCTCGAACGCCAGCACGTGCAGCAGCGGCGCGAAGGTTCTCGCCAGCTCGAAAGGCTCCAGAAGGTAGTCTGGATTCGACGGACGGCCGAACTGGCCGTTGCCCTGTGCAAAGGTCTCGTAAAGCAGCATGCCGCCGTCGCGCAACGCCTGCGCAAGCTGCACCAAACGCGGCCGGTACAGATAGCGCGTGACGATGACGGCATCGTAGCGCTCGCGTTCGATCGGCCAGTCGGCGCCTTCAAGATCGACGCAGCGGAACTGAACGCCCGTCACGCCCTGAAGCGCCAGCGCACTCTGGGGATCGCGGTCCAGGGCATCGACGCGGCATCCCTGCGCCGCCAGGGCCCGGGCATGCCGCCCATACCCACAGGCGAGGTCCAGCACCTCGGCCCCGGCCGGCAGCCGCGCCGCGAAACGCAGGATCCAGTCCGAAGCCGGCGTCGGCTCGTGCTGCACGGGTGCCGCCTGCATCCCGCCTGCCGAGTCCGCGTCGCGCCCCGCGCTCACGTGTAGGCCAGGCCCATGGCCTCGCGCACGTCGCGCATCGTCTCCTGGGCCACGGCGCGCGCCCGATCGCAGCCGTCCGCGATGATCGACCGCAGCAAGGAGGGATCGTCCAGGAACGGCTGGGCGCGCTGGCGCCAGGGTTCCTGCTCGGCCAGCATCGCATCGATCACCGGTTGCTTGCACTCCAGGCAGCCGATGCCGGCGCTGCGGCAGCCCTTCTGGACCCAATCGCGGGTCGCAGCGCTCGAGTAGACCTGATGCAGCTGCCAGACCGGACAGCGCTCGGGCTCGCCCGGATCGTTGCGGCGCACGCGGGCCGGATCGGTCATCATCCTGCGGATCTTTTCGGTCAGCGTCTTTGCATCCTCGCGCATCGAGATGTCGTTGCCGTAGCTCTTGGACATCTTCTGCCCGTCAAGGCCCGGCAGTCGCGGGGAACTCGTCAGCACGGCGTCCGGTTCGACCAGGATCACGCGGCGCGCGCCTTCGAGATACCCGAACATGCGTTCGCGGTCTCCCAGCGACAGATTCTGCGACTCCGCCAGCAGGGCCCTGCCCTGCTCCAGGGCTTCGTCATCGCCCTGCTCCTGGTAGCGCGCCCTGAGCTCCAGGTAGCGCTTGGCACGCCGGGCGCCCAGGCGCTTGACCGCGGCGAGCGCCTTTTCCTCGAATCCGGGTTCGCGCCCGAACAGATGATTGAAGCGCCGGGCGAGCTCCCGCGTCATTTCGATATGAGGCACCTGATCCTCGCCGACGGGTACCAGATTGGACCGGTAGATCAGGATGTCGGCCGCCTGCATCAGCGGATAGCCCAGGAAACCATAGGTGGACAGGTCGCGGTCGCGCAGCCGCTCCATCTGATCCTTGTAGGTCGGGACGCGCTCCAGCCAGCCCAGGGGCGTCGCCATCGCCAGCAAGAGGAAAAGCTCTGCGTGTTCAGGCACTCTCGACTGCAGAAAGACCGTGGCCTTCGAAGGATCGATGCCGGCGGCGAACCAGTCCACCAGCATGTCCCACACGCTTTCGGCCAGCACTTCCGTGGCCTCGTAATGCGTCGTCAGCGCGTGCCAGTCGGCCACGAAGAAGAAGCACGGGTGCTCGTCCTGCAGTCGAATCCAGTTCTTCAGCGCACCGTGGTAATGGCCGATGTGCATTGCGCCGGTCGGCCGCATTCCGGACAGGACGCGATCAGCGTACATCCGAGGCCACCGCCAGCGATGCGTGCGCGACGGTCCGAATTCTTCTCATGGATCTTCCTCCCGCGACGCGGGTCCACCCTCCACGCGCAGTCTATCAGCCGCCCTGATCCTGGCGCTGCGGCCCGGTCAGGATGCCGATCGACGCCGGATCGCCTATTCCCCAGCGGGTGACGACCGCCACCGGCCCGCTCAGGTCGACGACAGTCGTCGGTTCGACTCCGCAACCGCCGGCATCGATGACCAGCTCCACATCGTGCTGCAATCGTTCGCGTATCTCGGCCGCGTCGCTCATGGGTTCGAGGTCGCCCGGCAGGTGCAGCGTCGTGGCGATCAGGGGCTCGGCCATTTGCGCCAGCAGGCCCAGCGCGACGGCATTCGCCGGCACGCGGATTCCAATGGTCTTGCGCGATGGATGCGACAGGCGCCGCGGCACTTCGCGCGTCGCCGGCAGGATGAACGTGAACGGCCCGGGCGTGGCGTGCCGCAACAGGCGATAAGTGGCGTTGTCGACCTGGACGTAGGTGGCGATCGACGACACGTCGCGGCACAGCAGCGTCATGAGGTGACGCTCATCGAGCCTGCGCAACTGGCGGATCCGGTCTACCGCGCGTTTGTCATCCAGATGACAGGCGAGCGCGTAGCTCGAATCGGTCGGGATCGCCGCGATTCCTCCCTCGCCAAGGATGCGAGCAGCCTGCTTAAGCAGGCGCAGCTGCGGGTTGTCCGGATGGATCGCAAACAGCTGCGCCATCAGGCCCGCGCCGGCACGGCGCGGCCCCCTTTCCGCCCCGAGCCCGCCGTCGGCGCGGATACAATCCTAGCGTTGTACGCGAGCTCGGCGACGCCTTGCGAGGATCTCATCGATGCCAATTTACCAGCTTGGCGAGCGCATTCCGCAGATACATCCGAGCGCCTTCGTGCACGAATCCGCGGTCGTGATCGGCGCTGTGATCATCGACGCGAACGTCAGCATCTGGCCCTTTTCGACGCTGCGCGGCGACAACGAGCCCATCGTCATCGGCGCCGGCAGCAACGTGCAGGAAAGCTGCACGCTGCACACGGATCCGGGGTTTCCGCTGACGATCGGACAGGGCGTCACCGTGGGCCACCACGCGATGCTGCATGGCTGTTCGGTCGGCGATGACAGTTTGATCGGCATTCAGGCGGTCGTTCTGAACGGGGCGGTCGTGGGGCGCCAGTGCCTGATCGGCGCGGCCAGCCTGGTGACCGAGGGCAAGCGCATCGACGATGGCAGCCTGGTGATCGGCACCCCCGGAAAGGTCGCCAGGCTGCTGGAGCCGAAAGAAGTGGAGCGGTCGCGCTCGATCGCCCAATCGTATGTGACGCGCGGCGCCCGGTATCGGGCGACCCTGAAGCGGATTGCATGAGGCATCGATGTCGGACCGGCTGCTGAAGTTTCTCTTCCGGCGCGCGCCGGTGCGCGGCGAAGTCGTGCGTTTGGGACAATCCTGGCAGCAGATGACGGCGCTGCATGCGTATCCGGCTCCCGTGCTGCGCCTGCTCGGCGAAACCACGGCAGCGGCAAGCTTGCTTTCGGCGACGATCAAGTACGCCGGCAGCCTCATACTGCAAATCCATGGCGACGGGCCGGTGCAGCTGCTCGTCGTCGAGTGCCAGCCGGATCTTTCGTTCCGAGCCACAGCCAAGCTGCGCGGCGACGCATGCATCGATGCCTGCGCCGGCTGGCGCGATCTCGTCAATGCGCAAGGACGGGGCCGCTGCGCCATCACGCTCGATCCGGGTCGCAGCCCGGCAGCGCTGCAGCGCTATCAGGGAATCGTTCCTCTTGAAGGCTCGAGCGTGGCCGAAGCGCTGGAGGCCTACCTGCGCCAGTCCGAGCAGATCGAATCGCGCCTTTGGCTGGCCGCCAATCCGTCGGCCGCCGCAGGCATTCTCCTGCAGCGCGTTCCACGCATGTCCGGGTCGACCGTGGAGGAGGACGAAGACGCCTGGCGCCGAGCTACCCTGCTTTCCGAGACGGTTTCGGCGGCCGAAATGCTGGAGAATTCCGCCGAGGAAATGCTGCGCCGGCTCTTCTGGCAGGAGCAGCTGGAAAACTCGACGGCAATGACACCTCGCTTCGCCTGCTCCTGTTCGCGGGGTCGCACCGGGCGGATGCTGATCCAGCTCGGGCGCCCGGAGGTCGATTCCATCCTTGCCGAACAGGGCGAGGTCAGCGTGACCTGTGACTTCTGCAATGCCGCGTACGCCTTCGACCGGATCGACGTGGAACAGCTGTTCGCGACCGGATCAAGCGGCACCGATGGCGCCGACCGCAGGCATTGATCGGCGGCGGCAGACTCTCGATCTGGCCTGTTTGCCTAGTGCTTGCCTTCATCCCTGAAACTCTCGCGGCGCCGGGCCTCGGAAACGAACTCCTCGAGCTCGGGGTCGAGCGCATTGCGGGCCGAAACGATTCCGATCGGCTTTCCATTCTCGACCACGGGAAGGTGGCGGAATCCGTACTTGTGCATGATCGTCAGCGCATGGCCGAAGGAGTGGTTGGGATCGATGGTTTTCGGCGACGGCGTCATGGCTTCCGAAAGCAGGGTCGCGTCGGGATCACGCCCCTGGGCGATCACCCGGAACACCGCATCGCGCTCCGTGAAGATGCCGACAAGCCGATCGTCCTGAACGACCAGCACGGCGCCCGCACCTTCCTTCGCCATGCGCGAGCAGGCCCTGAACACGCTTTCACCGGCAGGGGCGGTAATGAATTTTTCCCTGTCCATGACCGCGCGGATCGGCTGATTGAACACGAACCCCTCAATCCCACCGCGCTCGGCCTGCCGCCGTGGGCTGCACGCGCCAGCGACACTGGCGGGTATTCCTCTCACCTAGAAACAGCCGGTCGAAGCGAGCGACGTCGATGACATACCTTAGTCAGTCCGCCGGTATTATGGATTGACGCGGGTCAAGTACTGCTCGACCGCGGAGACGGGCCCGATCCCCTCGGGACGGGCAAACGCCGGTTCTGCCGGCCTATTCGCCGGAGCGTTAAGACAATGCTGCGGATCATGCTGATTCTCGGCTTGGCCGGGCTGCAAGCCGCATGCGCCTGGCAGCCGCTGCCGGACGGCAGTCATATGGCGCGCCTGTCGCCCGAACAACTGGCGCAGTCGAGCGTCACGGTGAGCTCCGAGGAGCGCGAGCGACTCAGGCAGCTTGACGCGCAGATCCTGGCCGAACAGGATCGGGTCGCGCGACAGCAGGCATTCTTGCGCGCTCTGCAGGAGCCGTATCTGCAGTGGCAGCTGGAGTACGGCTGGGGCTGGCATGGCCCCGGCTGTCACCGCTGGGACACGTGGGGCTTCGGCGGCCGGTGCTTTTGGCCTTACTGAGCCGCTGGCGCGGCAGCCTGCGGCCGCGTCTCGGCCGAGGCCGACGGCCGCTGGAAGAAGACCTCATCGGCCCGGATCAGGTGTAACTGCTCCCGCGCACGCTCCTCGACTGCCTCGCGTCCCTGCACCAGGCTGCGAAGCTCGGCCGACAGGGCCTCGTTCCTGGAATCCAGATCGGCGTTGGCGGCATGTTGCGCATCGAGCTGGCGCTGCAGGTCCCACACCCTCAGCCAGCCACCGCGCCCGAACCACAGCGGCCACTGGATCGCCACCAGCAGCACCGCCAGGATCGCGGCGAGCCGGTTCATTCCCGGTCAGTCGAGGTGCGCGAAGGCGTCGCGGCCCGCATAGCGGGCGACATCTCCCAGGTCTTCTTCGATCCGCAGGAGCTGGTTGTACTTGGCGATACGGTCG
>Ga0213853_10231338_pt1 | contig 13451 bp, 11 predicted proteins | sample ABR_2016_MetaT_FD_164456 | JGI IMG/M metagenome (GOLD analysis project Ga0213853, IMG submission 164456) | Metatranscriptome of freshwater sediment microbial communities from post-fracked creek in Pennsylvania, United States - ABR_2016... | ecosystem: Environmental > Aquatic > Freshwater >...
CCAGGTCGACGGCCGCGTCGACCAGCCAGGCCGGCAGCGTGCCGCGCCGGTAGTCGCCGCCGCGCGGCGTGCGCCGAACGTAGCCGCCGTCGACCAGCATGCGGCGCAACGTGACGTGATCGCAGGCGAGCATGCCGCCCGGGCCGGCGAGAAATCGCAGCAATGCGACGTTGGCGGCGGCCTCGGTCAGGCGCTCTCCCGACGGCAGGTGCAGCGCGGCGGTCGCGAGCAGCAGTTCGAAATCGTGCGGCTCGCGGTCGCGCAGCCCGGAAAGCCGCAAGCCCTCGCGGCGTGCAATCTGCACGAACCGGGCTTCCCAGCCCGGCACCGAGATCGGTACGACGACGGCGGCTACGGTCGATGCCACGGCGGCCCTTCTCCAGTGCTCGCGATCCGATGCTCGATGATGAAGTACAGCTTCCCGTGATGCGCGCGACCGCCTCGGCGGCGCGCGGCGTGCACGCGCGGGATCCCTGCCGGCACCCGCACCGCCGTCCGCACCGTACACTTATTCTATGACCTGCGCGCCGGATCCATCGTCGACCACCCGACCGGTGCGCGGGTACGCCGGCGCACCGGTTGGGGCGCGCTGGCGATGAACCTGCCGGGCCGCCCTTCACATACACCAGCCCTTGCGGAAGCGATGGCGGCTTCGATCCTGATGGGGAGGATGGGCTACGAGGGGGCCTGGCGCCCCCTCGTGCTCCCCCCCTGCCCAGACTCGAGCGAAGCGAGGGAATCCCAGTGAGCCGCAAGCGCGTCGTCGTCATCGGCGCCGGCGCAGGCGGCCTGGCCGCAGCCGTCGATCTGGCGCGCCGCGGCGCAGAGGTCACGGTCGTCGAGCGTGCTGCCGCGCCCGGCGGAAAGCTGCGCACCGTCGAAGTCCGCGGCGCGCAGGTCGACGCGGGTCCCACGGTCTTTACGATGCGCTGGATCTTCGAAGCCCTTTTTGCCGACGCCGGCCAGCGCCTCGAGGATCATCTGCGGCTCGAGCCGCTCGAGATCCTCGCCCGGCATGCGTGGCGCCAGGGCGGGCGACTGGACCTGTACGCGGACAGCGCGCGCACGGAGGACGCGATCGGCGCATTCGCCGGCGCCGGCGCGGCCCAGGGCTACCGCGACTTCTGCCGGCGCAGTGCCGATATCTACCGCACGCTGGCCGCAACCTTCATCGCGGCGGAGCGCCCGACGCCGGCCGCGCTGGCACGGCGCATCGGCCTGCGCAAGCTCGACGCGCTCTGGCGCATCGCCCCGCTGCAGACCTTATGGAATGCGCTCGCGGAACACTTCACCGATCCGCGGCTGCGCCAGTTGTTCGCGCGCTATGCGACCTATCTCGGATCGTCGCCGCTGTTGGCGCCTGCGACGCTGATGCTGGTCGCGCACGTCGAACGCGAGGGGGTCTGGCGCGTGCGCGGCGGGATGCGGCGCATCGCCGATGCGCTGCAGGCGCTCGGTGCCGCGCAGGGCGCGCGCTACCGCTACGGCTCGGCGGTGGCGCGGATCCGCATCGAGGCAGGGCGCGTCGCGGGTGTCGTGCTGGCCGACGGCGACGTGCTGGACGCCGAGGCGGTGATCCACAACGGCGATATTTCGGCGCTCGCCGATGGCCTGCTCGGTCCCGCGGTGCAGCGCGCGGCGCCGCGCACGCCGACCGTCGAGCGCTCGCTGTCGGCGATCACCTGGTGCGTCAAGGGACGCACGACGGGATTCCCGCTGGCGCACCACAACGTGTTCTTCGCCGAGGACTACCCGCGCGAGTTCGAAGCGATCTTCGGCGAGCGCCGGATCGCGGCGGCGCCGACCGTCTACGTCTGCGCGCAGGACCGAGCCGACGGGCCGCTGGCGGCGCCGGCAGACGCCGAGCGCCTGCTGCTGCTGATCAACGCCCCGGCCGACGGCGACCGGCAGCCGATCGACACCGGCGAACTGGCGCGCTGCGCGGCCGGCGCGGCCGCGGTGCTCGACGGCTGTGGCCTGACGATCGTCGCCGATGCGCGCGATCGGGTCGCGACGACGCCCAGCGGGTTCGAGCAGCTTTTCCCGGCGACCGGCGGCGCGCTGTATGGCCGTGCCAGTCACGGCGCGATGGCGACGTTCAAGCGCGGCGGTGCGGCGACGTCGATTCCAGGCTTGTATGCCGCCGGCGGCTCGGTTCATCCCGGTCCGGGCGTGCCGATGGCCGTCATGTCCGGCAGGATAGCGGCGGCGCGCGTGCTGCAGGATTTCGCGGGCCGCAGCGGAAAGCCGCTTGCACCGGCCGCGCTCGGCGCGCCGCCGCCTGCGCTGCAACGTGCCGATCATCGCTAGCGTCCCGAGTCGGAGGCTCGCCGGACGGCGTCAAGCGCAGCCGAGGTCGTCCGACAATGCGCGCTGCCCGGTCGGGATCCTGGCGATCGCCGGCAATTGCGCGACCGGCCGCGGTGGCGTCTACTCCCACTCGATCGTCGCCGGCGGCTTGCCCGAAATGTCGTAGACGACGCGGTTGATGCCGCGCACCTCGTTGATGATCCGGTTGGAGACTTTGCCGAGCAGCGCGTGCGGCAGTTCGGCCCACTGCGCGGTCATGAAGTCCTGGGTATCCACCGCGCGCAACGCGACCACCCACTCGTAAGTCCGTCCGTCGCCCATCACGCCGACCGAGCGCACCGGCAGGAACACCGCGAACGCCTGGCTGGTCTTCTCGTACCAGCCCGATGCGCGCAGCTCGTCGATGAAGATCGCGTCGGCGCGGCGCAGCAGGTCCGCGTATTCGGCCTTGACCTCGCCGAGGATCCGCACGCCGAGGCCTGGACCCGGGAACGGATGGCGATAGACCATCGCGTGCGGCAGGCCGAGCGCGATGCCCAGGTCGCGCACCTCGTCCTTGAAGAGCTCGCGCAAGGGCTCGAGCAGCTTCAGATGCAGCGTCTGCGGCAGGCCGCCGACGTTGTGATGCGACTTGATCGTCGTCGCCTTCCTGGTCTTCGCGCCGGCCGACTCGATGACGTCGGGATAGATCGTTCCCTGCGCGAGCCAGCGCGCGCGCTCCAGCCGCGCCGCGTGCTCCTGGAACACGGCAACGAACTCGCGCCCGATGACCTTGCGCTTGGCCTCGGGATCAGCGATGCCGGCCAGAGCCGCCATGAAACGCGCCGACGCGTCCACGTGGACGAGCTTGAGCCCGTAGTGCTGCTCGAACGTCTCGACGACCTGGGCGGCCTCATTCAGCCGCAACAGGCCGGTGTCGACGAAGACGCAGGTCAGCTGCCGGCCGATCGCGCGATGGATCAGCGCGGCCGCGACCGACGAATCGACGCCGCCCGACAAGCCGAGGATCACCTCCTCGGCGCCGACCTGGGCGCGTATCCGCGCGACCGCCTCGTCGACGTAGTTCGGCATCGTCCAGTCGCCGCGGCAGCCGCAGATGTCGCGGACGAAGCGATCCAGCAGCGCCGTGCCTTGCAGCGTGTGGGTGACCTCGGGATGGAACTGCACGCCGTACAGGCCGCGCGATTCGTCGGCCATGCCGGCGATCGGGCAGCTGTCGGTCGACGCCATCAGCTTGAAGCCCGGCGGCAGCGCGGCGACCTTGTCGCCGTGGCTCATCCATACCCTCAGCATGCCCTGCCCTTCGGGCCCGGAGAAGTCCTGCAGCCCGTCGAGCAGCCGCGTGTGGCCGCGCGCGCGGACCTCGGCGTAGCCGAATTCGCGCCGCTTGCCGCCGTCGACCCGGCCGCCGAGCTGCTGGGCCATCGTCTGCATCCCGTAGCAGATCCCGAGCACCGGAACGCCGAGCTCGAACACGGCGGCCGGCGCACGACCGGTCTCGGCCTCGTAGGCCGACTGGTGGCTGCCCGACAGGATCACGCCGCGCGGCGCGAATTCGCGGACGAACGCGTCGCTGACGTCGCAGGGATGCAGTTCGCAATAGACGTTGCCGTCGCGCACGCGGCGCGCGATCAACTGGGCGACCTGGGATCCGAAGTCTAGGATCAGGATCCGGTCATGGCTCGGGACCCCGGCGGCCTCATTCGATGCGGTAATTGGGTGCCTCCTTCGTGATCCTCACGTCGTGGACGTGCGACTCGCGCATGCCGGCATTGGTGATCGCGACGAATTCCGCCCGCGTGCGCATCTCCTCGATTGACGAGCAGCCGCAATAGCCGAGCCCGGCCCGCAGCCCGCCGGCGAGCTGGTAGACGATCGCCAGCACGCTGCCCTTGAACGGCACCATGCCCTCGATCCCTTCGGGAACGAGCTTCTCGACATTGGCGTCGGATTCCTGGAAATAGCGGTCGGCGGCACCCTTCTGCATCGCGCCGAGGCTGCCCATGCCGCGATACGTCTTGTAGGAGCGCCCCTGGTAGAGGATCACTTCGCCGGGCGCCTCCTCGGTGCCGGCGAACAGGCTGCCCATCATCACGCTGTGGGCGCCGGCGGCGAGCGCCTTGGAAAGATCGCCGGAGTAGCGGATGCCGCCGTCGGCGATCAAGGGCACGTCGGTACCGGCCAGCGCGCCGGCGACGTTGGCGATCGCGGTCACCTGCGGCACGCCGACTCCGGCGACGATGCGTGTCGTGCAGATCGAGCCGGGTCCGATGCCGACCTTCACGGCATCGGCGCCGCGCTCCATCAGCGCGCGCGCCGCCTCGGCGGTCGCGATGTTGCCGGCGATCACGTCGACCTGCGGGAGATTCCGCTTGATCCACGCGACCCGGTCGAGGACGCCGCGCGAGTGCCCGTGCGCGGTATCGACGATGATCGCGTCGACACCTGCGCGCACGAGCATGTCGGCGCGCTCGAGGTCGGTCTCGGCGACGCCGATCGCCGCGCCGACGCGCAGCTTGCCGAGCACATCCTTCGCCGCATTGGGATGCTCGGTCGCCTTCGTGATGTCCTTGACGGTGACCAGGCCGCGCAGTTCGAAATCGCCGTCGACGACCAGCACCCGCTCGAGGCGATGTCGATGCATCAAGGCCTTGGCCTCGTCGAGGCTCGCGCCGTCGCGCACGGTGACCAGGCGCTCGCGCGGCGTCATGATCTCGCGCACCGGGGCGTCGAACCGGGTCTCGAAGCGCAGGTCGCGGTTCGTGACGATCCCGACGACGCGCCGGCCCTCGATGACCGGCAGGCCGGAGATGCGATGGACGCGCGTGAGCTCGATGACCTCCCGCACGCTCATGTCCGGCGGAATCGTGATCGGATCGCGCAGCACGCCGGCTTCGTGGCGCTTGACCTTTTGCACCTCCGCCGCCTGCTGTTGCGGCGTCATGTTCTTATGGATGATGCCGATCCCGCCTTCCTGGGCGAGCGCGATGGCCAGTCCGGACTCGGTCACGGTGTCCATGGCCGCGGACACCAGCGGCAGGTTCAGCGTGATGTTGCGCGACAGGCGGGTAGCGAGCGAGGTATCGCGCGGAAGAACGTCGGAAAAGGCCGGAAGCAGTAGCACGTCGTCGAAGGTCAACGCGTTCTGGCTCAACCGCATCGGACTGCCCTCCAAGCGCAAAAACGGATTATACGGGGCCGACCGCGGGCCGACGATCGGTCGCCGGCCTGCGGTCGGGGCGCCGCCGGGCATCGTTGCGCCCTTGGCGCGGCGGCGCCGGGCGGCCTAGAATGGCCGTTATTCGAACCTCACGAGGGTGGTGATGAGTCCGTTTTCGTCGCAACGTGACACGCTGCCGCGGGTCATCCGGGCCGCACTGCTGACCGCACTGGCGCTGGCCATGGCCGCGGCGGCGCCGGCGTTCGCGCAGTGGGCCTGGAAGGACGGCAGCGGACGGATGGTCTATTCCGACAATCCGCCGCCGTCGAGCGTCAAGCAGGGCCAGATCGTCCACCAGCCGACCACGCTGGTGCCGCTGACAGCCCCGGGCGGTCCCGGCGATGCCGCCGCGCCCGCCCCGGGCGGCGACGCCGTCAAGGAGGCGAAGTTCGGACCCGCGGCGGCCGCGAATGCCGCGCCTGCCGCGCCTGCCGCGACTGTCGGCCCGAAAACGATCGCCGACCAGGAGCTCGAATTCCGCAAGCGCCGGCAGGAGCAGGAGCAGGCTGAAAAAAAGCAGGCCGAGCAGCTGGCCCGCTCGTCGCAGCAGGCGCAGGAATGCGAGCGCACGCGCGGCTATATCCGTTCGCTCGAGAGCGGCATGCGCATCTCGCGCACCACGTCGGAAGGCAGCCGCGAGTTCCTCGACGACACGCAGCGCGCCGGGGAGCTCGAGCGCGCGCGAAATCAGGCCGCGCACCTTTGCCAGCAGTGAAGTGAACCGGCGCGCCGGGCTTCGAGCGCCCCGGGACGCTAGGGCCCGACGGCGCGCCGCTGCCTGACCGCGGCGCGCACCCGCCGCGCATCCTTCGGGTCGACGCTCAGCCCGCGCAGCAGTTCGATCCGATCGCCGTCGCGAACCCGGTCGTCGAGTCCGCGGGCGTGGCCATGGACCGCGATGTCCAGGCCATCCGGAAGGTCCCGGTCGAATGCGCCGACGAGCCCCGACAGGCGGATCGCCTCGCGTATCGTGGTGTCGGGGGCGACCGCGATCTCGCGCACGTGCTGCGCGCCGCGCGGGCAATGCACGACGACGACCCGGACCGGTCCCGCCTCAGCCATGGCGCGCGTCGGCCTCGCGCACGAACGCGTCGATCAGCGACCCGGCCAGCGCATCGAATACCGGCCGGATTGCAAGGCCGAGCGGTCCGGCGACGAAGTCGTACTCGAGCAGCAGTTGCGCGCGGCAGCCGCTGTCGCCGAGCGCCGCGAAACTCCAGGCGCCGTCGAGGCGCTGGAACGGTCCATCCACCAGAGCCATGCCGATGCGCTGCGGCCGGTCGAGCTGGTTGCGCGTCGTGAACCGGCTGCGCACGCCGCGATAGGCGATCTCGATCGTCGCTTCGACCGCGACATCGCCGAGCGGTTGCAGCTGCGCCGCCGAGCACCAGGGCAGGAAGCGCGGATAACCCGGCACGTCCGCGATCAGGTCGAACATCTTCGCGGGCGGATACGGAACGAGGACGGAACGTTCGACGCGGTGCATGGCGGGCAGTCGTTAAACTCGTCCATTCTACGGACATCATGACCATCGGCGCCCTTCAGGACGAGATGGGGCGAACTGGACTCCATGGCGGAAGCAAAGTCGATCACCCAGAACCGCAAGGCGCTGCACAACTTCTCGATCGAGGAGCGTTTCGAGGCCGGGCTCGTGCTGCAGGGCTGGGAGGTCAAGAGCATCCGCGCCGGACGGACCCAGCTCGGCGAAGCCTACGTGATCGTCAAGGACGGCGAGCTCTTCCTGCTCAACGCGCATATCGGCACGCTGAGCACGACATCGACCTTCGCACCGGCCGCCCCGGAGCGCACCCGCAAGCTGCTGATGCATGCGAGCGAGATTCGCAAGCTGATCGGCAAGGTCGAGCGCGCCGGCTACACGCTGGTGCCGCTGGACCTGCACTTCGTCAAGGGCCGCGTCAAGCTCGCCCTCGGACTGGCCAAGGGCAAGCGCCAGTTCGAGAAGCGCGCGGTCGACCAGGAGCGGGACTGGAAGCGCACGCAGAATCGGCTGATGAAACAGCGCTCGCAGGGGGGGTGACGCGTCCGCCGAATCTGCCGGCTAGTCCTTGCCGGCGCCCGTGTCGCCCGACGGCGGCGGCGCACGGTGCCGCTTGCGCGCGCCGATGATCATCCAGGCGGCGAAAGCGATCCCCGCGGCGCCGATCAGCAGTTCGATCACTTCGCCGGGCTCGCCGGCGCCGCGGCCAGCCGACGCCAGGTGTCGAGCACCGAATCCGGATTCAGCGAAATCGACTCGATGCCCTGCTGCATCAGCCAGACCGCGAAATCGACGTGGTCGGACGGACCCTGGCCGCAGATGCCCGCGTACTTGCCCTTCGCCCGGCACGCGCCGATCGCCCGCGAAAGCAGCGCCTTGACGGCCGGATCGCGCTCGTCGAAGCCCTCGGCGACCAGCGCCGAATCGCGATCGATGCCGAGCGTCAGCTGGGTCAGGTCGTTCGAGCCGATCGAGAACCCGTCGAAGAACTCGAGGAAATCCTCGGCGAGCAGCGCGTTGGACGGCACCTCGCACATCATGATGATGCGCAGGCCGTTTTCGCCGCGCCGCAGGCCATGGCCCGCAAGCAGTTCGGTCACGCGGCGCGCCTCGCCGAGCGTGCGGACGAAGGGCACCATGACCTCGACGTTGGACAGGCCCATCTGCTCGCGGACGCGCTTGAGCGCGGCGCACTCCATCGCGAAGCTCTCGAGGAAGGCCGGCGCGATGTAGCGCGCAGCGCCGCGGAAGCCGAGCATCGGGTTTTCCTCATCCGGCTCGTAGCGCGCGCCGCCGATCAGCTTCTTGTACTCGTTGCTCTTGAAGTCGGACATCCGGACGATGACCGGCTTGGGCCAGAACGCCGCGGCGATCGTCGCGATACCTTCGGCCAAGCGCGTCTGGTAGAACTCGCGCGGACTGCCGTAGCCGCGCGACAGGCTCTCGACGGCGCGCGCGAGCTGCGCGTCGACATTCGGATAGTCGAGCACCGCGCGCGGGTGCACGCCGATGTGATTGTTGACGATGAACTCCAGCCGCGCCAGCCCGACGCCGCAGTTAGGCAGGTTCTGGAACTCGAAGGCAAGCTGCGGGTTGCCGACGTTCATCATGATCTTGACCGGCAGCGGCGGCAGCGCGCCCTGCGCGCCGGACTCGACGTCGAATTCGAGCCGTCCCTCGTAGATGTGACCGGTGTCGCCCTCGGAGCACGCGACGGTGACGAGCGCGCCCTCGGCGAGCGTGTCGGTCGCGTCGCCGCAGCCGACCACGGCAGGGACCCCGAGCTCGCGTGCGATGATCGCTGCGTGGCAGGTTCGGCCGCCGCGATTCGTGACGATCGCCGCGGCGCGCTTCATGACCGGCTCCCAGTTCGGGTCGGTCATGTCGGTCACCAGGATGTCGCCTTGCCTCATCCGGTCCATCTCGGCGGGACTCTTGATCACGCGCACCATGCCGATGCCGACCTTCTGGCCGATCGCGCGCCCGCTGGCCAGCACCTTGGACGTCGACTTCAGCTTGTAGCGTTGCGGCCGGTCGTATCCCTCGCGCGACTTGACGGTCTCGGGACGCGCCTGCAGCACATAGATGCGCCCATCCAGCCCGTCGCGGCCCCATTCGATGTCCATCGGCCGGCCATAGTGGCGCTCGATCTCGACCCCGTAGCGCGCCAGCTCGATCACCTCGTCGTCGCTCAACGAGAACCGGCCGCGATCGGCCGGCGCGACGTCGACGGTGCGCACCGTGCGCCCGCTCGCGGCCGTGTCGAATTCCATCTTGATCAGCTTCGAGCCGAGCGAGCGGCGGATCAGCGCGAACTTGCCGGCCGCGAGCATCGGCTTGTGCACGTAGAACTCGTCCGGATTGACGGCCCCCTGAACGACGGTCTCGCCGAGTCCATAGCTCGACGTGATCAGCACCACATCGCGGAATCCCGATTCGGTGTCCATCGTGAACATCACGCCGGAGGAACCGCAATCGCTGCGCACCATCCGCTGCACGCCCGCCGACAGCGCGACCTCGCCATGCGCGAATCCCTTGTGGACGCGGTAGGAGATCGCGCGGTCGTTGTACAGCGAAGCAAAGACATGGCGGATCCGCTCGAGCACCGCGTCGATGCCGGCGACATTGAGGTAGGTCTCCTGCTGGCCGGCGAACGACGCGTCGGGCAGGTCCTCGGCGGTTGCGCTCGAGCGCACGGCGAACGACAGGTCGCCGCGGCCGGCGGTCAGCCAGGCGTAGAACGTGCGGATCTCCTGCTCGAACGCGTCCGGAAACCGTCCTGCGTCGACCCAGCCGCGGATGTCGGCACCCGCCGCCTGCAGCTGCCCGACGTCGTCGGTATCCAGCCCCTCCAGCCGCCTGGCGATGCGCTGCGTCAGTTCGTTCGCGTCGAGGAAGGCGCGGAACGCGTCGGCCGTCGTCGCGAAGCCATCGGGAACGCGGATGCCGCCGGCGCCGAGCTGGCTGAGCATCTCGCCCAGCGAGGCATTCTTCCCGCCGACCAGCGGCACGTCGGTCATGCGCAGATCGCTGAATGCAATGACGAAACGACCTCGTTGCATGCTGTCTCCCGATGCGGTCGCGGCGCCCGGCGCGCCGGCTGATGTGCCAGAATCGGAGCAATTGTACCGACCGCACCGCGCGATCATTCGATCAAGATCAACATCCGGGCCCGCCGATGACAGACGCACCGATGTTCATTTCCGAGCGCGCCGTGTTCTTCGTCTCCGACGGCACCGGCATCACGTCCGAAACGATGGGTCACAGCATCCTGACCCAGTTCGAACAGATACGTTTCCGCCAGCACCGCCTGCCCTTCGTCAACAGCGTCGACAAGGCACGCGAAGCGGTCGCGCGGATCAACGAGATCGCCGAGCGCGATGGACGACGTCCGATCGTGTTCCTGACCCTCGTCGACGCCGCGGTCAGCGTGATCCTGCGCAGCGCGAACGCGATGATCCTGGACCTGTTCGAATCCTTCGTCGAGCCGCTCGAGATCGAATTGGGCATCCGTTCGACGCACACGATCGGCCGCTCGCACAACATGTCCGACGCCGAAACCTACAAGAACCGGATCGAGGCGATCAATTTCGCGCTGTCGCACGATGACGGCCAGTCCGCGCGCAACCTGCAGAGCGCCGACGTGATCCTGGTCGGCGTGTCGCGCAGCGGCAAGACGCCGACCAGCCTCTACTTGGCGATGCAGTTCGGCATCAAGGCCGCCAACTATCCGCTGATCCCGGAGGACTTCGAGCGCAACGAACTGCCCAGCGCGCTGCCGCCGCATCGGGCGAAACTGTTCGGGCTGTCGATCACGCCGGAACGACTGGCCGAGGTGCGTCACGAGCGCCGGCCGAACAGCCGCTACGCGTCGATCGACAACTGCCGGCAGGAGGTCCGCGCGGCCGAGCAGATGATGCGCCACGAAGGCATCCGCTGGCTGTCGTCGACGACCAAGTCGATCGAGGAGATCGCGGCGACGATCATGCACGAGATCGGTCTGCAGCGCGCAACCTGAGTCGCGCACCGGCGCGCCCGGAAATAGAATTCCCGAGTTTGCGGCACCCCCCGCGATCGCCGCGGCGCGGCGCAGCATGCAACAATCCGCGACCGTTTTCATGGTTCCAGCGCCGCTCATCGATGCGGAATCGGGAGGCGCAATGAAAAACATCGCCGTGGGTGCCATCATCGATCACCGCTACGATCTGCTGCTGGTCGCGCTGTCGGTCACGATTTCGGTGCTGGGCTCCTACGTCGCGCTGACGCTCGCGTCGGCCAAGGGCCCGGGCCGCGACAGGGTCGTCGGACCGGCCGTCGCGCTCGGCGGCTGCGCGATCTGGGCGATGCACTTCATCGGCATGGCGGCCTACCAGACGCCGATCTTCGTCTCGTACGCGGTGTTCCCGACGATCGCATCGTTGCTGATTGCGATCTTCATCACCGGGCTTGGCTTCAAGCTCGCCGCCGCGGGGCAAGACAACATCGGCGACCTGCTGATCGGCGGCGGCGTCATCGGCGCCGGTGTCGTCGCAATGCACTACCTCGGCATCTTCGGGATGGAGATGAGCGCCTCGATCGACTGGGACGTGCCGCGGGTCGTCGCCTCGGTCGTCATCGCCGTCATGGCCGCGACGGCCGCGCTGTGGCTCGCGTTCAATGTCCGGACCACGGCGCAGCGGCTCGGCGCCGCCGTGATCATGGGCATCGCAGTCTGCGCGATGCACTACACCGCGATGGCCGCGGCAACGCTCGTCTGCGTCGCCAACGTGATACACAGCGGCTACAGCGTGGACGGGGACTACCTGGCGTTCCTGATCTTCGGTGTCGCGCTGCTCGCGCTGGGATGGAGCTCCTTTTACAGCCGGATCGGTACGCTGGGCAGCAGCGGCGCGGCCTGAGCGAAGCCGCCCCGACGGCTCATCGGCACCCCTGGGGCGCGTCGCAATTCAGGGTCGGGTGGTGCCCGCGCCCGTGCGCCGCCGCCGCTCGAACAGGCAGACGGCCGCCGCCGCCGCCACGTTCAGCGATTCGATGCCCGGGGCGAGCGGCACCCGGACGCGGCGCCGGCACACCGCCGCCGTCGCGGATGCGATGCCGGCACCTTCCGATCCGAAGACCCAGCCGATCGCCCGCGCGCCCACGCCCAGCGGCGCGCTCCACAAGGACTCGGCGTCGTGCGCCTCGCAGCCGATTCACTCGCCGTCCAGCGCTTGCGGCAGCAGCGCGGCGTCGACGCCTTCGGTCAGGTGCAGGCGAAACTGCGCGCCCATGCCGGCGCGCAGGGCCTTCGGCGACCAGAATGCCGCACAGCCGGTGCCGCCGATCACATGTCTCACGCCGGCAGCGGCCGCGACGCGCAGCACGGTCCCGACGTTGCCGGGGTCCTGGATGCCATCCAGAAAGACCAGGTCCTCCTCGCTCGCGGCGGGCAAGGCGGCCGACCGCGTGCCGACAAGCAGCAGCAGTCCGGCCCCGCGCTCGACCGGCGCGAGCCGGTCGTAGAGCCGCGCCGCGAGCGTGTAGCCCGGCAGCCGGCGCGCGTCCAGCGCCGCGACGATCGCGCCGAGTTCACCCGCGGATGCCTCGACGCCACGACGCAGCAGGTAGGCGTCGATCGCGACGCCGGCGGCCAGCGCCGCCTCGGCCAGGTGGATGCCCTCGGCCAGCGTGCGCTGCTGCGCGCGCTGCGCTCGACCGTGCTCCGCGAGCCTGAGCCAGCCGCGAAAGGCCGGATTGTCCGCCGATACGATGTCCTTCATGGCCCCCGCCGCGGCGCGCCGTCCAGGAGTTCGCGGACCGGGCCGAAACTGCGCCGGTGGATCGCGCTCGGGCCGAGCACCCGCAGCGCCCGCAGGTGCTCCGGCGTCGGATAGCCGAAATGCCGCGCGAAGCCGTATCCCGGGTGATGCGCCTCGCAGGCGGCCATGATCGCGTCGCGCGCGGTCTTCGCGAGGATCGACGCGGCGGCGATCGCGGCCTGCGTCGCGTCGCCTCGTACGATCGCCAGCGCCGGAATCGCGAGCCGCGGCAGGCGATTGCCGTCGATCAGCGCGTACTGCGCCGCGGGCTGCAGGCCGTCGATCGCGCGGCGCATCGCCAGCAGGCTCGCCTGCAGGATGTTCAATCGATCGATCTCCTCGCATTCGGCGCGCGCGACGCACCACGCCAGCGCGCGCTCGCGGATCAGGCGCGCGAGCTGGTCGCGCCGCGGCGCGCCCAGCTGCTTGGAGTCGCGCAGCCCGTCGATCGGCGCCGCGGGGTCCAGGATCACCGCGGCCGCGACGACCGGTCCGGCGAGCGGTCCCCGCCCGGCCTCGTCGACGCCGCAGACGCGCAGTCCGGTCGCATCGGCCGGAGGATCATGCGTGGGGAAAGTTCGGGCCGCCATCAGCGCGTCGCGATCGCGCGCCGCGCCGCGACCGC
>Ga0213853_11384713_pt1 | contig 13381 bp, 12 predicted proteins | sample ABR_2016_MetaT_FD_164456 | JGI IMG/M metagenome (GOLD analysis project Ga0213853, IMG submission 164456) | Metatranscriptome of freshwater sediment microbial communities from post-fracked creek in Pennsylvania, United States - ABR_2016... | ecosystem: Environmental > Aquatic > Freshwater >...
CTTTAAGTACAATCCGGATCTGCTGCAGCTTGTGACGCTGCCGCTGGTCGTGCTGGCCTATCTCAATGCCTTCGAGAAACGCACATGGCGTTCCGGGATATGGCTTGGGCTTGCCGCCGCGCTCGCGCTGATGACGAAATATTGGGTGCTGACCATGATCGGCGCCATCGGGCTTGCGGCTCTGATTCATCCGGAGCGAACAAGATTCCTGCGCTCGCCGGCGCCGTGGGTCGCGATCGCAACCCTTGTGGTTGCGATGATCCCGCATCTGATCTGGCTCAGAGGCGTCGATTTCGTGCCGCTGACCTATGCCGGCGATGTCTACGGGCTGTCGAACCGCGCGCAAAGCGCCCAGCTCGTGCTCGGCTATGTCGGACACAATCTGTTGCTGCTTGCGGTGCCGGTCGTGCTCGCCGCGCTGGCGCTGCTGTTACCTCGACCATGGCTGTCGCGGATATGGTCGCCCGGTGCCAATGCGGGCGTGAACGTCTCGCGGGCGCGCAACGTCTGGATCATCCAGATCATCGTCGCGATCGGACCGCCGCTCGGCGGGTTGATCTTCACGGTCTACATGAAGACCGATTGGGGAATCTCGCTGTTTTTCCTGACGCCGCTCGCGCTGGTCGCGATCCCCGCGCTGCGCGTTCACGCAAGCGCGCTGTTTCGCATCATTGCGATCTGGCTCGCGCTCACGCTCGCGACCCTGGCGGCCGCGCCCACGATCGCCGAGCGCGAGATGGCAGACAATCCCAACGCTGCCAACAGCTATGGCGCGCGTTCGCAATTGGCGCGCGAACTCACGCAAGTATGGCACGATCGTTTCGGTTCGCGATGGGCGGTGGTCGCCGGCACGACCGAGGTCGGCGAACCCATGACCTTCTATAGCCCCGACCATCCGGCGCCGTTCACGCCGGGCGAACTCTGGTCGTCGGGGCTCACGTCATTGGAAGAAGCCAAGCGCCTCGGCTTCATCGGCATCTGCGACACCACGGATGGGCGGCTGCCAGTCTGCGAGGCCTGGATGAAGGAGAACGCGCCCAATGCCGAGCCGCTATTGATCACCACGCAGCGCTTCTTCCGCGGGCATCCGGGGCCTGCGATCAACTGGAAAATCTATATCGCCCCGCCGGCGCAATAGTCGGCCGGCGGGCTGAACGGGAATTCAAGAGCATGATCCGGAAAAGTGGGAACCGGTTTTCCCTCGCGACAAACGCAAAGCGTTTGCGCGGAGCTCATGCTCAAACAAGAAAAGGGGGTACGCATGGATCTCGATCTGACCGGAAAGCTTGCACTCGTCACCGGCTCGACGCGGGGCATCGGGCTTGCCTCAGTCACCGGGCTTGCCCAGATGGGCGCGGAAGTCATCGTCAACGGGCGCGACAACGCAGGGATCACTGAGGCTATCGCCAAGGTTAGGCAATCCTCGCCTGCGGCCAAATTGCACGGAGCCGCGTTCGATCTCAGCCGTGCCGAAGGCTGCGCCGCCCTGGCGGCGCAGTTTCCCGAGGCCGATATCCTCGTCAACAATCTCGGATTCTACGAGCCCAGGGCCTTCTTCGACATCGAGGATGCCGACTGGATGAAGATGTTCGAGGTCAACGTGATGAGCGCCGTGCGCCTGACCCGGCACTATCTCAAAGCGATGCTGGCCAACAAGGAATGGGGCCGCGTCGTGTTCGTCTCGAGCGAATCCGGCATCTATGTTCCGAAGGAGATGGTGCATTACGGCTTCTCGAAAGCAGCGCTGCTCTACATCGCGCGCGGCGCCGCCGAGCAGACCAAGGGCACCAACATTACCGTCAATTCTGTGCTGCCGGGACCGACTTGGGTCGAGATGACGTCGGGCCGTCTTTCCGCGCGCGCCAAGGCCATCGGAGCGACGGTCGATGAGCTGGTGGCGCGCACGTTCAGCGAACGCCGGCCGGGATCGCTGTTGCAGCGTTTCGCCAGGCCGGAGGAGGTCGCCAACCTGATCTGCTATCTCTGCTCGAAAGCTTCCAGCGCGACCAACGGCGCGGCCTTGCGCGTCGACGGCGGCATTGTCACCAATCCGTTTTGACTCTCTTCTCCCTCTCCCGCAGGCGGGGAAAAGTAGAGCAAGAGAGTCAGGTGCTTTCTTCGTTGAACTTGCTCTCGACGAGCTCGGTGATGGCCTTGACCGCGGCCTCGGCCTCGGCGCCGATCGCGGACACCACGATGGTGGTTCCGGGCGCCGCCGACAGCATCATCAATCCCATGATCGAGGTGCCGCCGACGGTTTCGCTGCCTCGCGTCACCCAGACTTCGGCATTGAAGCGTTCGACGGTTTGGACGAATTTGGCGGACGCGCGCGCGTGCAGTCCGCGTTTGTTGATGATGAGAAGCTCGCGGGAAATGGCGCCTGCCGGCACGCCCGGCCCGGGAATATTTTCGGGCGCCGGGACGTCGTCGTTCATTTGCCGGCGAGCACCCGGCTGGCGATGGTGACGTATTTGCGGCCGGCTTCCTGGGCCATGGCGATGGCGTCGGGCAGCGAGCGCTCCTCGCGCACCTTGGCAAGCTTGACCAGCATGGGAAGATTGATGCCTGCGAGCACTTCCACCTTGGGGCGGCTCATGCAGGAGATCGCGAGGTTGGAAGGCGTGCCGCCGAACATGTCGGTGAGGATGGCAACGCCGTCGCCGCTATCTACGCGGTTGACCGCTTCGATAATGTCGCTTCGACACAAATCGGAATCATCCTCGGCACCGATCGTGACCGCTTCGATTTGTTTTTGAGGACCCATGACATGTTCGAGCGCTGCCCGGAACTCGTCGGCAAGGCGCCCATGGGTCACCAGTACTAGGCCAATCATCGGAAACTCCTCGCGGGTGCTTTTTGGTGCACCGCACGAACGCGCCACTTTGACCATCCAGAGCCCCCGCGCAAGAGGGGATGTTTGCGGACCACCCTGTGTCGGACTGCAGGAGGGGGAGCTGCGACGGTCTATTCGGTCGCAATTGTGGGGCTGATATGGTTACCAATTCCCTTCAAACAATCGCCGGAAGGGTTAACGGAAGGTGAACTTTCGGTTGTCGTCAGCGCGGCGACAAGCAGCGGCAGGGGCGAATAGCCCGCTCCTACCGGGATTCGCGGTATGGAAACACCGTGGATACGGATCATAAGTGCTGCCGGCGGCGGCAGCCGTTCGGAGTCGGGCGCCGCCAAGTCAACGACCAGGCCGACGATGGCTTGCTCGGCAAACGCGCAGCGGCGAATGCCGAGCCCGCAAATCTCGATCAGGCCGGCCAATTCGGCCGCCGGGCGTACCCACAATTGTCCGGCATCTGTGGCCAGATGGACACGGTCGTCGCCGACCAAAATGGCCGGTGCGATCTGTCCGGACCGGCCGCTCAGGATCAGATCGAAGGCGAGACGCGACTTGCCCGAGCCCGAGGGGCCGCGGATCAGCACGGCGCGATTTCCGACCTTGACGGCGGAAGCGTGGACGCTCGCACCGCCGGGGTCGGTCATGGCGCCGGCAGCCTGATCACGAAGCGCGCGCCGGCGACCGTGGGCTCGCCGTCGGGCCCGACCGGACCGGCGCGATTCTCCGCCCAGATCCGCCCGCCATGCGCCTCCATGATCTGTTTCGAGATCGACAGGCCGAGTCCCGAATTCTGTCCAAAACCCTGATGCGGACGGTCGGTATAGAAGCGCTCGAACACCCGCTCCAGCGCGTCGGGGCGAATCCCGGGTCCGTCGTCGTCGACCACGATCTCGATCTCGGAGCGCACGCGCCGGCAGGTGATGCGCACCTTGCCGCCGGCATTGGAGAACGACTGCGCGTTGGACAGCAGGTTGGAGATCACCTGTCCGAGCCGCGAATCATGTCCCGGCACCGAGAAGGTGTCGGCCGAGCCGCGGCCCTCGAAGCGGGCCTCGACCGTGACATCGTGGCCGATCTTGGTTTCGTTGGCGACCGAGACCAGCGTCGTCAACAGGCGGCGCAGATCGACCGGCGCCATGTCCTGCCGCTGCAACTCGGCATCGAGGCGGCTGGCGTCGGAAATATCCGAGATCAGGCGGTCGAGCCGCTTGACGTCATGCTCGATCACGGCGAGCAGCCGCGCGCGGCTGTTCTCGTTGCGCGCCAGGGGCAGCGTCTCGACGGCCGAACGCAGCGAGGTCAGCGGATTCTTCAGTTCATGGGCGACATCGGCGGCGAACATCTCGATCGCCTCGATGCGGTTATAGAGCGCGTCGGTCATGTCGCGCAGCGCGCCGGAGAGATGGCCGATCTCGTCGCGGCGGCGGGTGAAATCGGGAATCTCGACGCGGGTCTTGATGCGGCGGCGGACGCGCTCGGCGCTGTCGGCAAGCCGGCGCACCGGACCGGCGATGGTGCTCGCGAGCAAGAGCGACAGCAGGATCATGACGGCGGAGGCGACGCCGCCGACCTTCAGGATCGCAAGCCGCTCGGCGGTCACCATCTGATCGATATCGTCGCCTTGCGTCGAGAGCATCAAGGCGCCGCGGATGGCGCGAGAGCGCAGCACCGGGACTGCGACCGAGACGATCACTTCGCCGCGCGAGTTGACACGCACCAAGCTGCGCTTCTGGCCTTTCAGCGCATTCTCTACTTCGACGTAGCCGTTGCCGTTTTCCGGTCCGAGCTCGCGGTAGAGCGGCAGGTCGCCGCGGTTCAGCCAGGTGCGGATCGCGATCGTCGCGCGCTCGGCGATGTTCGGCTTCTCCGACGACGGCGGCGGCAGGTCGAAGCGCAGCACGTTTTCGAGGTTGCGGCTGTCGAGGATCAGCCCGCCGCCGGGATCGTAGATCCGGGCGCGGGTCTTGGTCGGCGAGATCAGCGTGCGCAGCACCGGCGCCACGCGCTCCGGATTGATCGGAAAATCAAGCCCGGAAGATTCGTCCGGCGCGCCATAGCTTTCGCCGGGCTTGAGGTCGAGCAGCCGGTCGGGATCGATGGTGATGGTGTTGGTCTGGACGGTCGCGGAAGCCGCGATCGCGCCGGCAATGATCTCGGCCTGCACCAACAGGCTCTGCGCCCGCGCGTCGATCAGGCCGGCGCGGAATTGCGACAGATACAAGACGCTCGCCACCAGCGCGAGCAGGCCCGCGATGTTGAGCGAAACGATGCGCCGGGTGAGGCTCGAGAAGCTGAGGGTAAAGAGGAACTGCCCGGCCCGACTCAGCCAGCGCAGCGGGCCCTGCCAGCCACGTCCGGGGACGCTTTCGACGGCAGCGTTGTCGAGCGCGAGCGACGACGAAGCGTCCTCGGCGTTCACGCTCGGATCAGGCTGCGTTCGATCAAGCAATGGCCAGTGCCCAATGAGTCTTGCGATCCCCGTCGCCCTCACAGCCTATCCCAGACTGACGGTGGCGTCAGTCGGCAAGGCGCGCTAGTGTGGGCGTTTGACATTCGCTCAGCATTTCCGCGAGTCCTGTTAGCGAATGTCAAATCCAAAACCGCACTAGTAACCTAAATTTGCTAGTGTCCCTTTGGTTCTAACATTCGCAAGAGAGCCCGCCGCAAAGGGGGCGCGAATGTTAGAACCGGGACACCAGGCGCCTTGAAATCAAGCCTCCTTGAAGCGGTAGCCGACGCCGTAAAGGGTCTCGATCATTTCAAAATCGTCGTCCACCACCTTGAACTTCTTGCGCAGCCGCTTGATGTGGCTGTCGATGGTGCGGTCGTCGACATAGACCTGGTCGTCATAGGCGGCGTCCATCAGCGCATTGCGGCTCTTCACCACGCCGGGGCGCGTCGCCAGCGCCTGCAGGATCAAGAATTCCGTGACCGTCAGCGTCACCGGCTCGTTCTTCCAGGTGCAGGTGTGCCGCTCCGGATCCATCCGCAACAGGCCGCGGTCCAGCGCCTTGGCGTCGTTCTCCTTCGGCACCGCGGTCGGGTCTTTCGGCTGCGAGCGGCGCAGCACCGCTTTCACGCGCTCGACCAACAGCCGCTGCGAGAACGGCTTGCGGATGAAATCGTCGGCGCCCATTTTGAGGCCGAACAATTCGTCGATCTCTTCGTCCTTGGAGGTTAAGAAGATCACCGGCAGGTCCGACTTCTGGCGCAGCCGGCGCAGCGTCTCCATGCCGTCCATGCGCGGCATCTTGATGTCGAGGATCGCAAGATCCGGCTGGCTGGTGCGGAAGCCGTCGAGCGCGGAGGCACCATCCGTGTAGGTCATGATGCGGTAGCCTTCGGCTTCCAGCGCGATTGAAACGGATGTGAGAATGTTACGGTCGTCATCGACCAGTGCGATTGTGGGCATGAGCCTGCTTTCAGATAGACAGTGGCTGAAACGGCGAGCAATCCGGCGATCCGCCGCTAAAATGGGCTTCTTAGACGGTCAACGAGCAATGCAAGCTGGGCTGAAGTGTGACCGAATTCCGCAAAAACGCCCCACTGCGCGAAGCGTCTCCACCCATATGAGCCCCCGTTTACCCGAAAAAAGGCTCTTATTGCAATAGGATGACTAGGTAAAATCGATGCAAATAACCCCCGATTTCGACCCCCGAAGACTGGCTAAATCGCTGTTGCGGCGGAGCCGGCAGGGGGCCCTGGCGACCCTGATGGCCGGCAGCGGCGACCCTTATTGCTCGTTGGTCAATGTCGCAAGCCACCCCGACGGCTCGCCGATTCTGCTTATTTCGCGCCTTGCCGTGCATACCAACAACATCCTGGCCGACCCCAGGGTCTCGCTGATGCTGGATGAGCGGGCTGTGGGCGACCCGCTCGAAGGGGCGCGAATCATGCTGGCGGGCCGGGCAGAACAAGCCGGCCCGGGCGAGCTCGAAACCCTGCGCCGCCGCTATCTCAACGCTCATCCGTCCGCGGAAACCTTTGCAGATTTCAAGGACTTTTCCTACTTCCGGATCAGCCTTTCGGGGGCGCATCTGGTGGCAGGTTTCGGCCGGATCGTGGACCTTGCGCCCGAGTGGTTCCTGACCGATCTCGGCGATGCCGACGCCCTCCTCGAGGCCGAAGAGGACGCGACCCAGCACATGAATGCCGACCACCGCGAGGCATTGATGCTCTACGCGACCCGGTTGCTCGGTGCAGAGGCTGCCGACTGGCGTTGCACCGGCATCGACCCTGAAGGCATCGACATGCAGGCGGGCATGGCGGCGCTGCGTCTGGATTTCCCGCAACGGGTCACCAGCCCTGCCGAATTGCGCAAGATTCTGGTCAAGCTCGCGGAGGAGGCCCGCGCCAAGGCATAGCGGGCGGACGCATGGGGTTGAACGCGGGCGCGCGTTGCCGTGACTTAAGGGCTGGTTCGCGCGAGAATGATCATGAAGAGCCGCAATCGATTGGCGCTGATGGTATGTGTGGCGTTGGCCGGCGCTGGCTTTAGTAGGCCAGCGTCAGCGCAAGGCTTGGCGGCGCAGGGCGCGAAGATCGAGAATCTCAGCCGCGCCGGAAAATATGCCGAAGCAATTCCGCTGGCGCAGGCTTTGGTGGCGAACCTCGCGAAGAGCCCCGCCAGCCGGGATTTTACCGGCGCGCTGAACAATTTGGCGGAGCTTTACGGGAGCGTCGGCCGGGACGCCGATGCCGAACCCCTGTACAAGCGCGCGATCGCGATCATGGAGAAAGCGGTCGGCCTCGATTCGGCGGCGATCGCACCGGAGCTGAACAACCTCGCCGCGCTCTATGAGCGGCAGGGCCGCTATGCCGAGACCGAGCCGCTGTTCAAGCGGGCGCTGGTGCTGTCGGAAAAATCGCTTGGGCCAAACCATCCCGACGTCGGGCGATCCCTCAACAATTTGGCCACGCTCTACGCGCGGCAGGATCACGCTGCTTCCGAGCCGATGTTCAGGCGGGCGCTCGCAATCTACGAGAAGGCCGCAAGGTCCGGAGAGCCCAGCGGTCGCGACGCTCTTGAACAATCTCGCTCAGGTCTTGAAGAGCGAAGGCCGCGAGGCCGACGCCGAGCCGTTGATCAAACGCTCGCTTGCGATCCGCGAAAAAGCGCTCGGGCGCGATCATCCCGACGTCGCGCGGTCGCTGAACAATCTTGCGGACCTCTATCAGCGGCAGGGTCGCTATGCCGACGCCGAGCCGGTGTTCAAGCGGGCGCTTGCGATTCGCGAACAGGCCGTTGGCCCGAATCATCCCGACACCGTCGCCTCCGTGAACAACCTGGCTTCGCTATACCAGGCCGAGGGTGATTCCGCCGATGCATTGCCGCTGGTCGAACGGATGATCGCAAGCGGCAGCGCGCAGTTGCTCGGCGGACAACAGCGCCTGGGTTTCCTGACAGCGCTGCCGTTCCAGCTGCTGGTGACCGAAAAGCCAGCGGCCGCGATCCCCGAAACATTCGCGGGCTATCGCGATGCGGCCTGGTTGCTCAAGCGTCAGGCGGTATCGGTGCTGCCATCGGTTTCGAGTCTGAAATCGCTGCAAGCCTTTGCGCGCAAGGAGCAGGGCGCGTCAAGCCGATGACTGGCTTTGGTGATCCCTTGTTCAACCCGGCAGCGGCGACAACCGTACCGCGACCAAATCCGCATCGCGCAGTGTGGCCAAACTTGCCTGTACCGATTTCTGGCAGGGCGCCGCCGTCGATCGGGCGCGGCTCGCGCAAGCATTGCCGCAACTGCCCGATACCGCCGACGAACTGAACGCAGTCGCCAAAGACCTCGGCGTTGCCGCCTCCGACATTCATCTCGGCGTCGACGCCAGCGAAACCACCGTCAAGCATGTGAAGCTCGACGACTACAGCATTATCTATTTTGCGACCCACGGCCTCGTCGCCGGCGACGTCAAGGGCGTTGCCGAACCATCGCTCGCGCTCATCACCCCAAGCCAGCCGTCCGAACTTGACGATGGCCTGTTGACCGCAAGCATGGTCGCGCAGCTCAAGCTCAACGCCGACTGGGTCGTATTGTCTGCCTGCAATTAGATCGCCGGCGACAAGCCGGGAGCCGAGGCGCTGTCCCGCCTCGCTTGCATTTTTTCATGCAGGCGCTCGCGCCCTATTGGGGTCGCATTGGGCGGTCTCGTCCGAAGCGGCGACCAGGCTCACGACCTCGACGTTCGATCGTCTCAAATCGAATCCGAAAATGGGCCGGGCCGAAGCGTTGCGGCAAGCGATGTTTTTCTATCTCAACGACACCTCGTCTCCGAGAAACGCCTATCCCGCCCTGTGGGGGCCGTTTGCCCTGATCGGCGAGGGCGCTGCCCGCTAGGGTCGCCCATGGTGCGTCGCAATAGGCAAAATTAACCTCTGAGATCGCGGCGGATCGCCGCACAGGCTCCGTCCCATGCATATCCCTCGCGCTGCGGCAAGTCGTTGAATGGGATCGCAGACCCGCCCGCGAATAAACCAAACCCGCGGGATCGGCTTGGCAAGCCAGGCGTTCATCAGTATTAGGTCGCTGGACCGGGCTCATAGGGCTATATTGACGGCCACCGCGACTGAGGCGCGTTAGCGACATTCGCGCTGGAGAAAAGCGGGTTCGAGGAGGGTTCTTAGTGCAAGAGACTGGCGTGCATAACGGTGCCTATGGCGCCGACAAGTTCGGTTTAACAAAACTCAAACGGGTGCACTGGAATCTCGGCGCGCCGCAGCTCTACCGGTATTCGCTGGGGTCGGGCGAGGCGGTGCTGTCGGCCGACGGCGCGTTGTGCGCGGATACCGGCGACTTCACCGGCCGCAGCCCGAAGGACAAGTTTACGGTCCGCGACGCGACCACCGACAAGAACATGTGGTGGGCCGGCAACCAGTCGATCACATCGGAGCAGTTCGAAGCGCTCTATCAGGACTTTCTCAGGCATGCCGAAGGCAAGACGCTGTTCGCGCAGGACCTCTATGGCGGTGCCGATCCGTCGTTCCAGATCAAGACCCGTGTCTTCACCGAACTCGCCTGGCACTCGCTGTTCATCCGCACGCTGCTGATCCGGCCGCAGGCGATCGAGCTTGCGAGCTTCGTGCCCGAACTCACCATGATCGACATGCCGAGCTTCCGCGCCGATCCCAAACGCCACGGCGTGCGCTCGGAGAACGTGGTCGCGATCGATTTCGCCCGCAAGATCGTCCTGATCGGCGGGTCTTATTATGCCGGCGAGATGAAGAAGAGCGTGTTCACCACGCTGAACTATTACCTGCCCGAGAAAGGCGTGATGCCGATGCACTGCTCGGCCAATGTCGGGCCCAAGGGCGACACCGCGATCTTCTTCGGGCTCTCCGGAACGGGAAAGACCACGCTGTCGGCCGACCCGAAGCGCACGCTGATCGGCGACGACGAGCACGGCTGGGGCAGGGACGGCGTCTTCAACTTCGAGGGCGGCTGCTACGCCAAATGCATCAGGCTGTCGAAGGAAGCCGAGCCCGAGATCCATGCCGCCAGCAAGCGTTTTGGCGCGGTGCTGGAGAACGTGGTGCTCGACGAGGACACCGGGGTGCCGGACTTCGACGATGGCTCCAAGACCGAGAACACCCGCTCGGCCTATCCGCTCGATTTCATCCCCAACGCCTCGCGCACCGGCCGCGCGCCGCATCCGAAGAATGTGGTGATGCTGGCGGCGGATGCGTTCGGCGTGTTGCCGCCGATTGCTAAACTAACGCCGGCGCAAGCGATGTATCACTTCCTGTCCGGCTATACCGCCAAGGTCGCGGGCACCGAACGCGGCCTCGGCAAGGAGCCGCAGCCGGAATTCTCCACCTGCTTCGGCTCGCCGTTCCTGCCGCGCGATCCTTCCGTCTATGGCAACATGCTGCGCGAACTGATCGCCGAGCACAATGTTGATTGCTGGCTGGTCAATACCGGCTGGACCGGCGGCAAATACGGCGCCGGCAGCCGCATGCCGATCAAGGTCACGCGCGCGCTCCTTACCGCCGCACTCGACGGCTCGCTGCGCAATGTCGAATTCCGTACCGACAGATATTTCGGCTTTGCGGTGCCGACCGCGCTGCCGGGCGTGCCGAGCGACATCCTCAATCCGGTCAACACCTGGAAGGACAAGGCCGAGTTCGACCAGACCGCCCGCGCGCTGGTTGCGATGTTCCAGAAGAACTTTGCCAAGTTCGAAGCGCAGGTCGACGCCGATGTTCGCGCCGCTGCGCCCGAGGTGAAGCTCGCGGCGGAGTGACCCGCAGCGTCATATCATTCGAGAGGGCGGCCGCGAGGCCGCCCTTCTGGTTTTCGTCGGTGCCAATGCGGATTAACCCCGCGTTAACCATAAATGCTCTGTAGTGCGGCCCATCGCCTTACCGTCGCGGAGCGCAGCATGTCCGACATCATGAGTGTTCTTCGAAATGCCTATGCCACGGCACCGCTGACCCCGACGAACACCAAGTACACCCCGGTTGATCCGAAGAGCTATCAGGGCACCTGGAGTGGGACCTATTCAAACAACCAGAAATTCGAACTCACGATTTCCGACGTCAACGGCTTCCGCGCCCAGGTCAAATACCAGAGCGGCTCGACCGTGCAGTATCAGCAGGTACTGATCGGCAATTCGGCGTTCCGCATCGGCGACACCAAATTCGTGCTGACGGGCAGCGGCAAGGCCACGGTCGCCAACGCGGTGACCGACCCCGTGACCGGCAACACTAGCCTAGTCCAGGGCAACGCCACGCAGAGCACGTGAGACGCGCGACAGCTGCGAGGGTTTGGTTCAATGTTTCGGCGATGGCGGCGAGCTCCCTCTCCCACAAGGGGAGAGGTGGCTCCGAGCATGCGGACGCTTCCGATTCCAATCAGACTCATGCCTTGAAATAGGCGATCTGGGTCGTGGTCGCGAGCAGGCGGCCGCTGGGCGACCACAGCTCGCCGGACTGATCGCCGTAGCTCTTGTTGAAAATCTTCGCGTCGGCCACCGCGAGCACGCGGGTGATATCCTCGGTCGCAAGGTCGTCTGCGCTGGCGTGGAAATAGGTCGTCAGCGACACCGTTCCGAACGGCACCAACTCGCGCCTGGCAACAAGGACGCGGCCGAAGAACGCATCCGACATCGACATCAGCGACAACATGTCGATCTTTCGGGGCACGCGGTCGCCGATCCATAGTTTGGAGAATGCGCTCGCCGGCGCGGTTTTGGCCGCGCCGGAGAAATTCGGATCGCCGTCGATGAAACGAAAATCATATTGCTTGACCCAGGGCGCCGCGATCTTGGTGTAGGGCAGGATCGCTTCGAACGGTTTGCTTTCGGGCATTGGCGCCTGCTGGTGCGACCACGACGGACGGCGTTCGGCAAATACTGCGGTGGCCAGCGTCCTGACGTCGTCGCCGTCCTGAGTCAGCTCGACCGCCCAGTGCTGGGTCGATCTGTTGGCCTTGACCAGGCGCACGTCGAGATCGAAATCGCCCTGCTCGATCAGCGCGCAGTAGTTGACGGTCAGCGCCAGCGGATCGCCGGCGGCTTGCGGATGCTCGATCAGCGCGCGCAGGATGGTGGCCGCCGTGGCGCCGCCGAACGGGCCGACAAACGCCCAGTAGTCCTCGCTGGTGCGGCCCCGCCAGCGGCTGTCGCCGGCGGTCAGCCGCGTGGCGTCGTCGAAAAGGTGCGGTGCTTTGGTCAGCATGCATGTCCCTTTGCAGGCGCAGTATCGCTGCCCGCCTGCCGAATTCAATGACGTCGCAGGTAATGGTTATTGGGCCGCCCTGCGAGGCCGTCAGCGCGTGGCGCCGCGCTGCGCGCCGGGCTCCTGCAGCAGCGGAGAAGGGCGCACCGGCACCTTCCAGATCTCCTCGGCATATTCGCGGATGGTACGGTCGGAGGAGAACCACGCCATGCGTGCGACGTTGAGGATCGAGGCCCGCGTCCAGGCCGGGACCACTTGCCAGCGGGCATCGATGCCGCGCTGGGCCTGGTAATAGGAATCGAAATCCGCGCTGACCATGTAGTGGTCGAGATAGCGCAGCGCATGCGCGATCGATTCGAACCGGCCGGGATCGTCGGGCGAGAATTCGCCGCTGCCGACCGCGTTGATGGCGCGCGAGAGCTGTGGCGAGCGCCCGATCACGTCGGACGCATCCAGTCCTTGCTTGCGGCGGACGACCACGTCCATCGCCTCCATGCCGAAGATCGCGATGTTCTCGGCGCCGACCTGGTCGCGAATTTCGATATTGGCGCCGTCCAGCGTGCCGATGGTCAGGGCGCCGTTCAGCGCCAGCTTCATATTGCCGGTGCCGGAAGCCTCCATGCCCGCGGTCGAAATCTGTTCCGAGAGGTCGGCGGCGGGAATGATCACTTCGGCAAGGCTGACATTGTAGTCGGCCAGGAACACGACCTTGAGGCGCCCGCCGATCGCGGGATCGTTGTTGACGATCTCGGCGACGTCGTTGATCAATTTGATGATCAGCTTGGCATAGCGATAGCTCGCGGCCGCCTTGCCGGCGAAAATTTTCACGCGCGGGACCCAATCGCGCTGCGGATCGTCCTTTA
>Ga0213853_10256957_pt1 | contig 13124 bp, 10 predicted proteins | sample ABR_2016_MetaT_FD_164456 | JGI IMG/M metagenome (GOLD analysis project Ga0213853, IMG submission 164456) | Metatranscriptome of freshwater sediment microbial communities from post-fracked creek in Pennsylvania, United States - ABR_2016... | ecosystem: Environmental > Aquatic > Freshwater >...
CCGGCGAGCAGGCGGTCGCGCACAACGCGGCCGTTGACGAACATATATTGCGCCAGCGAATTGGCTTTGCTGAAGGTGGGCAGGCCGACATAGCCGGTCAGGCGGACGCCCTCGCGCGCCGCGTCGACGGCGAGGCTATTGGCGGCAAAGTCCGCGCCGAGCGCCTGGCGCAGGCGCGCTTTCAGGCCCGCTTCGCCCGGATCGCAGGCGAGCCAGTCAAAGCCTGCGCCTTCGTCGCTGGCAAAGCAGAACCGCGCGCCAGGATTGGCCATCGCCAGGCGGCGCACGACATCGCCGACGGCGCGCGCCTCGGCGGCGTCGCCTTTGAGAAACTTCAGCCGCGCCGGCGTCGCGGCGAACAGATCGCGCACCTCGACGCGCGTGCCCTCAGGCTGCGCGCAAGGCTCGATGCAGCTTTTGACGCCATCTTCGACCAGCAGCATCGAGGCTTGGCTCGAACCGCGCGCGCGGCTGCGGATTTCAAGCCGCGCGACGGAGGCGATCGACGGCAACGCCTCGCCGCGAAAGCCGAGCGTGGCGATCGCGCTGAGATCGCCATCGGGAATTTTTGAGGTGGCGTGGCGCTCGATGCACAGCGCGAGATCGGCGGCGCTCATGCCCGCGCCATCGTCGCTGACTCGCATGAGCCGCCGCCCGCCCGCTTCGATCGCCACATCGATTCGGGTTGCGCCTGCGTCGAGCGCGTTTTCAACGAGTTCCTTGACCGCCGCAGCCGGCCGCTCGATCACTTCGCCGGCGGCGATGCGATCGATGAGCAGAGGATCGAGGCGGCGAATCGTCATCGCGAGACCTTAGCGCCCTTCGCGCCACTTGCGGGAGAAGGGTTTGCGCTACATTCCTGCCGGACGGCCGACCATGGCAACGCCCAGCGCGCCATCGCCGTAGAGGCGGCGGGCGACGCGTTTTGCGTCGTCCATCGTTACCGCGGCGATGAGCGCGTTGCGCTCGACCAGCCACTCCGGGCCAAAGCCGTCCAGCTGGATATGGACGAGTTGGCCGGCAATCTTGGAGGATGTGTCGAAACGCAGGGGATAGGAGCCGATGAGGTATTTCTTGCCCTTTTCGAGCTCTTCGGCGTTGGGGCCATTCTCGGCGAGATCGAGAATTTCCGCGCGGATGACCTCGAGCGATTCATGCGCGCGCTCGTTCTTGGTCGTGGTGCCGCCATAGACGTAGCTGCACTGGTCGAGCGTGGTGATGGAAGCGGACACCGAATAGGCGAGACCGCGTTTTTCACGCACTTCGCGAAACAGCCGCGAGGACAAGCCGGTGCCGCCGCCCAGAATATGCGTCAGCAGAGCGCTGGCCATGTAGTCGGGGTCGTGACGCGCGAACGCCGGCCGGCCAAATCGGATGGTCGATTGCGGCACGTCGAGATCAACGATTTCGACGCCGCCGACGCCGACCAGCGAGGCGGGCGCGACTTCGCGCAAGTCGCCTGACGGCGGCAGATCCGCGAAGATCGCGTCGATAAGGCTCGCCGCGCGCGATGCGTCGATTGCGCCGACGATGCCGATTTTGAGCGCCCCGCGCGTGAGTAGCTTTCGCGCCAGCGCGACGAGATCGGCGCGGTCGATCTGCGCAAGGCTGTCGAGCGTGCCCGTGGTCGCCATTCCATAGGGATGGCCCGGGAACGTGCGGGTGCGCCAGGCCTTGCCCGCCATGGCCGCTGGATCGTGCATTTCATGACGCAGCCCGGCGCGTAATTGTTCGCGCACCCGATCGATCGGTGCCTCATCGAGACGCGGCGCATTGAGCGCGAGCCGCGTTAACTCCGTGGCGCGATCGACATTGCGGATCAGCGTGCGCAGGCGCCCGCTGATATGATCGCGCTCGCAATTGAAAGAAAGCTCGATCGCCTTTTCATCGAGCGCCTGCTGGAAAGCCGTGGAATCGAGCTCGCCGGCGCCTTCGTCGAGCAATGAGGCGAGCATCGTGGCGGCGCCCGCCTTGCCCTCCGGGTCCTGCGCCGCCCCGCCCTTCATCGCGAATTCGAGCGAGAGCAGCGGCACAGCGTAGTCTTCGACCAGCCACGCTTTGATGCCGCGTGGCGTGACGATCTCCTGGACATTCACCGCGCGTGCGGACTTCGGGTTGGCGACCTGCACATTCATCAGCGTTTCCATCCAGCGCCCGTTAAGACGCGCCCTGTGTGTTGTCAGGCAGCTTCGGCTTCTGCGCCGAGCAGATAGCCGGTCACCGCGCGCCGCCGGTCGAGATGCTTCTTCGCCGCCGCGATAATCTGCTCGGGCGTGACCGCCTCGATCCGGGTCGGCCAGTGCCGGATCTCTTCCATCCCAAGGCCGGTCGCCAGCGACGAACCGTACCAGCGCGCCAGCATCGCCTGGTTGTCCTGGGCGTAGATCGCATCGGCGACGAGCCGCGTCTTGGCGCGTTCGAGCCCAGCGGGATCGACGCCGTCCTTGATGAGCCTCGCGAGCACAGCATCGATCGCGGCGTCGAGCGCGTCCATCGTGACGTCGGGCGTCGGCATCGCATAGAGGTAGAACCGCGTCTCATCGAGCGCGGTGCCCATGTAATGCGCGCCGGCGACCACGGCGATTTTTTGATCGAGCACCAAGGCGCGATAGAGCAGGCTCGTCTGGCCGCCTCCCAGCAGATGCGCCAGCACTTCGAGCGCCTCGGACTCGCCCGGCTCGGCGGTGCTGGCGGAGGGCGCGATATAGCAGCGCTGCCAGCTCGGTTGATCGACCTTCTCGTCGTTAAGCTGAACCAGCCGGCGCGCCACCGGCGCGGGCTCCTGAGGGCGCCGGCGCTGCGGCGCGGCGCCACGCGGCTTGATCTTGCCGTAGGTCGCTTCCGCCTGGCGGCGGACATCGTCCGCCTCGACATCGCCGGCGACGACGAGAATGGCGTTTTCGGGCGTATAGAAGCGCTGATAATAGGCGAGCGCATCGGCCTTGTTGAGGCCCTCGATCTCGTGTCCCCAGCCGATCACCGGCGTGCCGTAGGGATGGTGGGTGAACAGCGCGGCCTGGACGGCCTCGTTGAGCTGTGCGCCGGGGTCGGCGTCGCAGTGCATGCGGCGCTCCTCGAGCACGACATCGCGCTCCGGCGCAACGATCTCGTCGGTGAGGGTGAGGCCTGTCATCCGGTCCGCCTCGAACGCCATCATGACCGGGAGATGCTCTTTGGCGACGCGCTGGAAATAGGCGGTGTAGTCATTGCCGGTGAAGGCGTTTTCCTGGCCGCCGAGTTCGGCGATCACTTCGGAAAATTCGCCTTTGGGATGCGCGCTGGTGCCTTTGAACATGAGATGTTCGAGGAAATGCGCGATGCCGGACTTGCCCGGCGGATCGTCGGCGGAGCCGTTGCGGTACCAGACCATATGGGTGACCACCGGGGCGCGATGATCGGGGATGACGACGACGCTGAGGCCATTGTCGAGGCGAAAGTCGGAAATCGCCGGTCCGTCCGCCAATCTGGCTGATTCTGACAGCGAGGTCTTGCCGTCGGCGGCGGACCCTGAATTGGCTGGAGGGGCAAACGGCATCAAACACCCGAAGGGTTGAGGTAAGGCTCTAGGCGGCCGACAGGGCCGTTCGAGACTGACATATGAAAGACACATATAGGACGCTCGTGCGCCCCGCGCCAGCATGGAGGCGAGGTGGCGTTAATCGGCGTCCTGTGGCCTGTTGTCCCTGCCGGACCGCCGCCCTCCGCCCGGAGGCTCTTGCGCTCGCCCCAATCCGTCCATAAATCGAAGCCCGAATTCCCCTCAAACCGCAGGATCCGGCAATGAGCGACCCAGCGAGCGAGCGCGCCGCGTCCTGGCACGCCACGACGATCCTGATGGTCCGCAAGGGCGGCCAGATCGTCATTGGCGGCGACGGTCAAGTCAGCCTCGGGCAAACGATCATCAAGGGCAATGCGAAAAAGGTGCGCCGTCTCGGCAAGGGCGAGGTTATCGCCGGTTTCGCCGGCGCCACCGCCGACGCATTCACCCTGTTCGAGCGGCTGGAGGCGAAGCTGGAGCAATATCCGGCGCAATTGGCGCGAGCTTGCGTCGAGCTTGCCAAGGATTGGCGCACCGACCGCTATCTCCGCAGGCTGGAGGCGATGATGCTGGTGGCGGACAAGGCCGTCGGCTTCGTGCTGACTGGCACCGGCGATGTGCTCGAGCCCGAATCGAACCAGCATGGCTCGGCAATGGCGATCGGCTCGGGAGGCAATTACGCGCTGGCGGCGGCGCGCGCCCTGCTGCCGATGCAGCTCGACGCCGAAGAGACCGTGCGCCGCTCGATGCAGATCGCCGCCGAAATCTGCGTCTACACCAATTCAAATCTTGTCATCGAAAGTCTTTGAGCATGAGTGACCTCTCGCCGCGCGAGATCGTTTCCGAACTCGACCGGTATATTGTCGGACAGGGCGACGCCAAGCGCGCCGTCGCAATTGCGCTGCGCAATCGCTGGCGCCGGCTGAAGCTGACCTCGCCGATGCGCGAGGAAGTGATGCCCAAGAACATCCTGATGATCGGGCCAACCGGCTGCGGCAAGACCGAAATTTCGCGCCGCCTCGCCAAGCTGGCGGGCGCGCCGTTCCTGAAGGTCGAGGCGACGAAATTCACCGAGGTCGGTTATGTCGGCCGCGACGTCGAGCAGATCATCCGCGATCTCCTGGAGATCGGCATTGCCCTGGTCAAGGAACGCCGCCGCCGCGACATCGAAGCCAAGGCGCAACTTGCCGCCGAAGAGAGGGTCGTCGACGCGCTGGTCGGCACAAGCGCGACATCCTCGACGCGCGAGGCGTTTCGCCGCAAGCTTCGCGCCGGCGAACTCGACGATAAGGAAATTGAGATCGAACTGCCGCAGGGCGGTTCCAGCATGCCCATGTTCGAATTGCCCAACATGCCGGGCGCGTCGGTCGGCGCGATCAATATCGGCGATATCTTCGGCAAGGGATTTGGCCAACGCACGAAGACGCAGCGGGTCACCGTGCGCGATGCGCATGAGCCGCTGCTCGCCGCCGAGGCGGACAAGCTCATCGACCAGGAGAAGGTGGTCCGCGAAGCGATCCAGGAGGTCGAGAGCAATGGCATCGTGTTCATCGACGAGATCGACAAGATCTGCGTGCGCGAGGGGCGCAGCGGCGGCGGCGATGTTTCGCGAGAAGGCGTCCAGCGCGACCTGCTGCCGCTGATCGAGGGCACCACCGTCTCGACCAAACACGGCGCGGTCAAGACCGACCATATCCTGTTCATCGCCTCGGGCGCGTTCCACATCTCGCGACCCTCCGACCTGCTGCCGGAGCTGCAGGGCCGCCTGCCGATCCGCGTCGAACTCGCCTCGCTCACCGAGGAGGACTTCCGCCGGATCCTGACCGAGACCGAGGCGAGCCTGATCAAGCAATATGTCGCGCTGATGCGCACCGAGGGCGTCGAGATCGCCTTCACCGACGATTCCATCGTTGCGCTGGCGCGCATCGCCGCTCAGGTCAATTCCAGCGTCGAGAATATCGGCGCGCGGCGTCTGCAGACGGTGATGGAGCGCGTGCTCGACGACGTGAGCTTTACCGCGCCCGACCGCTCGGGCGAGGCGATCTCGATCGACGCGGCGTTCGTCGAACGGAATGTCGGCGATCTCGCGCGCAACACCGATCTCAGCCGATTTATCCTGTGACGGCGAAGCGCGCCCGGCGCGAATGGAGGCGAGCATGACCATCCCAATGGTGCTGACGTTCATCGGCGACGACAGGCCCGGCCTGGTGAACGCCATCTCCGAAACTGTCGCGGCGCTCGGCGGGACTTGGCTCGAAAGCCGATTGGCGCATCTGGCGGGCAAATTCGCTGGGATTGTTCTCGTCAGCGTCTCGGAGGCCCAAGTCGACAGTCTCGAGGCTGCATTGCGCGCCCTCGACGCGAGGGGGCTGCGGGTATCGGTCGAGCGCGGCGCGGGCGCGCCTGAACCGGCGCGCGCCAAGACGCTGAAGCTGGAAATTGTCGGCAACGAGAGGCCCGGCATCGTGCGCGACGTCACTCAGGCGCTGATCGCGCTCGGGGTCAACATCGAGGAATTCACCAGCGGGATCGAGAGCGCGCCCTTCAGCGGCATGCAGATGTTCCGCGCCAGCGCCAAACTTGGGATTCCCGACGGCCTCTCGGATGACACGCTGCGCAAGACGCTTGAACGGCTGGCGGGCGAGATCATGGTCGACCTTGCGGTGAAGGACGCGGGCTCTCCCCTCTGACAATTCCTCTCGGGGGCGCCGCTTCGCCGCCTCTTGCGCCGGCGACTTCGCGTTGCGATAAGGCCGCTCGCTTCAATCCGGATCCCGCCCACGACAATGGTCAAATTTCCCGAGCTGGTGTTTTCAGGCGTGCAGCCTACCGGCAGCCTGCATCTTGGCAACTACCTGGGCGCGCTCAAGCGCTTCGTCGAAATGCAGGCGACGCACGCTTGCCTCTATTGTGTCGTCGATCTGCACGCGATCACCCAGCCGCACGACCCCGCGCAATTGCGTCAGGCGACGCGCGAGGTGACGATGGCGTTCATTGCCTGCGGGCTCGATCCGGCAAAGAGCATCATCTTCAACCAGAGCCGCGTCGCCGAACATGCCGAGCTGGCCTGGGTGTTCGATTGCGTCGCGCGGCTCGGGTGGCTCAACCGGATGACCCAGTTCAAGGAAAAGGCTGGCAAAGACCGCGAGAATGCCTCGGTCGGACTCTATAATTATCCTGTGCTGATGGCGGCCGACATTCTGGTCTATCGCGCAACGCACGTCCCGGTGGGCGACGACCAGAAGCAGCATCTGGAGCTTTCCCGCGACATCGCGCAAAAATTCAACAATGATTTTGCCGCGGCGATAGCGGAACGCGGCTATGGCGAAGCGTTCTTCCCGCTGCCTGAACCGCTGATCCAGGGCCCGGCGACGCGTGTGATGAGCCTGCGCGACGGGTCGAAGAAAATGTCAAAGTCCGACCCGTCGGAGTATGCTCACATTGCGTTGACCGACGAGGACGACGCGATCGTGCAGAAGGTGCGCAAGGCCAAAACCGACGCCGAGGCCCTACCGGGGGACATCGAGGGCCTCGCTGGCCGCCCCGAAGCAGACAATCTCGTCGGCATTTTCGCCGCTCTCGGCGAGGAGACCAAAAGCGACGTGCTCGACCGCTTCGCCGGCGCACAGTTCTCCACGTTCAAGAGCGTCCTCGCCGATCTCCTGGTGGCGAAACTGGCGCCGATCCGCTCTGAAATCGTCCGCTTGCGGGGCGACGCCCGCTATGTCGACGCCGTGCTGGCGGATGGAGCGGACAAAGCGAGGACGATCGCACGGCCCAATATGAACGCGGTCAAGGACATCCTCGGGCTCGTTCGCTGAGCAGCATTGTGTTGTTTTAGACTCACTTCAAAGAAACTTTGCCGATGCGACCGGCCGGAGGATTGGTCCCGAGGCGACCGGCGCGTAAATCTTGTGGGGTAGCTCTGCCTTACTACTAGATGCGGCGTCTCCGAGTGAGCCGCGAATCAAAAGGTCTGAATAGAGGCTTAACGACTTTCTGATCCTGTTTGCTTATGCCTAGGTACAGGTGATTCGGGATGCGCCTGGCGGATGCTCCCGAATCAAAACGCAGGGGCGGCGACTTGTCGCGCGGCGCTGCGTCTGTCTCTAGGGGGCCATCGCTTGCGCAGGGAAAGTGGGCGCGCGCCCGGACCATTGCAGCACATAAGCGGCGCCGGACGGCGCCTTGCGCCGGCGCGCGCTGGCGCGATGGCGTTGTCGGGTTGGGCGCTGCTGGTCTCCCTGCCCGCGACCGCTAATTCCTTCCTGCTTCCCAGCCTCTCCGAGGACCCGCCGCCCGAGCAGGATGTCACCTGGCTGGTGATTCTGCTTCTGGTGCTGTTCTCGACCTTCACAGTTTTTCTGCATCTTCTGGGTCGTCGCAAATGGACGCAGCGCGAAAGCGAGCTGACCGCCGAACTCGCCCAGGCCCATGCGCGAATGGACCGCGCCAATTTGTTTCTCTCCACCGAGCCGCAGATCGTCATTGCCTGGCGCGCCGCCGGCGGCGAACCCGAGATCGAAGGCGATCTGTCGCTGGTAACGGATGCGCCGCTGCCGCGCCGGGTGCTCGGTTTCGCCTCCTGGCTGGCGCCAGAACTTGCCCAGCAACTCGACACTCTGGTGGAGCGCCTGCGTTCGCGCGGCGAACGCTTTGAACTCGCCGCGCCAAGCCTGCGCGGCAGATTTTTTGAAATTGACGGGCGCGCAGTTTCCGGCCGGGCGGTCATGCGTATCCGCGACGTGTCCGGAGATCGGCTGCAATTGGTGAAGCTACGCCAGACCTTCGCCGACACCAGCGGCGCCCTGGAGACGTTGCGAGCAATGCTCAATGCGATCGCGTCGCCAACCTGGATGCGCGATGCCGCAGGACAGATTGCCTGGGTCAACAGCGCCTATGCGCAGGCGGTCGAGGCCAAAAATTCTGGCGACGCGACTGCACGGCGTCTCGAACTGTTCGACCCTCAGGCTCGCGAAGCATCGATCGCGGCGCGGCTTGAAAGCGGCGTCTGGCGGCAAAAGGCGCCTGCGCTGGCGGCCGGCGAACGCCGCACATTCGCGGTGGTCGAGGTCGCTGGTCCCGCCGGCGCAGCGGGCATCGCCAACGATCTCTCCGAAGTGGCGGCACTGCGTACAGAACTCGAGCGCCAGTCGCTTTCGCACGCGCGGACGCTCGATCAACTGTCGACCGCCGTCGCCATCTTCGATCGCCGGAAGCGGCTGGTGTTCTACAATTCCGCCTATCGCCAGATCTGGCAGCTCGACGCGGGATTCCTCGATTCGCAACCGACCGACAGCGAAGTGCTCGACCGCCTGCGCTCGCGACGCCTGTTGCCAGAACAGGCGGATTTTCGCAGCTGGAAGGCGCAATTGATGAGCGCCTATCAGGCGGTCGAACCGGCCGAGCATATATGGTATCTGCCCGACGGGCGCACTCTGCGCGCGGTGACCAGTCCCAACAAGCAGGGCGGCGTCACCTATCTCTACGACGACGCGACGCAGAGCTTCAGCCTTGCGTCGCAAGTGAATGCGCTGACGCGCGTGCAGGGCGAGACGCTCGATATGCTCAAAGAGGGCGTGGCGGTGTTCGGCGCCGACGGTCGCCTCAAGCTCATCAATCCCGCTTTCGCCGCGTTGTGGCGGTTTGACGAAGCGCGCGCCGAGGACCGACCGCATATTGACGAAGTCGCCCGGCTCTGCGCGCCGCTGTTTGAAGATTCGACGCTCTGGTCCGGGCTGCGCGCAATCATCGTCGGCCTCCCTGAGGATCGCCACAGCTACAGCGCGCGAATCGAACGCATGGACGGAATGGCGCTCGACTGTGCGGCGACGCCGTTACCGGACGGCGCAACGCTGCTGACCTTCGTCGACGTGACGGCCGGCGTGAACGTCGAGCGCGCGTTGACCGAGCGCAATGAGGCGCTGGTTCGGGCCGAGAAACTGCGCAACGATTTCGTCCATCACGTCAGTTACGAATTACGCACGCCGCTCACCAACATCATTGGCTTTGCTCAACTGCTGGCGGACGAGATCGCCGGTCCGCTCAACGAGAAGCAGCTCGAATATACCGGCTACGTCACAAAATCGTCGGCGGCGCTGCTTGCCATCATCAATGACATTCTTGACCTTGCCTCGGTTGACGCGGGGGCGCTCGATTTGCGGCCTGAAGAGGTGGATGTCGCGGAGGCGATGAAAGCTGCGGCCGAAGGCATTCAGGACCGGCTGACAGAGACCTCGATCGAGTTGCGCATTGTCGCCACTGACGGCGTCGGCTCGTTCCAGGCGGATGGCCGAAGGGTCAGACAGATCCTGTTCAACCTCCTGTCCAACGCAATCGGTTTCTCCGCGCCCGGCCAGACAGTCACCTTGGCGGCGATGCGGCGCGGCGATGAAATCGTCTTCAAGGTCAGCGATCGCGGCCGCGGCATCCCGCCCGAAGTGCTCGACCGGGTTTTCGAGCGCTTTGAGACCTACACCAGCGGCTCGCGCCATCGCGGACCCGGTCTCGGTCTATCGATCGTGCGCGCGCTCGTTCAGTTGCATGGCGGACGCGTTTTGATCGATTCGGCGCTTAACGAGGGCACCACGGTCACCTGCATATTCCCCATCGGGGGGGCGATGGCCAAAGCCATTGCGGTCGCCTGACATGGCGGCGCGGGCGACTGCATCGCCTAACATCCCGACGTGGCGCATTGATCTGGACGGTGAAGCCGCGACAAACGCGCTGGCCGATGAGATCGCCGGATGGATACAGCCTGGCGATCTCGTCGGGCTTACCGGCGACATCGGCGCCGGCAAGACCACGTTCGCCCGCGCGCTCATCCGCCGCCTCACTGGCGTACTAGACCTCGAAACGCCGAGCCCAACTTTCACGCTGATGCAGGTCTATGACGGCCCGGATTTTCCCATCGTTCACGCCGACCTCTATCGCATCCGCAAACCCGAGGAACTGGCGGATCTGGGCTGGGATGAAGCGAGTGAGGGCGCCCTGCTGGTGGTGGAATGGCCGGAGCGCGCGGGCGGCGCACTGAGCCCCGACAGGCTGGAAATGTCGCTGGGCCTAAACCCTTCCAAAGGCGCCGACTATCGGCAGGCGGTTCTTACCGGCTACGGGTCGATGGCGCCGCGTCTGGCGCGGGCGCGTGGCATCGCCACGATTCTGAAGCGCTCCGGCTGGGACCGCGCCGTGCGAAGACCTCTCTACGGCGACGCTTCGATCCGTTCGTTCGAGCGTCTTGAAGCCGCAACGGGCGAGACCGCGATCCTGATGATCTCCCCGCCCCGCCCCGACGGTCCAATCCTGCGATACGGCAAACCCTATGCGGCGATCGCCCGCCTGTCGGAGGACATCCGGGCGTTTATCGCGATGGCCGGGGGTTTGCGCGCGCAAGGGTATTCGGCGCCGCGCCTCATCGCGCATAGCGTCGAGGACGGGCTGGCCTTGCTCGAGGACTTCGGCGCGATCACGATCGCCGAAGCCGAGGGGCCCAATCCAGTGCGCTACACCGAGGCGGTGGCGCTGCTTGCCGACCTGCACAATAAGGACCTGCCCGGGCAATTGCCGGTCGACGAGGAGATGTATGCGATTCCCGTCTATGATGTCGATGCGATGCTGGTGGAGGTCGAACTGCTGCTCGACTGGTACGCGCCGCGCATGATGGCGGGCGCCCCGGCGTCGGGCGCGCGTGCGCAATTCCTCAGCCTGTGGACGCAGCTTCTGACGCCGATCCTGAAAGAAAAAAAGACCTGGACGCTGCGCGACTATCACTCGCCCAATCTGCACTGGCTCGCCGACCGCGACGGGTTGCGTCGGCTCGGCCTGATCGATTTTCAGGACGCGGTGCTGGGGCCGCCGGCCTATGACCTGGTTTCGCTGCTGCAGGACGCGCGCGTCGACATTCCCGACGAGCTCGAGTTGCGGCTGATCGCGCTCTACGTCCGCCGCCGACAGGCCCAGAACGCCGCGTTCGACGTCGCGGCGTTCACCGCGTCCTATGCGGCGATGGGGGCGCAGCGCGCAACCAAGATTCTCGGCATTTTTACGCGGCTCGACAAGCGCGACGGAAAGCCGCAATACCTCGCGCATATGCCACGCCTCGAACGCTATCTCGCCAAGAACCTCAATCATCCGCTGATGGCGCCAATCAAGCAATGGATTCAGACGCACGTGCCGCGCGCACTGGGCGTTGAGGCGGAATTAAACTCCTCCGCGCAGGAGAGCTGAGAAATGGGGGCGATGCCGGAGACCGCGATGGTTTTCGCCGCCGGGCTTGGCGCCCGTATGCAACCCATTACGCGGACGCTGCCCAAGCCACTGGTGAAGGTCGGCGGCGCGCCGCTGATCGACCATTGCCTTGATCGGTTTGCAAGGAACGGCGTGGCGCGCGCCATCGTCAATGTCCATTGGCTTGCCGATCAGATCGAAGCCCATCTGGCAGGCAGATCCGAGCCGAAAATCATCATTTCGGACGAACGGGCGCGGTTGCTCGATCAAGGCGGCGGCATCAAGCGCGCGCTGCCGCTGCTGGGGCAAGCGCCATTTCTTCTGTGCAATACCGACGCGTTCTGGATCGAGGGGCCGCGCTCCAATCTGCGCCGCCTTGCCGATCTGTTCGACCCCGAGCAGATGGATGCGGCGCTGCTGGTCGCCTCTACGGCGGGCGCGGTCGGCGTCGACTGGCCTGGCGACTTCACCATGAGCGCTGACGGACGGCTGCAGGCGCGCGATCCCCGCCACGTCGCGCCATTCGTCTATACCGGCGTCGGCATCATCAAGCCGCAACTCTTTGCTGGCTGCCCCGACGAAGTCTTCCGGCTCGCGCCGTTCTTTTTTGAGGCGTCGAAAAAGGGGCGCTTGTTCGGGCTGCGGCTCGATGGACTCTGGCTGCACGTTGGACGTCCCGAAGCGGTCGCAGAGGCGGAACGAGCGATTGATCGATCGGCGCTATGACCTCGAACGTTCAAGCCGCGCCCTCGGGTCGCAAGGCGCCGCGCACCTGAGTCTCCAGTTGCGGATAGGCAACGAGCACCCCGGCTTCCTTCAAGCGGCGATGAAGATCGAAATTCATCTCGCTTTTAACCTTTGCCGCCATTTCGACTTCGTCGACAAAGCAGATGAGCTCGAATTTCAGCGCCCAGTCGGCGAATTCCTGAAACAGGACCAGCGGGGTGGGAATCTTCAGCACGAGATCCTGCGCTCGCGCGACCGCGATGAGAATCTCGCGTACCGCATCGGGATCGCTGTCGAAGCGCACGTTGAGCGGATCGACGCCATGGGCGAGCAGGCCGTCATAGGCCTGGCGATAGCCGGTGTGCTTGGCGAGGATGGTCATCAGGCGGCCCCGCTCTTCAGCGCTTTGACGGCGTCGATCAGGTCGGCCACGGTGCGGATCTGCGCGACGCGATCCAGGGGAATCGACAGGTCGTAGAAGTCTTCAATCGCCATGACGAAATTCATTACCCCCAAGGAGTCCATCCCGAGATCCTCGACGATGTCGGGCTCGTCGGTGATCGACACCGTCCGTCCGAGGACCTGCTCAAAGATCGCCGAGATTTCGTCCCGCATGACACGGTCGGGACCGCCA
>Ga0213853_11424957_pt1 | contig 13079 bp, 9 predicted proteins | sample ABR_2016_MetaT_FD_164456 | JGI IMG/M metagenome (GOLD analysis project Ga0213853, IMG submission 164456) | Metatranscriptome of freshwater sediment microbial communities from post-fracked creek in Pennsylvania, United States - ABR_2016... | ecosystem: Environmental > Aquatic > Freshwater > Creek...
AGCACCAGGCTGTTCATCGCGAGCCTCCTCCTGACGGTTCCACCAGCCGCCACCGAGCGCCTGAAAAAGGCCGGCGGTATCGGAAAAGCGATTCGCGCGCGCCTGCACCAGCGCCACTTCCGCCTGCTGGTACGTCTGCTCCGCGTTGAGCACGGCGACCATGCTGACCGCGCCGGCCTCGCGCTGGCGCTGCGTCAGATCGAAGGTCGCCCGGGCCGCCCGATCGGCCTGGGCGCTTGCCTTCAAGGCATCGGCATCGGCCTGCAGCGCGCGCAGGCTGTCGGCCACGTTCTGGCAGGCCTGGATCACGGCCAGACGATACTGCGCGGCGGCCTCGTCCAGCGCCGCCTCGGCGGCGCCCTGCCGATGGCGCAGCGCGCCGGCATCGATCAGCGTCTGTGTCAGCGAGCCACCGACGCTCCAGAAGCCCGTGCCCGACGAGAAGAGTTCGTCGAGCCGGAAGGCGCTCGAACCGAGGTTGGCGCTGATCGCGAACTGCGGCAGCCGGCTGGCGATCGCCACGCCGACCTGCGCCGATGCGGCGTGCAGGTTCTCCTCGGCCTGGCGCACATCCGGGCGCTGCTCGACCAGCCTGGCCGGAAGGCTCAGCGGCAGCTCGACCGGCAGTTGCAGGTCCTCCAGCCGGAAAGTCTCCTCGGGTTCCTCGGAAGGCAGCCCGCCCAGCAGGGCGGTCAGGGCATCGCGCGTCTGGCCGAGCTGCTTTTGCAGCGGAGGCAGGCTCTGCGCCGTCTGCGCCTGCGCCGACTGCTGCGCCAGCAGGTCGAGCTGGCTGGCGGCCCCGAGTTCGCGCTGGGTACGCACGGTGTCGGTCAGCTGGCCCTGCAATTGCAGCAGGCGCTCGGTGGCGGCGATCTGGCCGCGCAGGGAGGCCTCCTGGACCGCCGTGACGACGACGTTGCTGATCAAAGTCAGGTAGGTCGCCTCCAGCTGGAAGCGGCTGGCCTGGGCCTGGGCTTGCGCGGCCTGCACCGCGCGCCGGTTGGCGCCGAACACGTCCGGCAGGTAGCTCAGCACCAGCTGGCCCGTATACAGGCTGAAATCGGACTCGGTCGAGACCGTGGGATTGGCAATCGTGTCGTTCGCGTTGTGACTGCGCGATGCGCCGGCATTGGCCTGCACGGTCGGCCAATAGGCGGCGCGCTGCACCCGGACCAGCTCGCGCGACTGCCGCAGCGCGGCCCTGGCGGCGTCGGCGTTCGGATTGGCCTGCAGGGAGCGCTCGACCAGGGCGGTGAGCTTGGGCGAGCCGAACATCGTCCACCAGCGGGAAGGAACCTCCAGGCCGGCGACGAAGCGCTGCGCGTCGCCGCCGGGAACATCGGTTGCGGCCGTTTCGTGCGCCGGCATGGCCTGGCCGTAGTCGGACGCGGCAGGCGCCGCCGGACGCTTGAAGTCAGGGCCCACGGCGCAGGCCGAAAGCACCGACGCGCAGGCCGCGACCGCGATGCGCCGTTTCATTTCAGACCCCAGCGAACCTGTCCATGCCGGTTTTCCGCCCAATGCTCGATCACATGGTAGATCGAAGGCAGCACGAACAGCGTCAGCACGGTCGAGATCGCCAGGCCGCCGACGACGACCGTGGCGATGCCGCGCTGGACGTCGCTGCCCACGCCGGTGTGGATGGCGGCCGGCAGCATCCCGAGCGTGGCCACCGTCGCCGTCATCAGCACCGGTCGCAGCCGTTCGGTCGCGCCCTGCATCACCGCCTCGTGCAGCTCCAGGCCCGACTTGCGCATCCGGTTCAGATTGGACACCATGATGATGCCGTTTTGCACCGCCACGCCGAAAAGCGCGATGAACCCGACGCCGCTGGCCACATTCAGATTCTGCCCCGTCAGCCGCAGCGAGATCAGGCCGCCGAGGGTAGCGAGCGGAACGACGCCCAGGATCAGCAAGGCCTGCCGGAAGGAATGCGTCCCGACCGTCAGGAAGATCAGCATCAGGCCCATGACCAGCGCCAGGATCACGAGCAGTCGCGCCTCGGCGCGCCGCTGGTTCTCGAACTGGCCGCCCCATTCCAGGCGGATGCGGTCCTTGTCGTAGTGCACTTGCGAGGCGATCTTTTCCTGGGCCTCCTGCAGGTAGGAGCTCAGGTCGCGGTCGCGGTTGTCGATGCGTATGGTGAGGTTGCGCTGGCCGTTCTCGCGCGTGACCGTGCTTTCGCCGGAACGCGCCCGGATGTCGGCAATCTGCGACAAGGGCACCTGCACGCCGCCCGCCGCGTTGACGAACAGGTTGCCGAGCGCGTCGGGCCGGTCGCGCGTCTCCGGCGTAAAGCGCACCGTCAGCGGATAGGTCCGCTCGCCGACATAGACCGTCGACACCGGCGCCTGTCCCACGCCGGTCTGGATCAGGTTCTGCACGTCGCTCATGTTCACGCCGTAGCGCGCGGCCTTCTCCCGATCGAGCCGGATCTCGATCTGCGGGATCGGCGGCTCCTGGAAGATCGATGCGCTCGAAGTGCCGCGTATCGTGTAGAGCACCTGGACGATGCGGCCACCGATGTCGCGCAGCTCATCCAGATCGTCGCCGAAAACCTTGATCACCAGCGGGCTGTGGGCGCCCCCGATCATGTCGTTGACGCCGTCGATGATCGGCTGGCTGATGCCGATCGAATACCCGGGCAGATCCCTGGCCAGTCCCGCGGCCAGGCGGTCGACGAAGTCCTTCTTGGACTCGCCGGCCGGCCAGGTGTCGTAGGGGGTCAGGCCCACCGGCGCCTCGATATGCGACATCGTCCAGGAATCGGTTCCGTCGTCATTGCGCCCGGTCTGAGTGACCACGTAGGACACCTCCGGGTACTTCCCGATGGCGCGGCGCAGATCGCTCGCCATGTCGCTCGCCTTGTTCAGGGCCAGCCCCGTCGGCAGCTGCACCTGCAGCCAGAGCGCCCCCTCGTCCAGGTCGGGCAGGAACTCGCGGCCGACCGTGGCGCCGAATCCGACCACGGCCAGCAGGGCGAAGACCGCCACCCCGTAGATGATGCGCGGCTGCTCCAGGCAGACCGCCAGCATGCGGGCGTAGGCGCCGGTGAGGCGCTCGAGCCAGCGATTCGGATGGAAGCGCCCGGGCCGGCGGAAAGCGAAGTACGCCAGGCCCGGCACCAGGGCGAGCGAGGTCAGCAAGGCCCCGAGCAGCGCGTAACCCATGGTGTAGGCGATCGGCGTGAACAGCTTGGCTTCGGCGCGCTGGAAGGAGAACAGCGGCAGATAGGCGGTGATGATGATCAGGCTGGCGAAGAAGATCGGCCGCGTGACCTGCAGCACCGCGGCACGGACCTCGCTCTCGCTCAACTCCTCCTCGGGCATGGCTTCGCGCCGGCGCAGCACCGCCTCGGTCACGACGATCGCGCCGTCGACCAGGATGCCGAAATCGATCGCCCCCAGCGACAGCAGGTTGGCCGAGACCTTGGTCAGGTTGAGCATCGAGAACACCGACACGAGCGCCAGCGGGATCGTGACGGCCACGACCAGCGCGCTGCGCGGGCTGCCGAGAAACAGGATCAGGATCAGGAAGACCAGGCCGATGCCCTCGGCGATCGTGCGGCCGACCTTGCTGACCGTGGCCTGGACCAGCTCGTCGCGGTCGATGTAGGGAACGATGCGAACCTCGCGCGATGCCAGCCGGCGGTTGAGCTCGTTCACCTTGGCGTGTATGCCGCTGAGCGTCTGTGAAGGGTTCTGGTACTTGAGCATCAGCACGATGCCCTCGATCGTGTCCGGATTGCGGTCCTTGCCCAGGATGCCCTCGCGCTCCTGATGGCTCAGCGTCGTGCGGCCCAGGTCGCGCACCATCACCGGCGTGCCGCCGGTCTGGGTGACGACGATCGATCCGATGTCCGCCAGCCTGCGGATCAGTCCGACGCCGCGGATCACGTAGCTCTGGTCGCCGCGCGAGACGCGCCCGCCGCCGGCATTGGTGTTGTTGCTGTTGATGGCGTTGATGACGTCGGTGATTCCCAGTCCATATCGCTGCAGCTGCCGGGGGTCCAGGTCGAGCTGGTACTCGGTCGTGAAGCCGCCGAAATTGGTGTCGTCGACCACACCCGGCACCGACTTGATCGCCGGAATCACGATCCAGCGCTGGATCTCGGACAGTTCCTGCAGGTTGCGGGTGTCCGACTCGAGCGTGTAGCGATAGATCTCGCCGGCCGGGCCGGCTACCGGATCCAGGGTCGGCGAGGCCCCGGGCGGCAGCGTGGCCTGGCCGATGCGCTCGAGCAGCCTCTGCCGCGCCCAATAGTCCTCGTAGCCGTCGCGAAACAGCACCGTGATCAGCGAAAGGCCGAAGGTGCTCGACGAGCGCATCAGAAGCAGGCCCGGGGTGCCATTGATCTGCCGTTCCAGCGGCACCGTGATCAGCTGCTCGACCTCCTCCGCGGCCAGGCCGGGCACCTGGGTGCTCACCTGGGCCGCGACGTCGCCCAGGTCCGGATAGGCTTCCACCGACAGCGTGTGCCAGGCGTAGGCGCCGAAGGCGCTGAGCAGCACCGCCAGGATGATGACCGCCACGCGCCGCTGCAGGCATACCGCGACGAACGAGTCAATCATTGAGCAGGATTCCGCCCTTGACCACGACCGATTCGCCCCCGGCCAGTCCCGAGCGGATGACCACCCAGCCGCCCTCCTCGAGCGCCGGTTCGACCGTGCGCCGCTCGAAGGTCCAGGCGGCGGTGGCGACGAACACCGAGGTGCGGTCGTTGTTCATCAACAGCGCCGAGCTCGGCAGCACCACGCGGCGCTGCAGACCGCCGTGCAGGGAAACGGTGGCGAACATGTTGGGCTTGAGGGCGTGGTCGACGTTGGGAAACTCGATGCGCAGCTTGTTCCTTCGCGTATCGGGCTCGACCACGTCGGACACGAAAAGCACCTTGCCGTGCAGGTACCGGTCGGGGTAGGCCGCGAAGTTCACCTCGGCCGCCTGGCCGCGCGCGACCGCCGCCACATCCTTCTCGGGAACCAGCGCGGTGACCCAGACGCTCGACAGGTCGGCCACCGTCATCAGGGCCTGCGTCGGGTCATTGACCATGTTGCCCGCCACTGCGCTTAGCGCCGTGACGCTGCCCGACAGCGGGGCCCGCACCACCAGCAGGCGCGAATGTTCGGCGGGATCGGCGCCTATGACCTTCAGCCGCGCCCGGGTGCGCGTGTATTCGGCTTGGGCCTGGGCATGGTCGCTGCGGGCCTGGTCCAGGTCGCGCTCGCTGGCGGCTCCGAGCTTGAACTGGCCTTCCTGCCGCTGCAGGCTGCGGCGCGTCAGTTCGAAGGCGTCGGCCGCCTTGTCGTTGTCGTCGAAAGCCTGCGCCAGGTCGGGCGAATCGATCACCGCCAGCGCCTGTCCGCGGGCGACCCGATCGCCAAGGGCGACCTTGAGCTCCATGATGCGGCCGGCAAGCGGCGTCAGGACGGCGGAAGTGTGTGCCGGGTTGGATTCGACGATCCCGGGCAGCACGAGCTTGACGTCGATCGATTGGATCGAGGCCGGCGCCACGACCAGGCGCGAACGCAAGGGCGAATCCTGCGGGATCAGGATCCGCTCGCCGTCGTGCACCAGCGCCGGCGCTTCGCGCGCCGCGACCGCGCCACCGCCGAGCAGGCCGAATCCGTGCGTGAACAGCGCCGCGATCAGCAGCGCACCGAGCCCGATGCCGGACAGAAGGAAGGCCGTGCCACGGGCTTTGGGGGCGTGGTCGTGATCGGGCATGAGGACGATTCTCGGATCGTCTTTAAGACCGGGGAGTCGGGTTCGCGGGCCGGCCGGCTCGGCGCCGGCCTCGGCGGATCGCCGAGTCTGCGCCCGATTCATGACAATTCATCGAGGCATCGGACGCTCGCTACTTGGTCTCGAAACGGTAGACCGCCATTTTCGACCGCAGGTTCGGCAGGAAGCTCACCGGCTGGCCTGCCGCCAGCAGGGCGCGGCCCGTGATGGCCAGGCCCAGGCGCGCCGCCAGGATCTCGAAATCCTTGGGCGTGCACAAGTGGACGTTGGGCGTGTCGTACCACTGGTAAGGCATCTGCGGCGACACCGGCATGCGCCCGCCCAGCAGGGAGAGCAGGTGCGTCCAGTGGCCGAAATTCGGGAAGCTGACGATGCCCTGGCGCCCCACGCGCGACATTTCGCGCAGCACCGCCTCGGTCTGGTGCATCGCCTGCAGGGTCTGCGACAGCACCACGGTATCGAACATGCGGTCGGGGAACATGCGCAGGCCCGATTCCAGGTCCGCCTGGATCACGCTCAGGCCGCGGCGCGCGCAGGCCAGGATCGACTCGTCGGAGATCTCGACGCCGTAGACGCGCGCATAGCGCGAATCGCGCAAGTCGGCCATCAGCGTGCCGTCGCCGCAGCCCAGGTCCAGCACGCGCGCGCCGTCTTCGATCCAGGCCGCGATCTGGCGCAGATCGTCGCGCAGCAGCGGGGCCGCCGCGCGCGCATCGGCCGGCAGCGCAGCCTGCGCGCTCACCCGGTGCGCTCCGAGGCGACGTTGTCGAAATAGGCCGCGACCAGGCGGTGATAGCGCGGATCGTCCAGCAGGAAGGCATCGTGGCCGTGCGGCGCGTCGATCTCGGCATAGACGACCTGCCGGTCGTTGACGACCAGGGCCTCGACGATTTCGCGCGCCCGCGCCGGGGCAAAGCGCCAGTCGGTCTTGAACGACACGAGCAGGAAACGCGCCTGTGCCGGCGCCAGGGCCTGCACCAGGTCGCCGTTGAAGGCGCGTGCCGGGTCGAAGTAGTCCAGGGCGCGCGTGATCAGAAGGTAGGTATTGGCGTCGAAGTATTCCGAGAACTTGTCGCCCTGGTAACGCAGGTAGGACTCGACCTCGAACTCGGCGCCGAAACCGAAGGCGTAGTCGGCCGTGCGCAGGCTGCGGCCGAACTTCTCGGCCATGTCGTCGTCCGACAGGTAGGTGATGTGGCCGATCATGCGCGCCACCCGCAAGCCGCGCTTGGGCACGACGCCCTTGGCGTAGTAATCGCCGCCATGGAAATCGGGGTCGCTGCGGATCGCCGTGCGAGCGACCTCGTTGAAGGCGATATTCTGGGCCGACAGCCTCGGCGTCGTGGCGATCGCCACGCAATGGCCGATGCGCTGCGGAAACTGGATCGTCCAGGACAGCGCCTGCATCGCTCCGAGCGAGCCGCCCATGACGGCGGCGAAGCGATCGATCCCCAGGCGGTCGGCCAGCCGCGCCTGCGCGCGCACCCAGTCTTCCACCGTGACCACTGGAAAGGACGCGCCGTAGGGCCGGCCGGTCGAAGGATCGACCGACATCGGGCCGGTCGAGCCGAAACACGAGCCCGGGTTGTTGACGCCGATCACGAAGAATCGCCGCGTATCGAGCGGCTTGCCCGGCCCCACCATGTTGTCCCACCAGCCGAGCTGTTCGGGCCGATCGGCATAGCGGCCCGCGACGTGGTGCGAGGCATTCAGGGCATGGCATACCAGCACGGCGTTGTCGCGCGCGGAGCTCAGCGTTCCGTAGGTCTCGTAGCAAAGCTCGTAGTTGACCAGGCTCGCGCCGCTCGAAAGCACGAGCGGCTCGTCAAAGCGCATCGTCTGCGGCGTCACGACGCCGACCGAGCCCGGCTGCACGGCGCTCAGGCGCCCTCGGGACAGATCCATCCGAGGCCCGACTCAGGCGCCCAGTTCCGCCGCGATCGGCGGCGAAGTCGGTGCCGCAACCGGAGGACGGGCGCCGCCGTTGGTGCGCCCGCGCTCGAGCGCGCGCCGGATCTCGACCGGGTCGCGCGAGCGCAGGACCCGGGTCGCCAGCCGCGCCGCGCTGCGCGTCGAGAGCTCGAACAGGCGTTGCTTGACCGTCAGCAGCTGAGTCGGATGCATCGAGAACTGGCGCAGGCCCATGCCCAGCAGCAACTCGGTCAGCGCGACTTCGCCGGCCATCTCGCCGCAGATCGACACGGGGATACGCGCCTTTTCGCAGGTGTGTATGGTCTTGTGGATCAGCTGCAGCACCGCGGGATGCAGGTTGTCGTACAGGTGCGCGACCGAGCTGTCGTTGCGGTCGATCGCCAGGGTGTACTGGATCAGGTCGTTGGTGCCGATCGAAAGGAACTTGAGCCGCGATACGAAAGCGGCCAGGGTCAGGGCCGCCGCCGGGACCTCGATCATGCCGCCCACGGCCACCCTGGCATCGAACTTCTGGTGGCGGTCCTTGAGCTGCTCCTTGGCGCGGGCGACGAAAGCCATCGCCTCCTCGATCTCGTGCACGTGAGCCAGCATCGGCACCAGGATGCGGACGGTACCGACGCTCGAGGCACGCAAGATCGCACGCAACTGGGTCAGGAACAGTTCCGGGTAGGCGAGGCAGTAACGGATCGCCCGCAGCCCCAGCGCCGGATTGGCTTCCTCGGTGCTGGCGCCCGGCGACAGGCCCAGGCTGTTGCGCGCCGAGGATCGAAGTACCTTGTCGGCCCCGATGTCGAGCGTGCGGATCACGACCGGCTTGCCCTTCATCGAGCGGGCCACCTTCGCGTAGGCCGCGAACTGCTCGTCTTCCGATGGCAGCTGGTCACGGTTCATGAACAGGAACTCGGAGCGGAAAAGTCCGATGCCGTCGGCGCCCGATTCGAGCGCCTCGCGGGCATCTTCGGGCATCTCGATGTTGGCCAGCAGCTGCACGGGAATGCCGTCGCCGGTACGGGCAGTGCGTCCCTTGAGCTTGCGCAGTTCGGACAGGCGGCTGTGCTGCTCGTGGATCTTGAGCCGGTAGGCCTCGAGCACCGCCGCCTCGGGGCGCACGAACAGCCGGCCGGCGTCGGCGTCCAGGATCACGAGATCGCCCTCGGTGATGGACTCGCGCGCGTCGGCCACGCCGACCACAGCCGGCAGGCCGAGGCTGCGCGCCAGGATCACGGTGTGCGAGGTCGGTCCGCCGGCCTCGGTGACGAAGCCGGCCAGGTTCACGCCGGCGCGCTCCCTGAGCTGCAGAACGTCGGCCGGTGCCAGGTCGCGTGCCACCAGGATCAGGCGCTCGCCCTCCTCCAGGCGTGGCGGCAGCATTGCGGCCGCCGGACGTCCGCCGGCCAGGCGACGCAGCACCCGCTCGACCACCTGGCGCACGTCCTGGGAGCGGCTGCGGAAATACTCGTCGTCGATCGAATCGAACTGGCGGCACAGCTCCTCGAGCTGGATGGTCAGCGCCCATTCGGCGTTGATCAGCCGGCCGCGCACCAGGTCGCGCGGCGCATCGCACAGCAGCGAGTCGTCCAGGATCATTCGATGCAGATCGAGAAAAGCCTTGACCTCGCCGGGTGCGTCGGCCGACACCGCCGAACGCAGTTCCTCGATCTCGGAGCGCACCAGGGAAAAGGCGTTGTTCAGGCGCGCGACTTCATGGAGCACGTCGGGACGCTGGATGTTGTACTGGCGCACTTCCAGCTCGTTGGGAGCGAGCAGGTGCGCGCGGCCGATCCTGATTCCGCAGCCGACCCCAAGCCCCCGTAATTCACCTGCCATGCGCGGCGCCTTATCGGTTTTCGCCAAAGCGCGAATCGATCAAGGCACCGATGGCCGAGATCGCCTCCTCCTCGTCCGGTCCATCGGCTTCGACTGCCACGGTCGTTCCCGGCCCTGCCGCGAGCATCATGACCCCCATGATCGATTTGGCATTGACGCGCCTGTCGTCCCGGGCGATGAACACCTCGCTCTGGAACCGGGACGCGACCTGCGTGAGCTGGGCCGACGGCCGCGCATGCAGGCCCAGTTTATTGCTGATCTTGAACTCGCGCGAGATCATCGGCAGGTCCACCCGTGCTCTGATTGGAGATCGGCGCGCGGGCGATCACCGTGACTCCGCGCACGCCGCCGGCGACGGCCTTTTCGGCCAGCTCATCGAGCCTTGCATCGCAATAACAAAGCGCCCTCAACAACATCGGCAGATTGGCGCCGGTGACCACCTCGACCCTGCCCGGGACGGCCAGGCGGGCGGCGACATTGGCCGGCGTGGCTCCCAGGCAATCGGTCAGCACCAGCACGCCCTCACCCTGGTCAAGCTGCGCAAGCTCGGTGCGCGCCCGCTTATCCACATCGGCCGGCTCGCAGTCCGGCGTCACGTCCAGGGCCCGCAGGCGCCAGCCGGAGCAGCGCGGGTCCCGGCTGAAGACATGCAGGGCCGACTGCATCAGCGCCGACGCAAGGGGCTGGTGGGCGATCAGCAGGATCCCGATCATTCGATTCCCATCAGCGCGGCCTCACTGGAGGATCTGCCTTTCCAGGGCCTCGACGAACATCACCGCGACGTTGAATCCGGATTCGCGCTTGATTTCGACGAAACAAGTCGGGCTGGTCACGTTGATTTCGGTCAGGTAGTCGCCGATCACGTCCAGTCCGACCAGCAGCAGCCCACGGTCCGACAGTACCGGACCCAGCGCCGCCGCGATCGCGCGATCGCGATCGGTCAGGGGCTGGGCGCGGGCAATGCCGCCGGCGGCCAGATTGCCGCGCGATTCGCCCGGCCGCGGCGTGCGCGCCAGCGCATAGGGCACGGGCCGCCCGGCCACCAGCAGGATGCGCTTGTCGCCGGCGCTGATTTCAGGGATGAAGCGCTGGGCCATCACCGTACGCCGGCCCCGCCGGGTCGCGGTCTCCAGGATGACGCCCAGATTGGGATCCTCGGGACCGATCCGGAACACGCCGCTGCCGCCCATGCCGTCGAGCGGCTTGACGACGATCTGGCCATGCTCGCGGTGGAACTGCCGGATCAGGTCGGGATTGCAGCTCACCAGCGAAGGCGCGGTGTAATGGGTGAATTCGGCGATCGCGAACTTCTCATTGTGGTCGCGCAAGGCCCGCGGGTCGTTGAAAACCCGCGCGCCGCGCCGCACCGCCGCTTCCAGAAGATAGGTGGTGAACAGGTACTCAGTGTCGAACGGCGGATCCTTGCGCATCAGCACGCCATCGAAGCTCTCGAGCGAGCGCAGCGCCGACTCGCGCGTCGCATACCAGTCCTCGCCCTGCTGCGCGACCTCGAGCCGCGTGGCGGCGGACTGCACGACGCCGTCGCGCCAGCACAAATCGCCTCCGCGGCAGGCCCAGACCTCGTAGCCGCGGCGCGCGAGCTCGCGCATCATGGCGATGCTCGAGTCCTTGTACTCCTTGAGTTCGTCGAGCGGGTCGACGACGAACAGGATCGATACGGATTGCGTCATCGAGGCAGGCGCGCTCGGGTCTCAGACCCGGGCCTGTTGCGGGCCGGCGCTGGGCTCCGCGAGCGGCAGCGAGGCGAGCGCGCTGCGCTGCGCCGCGGCGACCGGCTCCTGGGCAAACTCGTCGGCCGCCGGGGCCGTGCGCTCGAGCTCGAGCGCAGCCGATAGCAGGGCGAGCCGCGCGATCACCCCGTAACAGTAGAAACGGTTCTGCGCGCTGGTGCCCGGCTCGGCCAGCACGTCCGGCAGGTTGCAGGGATTGGGAAAGGCCAGGGGAACGAAGTGCATGCCGGGCGCATTGAGGTTCTCGTCGATGCCGCGCTCGCGGTGCACCCGGTAGAACCCTCCGACCACATAGCGGTCGATCATGTAGACGACCGGCTCGGCCACGGCCTGCTCGATGGTCTCGTAGGTGGGCACGCCTTCCTGGATGATGACGTCGCTCACTTCCAGGCCTTCCTTGACGACCGCCATTTTGTTGCGCTGCTTGCGGTTCAGGCCGACGACCTCGGACGCATCGCGCACCGTCATGATGCCCATGCCGTAGGTGCCGGCGTCGGCCTTGACGATCACGAACGGGCGCTCCTTGATGCCGCGCTGCCGGTATCGCTCGTGGATCTGCGAAAGCAGGCTCTCGACCTTGGAGGCCAGGCACTCCTCGCCCTGCTTCTCGCGGAAATCGACCTTGCCGCAGCGGGCGAAAAGGGGATTGATGGTCCAGGGATCGACGCCGAGCAGCTCGCCGAACTGCCCGGCAATCTCGTCGTAGCAGCGGAAATGATTCGACTTGCGCCGCACGGCCCAGCCCGCGTGCAGCGGCGGCAGCAGGGTCTGGCCCGGATCCAGGCCGCGCAGCACCGGCGGGATGCCGGCCGACAGGTCGTTGTTCAACAGCACGAAGCACGGATCGAACCCGTCCAGGCCGACACGGTCGCCCTGACGCCGGACCGGCTCGATCGTCAGCCGCTCGCCGCCGGGCAGCGCGATCGTGGTGGGCTCGTTCACTTCGTGCGACAGGGTTCCGACGCGCACTTCCAGCCCGGGAGTCGTCAGCAGGCGAGCCAGGCGGGCGACGTTCTGCAGGTAGAAAACGTTACGTGTATGGCGCTCGGGTATCAGCAGCAGCTTGCGCGCGTCGGGACAGGAGCGCTCGACGGCGACCTGGGCCGCCTGCACCGCGCAGGGCAGCGCCTCGTCCGACAGGTTGTTGAAGCCGCCGGGGAAAAGGTTCATGTCCACCGGCGCGAGCTTGAATCCGGCATTGCGCAGGTCGACCGAACCGTAGAACGGCGGGGTGTGCTCCTGCCACTGGTGCCGAAACCAGTGCTCGATGGTTGGTATCGAGTCCAGGATGCGGCGCTCGAACTCCAGGATCGGGCCGGCGGCCGAGGCAAGAACTGGAACGCTGTTTGCCATGAGTGAAGCTCCCGGCCCGCAGTTCCAGGGTGTCGCAGGCGGGATCGCCCCGCCGCCGAGGATCACGGGCTCAACCCTTGGACAGGCTCATTCTATCCAATCGCTCGCGGACGCTGCGGCGCAGCAATTTGTGGTCGAAAGCGCGAAAAAAAGGGCCCGAAAAACGGGCCCGAAGTCTTGAGGCCGCACCGTCGGTTGCGCGGCCTCCATGGGTGAGGGTTCTCAGAACAGGATGCCGGTCTCGAGCAGGGCGCGCAGCTGGCTGTCGTTGCTGGCCTGGCCACCGAAGGAGGTCAGGCCGTTGACCTTGCTGTTGACCTGCACGTAGGAGAGCTCGGCGCGCACGAAGAAGGGCCCGGTCTGGTAGGTCGGCGTGACCGTGAACGACCAGGCTTTGCTGCCGGCACCGTAGAGCAGGTTGTTGGCCGTCGGGTTGGCCGGGTCGGAACCATTGGTGCTCAGGTACTCGACGCG
>Ga0213853_10080851_pt1 | contig 13068 bp, 8 predicted proteins | sample ABR_2016_MetaT_FD_164456 | JGI IMG/M metagenome (GOLD analysis project Ga0213853, IMG submission 164456) | Metatranscriptome of freshwater sediment microbial communities from post-fracked creek in Pennsylvania, United States - ABR_2016... | ecosystem: Environmental > Aquatic > Freshwater > Creek...
ATCGACCATCGGCTTGTCGGCCAGCGCCGCGAGCCATGGCAGGTTTCGCTCAACGTCCGGACTGCGGTTGCGCTTGCGCGAAAGGAAGATGAGCGAGAGAAATCCGGCGAGCAGGGCGCCCGCCTCGACGAACAGGAAAATGATCCCGACAGCAAAATCCAGCGTCAGCCCCGCCGGCGGCAGCGTCGCAGTCACGCGCCAGTAGTAGTAGCGCGACAACAGGAGAAAGCTGATCGCGCACAAGCTCATTCGTGTCGCCGGAGCGTCACGGTTGGCCGCGCCAATCGCCACAACGCTGGCGCCAAGCACGGCCAACGCCGGCCCGGCCGCCAGCACGACGTCCGTCAGGCCGATGGAAATCATTGCGCCGATCGCGCGGCGATTGCTTGCGAGCCCGCGGCAGCGGTATCCGTCGATGCGCCATTCTCGAAAATGACCCGCCCGGTTCGTCCGACGTTGCATTCGCCGCCCGCGGCGATTTTCGGCACGGCGATAGTCACGTGATACGCCTCCTTGACGAGGGCGCCTGGCAGGATGGCGAAATTGGCGGGCGCGCCGGCGACGCCGGTGAGACTGACGACCTTGCCGACGTATTCCTCGCCGTCGGTCGAAAGGCGAAACTTCGCGGGCGATCCGACCCGCAGGCGATTGTAGACAGCTTCGTTGACGTTGGCGGTCACGACCGCGCTGGCGCAATCAATCACGTGGACGAGTTCCTGGCCGCGGCTGATATGCTCGCCGGGCGCCGTCAGGAGCTCCCATATGCGCCCGCTTGGCGGCAGCGCCAGTTCAACGTCGGAGCGGCTCTTGAAGCGCGCCTCCTCTTGGCCGACAGCGGCGCGCAGCCGCTCGATCTTGGCGTCCAGCGCGGCGACATCGGCGTTGAGGTCGCCGAGGCGCAACTGCATTTCTTCGGCGCGTTGGGCCGAGGCGGGCCGATCATTGTAGCTGTCGCCGACGAAAACGCCTTGCCGCGCGGCGGCCAGCTCTACCGAAGCTTCCTCAATCCGCTGACGGGCGACGGCGGCGCTTTCGTCGGCGACGATCTTGTCTCGCCGCAATCGTCCCGTTTCCGCGACCGACACGGCGCCGGATTTGAGCAAGGCCTTGGTGCGGTCAAAGGCGTCGTTCGCTTCCATCGACCGCGCGTCGGCGGCCGCTACCTCATGGTTTTGGGCGATGATGCGCGCCTCGAGCTGGCGAATGCGTCCGACCAGGAATTGATCGCTTTGCTTGGTCAGTTTATCCAGGCCTATCTTCGCCTGATCGAGGCGGCGGACCATCGACGGGCGTTCGTCCTCAAGGCTGCCCAATTGGCGCCTGAGATCGTCGAGCTGGGACCGATTTGCGGTCTCGTCAACGATTCGAACCGTCGGCGCCCCGGTTGCCGCCGACCAGGCCTCAAAATCGCGCGGGGCCGACGCGACGACGCCGTCGATTGGCGAGCGAATTGTCAGGACGCGCGTATTGACGACGGCCTCGACGCTGGCCGCGACCAGGAGAGTCTGCAGAGGATTCCAGCCGAAAAACACGACGAGCGCAATGCCAATGCCGACCTTGGCGAGGCGGCTGGCGGACAGGCGCGACAACCGCCCGGCACGCACGGCCTTCAGCGGCGCAGGCTGGACATCAGGCGCTTCCTGCGCCGGTTTTGTTTCGACATGTTCCGGCGACGCAGGTTCTTCGAAATTGCGAATAAGGCTGGAGTGCAGGCCGCGAATGTCGAGCGCCAGCAGAGAGACGAGCGAGCCAGAAGCGGCGCCCACTCTGCCCTCGGGGCCGATCAGGCCCAATGGCCGGCGGGCATTAGAGTTTTCTGGAGGCTCTGGCGCGCGGACAAATACGGCCGCCTTACGGGACGCAGCTTGGGTCATTGAAAATCCGCTTCAAATCAGGTGACAGAAAAAAGGAAGTGCGGAAAAAGAAAAACTATTGGCTTCTTTCGCTAAAGCTGCTTCGAAGCCGCGGAAATAAGCGTGTAAGCATTGAATACGTTCTGCGCATTTCCAACCAACCACGGGGCCGACGGGTTTGGTCTTCCCGTCGGCAATTCGCGTGGCTATTCTCCCCACCGCAACGCGCCGTCGGGAGCTGCAACCATCGCGGGAACTGCATAGCTTCTCGCGATTGGATCGGCGATTCAAAAGACAAGTTGGAGTGAACCGAGCGTTACCGGGATGCTTAGGAGGCGCGTCATTCGCGGGCGCGGCAGCGATGCGTCTTGCATAAGGATGCGCTCCGGCAGGATTGCGAGGCGCGCTACGGCTCGACCGTTCGCCGATAACGGCGGGGAAGCTGTTTCTCGCCGCCCTACTCCCGGCGCCCGAGGTCGGCCTGCAGCGGCGGCGAACGCCCGTTTCGCCGCTTTCGTCAACCTGCGACGCCGCAGTCAAGCTGCTCCGCGACCGCCGTGGATCTCGACCTAAAGGACGCCATAGCCACGCTTTTGAGCCGCGCTTTTGTTGGCCGGAAATTCTAGTCGACGCCGCGAAATTCGTCCCTGACGCGGCGCGAACGCAAAATCGGAAGCTCGTTGCGATCCTTGCGCCGCCCGCGGATGTTTATACTCCGTTCACCAACTCGCAGAGTGCAAAGGTCGCCGCCATGTTCCCGCCACAAAGCGCCGGCATGAGAATGAACATTCATTCCCATGAGAGCCGCCGTGACGCTTGCCCCGCCCGTCCCAGCCAAACGCCCAGCCGACGCCGACCGCCGGTCGATGATCGTCGCCGCGGCCGAGCGCGCCTTCGTGCGCCAGGGCTTCCACGCCACGACGATGTCCGACGTGGCCGAGGAAGCCGGCATGAGCGCGGGCAATCTTTACCGCTATTTTCCTTCCAAGGAGGCCATCGTCGAGGGCCTTTGCGCCAGGGATCAGGCGGACCGGGCCAATAACTTTGCGGCGCTGGCGCAAAGCGGCGACGTCTTGGCCGCCATGGCCGACGGAATTCGACAGCATCTACTGGAAAAGCCGCGCCAGAAAATGCTTATGATCCTCGAGATCTGGGCCGAGGCGGGCCGCAATCCCAAGATCGCCGCGATGGGCCGCGCCATCGATGCGGACGTCATCCGCGGCCTGACGATGTTGGTCGAGGCCGCCAAAGCGCGCGGCCAGGCTCACGCATCCGTCGATCCGGCTGCCGCCGCCCGCGTGATTTTCACGCTGGTCGGCGGCCTGTTCAAGCGCCGCGCCCATGAGCCGGACTTCGATATCGAAGTCGAAGCAGCCATGGTGCTGAGTGTCTTTACCGCGCTTTTCGCCGGCGCGATCCGGCCCGGCGCTTCCTCAAATTCCGTTGGGACAAACTGATGCGCCGCTTTGTGCTCTCACTTATCAGCCTGGCCGTCCTCGGCGCGCTCGCGCTTGTCGCCGGGCGCGCTTTCGCGCCCTGCTCGCCGCCCATGCTGATGGCGCAGAAATATGGCCTGCCCGGCGCGCCCGTCGTCTGCCCGCCGGCGATCGCGCAGGCGCCGGTCGAGCAAGCCCGCCCGCTGCCGCCGGCCGTTACGGCGGAGTCCGTCGCCGCCCGCGACTTCACCGATCGTCTGTTCGTCTCCGGAACATTGATCGCGCGCGAGGAAGCGCTGGTCGGATCGCCGCTCGAGGGCCTGCGCCTCACCGAAATCCTGGCCGACGACGGCGACCATGTCGTCAAGGGCCAGACGCTCGCCCGCCTCGACCGCAGCCAGCTTGACGCGCAGGTCGCCCAGAACGACGCCGCGTTGCAACGCTCGGAGGCGGCGATCACCCAGGCGAGCGACCAGATCGGCCAGTTCGAGGCGAGCCTGGTCCAGGCGACGGCGGACCTTGATCGCGCCAAGAAGTTGGGCGGGCAGATCGTCACGGAGGCGACGCTCGATCAGCGCGTCGCCGCCCTGCGCATCGCCCAGTCGCAATTGGCGGCCGGCAAGAGCGCGTTGCGCGTCGCACAGGCCGACAAGGCAAGCCGCGAAGCGGACCGTCAAGAGCTGATGGTGCGGTTGCAGCGCGCCGACATCAAAGCGCCTGTCGATGGGATCGTCAGCCGCCGCACGGCGCGTCTTGGCGCTGTGGCGAGCGGCGCCGGCGACGCGCTGTTTCGCATCATCGTCGATGGCGCGATCGATCTTGACGCCGAAGTTCCCGAACAATCGCTGGCGCGATTCAAGCTCGGCATGACGGCGGCGATTCGCTTGCCGGGCCAAACCGACGACGTCAGCGGCGCGGTGCGGCTGATTTCGCAGGAAATCGACCGGGCGACGCGGCTCGGCAAAATGCGTATCGGCATGCCGGCGCAGGCGGGCGCGCGCATTGGCTCTTTCGCGTCGGGGTCCGTCGTCGTCGCGCAGCGCAATGGCTTGGGCGTTCCCGTCAGCGCGCTGCAAAAGACGGATGACGGCGACTACGTGCAGGTCGTCGTCGATGAACGCGTCGCGGCGCGCAAGATCGTGCTGGGCATCGCCGAGGGAGAGTATGTCGAAGTCCGCAACGGGCTACAGACCGGCGACTCCGTTATTGCGCGCGCCGCGCCCTTTCTCAAGCCGGGCGACGCGGTGCGCGTCATTTCGGCCGCGGGCGACGTCATCGGCGCCGTGAAGGAGGCCGCCAAGTGAGACTCAACATCTCCGCCTGGTCGATCCGCCGGCCGATGCCGGCCTCCATTCTGTTTATCGTACTCGTCATTCTCGGCGTTTTCAGCTTCCGCAGTCTGCCGATCTCCAAGTTTCCCAACGTCGACATCCCGATCGTCTCGATCAATGTCACGCAATCGGGCGCGGCGCCGGCTGAACTGGAAACGCAGGTCACCAAGAAGATTGAAGACGCCGTCGCCGGCATCAACGGCATCTGGCACATCGTCTCGACGGTGACCGACGGCAGCTCATCGACCATCGTTCAGTTCAACGTCGGCTCGGTCAATGTCGATCGCGCGCTCAACGACGTGAAGGACGCCGTCGCCAAGATACGCGCCGACCTGCCGCGCACGATAGACGAGCCGATCGTCAGCCGTCTCGATGTCGAAGGCCTGCCGATCGTCACCTACGCCGCTTCGGCTCCGGCGATGTCGGTGGAAGACTTGTCGTGGTTCGTCGACGACACCGTGTCGCGCGCCCTGCAAAGCCTGAAGGGCGTCGGCAGCGTCAAGCGCAGCGGCGGCGTCGATCGGGAAATCCGCATCGCGCTCGATCCCGATAAATTGCTGTCGCTTGGCGTCACCGCCGCCAATGTCAACGCGCAATTGCGCGCCACCAACGTCGATTTAGCGGGCGGGCGCGGCGAACTGTCGGGCCAGGAACAGGCGATTCGCACGCTCGCGGGCGCGCGCTCGGTAGCGGATCTGGCGGCCTTGCCGATCTGGCTGCCGGGCGGGCGCAAAGTGCGGCTTGACGATCTGGGCGCCGTCGTCGACGGCGCGGCCGAGGCGCGCACCTTCACGCGCCTCGATGGCGAGCCAGTCGTCGTCTTCGGCGTCACCCGCGCCAAGGGCGCCAGCGACGTCAGCGTCGATCGCCTGGTCGCCAAGCGCGTCGCCCAGCTCGCCCAGGACCATCCGGACGTGCGGATCGTCAAGGTCGACACGCAAGTCGACAACGAAGTGGGCAATTTCAATTCGGCGATGGAGACCTTGATCGAAGGCGCGCTGCTCTCGGTCCTCGTCGTGCTGATCTTCCTGCGCGACATCCGCGCCACGATCGCATCGGCGGTCGCGCTGCCGCTCTCGGCCATCCCGACGTTCTGGGCGATGGACATGCTCGGCTTCTCGCTCAACTTGGTCAGCCTGTTGGCGATCACCGTGGTGACGGGCATTCTCGTCGATGACGCGATCGTCGAGATCGAGAACATCGTGCGCCACATGCGCATGGGCAAATCCGCCTACCGCGCCGCGCTCGAGGCCGCCGATGAAATCGGCCTCGCCGTCATCGCGATTTCGGCGACGATCGTGGCGGTTTTCGCGCCGGTCAGCTTCATGGCCGGCATCGCCGGGCAATATTTCCGCCAGTTCGGCCTCACCGTCGCGATCGCTGTGCTGTTCTCGCTGCTGGTGGCGCGGTTGATCACGCCGGTGATCGCCGCTTATTTCCTGCGCTCGCACGACAGGCCGCAAAAGCCCGACGGGCCGATCATGCGCTTTTACACCCGCCTCGTGCGCGGCTCGGTGCGCTATCGCTGGGTTACGCTCGCCATCGGCGTCGCCCTGTTCGCGGGCTCGCTGTGGTCGACGCAGTTGCTCCCGTCCGGCTTCATCCCCGCCGACGACGTCGCGCGCGAATTGCTGGCGATCGAACTGCCGCCCGGCTCCCTGCTCGGCGACACCGAGAAGGTCACGCGCGCCATCGCCGAAAAATTGAAGCCGATGCCGGAAATCAAATCCGTGCTCGTTTACGGCGGGCAGATCCTGGGCGGCGGCTTCACCACCGGCTCGGGCGAAGTGCGCAAGGCGACCTTCGTCATCAACCTTGTCCACAAGAGCAAGCGCTCGGTCACGCAAAAAGACATGGAAGTTCGCATCGCGCGTGAAATCGAGTCGGAGCCCGACATCCGCTTCTGGTTCCTCAAGGACAACGGCCAGCGCGACCTGTCGCTGATCCTGGCGGGGGCCGACACCAAGCTCATCAACGACACCGCCAACCAGATCGCCAGCGAGATGCGCACCATCCCGCTGATCGAGAACCCGATCTCGACCGCCGAGCTGGAGCGCCCCGAATTGCGCGTCAGCCCGAAACCGCAGCTCGCCGCCGATCTCGGCGTTTCCACCGAGTCGTTGTCGGAAACCATCCGGGTCGCGACGCTCGGCGACGCGGACGCCAATCTCGCCAAGTTCGACGCCGGCGACCGGCAGATCCCGATACGCGTGCAGCTCGACGACAAGGCGCGCGGCGACATTGGCAAGCTGAAGGCGCTGCGCGTCGCCACGGGCGCCGGCGGCTCGGTGCCGCTCGACGTTGTCGCCGATTTTGCGATGGGACGCGGCCCGACTGCGATCAACCGCTACGACCGCGCCCGCCGCGTCACGCTGGAAGCCGACCTGCACGGCCAGACCGCGCTGGGCGAGGCGACCAAGGCGGTCATGGCGCTGCCGACGGCCAGTCACCTGCCCGCCGGCGTCACGATCAAGGAAACCGGCGACGCCGAGGTGATGGGCGAGGTTTTCGCGTCCTTCGCTTCGGCGATGGGCGCTGGGCTGATGTTCGTCTATGGCGTGCTGATCCTGCTGTTCGCCAGCTTCGTGCAGCCGATCACCATTCTGTTCTCGCTGCCGCTGTCGATCGGCGGCGCGATCATCGCGCTGCTGGTGACCCATCGCGCCATCTCGATGCCCGTCGTCATCGGCATTCTCATGCTGATGGGCATCGTCACCAAGAACGCCATCATGCTCGTCGATTTCGCCGTCGAGGAGATGGGGCGCGGCACGCCGCGCCTGCAAGCCTTGGTCGAGGCCGGTCGCAAGCGCGCGCGCCCAATCATCATGACCTCGATCGCGATGATCGCAGGCATGTTCCCGGCGGCGCTGGCCTATGGCGACGGCGGCGAGTTCCGCTCGCCGATGGCGATCGCGGTCATGGGCGGCCTGATGATGTCGACGCTGCTGTCGCTCATCTTCGTGCCCGCCGTGTTCACGCTGCTCGACGATTTCGGCCGTCTGTTCTGGCGCCTCGTCAGCCGCTTCATCGGCAAGGCGGACGAGCCGGAGGCGGAGGAGGCGATGCCGCCGCTGCCCCGTGGCGCGCCGGCCGCGTTGAAGATCGCGGCGGAGTAGCTAGGGGCCGGCCCCGACCCCTTCCCCCGCAAGGAGGGAAGGGCGCGCGCGGCCCGCCGCCAGTCCGCCAAACCAAGTTCTTGCAAACCTAGCTCTTGCAAACCGACTTCTTGCACACCTATTTCTTGGCGAGGGCGCCGCCGATTTTTTCGGAGACGTAGCCGAAGATCGCGCCAATGATCATCGACACGACGATATTGAGCAGCGGGTTTTCGAACGTGCCCGCGGTCACCGCGCCGAGCTTGCCGCCCGCCAACGCGAGGGCCGCGACGCTGGCGTAGCCGAACACTGAGGCCGGAATGTCGGAAAGCATCGCGTTTTTCGCCGCCATGACCAGAATGAAGACAGTGACGGCGACGCAGATGCCGGCCCACAGCGGCACGCCGAGCGTCGCGCCGAGCGGGATCTGCGTAACGAGAATAAGCGCGATCCAGCCCATGATCGCGCCAAAGACGTTGTGCACGATGGTTTTTTGCAGCCCGGCTTCCTTGCCGCCGCAATGATAGAAGCTCGCCCAGGCGATGAAGGCCGCCCATACCGATAAGGCCAACCCGCCCATCGGCCCGAGGAACAGCCAGGCCGCAATGCCCCCAAGCAGGCCGATGCTTACGGCCAGCGCAGTAATGATGTCCATGATGGTTTCCCCCTTGGGGCCCGCCACTTTCTTCGTGAAAATGGTCAAACCGCAGGTTCAAGTTAGGGCAAAGCGCCAGCTAGGACAATAGAACCCCTTGCGCCATAGAACCCGTTGCGGCGGCGGCGCCACGCCTCGCGCGCGGACCGGAGGGGCGGCCTGCCGTTCGCCGACGCCGTCTCTCAGTAGATATCGGGTTCGGGCGCCGGCGCGCCGAAATCCGTGCGCAGAAAATCAAAGTCGCAGCCCTGGTCGGCCTGATTGATATGGCGCGAGAACATCCAGCCATAGCCGCGCTCATAGCGGGGCGCGGGCGCCGGCAGCGCGGCGCGCCGGCGCGCCAGTTCCGTCTCGGTTACTTCGAGACGGATGCTGCGGGCGGTGACGTCGATGGCGATGACGTCGCCGGTTTGCACCAGCGCCAAGGGGCCGCCGACATGGGACTCGGGCGCAACATGCAGAATGCAGGCGCCGTAGGCGGTGCCGCTCATGCGGGCGTCGGAGATGCGCACCATGTCGCGCACGCCTTGCGTGAGCAGCTTTTTGGGGATCGGCAACATGCCCCATTCCGGCATGCCGGGCGCGCCGAGCGGCCCGGCGTTGCGCAGAACCAGGACATGATCGGGCGTCACGTCGAGGTCGTCGCGATCAATCTGAGCTTTCAGCGCGGCGTAATTGTCGAAGACCAGCGCCGGCCCGGAATGGCGCAGCAGATGCGGCGCGGCGGCGGACGGCTTCATCACGCAGCCATCGGGCGCCAGATTGCCTTTCAAGACCGCCAGCGCGCCTTCGGCGTAGATCGGCTTGTCGAGCGGGCGAATGACGTCGTCGTTATAGATCTGCGCGCCCGCCAGGCTTTCCCGCCAAGTCCGCCCGGAGGCGTTGATCTGCGACAGGTCGAGAAAGGGGGCGAGCCGCGTCATCAGCGCCAGCAGGCCGCCGGCGTAGTAGAAATCCTCCATCAGATACTTGTCGCCGCTCGGCCGGATGTTGGCGATGACGGGAATCTTGCGGCTCTCGGCGTCGAAATCGGCGAGGCCGATCGGGTGGCCGGCGCGGCGCGCCATGGCGATGATGTGAATGACGGCGTTGGTCGAGCAGCCCATCGCCATCGCGACGATGATGGCGTTGCGGTAGGCGCTTTCCGTCTGGATCTTGCTGGGCGTCAAGTCGTCCCAGACCATTTCGACGATCCGCCGGCCGGCGGCCGAGCACATGCGAATGTGGTTGGCGTCGGCGGCGGGAATGGATGACGCGCCCGGCAAGGTCATGCCGATCGCGTCGGCCAGCGCCGTCATCGTCGCCGCCGTGCCCATGGTCATGCAGACGCCATAGGAGCGGGCGATGCCGACTTCCATTTCCGCCAAGTCCTTGTCCGAGATGTTTCCGGCGCGCCGTTCGTCCCAATATTTGAACGCGTCCGAGCCCGAGCCCAGCACCTTGCCCTGCCAATTGCCGCGCAGCATCGGGCCGGCGGGCGCGAAAATCGCGGGCACGCCGGCGCTGGTCGCCCCGAGCAGAAGGCCGGGCGTGGTCTTGTCGCAGCCGCCCATCAGTACGACGCCATCGACGGGATGCGAGCGGATCAGCTCTTCCGTCTCCATCGCCAGAAAATTGCGATAGAGCATCGTGGTCGGCTTGACCATGACTTCGGACAGCGAAATCGCCGGCAGCTCAGCGGGAAAGCCGCCCGCCTGCAAGACGCCGCGCTTCACGTCGTCGACGCGATGCTTGAAATGCGCGTGGCACTGATTGAAGTCGGACCAGGTGTTGAGGATGCCGATAACCGGCCTGCCGGCATAATCGGCCCCCTCATAGCCCATCTGGTTCATGCGCGAGCGATGGCTGAAGGAACGAAAATCATCGGGAGCGAACCAGCGCGCCGAGCGCAGCGTCTGGGGCGTCTTGCGGGTCATCGCACACTCCTTGAAAGGGCGGCTCTAGAGCGCCTTGCGCATCAGCGCGGCGCCGCCCGCCAGCGCCGCCAGCTTGGCGTAGGCGGTGCGCGCCGCCATCGGCGCCATGCCGCAATTGGTGCAGGGAAACAGCCGCTCCGGCGCGACGTAAGCCAAGGCCGCGCGAATCGTCTGGGCGACTTCCTCGGGGCTTTCGACGGCATCGGAGGCGACATCGATTGCGCCGACGAGCACGTCCTTGCCGTTGAGCAGCCCGAGCAATTCGATCGGCACGCGCGAATTGCGGCATTCGAGCGAGACCTGATTGATCGAGCTGCGCGCGATAACCGGAAAAATCTCCTCATAGTGGCGCCACTGCGAACCCAGCGTCGCCTTCCACTCGATATTGGCCTTGATGCCATAGCCGTAGCAGACGTGGACGGCCCGCTTGCACTTGAGCCCTTGAGCGGCGCGCTCAAGCGCGCCGATGCCCCAATCGGCGACCTCGCGCCGATAAACGTTGAAGGCCGGCTCATCGAATTGCACGACATCGACGCCGAGCGCTTCGAGCTCCAGCGCCTCTTCGTTCAGCGCCGCCGCGAAGGCGTGCGCAAGCGCGGCGCGGTCGCGGTAATGCTCGTCGGCGATCGTATCGACGATGGTCATCGGGCCCGGAAGCGTGAATTTGAGCTTGCGCCGCGTGTGGGCGCGCGCTGCGCCCGCTTCCGCGCCGTGCACCGAACCTTTGCGGCGGATGGGGCCGGTGACGGTCGGCACGTCGGCCTTGTAGCGATCGGCGCGAATGCCGATCACGGTTCGGCGGGCGAAATCGATGCCGTCGAGATTGGCGAGGAAGCCGTGGACGAAATGCGCGCGCGCCTGTTCGCCGTCGCTGACGATGTCGATGCCGGCGTCTTCCTGCAGTTTTATCGCGAGCACCGTGGCGTCGAGCTTGCCCGCCGCCAACGCCGCGCCTTCCAGCTTCCAGGCCGGCCACAACCGCTCCTGCTCGGCCAGCCAGATCGGCTTGGGCAGACTGCCCGCGACGGTGGTCTCGAACATGGCGACCTATCCTCCCCGGCTGCTTGGCCCCCTGCAGCGAGCCTTGCTCTCATTGATCAGGAAAGGCGGCGCGCCGCAAGGTTTCGCCAGCCGGGCCGTCATCGCCGGAGCGCCGACGCAAGGCCATGGGCGTTAACCGGTTGTCCGAAATCTGGTCGATTATTCCGTAGTACCCGGCAAATCCCAAAGCGTATGAGTTGTCGGCGCGGGCCATTTGTGATCACGTCCCGCCGGCGGCGCGATGATTCTTGAATTGTCGTCGGCGCAGCCAAGTTCTCTGATTTGAACAAGGATAGGGTAGGGATGGAAAATAAATCGCGAAGTTTGTTTGTTTCGGCTTGCCTTGGCGCTTTCGCCTGCGCGCTGGCGGGGCCGGCGTTGGCCGACTGCTCGGGCCTGCCGAATGGGGCGGCGCTGCGGGCCGCGCTGATCACGGCGATCACGCCCGCCACCGGCGCGAATGGCGGGCTCGGCTTCAACGAGTGGGCGACGATCGTCGCCAACGACGGCGTTGTCTGCGCGGTCGCCTATTCCGGCGCCGGCGCCACGTCGCAGTTTCTCGGCAGCCGGGTCAATTCCGCGCAGAAAGCGAACACCGCCAACGACTTCAGCCTCGGCCAGCATAGCGCCCCGGCGACCAGCCTGTTTCCCACCGGCCTGGCGCTGTCCTCGGCGAATTTGTTTTCCGACGCGCAGCCGGGCGGCGGTCTCTATGGGCTGACCCAGACCAACCTGCTCAACACCAGCGCCGCCTATGGCGACACTGGCGCGCCGGGCTCCAATCCGGTCAACGCCAGAACATTCGGCACGCCGAACGATCCGATGATCGGTCACCGCATCGGCGGCGTCAGCGTGCTGGGCGGCGGCCTCGCGCTGTTTCAGGGCGGCGTCAAGGTCGGCGCGATCGGCGCCAGCGGCGACACCGCCTGCACGGACCACATGGTCGCCTGGCGCGTGCGCAACAGCCTGGGGCTCGATCAGTTCCAAGGCGTCCTCGGCCCGGCGGCTCTGGGCGGCGATTCGACCCATCCCGACAATATCATCTTTGACATCGCGCCAAATCCCGCCGGCGGCGTCGGCAACAGCCCGAGCGGCTTTGGCCACCCGACCTGCCTCAACAACCCGACGCCGGCCGCGGTTTCCGGGCTGCCGGGCGTACACTGAACCGTCGGCGCGCGCTTTGCTGGCGCGGCGCGCCGGCAATTCCCCTTCCTCGCTGCTGGGGCGCTCCCGATCGAGCGCCCCAATTCCTTCTCGTCCGGCGGCGGGCGATCCGGCTTGGCGCGCGATCGCCGGCCGGAAGCGTCGCGCAACCGGGGCGCCTAAAGAGGCTTGACGCGCAGCGATAATTTGGGCGGTTTCGCCAGGGTCTGGAACACCACGCAGTAGCGCTCCGTCAGCTTGATCAGCGCCTCGATCTTGTCCGCCGCGGCGTCCGCGTCGATTTCGAAATTCAAGCGGATTTCGCGAAAGCCGACGGGCGCGTCCTTGGCGAGCCCGAGCGCGCCGCGAAAATCCAGATCGCCTTCCGCCGTCACCTTGCCCGACCGAATGGGAATTGCGAGCGCAGTCGCCACCGCGCGCATGGTCACGCCCGCGCAGGCGACGAGCGCTTCGAGCAACATGTCGCCCGAACAGAGTTCTGCGCCCGTGCCGCCGCTGGCCGGATGCAGGCCGGCCAGGGCGAGCGCGCCGCCGGTTTCAACCTTACAGGCGATCTTGCTCGCGTCGAGCGCGCCAT
>Ga0213853_11508949_pt1 | contig 13039 bp, 13 predicted proteins | sample ABR_2016_MetaT_FD_164456 | JGI IMG/M metagenome (GOLD analysis project Ga0213853, IMG submission 164456) | Metatranscriptome of freshwater sediment microbial communities from post-fracked creek in Pennsylvania, United States - ABR_2016... | ecosystem: Environmental > Aquatic > Freshwater >...
AGGATCCGACGATGTCCTGGTGGCACGACCAGTTCGCGATCTACCGGGCCCAGGATCGGATCTGCGCCGAGATCCGCGCCAAGCGTCCGCAGGCCGTTACGCGGCCGACGCCCGTCGCGATGCCGGCGAATGTGGTCGACGCGGCGTTGGTCTGCGTGGCGCACCGGGAATTGGTATCGCGCGCGAGCCTGCTCTCACGGGCCGCGATCCTGCGGTGCACGGCGCTGCTTGGCACGCTCGCCCAAGCGGCGCTCGCCGTCCCGGGCTGAGTTCTCGGGCAATGCGACAATGCGCGACCTGAGACCTCGAGGCAAAGTTGGCGCATGGTTGGGACAGATCGATGACGATCCGCTCGGTGTTGGCGGAGTCGATTCTTGGCGGGATATTGGCGACCGCAATCGGCCTTGCTTGCGCCGAGGACGGCGTCGCGACCGGGGGCGCGGTTCCTGGCGGGGCGCGAGCGACGCTGGTTTCGGCGACGGTCGAGGCGCGGGTCGACGCGCAGTTGCGTCGCATGACCGTCCAGGAGAAGATCGGGCAGCTCGTGCAGTACTCGGCGGGGTCCGCGACCGGACCCGCGGGATCGGCCGTGAGCTACGACGCGCTCGTCGCGCAGGGCGCGGTCGGCGCGATGCTCAACGTGACCGGCGCGACGCAAACCAACCATTTCCAGCGCATCGCGGTCGAGAAATCGCGTCTCGGCATACCGCTGCTGTTCGGCCTCGACGTCATCCACGGCGCACGGACGATCTTTCCGGTGCCGCTGGCGCTCGCGGCCAGCTTCGATCCGGCGTTGGTCGAGGGCGTCGCACGCACATCGGCGATCGAGGCACGACGCGACGGCATCCAGTGGACGTTCGCGCCGATGGTCGACGTCGCACGCGACGCGCGCTGGGGCCGCATCGTCGAGTCCGCCGGCGAGGATCCATACCTCGGCGCCGTGCTCGCGCGCAGCTGGGTGCGGGGTTACCAGCAGGACGATCTTGCGCGGCCCGATTCGATCGCCGCCTGCGTCAAGCATTTCGCCGCTTACGGCGCCGCGGTCGCCGGGCGCGAGTACAGCGCCGTCGACATGTCGGATCCGACGCTGCGGCAGGTCTATCTTCCGCCGTACAACGCGGCCATCGCGGCCGGCGCGGCAACCGTGATGAGTGCGTTCAATACCGTCAATGGCGTGCCGGCCAGCGCGAACCGCTACCTGACGACGCACATCCTGCGCGACGAATGGGGTTTCGACGGATTCGTCGTATCCGATTGGGACGCGATCGGCGAACTCGTGAGCCATGCGATCGCCCCCGATCGCGCGACGGTCGCGCGCAAGGCGCTGGTCGCCGGGGTCGACATGGACATGGAAGGCGGCCTGTATGCCGCGACGCTCGCCGACCAGGTCCGTGCGGGCGCGATCGATCCGGCGTTCATCGACGCGGCCGCGCGCCGCGTGCTGCGCGTGAAGTTCGCGCTCGGCCTGTTCGAGCGGCCGTATGCGCCCGAGGCGTCACCCTACGAACCGACGCCGGGCGGGCGCGCGCAGGCGCGGGCCGTCGCGCGCGAGACCATCGTGCTGCTGAAGAACGACGCGGTCGGCGCCGCGCCGCTGCTGCCGCTTGCCGGATCGGTCCGCACGCTGGCGCTCGTCGGCCCGCTCGCCGATGCGGCGAAGGACATGCTCGGTTCCTGGCGCGCGCTCGGCGATCCGCGCGATACGGTGACGCTGCGCCAGGCGCTGCACGAGCGCTACGGTGCCCGCCTGCACTACGCGAAAGGCTGCGCGACCGAACCGGCCGCCGGCGACGCCGCGGCGATCGCCGCGGCCGTCAATTTGGCCCGCGGTGCCGATGTCGTCGTCCTCGCGCTGGGCGAGGACGCCGACCAGACCGGCGAGGCCGCGAGCCGCACGCGCCTGGAACTGCCGGGCCGGCAGCAGGATCTGCTGGCCGCCGTCGCGGCGACCGGCAAGCCGATCGTGCTGGTGCTGTTCACCGGCCGCCCGAGCGTGATCGCATGGGCCGCCGCGCACATTCCCGCGATCGTCGCGGCCTGGTACCCGGGCATCGAGGCGGGTCACGCGGTCGCCGACATCCTGTTCGGCGACGCGGACCCGTCCGCGAAGCTGCCGGCGAGCTTTCCGCGCGCGGTCGGCCAGGAGCCCCTCTACTACGCGCAACTGCCCACCGGCCGGCCAGCCGCCGGCGACCTGGCTCGTCCACCCGCCAACGCGGTCGAGAAATACACATCGCGCTACATCGACGAGCGGAACGACGCGTTGTATCCCTTCGGCTGGGGCCTCGGCTACACGCATTTCGCCTATTCGGCGCCGACGCCGAGCCGCGCGACGCTCGCGCTCGCCGAGATCGAGGCCGCCGGTCCCGCGCCGCTGACGATCGGCGTCGACGTGCGCAACACCGGCCAGCGCGCCGCCACCGAGGTGGTCCAGCTCTACCTGCGCAATACCGCGGCTTCGCTGTCGCAGCCGGTCCGCGAACTCAAGGGGTTCGCACGCGTGACGCTGGCGCCCGGCGAGTCGCGCCACGTCGAGTTTCCGCTGGGCTTCGAGGCGCTGAGTTTCTACGATGCCGATAGCCGTCGCGTCGTCGAACCGACAACCTACGAGGTGTTCGTCGGGGGCAGTTCGCTGGCCGACGCCCAGGCGCGCTTCGAAGTCCGCTGAGCGCTTCCGCATACGGCGGACTGGCCGCGCGTGCCGCGATTCCCCGCAAGATCGGGCGGAATCGGCTTGAATTCGAGACAATATGCCGATCTCCGTCCATCGATGCCGCAGCGAGCCGCCCTGATGATCCACGCGATCCGTCGCCTGCATGCCCGCCAGATCCTCGATTCCCGGGGGCGGCCGACGGTGGAGGTAGATGTCGAGCTCGACGGCGGGGCGGTGGGCCGCGCCGCGGTTCCGTCCGGCGCGTCGACCGGCAGCAGCGAGGCGCACGAGCTGCGCGACGGCGACGCGAACGACCATGCCGGCCTCGCCGTGCGGCGCGCCGTGTCTCATGTGGGCGGCGAAATCGCCGCGGCATTGCACGGCGCGGATGCGCGGGAACAGCGCGCGATCGACGAACGCCTAGTGCGGCTCGACGGCACCGCGCGGCTCGAGCGGCTCGGCGCCAACGCGATCCTCGGCGTGTCGCTGGCGACCTGCCGTGCCGCCGCCGCGTCGCTCGGGCGCCGGCTGCACGATCACATCGCGGCACTGGCCGGTACGCGCGAGTTGCGGATGCCGCTGCCGATGGTCAACATCCTGAGCGGCGGGCTGCACGCGGGCCGCGGCATGGATGCGCAGGATTTCCTGGCGATCCCGGCCCGCGCGTGCTCGATCGACGAAGCGATCGCGGTCGCCGTTCGGGTGCGCGCCGCCGCCTCGGTGGTCGCCGCGCGTCAGGGGCTGCCGACGCTGCTTGCCGACGAGGGCGGCCTCGCTCCCGGCTGCCCCGACGGACGCGCGGCACTGCAGCTGATGTGCGCCGCGATCGACGCGGCCGGCCTCGTGCCGGGCCAGGACGTCGTCATCGCGATCGACGTCGCCGCGACGACGCTTTACGACCCGGCTTCGGGGCGCTACCGCCTCGAGCGCGAAGGACGCGAGCTTGACAGCGCCGGCATGGCGGCAATGGTCGCCGCCTGGGTCGACGAGTTCCCGGTCGTCTCGGTCGAGGATCCGCTCGACGAGGAGGACTGGTCCGGCTGGCAGGACTTGACCGCACGACTCGGCGCGCGAATCCGGCTGGTCGGCGACGACCTGTTCGCAAGCCAGCCGGCGCGCCTGGCGCGCGGCGTCAGCGGGCGTTGCGCGAACGGCGTGCTGGTCAAGCCGAACCAGAACGGCACGCTGTCCGGCACGCTCGACGTCATCGCCGCGGCGCGCGCCGCCGGCTACGCGCCGGTCGTCTCGGCGCGTTCCGGCGAGACCGAGGACGCGTTCATCGCCGACCTCGCGGTGGGCACGGCGGCCGGGCAGATCAAGATCGGCTCGCTGCGCTGCTCCGACCGCCTCGCCAAGTACAACCAGCTACTGCGCATCGAGGAGCAGAGCGGCGCGCGCTATGCCGGCACTGCCGACCTGATCGCGAAACGCTAGGACCGCTGCGAACGTGAGCGATAGCGCCGATCGACCCGCCGCGGGCTGCGACTTCGATCCCGCGCTCGCCCATTTCGCGCTTGCGATGGGGCTCGCGCGGCCTGGTGAAGCGGCGCAATTGACGCGCCTGGCCGGCGGCGTTTCGTCGGACATCTGGCGCCTCGATCTGCCGGGCCGCGCCTTGTGCATCAAGCGCGCGCTGCCGCGCCTGAGGGTGGAGGCGGACTGGCAGGCGCCGATTTCGCGCAATGCCTACGAATGGTCCTGGCTGCAGTTTGCCGCCGCGCATTGCCCGGACAACGTTCCGAGGCCGGTCGCGCACGATCCGGGCGCCGGCCTGTTCGCGATGGCCTTTCTGGCGCCGGACCGATACCCGGTCTGGAAGCAGCAACTGCTCGCCGGCCACGTCGACGAATCGACCGCGGCCGCGCTGGGCCTCGTGCTGGGCCGGCTGCATGCCGCGAGCGCCGGCCGCGCGTACCTCGCGGCGCGCTTCGATTCCGGAGCGAACTTCGACGCACTGCGTCTGGACCCCTACCTGGCGGCCGCGGCCGTACGGCACCCTGCCGCGGCGCCGGCGCTCGCGCGCCTGATCGAGCGCACGCGCGCGGCGCGGATCGCGCTGGTGCACGGCGACGTCAGTCCGAAGAACGTCCTCGTCGGCCCGGATGGGCCGGTGCTACTCGACGCCGAATGCGCCTGGTACGGCGATCCCGCCTTCGACATCGCGTTCTGCGTGAATCACCTGCTGCTGAAGCAGCTCGTCGTGCGGCGGCGCAGCGCCGAGCTGGTCGCGAGCGCCGCGGCGTTCGTCGCGGCTCATGCCCGGCAGGTGGACTGGGAACCCGCCGCGGAACTCGAACGTCGTGCCGCGAGCCTGCTACCCGCCCTGCTGCTGGCGCGCGTCGACGGCAAGTCGCCCGTCGAATACCTGACGAGCGAGCCCCAGCGCCGGGCGGTGCGCACCGTCGCGCTTGCCTTGCTCGCCCAACCCGTGGCGACGCTGGCCGCGGTATCGGCCGCATGCCACGACCGATTTGCGCAGGTGGGCGACGACCCGTGCTAGCGGTTCCCGTCGGAGTGACCGGCTGACGAGGGTCGATTCTGCGACCAGGCGAAGTCGCCCTGATGGGGTCCCGATCGGGTCCCGATCGAGTCCCGATCGAGTCCCGATTGAGTCCCGATTGAGTCCCGATCGAGTCCCGATTAAGCCCCGAATACCGGCCGCGTCGGGTGTTCGGTCGACCCGGCAGCGCCGTAGCATCCATGGCGCAGCGGTCTGCCCGTTCTGCCTTACGATCAACCGTCCGTCGAAGGAGCATGCCATGCGCCCGATCGTTCGTGCCGTCCTGTCCGCCGCCGTCGCGGCACTCGTGTGCGCCACCGCAGGCCGCGCGGCGCGCGCTGCCGAGGCGATCTACCACGATCCTGCGCAAGCCGCCGCCGACATCGATGCCGCGGTGCGCGAGGCCGCCGGTGCGCACAAGCGCGTGCTGGTCGATTTCGGCGGCAACTGGTGCGGCGACTGCATCGTGCTCGACCGGATCTTCCACGAGCCGCGCAACGATGCGCTGCTGCGCGAACATTACGTCGTCGTGCACGTCAACGTCGGCGACCGCGGGATCGACCGCAACTTCGACGTCGCCGAACGCTACGGCGTCCCGTTGAAGAAGGGCGTGCCGGCCCTCGCGGTGCTCGACGCCGCCGGGCGTGTCGTCTATAGCCAGAAAAACGGCGAGTTCGAGGCGATGCGCGGAATGGATCCGAAACTCGTCAACGATTTCCTGGTGCGCTGGGGGCAATAGCGGCGCCCAGCTGGGCCGCGTCCGCGACGCCGTCGCCGATCTTTGTCGCGATCCGCCTGCCCATCCCGCGCGGCAGACGCGATCGGGCAAATACTGGTAATATTTACAGTACGATACTTCGGCGTCCACCGCGTGCGGCGCCTTCCGATCCGTTCCAACCCACCAGGAGAAATCGATGTCCAGCTACCAGACGCTGATCGCCCAGGCCGAAGAACTGCGCGCAAAGGCCGAGCAGGAGCGCCGCGCCGTGATCGACCGGATCAAGGGCGAGATCGCGGCCTACACGATCACCGGCGAAGACCTAGGCTTCACGGTCAAGAAGCCGGCTTCGGAAGGCGGCGCGCCCCGCGGCCGCAAGCCCGGCACGAGCAAGGCCAACGGCGCGATGTCGCCGGGTGCCACCCAGGTCGCCAACTAGGGCCTGTTCACGCTTTGGATGCCCGTGCCTTACCCCGCACCCGGGCGGGACCGGCAGGTCCCGCTTGGGTGCGGGGTTGGAGGCGGCGCTGTTCCGACTGTCCGCCGCGCAGGCGCGCGCCGAAGCTGCACGCGTCGCCGGCACACGCAACTCCTGGCGCACGGTGCTCGCGCGCGGCGTGTTTGCCAGCGAAGCGAGCGAATGCGGCACTTCGCCGGATCCGCGCAGTTCCTTCTCGACGAGGCGCGCATACGATTCCAGGTCCTGGCGCACCAGCGCGACCTTCGGGCGCATCGAATAGGTCTGATAGGCCGGAATCGCGATCGCGGCAAGAATCCCGGTCGCCGCGACCGCGGGAGCAGTCCGCCGACCAGCGCGGCAATCACGCCGCCCCGGTCCTTGTAGCGCACGGCGACCGTGTTGGCGACGTTGTCGGGCAGCGAACGCCTGCGGTTCGTGAACAGCATCACCAGATTCGGGATCACGAGCAACCAGCCGAGCAGCGAAAGGAAGGCGCGCCACGCCGCGCGTCGTAGCGCCGCCAGAAACCGGCCCATTGGCCCGCGTCGTAGGCCGCGAGCGCGAGATGCCCGCGGTCCGACGACGACATCCCGGCGCGATCCCGCGCCGTGGCGGCGCCTTCGTTCGCGCCGCTGTTCTCGCTGTTCCCGCTGTCACGATACCCGGCCGCGCCCTCCGCAGCGCCCGAAACGCGCTGGCGCAAAGTCGGCGGATTGATCGCGCCGGTCTGGTGCTGCGCGCCGAGGCTAGGGCACCGCGCGCCCGGCGTCGATGTCCTGCTCGAGCCCGTCGGCCACTTCGATCCGCGCGCCGAGCAGTTTCAGCCACGACAGTTCTTTCGCGTCGTCCACGCGCAGCGCCTCGACCGCGCGTCCCTCGCTGACCTCGAGCGTGCCGAAACGCAGACCATAGAAATCGGCGAGACGGTGTGCCGCGCTGACGCCTTGGTCGTCGGACCGCACCTCGGCGCTCAGGTAGCGCGTCTTGCCGATTCGCGCGATCTCTCGAAACTGGAAGCGCGCGAGGTCGCCGCCGACGAAGTCGCGCTCGTAGGCCGCCGGATTGTCGAAGTAGCGCATCCGGGGGTCGATCCACTCGTGTCCCGCGGCGATCAGCTCGGGGATCGCCGGCACCGGATCGCCGCCGCGCGTCCGGCTCGTCGCGTAGCCCAGGTAGCCGACGGTCAGGTAGGCCGCGTCGACCGCGCAGGCGAGCGCCTGGGCGTCGCTATGCGCGTCGGGGCACTGCGACAGCGCCGGCTCGAGGAAGTTGGCCGTCGCGTGCGCGCGGTCGCCAAGGCGCTCGCCCATCACGCGGCGCGCAACGACGATGGCCTGGCGCAGGCCGGGCGGCGCGTCGGATTCGCGTTCCATCGTCAGGATGCCGTAGACGTCGGCGGCGACTTCCTGCGCGAGCCACGTGAACGCGCTCGGATCGGCGACGCGCCCGTCCGGGCGCGCCATGAACACGCGGCGGAACTTGCAGTGGCCGACTTCGTGCGACAGCGCGAAGCGTGCCTGCATCTCGGGCGTCAACCGCCCGTTGAGCATCGGGGCGAGCGAGTCGAGCGCGGTATCGAGAAACGGGGCCAGCCGCATCTCGCAATAAAGCCGGTCGCCGGCGAAGCGCGAGACGGACAGCGCGCCGGGCTCCTTCTCGCGGTACGTCAGGATCAGGTCCGGCTCGAGGCGCCGGGCATAGTCCACGGCGCTCTTCAACGTCGGTTCCGGCGCGCCGCTCGGTATCGCGAACGGCGCGCGCTCGCGGGCGCGCGAGGAGTCGTCCGAGCGCGCAAGGGCGCCGGGCGCGATGCCGATCAGCGCCGCGGCGAACGCGACGGCAGCGATCGATTGCACCGGTCTCTTCGGCGGTTGCGGCTCCATGCCAGGCAGCATACCTGCACAGCGACCGGCGCCGGGAACTCACGCGTTGAGCGTGTACCCCTCGTCATCGCCGCGCAATCGATCCAGCAAGCCGAAGTGCCGGACCTCCACGGCCGCCAGCTGCGGCCGGATCCCATGCGCCGAGTGCTTGCCGTGCACCCACTCGTGGGCGACCAGCGACTGCGCGACGCGCGCGGCTTCGGGCGCGGTCGGCGCCGTCACGACGCGGACGGTCTGGAAGCCCCGCACGCCGATCAGGCTGGGAGAAGCGACATCGAGACCGCTGCCCTGGACCAGCACACGAAAAGTCGGCATCGCGATCTCCTGGCTATCTGCACCTGCACGTGCAAGTAGACCAGGGAGTCGCATCCACGAAAAGTGCGCAGTCGGCGATGCTGGACGGGCGGCGGCATGCAGCGGGCAGGCGGCAAAAAAGCAGCGAACAGGCAAGGAGCGGAACAGACCATTGGTCGCGGCGATCCGGCATCGATGGAAGCTGTGCTGTTCCCGTCGGCTCGCGTAAAATCACGGCGCACTGAATCGAGCTCGGATCTCGCGGTGCAACAACCGAGCCGCGATGCCAGTCATTGACCGTCGGGCCGCCGGATGCCATGCGGGGCCGGCGCGATCGCGCCGATTGCATCGGATGCGGGGCACAGCGAAGGAGACAGGAACGCCATGACATCGCCGGAGCAGGGCACGAAGCGCCGCGGCAGCCTCTGGTACCTGTTGTTCGTCGTCCAGGTCGTCGCGGTGCTGTGGCCGCCGTTCTACAACCGGGTGGAACCCAGCTGGCTCGGCATCCCGTTCTTCTACTGGTACCAGCTGCTGTGGGTCCTCATCGGCGCCGTATTGACCGCGATCGTCTATTTCGCGACCGCGAGCAGGCGCGGCGGCCCGCGGTCCTGACGTTCGCGGCGCGCAATCGTGCGCGGGGCGCGTCGGCGAGGGACCGTGTTTCATCTCCATCGAAAGTAGAACGATGCAAAGCGTCGACTGGGTCGCCACAAGCGTTTTCGTGGTTCTGTTCGGCTTCATCACCTGGCTGGGCTTCGCCGCGGCCCGCTGGCGCAAGGGCGACCTGGACCAGCTTCACGAATGGGGTCTCGGCGGACGGCGCTTCGGCACGCTGGTCACCTGGTTCCTGGTCGGCGGCGATCTCTACACGGCCTACACCTTCGTCGCGGTGCCCGCGCTCGCGTTCGGCGCCGGCGCCGTCGCTTTTTTCGCGGTGCCGTACACGATCGCCATCTACCCGATCCTGTTTCTGGTGTTTCCGCGGATCTGGAACGTCTGCCACAAGCACGGCTACATCACCGCGGGCGATTTCGTCCGCGGCCGCTTCGGCAATCGCTGGCTCGCGCTCGCGATCACCATCACCGGAATCGTTGCGACGATGCCGTACATCGCGCTGCAACTGGTCGGCATCCAGGTCGTCATCGCCGGTCTCGGCATCTCGGGCACCGGGTTCGCCGCGGACCTGCCGCTGATCATCGCCTTCGTGATCCTCGCCGCGTTCACGTTCTCGAGCGGGCTCAGGGCCCCGGCGTCGATCGCGATCGTCAAGGACATCCTGATCTACGTGACCGCGTTCGCCGCGGTGATCCTGATCCCGATCCAGCTCGGCGGTTTCGGCGAGATCTTCGCCGCGGTGCCGGCGGCCAAGCAGATCCTGGCGGTTCCCGGACCCCACACGACCGGCGCGTACGGCTCCTACGCGACGCTGGCGCTGGGCTCGGCACTGGCGCTGTTCCTCTATCCGCACTCGCTGACCGGAATCCTCAGCGCGAGCAGCGGACATGCGATCCGCCGCAACGCGGCGCTGCTGCCCGGCTACTCGTTCATGCTGGGTCTGCTGGCGCTGGTCGGCTTCTTCGCGATCGCCGCCGGCGTCGGCAACCTTCCGGAATTCGCAGCAGGGTTCAAGCAGTTCGGCAACAACTTCGCGGTGCCGGCGCTGTTCCTGCACAGCTTTCCGCCGTGGTTCGTCGGCGTCGCATTCGCCGCGATCGGCATCGGCGCGCTCGTGCCGTCGGCCATCATGTCGATCGCTGCCGCGAACCTGTACACGCGCAACATCCACCGCGAGTTCTTCGCACCGCAGATGAGCGGGCGCACGGAATCGCAGGTCGCCAAGTGGGTGTCGCTGATCGTCAAGTTCGGCGCGCTCGTGTTCATCCTGTTCGTGCCGACCCAGTATGCGATCCAGCTGCAACTGCTGGGCGGCATCTGGATCATCCAGACGCTGCCGGCCGTGCTGCTGGGCGCCTACACGCGCTGGTTCAACGACTGGGCGCTGCTGGTCGGCTGGGCCGTCGGGACATTCGCCGGCACCGCGATGGCCGTCGCGGCAAAATTGACGCCGACCTATCCGGTCGCATTCGCCGGCTATACCTTCCCAGGCTACACGGCGTTCTACACGCTGCTGCTGAACCTCGCGGTGACGGCGCTGCTGACGCTGGTGGTCAAGGCGCTGCGCCCGCGCGCTGCCGTCGTCGATGCGACGGTCGAGGCCGACTACCTGGCGTGACGGAGCGCTGCCGGGCCCGGGAGCGAAATCGCGCGCGTCGGCCCTTGAACGCTAGGCGCCGGCGCTTCGCGGAAACGGCTGCAACATGCTGACGCGATTGTTCTCGGTGTCCATGAACGACACATAGTGCCCGATGCCGGGAATCTCCATCGGCTCGCCCAGCACATAGCCGCCGGCCTTTGCGACCTGCTTCATCGCGGCGCGGACGTCGTCCACCGCGATGACGACCGATGGGTACTGCGCGGGCCAGTCCGGCTTGCGCGGATAGAAGCCGCCGTTGATGGCGCCCGGTCCCGCGTGCCCCGCGGCGCCGGTCTCGGTCGTCGCGGCGGTGACGTAGTTGCCCATCTCGGCGCCGAGCACCTGCGTCTTCCATCCGAACGCGGTCGTGTAGAACCGGGCCATGCGATCGCGGTCGTCATAGGGCATTTCGAAATGAACGACGGGATGCATCGGGGAGACTCCTTTCAGCGGTTCGGGGACTACGACGCGGGCGGCGCGGATAGCGATGGGCCTCCAGGCCGATGACTACCGCTGCAGCACGACCTGGAATCCGCCGTAGATCAGCCGCTTGCCGTCGAACGGCATCGGCATTGCGCCGGGCTTCATGCGCGGGTCGGCCATCATCTTCTTCCAGCCCTCGTCGCGCACCGCGCGCGATGGCCACGTGACCCAGGAGAAGACGACGGTTTCGCCCGGCTCGCACTTGACGGCCAGCGGAAACGACGTGAGCTTGCCCTGAGGCACGTCGTCGCCCCAGCACTCGACGAGGCCCACGGCCCCGTATTCCTTGAAAAGCCCCGCCGCGAGTTCGGCGTGCTTCAAATACGCGTCGCGATTGGCGGTGGGGACCGGGGTGATGAATCCGTCGACGTAGTTCATTGCAGTCTCTCCTGGGACGAGGCCGTGCCCTGGTGGGCATTCAGCAGGTTGACGATGTGCTGCCGCAGATGATCGATGCATGCGATGCCGACGGCGCCGCTGCCTTGCGCCTTGGCCAGGATGAACACGCCCTGCAGCGTGGCCTGCGTGTAGAGCGCGAGCACCTGCGGATCCCAGGCGGCGTCTGGTGCGTACAGCGCCTTCGCGGCGGCGAGATCGCGTGCCACGGTGCGCGCGTGGCGGCTGATGCCGTCGTTGCAGGCGTCGCGGATGCGCGGGTGGGTCTCGTGCGTTTCCTGCACCAGCGTGCCGAGCAGGCAGGTGTAGTTCGGCGCATCGCCACGAATCAGCAGCTTGCGAAAGTCGATGTAGGCGAGCACCCGGTCACGCGGATCGGACAGCTGCTGAAACGGCGCATTCGCGAACAGCGTGCCGGTCGTGGCGTTCCAGTGCTCGACGGCCGCCAGCGCCATGTCTTCCTTGCTGTCGAAATGATGGAAGAAGCTGCCCTTCGTGACGCCGGCGGCGGCGCAGATGTCGTCGACGGTCGCCGCCGCGTAGCCCTTGGTGCGGATCTGCTGGAACGCGGCGTCGAGCACTTTGGTCTTGGCGCTGTGCGGAGCGGTATCCATGGGCGCGAGCGGCGACCTTCGACGACCGCCATGTCCATACCAATCAGTCAGTATAGTTAAGCATACCAATTGGTATCGTGTCAATGCCTTTGGGTAGGCGACGATTTCGAGGAAGAGCGCCGGCGCCGCGCGCTCAGCGCCTCGAGCCGTCCGGCGCCGGGTCCCAGGGATCCGCGCTTGCGGTTCCAGTGAAGTCGGCTGTCGCATTACTCATTTTTGGGATCCTGCGTCCAAAACCAAGTTTGTCTAGCACAAACCCGGAGGGCCCCCATATACTGATGCAAGCTTAAGTCGGCAATCTTGATCCCCGAAGCCTCTCGCGGTGCACGATCGGGTAGTCCGATGGGTTGAGCTCTAGGAGCCGCTCGTGGCGTCCCGGCATCGTCTGCGCCAAGTGGCCATCGAGACATATAGGAAATAGGAAACGCTATGCAATTTCTGACGGCGCGCGGCGCACGCCACGAAGCAAATTCCGTACCTGTTCGGGAGCGAGTCCATGGAGCAGGAGGGCGCCGGACGACGGCGGCTCTCGTCGCGGTGTTCGCCGCGGCCGCCGTGTGTGGCGTCGCACAACTGGCACAGGCTCAGGCACTGCCTCCGAACCTGATTGACGGTTCCGCGGTTCCGAAGTACACGCAGGCGTTGCCGATTCCACCGCAGATGCCGAAGTCGACCGTGCAGCCCTGCAACGGGTCCGGCTGTCCGGTGGCCGACTACAACATCGCCGAGCGCCAGTTCCAGCAGCAGATCCTGCCGCCGGTCAACATGCCCGGTACCAATA
>Ga0213853_10699036_pt1 | contig 12943 bp, 5 predicted proteins | sample ABR_2016_MetaT_FD_164456 | JGI IMG/M metagenome (GOLD analysis project Ga0213853, IMG submission 164456) | Metatranscriptome of freshwater sediment microbial communities from post-fracked creek in Pennsylvania, United States - ABR_2016... | ecosystem: Environmental > Aquatic > Freshwater > Creek...
GAGCAGTATTACATCGCGTGGCCGCTCGTTGTGTGGGCTGCGTCATATTCACGTAAAAACTTATTGATTGTCACTCTGGGAATCGCAGCGGTGTCGCTCTTCCTCAGCGTGCGCGGTGTCGAGCAGGACGCGATATCGGCGTTTTACATGCCTCAAACGAGAGTTTGGGAGTTGCTGTCGGGATCGGCCCTGGCTTATGTCGCATTGCATGGCGCCCGTTTCCCCGCGCGCGCGGGGCTGCGCCTCCCTGCGGGGTTTGAACGCTGGCTCGAAAGAGCGAGCCCGAGCCCAGGTGCGTTGCGCGATTGGCGCTCGATCCTGGGCGCCGCAATGATCATCCAAGCGATCATATTCACTGATCCGAAGAACTTTCCTGGCTGGTCGGCGCTGCCTACCGTCTGCGGAACGGTCTTGGTTATTTCCGCGGGCCCAGAAGCCTGGTTCAATCGCGTCATTTTGTCGAGCCGCGCACCAGTCTGGTTCGGCCTTATCAGCTTTCCGCTCTATCTCTGGCACTGGCCCCTCCTGTCCTTCGATACGGTGGTGACAGGCGCGGTCCCCACGTCCAATGCCAGAATCGTCGCCGTCCTCGCTGCGGTGGTCTTGGCTTGGGCGACAACGAGATTCGTCGAACGACCGCTTCGCTTTTCAAAGAGTCGCGCCATGGCGCCCGTGTTGTTCGCGACCATGCTCGGCGTAGGCGCGTTCGGTTATTTCGCCTTCGCCGTCGATGGCTTCGAGGGCTACGGGTTCCGCACGGGCGACAAAACCGAATACGCCCGCTATTTTGAGAACGCGCCGCCGCGCTGGCGCTATTTTGAGGATGCGGGGATCGCGGAGAAATATCGCTTCGATTGCGATTTTGTCGACAACCGCGATCGCCAATCCGGCCTTCCGAAAGCCGAGATCGCAAAATCGTGTTACGAACGGGATCCGAGCCGGGACAAAACGCTGTTTATCTGGGGCGACTCGCATGCCCAGATGCTGTATTTTGGCCTTAAGAATTATCTCCCTCCAAACTGGCAGATCATGGTTGTCGCGACGTCCGGCTGCGCGCCCGACGCCAGCGTCACCGAGGATTCTCCGATCCATCCCTGCCAGCGGTCGAACTGGTTCGCGCTCGACAAAATCCGTGAGGTCGCGCCGGACGCGGTGATTGTCGCGCAACGGGACGAGCGCGACGCCGATCAACTCGCGAAGATCGAGCGGGTGCTCAATGAAGACGGCGTCAAAAAAACTCTCTTGCTCGGCCCGGCCCCCCAATGGGCGGGATCGCTCCCAAAGATCATCATGCGCCGATTGTGGGAAAAAACGCCGAAAAGAACTTTCGTTGGAATGGACGAAAGCGTGAGCGCCGAAAACAAGGCGATCGGCGAAACCCTCACGCTCGAAAAAGGTGCGCAGTATGTCGATTTGTACAAGTTCTTTTGCAACGCGGACGGCTGCCTGACACGCGTCGGTCCCGACAAGCAGAAAGATAGTGTGACGTTCGACTACGGTCACCTGACGCCAGCCGCGTCCGATTATCTCGCCAGGAACTCGCTGGCGGAGCTCGTTACGGGTTCAAAAGTCAGCCTTCGCTGACACGGCTTGCCGTCAGCGCAGCGAAGGACTGGAGTCCGCGGGGGCGCGGTAAAGCGCCCAGGGCGTCTGCGACAGGCCGGGCGCGCCGTAGGTCGCGGTGAGATTATAAGTCAGCGCGCAGTTTTCGCCGGGGATGTCGAGGCGCTCAGGCGGCGGCTCGTAGCTATGCGAGATTCCGGCGATGAACCATTGTGGCGGGCAAGCGCAAAGCTGCTCGGGCGCGACCAATTCGATCGGCGGACGATGCGTGCGGTTGAAGAAATCGACATGCGCGTGAACGTTGCGGTCGTAGAGCCCGCCGACGCGCAGTTGGCCCGATGCCAGGATCGTCGCGAGCGCGTTAGGCCAGGCGGGCGATTTCCCCGCTTGATAGATGCGCGCCTGCACGGCGGCGCCGCCAAGCATTGCAGCGAGCGCGGCGGCAGCGACCCAGCGCCGCCAACCGCCGTCGCGCCAAAGGGCTCCAAAGCACTCCGCGATCAGCAGAACCAGAAACACGGCGCTGACGAAGTAATAGCGGGGTATGTTCGTGTTGGGCGGCCGCAGGATGAAAACCAGCGCCGGCAGCACGACGAGCGTGACTGCAAAAGCGATGCGGCGTTGCTTGCTGACCAGCCCGCTCGAAAGCGCCCCGACGATCCCGAGCGGCGCGGCAAGCACGACGAACGCGACGGTCGCCGGTGTTTCCGGCAGGCCCAGCACAAGCAAAGCCATCTTCGCCATGCCGGCGATTGCCGCGGCGTCGGTATAGGCTTTGATGCCGCCGATGGTGAAGCCGCCCATGACGAAATAGCCCGCGACGACCGAGCCGATCACCGGCAACGTGGCGAGCGCCGCGGGCCAGAAAATCTGGAAGGTCTGAGCGATCGCGAGCCGCACGTCGCGATGGCGCCGCCATATTTCGCAACTCCCGATGAGCGCGAAAATGGCGATCGCGGGGCCGATGGCGAAATGGCAAAACAGACCAAGCCCCGTCGCCGCGGCAAGCACGTACCGCGCGCTGCTGTCGGGACGGTCGATTGCGCGCTCAAGCGCGTCGAAGGCGACCATCAGCGCGAGAGAGGCTGTCGCGTATCCGCGCGCCTCGACGCTGTAGTTGAGAAAGAAGAAAGACAATGCGATCAGCGCGGCGCCTGCGACGGCCGCTGCAGGGCTGTGGCGCGCTCCGAGCCGCGCCATGGCGGGAATGGCGAGCGCGCCAGCCAGGATCGATGGCGCGCGAAGCCATGTCGGATTCTGACTGAACGATGTTGCGAAATACAGCCAGAGCGAATTGGCGAAATGGTTGTTGTCGTGCGAGATGCCCCAGAAAATCCGCCAGAAGGGGCTGATCGGATCGAGGTTCATGATTGACCAGATTTCGTCGATCCATAGCGGCCCGCCGGAGACGGCGAGCCTCAAGACAAGACCTGCCGCGAAGATTGCCGCGATAGCGGGACCTGCGGAGGCAAATCGCGTGGCGACCGATGGCCCGCTGCCGGAAATAGCGGACTCGGCGCCGGGATCTTGCTGGGCGGGGGTCGCGCGAGGCGTCATGGTTTGCGCTAGACTCATTGCCTCGTTCCCGGCTTGATGGACCTGCCCGGTTTGGCCGACCTGCAGTTTCTGGATATCGAAAGATCGATGCCTGTCGCCCCTGCTTTGGGCCGGTCCGGTCAGCCGGCAGCCAACCATAAACTTCTTTCGTCGCGGTAAATTACTATCGCCGAGCGTGCGCAAAGCCGGCGGCCGCCTCACACAAACGTGTCAATAAAACGCTCCACCCCCCTTGGCAGGCTGGCCGGGGCAGGCTAAAGAGCCGCGCAGGGTTGGCGGCGCAGTGCGACCCTGATGATCATACATGGCTTCCGCCCTGATTGATTGGGACCTGGCGACAGGAGCATTCGAGAGGGAGCGGTGGATAGGCCGGAGGACCCGGGGAGCAATCCCTGTGTCGCGTCCGGCCATGTCCTGTCCGAGACTGCCGGCGCGCGCGCCCTTCACAGGGCGATCGCTTAATTCCTTCCCGCAATTTGGCGGGAAGCAGGGGGCCTGCATAGACGGGGAAGACCGGGTTTGTATTGAATTGCTTTCTGACGACCGCTGTTTTGAGCGCTCGTCGGGTAGGTGGTTTGGTGATTTCGGTTCGAACCTTCTGTCCGGCGGCGGGCTTAACGCCCGACTCCGGGGACAGGCGCAAGTCGTCGCGGCGAGCCCTTTGTTGGCGCGGCGCGGCATGTGCAGAGGGCGGGTTCATCCCCGCCAACCGGAGAAAGCACCGTGGATAGAGCGGAGAAGAAGGAAGCGGTTGCGTCCCTTCATGAAGTCTTTTCAAAGACTTCGGTTGTGGTCGTGGCGCACTACTCCGGCCTGACGGTCGCCCAGATGCAAAAGCTGCGCAAGCAGATGACGCAGGCTGGCGCGCGCGTTCAGGTCGCCAAAAACCGCCTCGCCCAGATTGCTCTTAAAGGCACGGACGTCGCCTCAGTCGGGACCCTGTTGAAGGGACCGGCCCTGATCGCCTATTCGGACGATCCGGTGGCTGCGCCCAAGGTCGCCGTGGCTTTTGCCAAGGATTTCGAGAAATTCGTCCTCCTTGGCGGCGCGATGGGCAAGACCGCTCTCAATGTCGATGGGGTCAAGGCGCTTGCGACCTTGCCCTCGCTCGATGAGTTGCGCGCCAAATTGCTGGGCCTCCTAATGGCCCCGGCGACGAAGCTTGCGCAGCTCTCGACCGCGCCAGCCGCCAAGCTCGCGCGCGTCGTCGGAGCTTATGCCGCAAAAGATGCAGCCTGATCAGAGGCTCTTAACAAACACCCTTGTTCGAACCATATAAAGGACCAATTGAATGGCTAACCTCGAAAAAATCGTCGACGAATTGTCCAGCCTGACCGTCCTCGAGGCGGCGGAACTGGCGAAGTTGCTGGAAAGCAAGTGGGGCGTTTCGGCTGCTGCGGCGGTTGCCGTCGCTGCTGGCCCGGCCGCTTCTGCCGCGGCCCCGGTCGAAGAGAAGACCGAATTCACGGTTGTTCTGACCGCCGCGGGCGACAAGAAGATTGAAGTCATCAAGGAAGTGCGCGCGATCACCGCTCTCGGGCTCAAGGAAGCCAAGGATCTGGTCGAGGGCGCTCCGAAGAATGTCAAGGAAGGCATTGGCAAGGAAGAAGCAGAGAAGATCAAAGCCGCCCTCGAGAAGGCCGGCGCCAAGGTCGAACTCAAGTAAGATCATGCGAGCCTCTCGGGCTCGCATCAGAACGATGAACGGTCCCGGGCTTCTGTCCGGGGCCGTTTAGGCGTTCCACCGGCCGGTTGGGCCGGTTTTGCTCGCACGACAGGACGCGAGAACAGGGATTTGGGCGAAGAGCCCGTTGCGCCGCCCGGCCTTTGCGGGAGCGGCGCCCCCGGCTGAGCCGATCGGTTCGGGGTCAGATTGATTGAGGAGCAGCATGGCGCAGACATTCACAGGCCGCAAACGGGTCCGCAAAGTCTTTGGCCATATCAAGGAAGTCGGCCAGATGCCGAACCTCATCGAGGTTCAGAAGGCGTCCTACGACCAGTTCTTGCAGGTGGCCGCTCCGAAGGCCGGCCGGCCTGACGAAGGCCTGCAGTCGGTGTTCAAATCGGTATTCCCGATTTCCGATTTCGCCCAGACTTCGATGCTCGAATTCGTCAAATTCGAATACGAGGCGCCCAAGTACGACGTCGACGAATGTCGCCAGCGCGGCATGACCTACGCCGCGCCGCTGAAAGTGACGCTGCGCCTCATCGTGTTCGATGTCGACGCCGAAACCGGCGCCAAGTCGGTCAAGGACATCAAAGAGCAGGACGTCTATATGGGCGACATGCCGTTCATGACCTCGAACGGCACGTTCATCGTTAACGGCACCGAGCGCGTCATCGTCTCGCAGATGCACCGCAGCCCGGGCGTGTTCTTCGATCATGACAAGGGCAAGAGCCACTCGTCCGGCAAGCTGCTGTTCGCCGCCCGCATCATTCCCTACCGCGGTTCGTGGCTCGACATCGAGTTCGACGCCAAGGACATCGTGCACGCGCGCATCGACCGGCGCCGCAAGATTCCCGTCACCTCGCTGCTCCAGGCGCTTGGCATGGACGGGGAGGAAATCCTGTCCACCTTCTACAAGAAGGTCGTTTATACCCGCGTCAAGGACGCCTGGCGCCTTCCCTTCGACGCCGATCGGATGAAGGGCCTGAAGGCGACCGTCGATCTGATCGATGCCGATACCGGTGAAGTCGCTGTGGAAGCGGGCAAGAAGCTTACCGTGCGCACCGCCCGGCAACTCGCCGAGCGCGGTGTCAAGGCTTTGCGCGCGGTCGATGCCGATCTGTATGGGCAATATATCGCCGATGATCTCTACAATCCGCAGACCGGCGAGATTTTCGCCGAAGCGGGCGACGAGATCACCGAAAAGTCGCTCGCCGAACTGATCGAGGCCGGGTTTGACGAATTGCCGATCCTCGACATCGACCACGTCAACATCGGTCCATACATCCGCAACACGTTGAAGGTCGACAAGAACAACTCGCGCGAGGACGCGCTGTTCGACATCTACCGCGTCATGCGGCCCGGCGAGCCGCCGACGATCGATAGCGCCGAGGCGATGTTCAACTCGCTGTTCTTCGATCCGGAGCGTTATGACCTGTCAGCCGTCGGGCGCGTTAAGATGAACATGCGTCTCGACCTCGACGCCGAGGACACCGTGCGTATTCTGCGCAAGGCGGACATTCTCGCCGTGGTGAAGGCGCTGGTCGATCTGCGCGATGGGCGCGGCGAGATCGACGACATCGATCATCTGGGCAACCGCCGCGTCCGCTCGGTCGGCGAATTGATGGAAAATCAATATCGCGTCGGCCTGCTGCGGATGGAGCGCGCCATCAAGGAGCGCATGTCCTCGGTCGAGATCGACACGATCATGCCGCAGGACCTCATCAACGCCAAGCCGGCGGCTGCCGCTGTGCGCGAGTTCTTCGGCTCGTCGCAGCTCTCGCAGTTCATGGACCAGACCAACCCGCTCTCGGAGATCACCCACAAGCGTCGTCTTTCGGCGCTTGGACCGGGCGGTCTGACGCGTGAGCGCGCAGGCTTTGAAGTGCGCGACGTGCATCCCACCCACTACGGCCGCATCTGCCCGATCGAGACGCCGGAAGGCCCCAACATCGGCCTGATCAATTCGCTCGCGACCTTCGCGCGCGTCAACAAATACGGCTTCATCGAGGCGCCCTACCGCCGCGTGCGCGAGGGCAAGGTGACCGACGACGTCGTCTATCTCTCAGCGATGGAAGAGGGCAAATACAGCGTCGCGCAGGCCGACACGCCGATCGACGGCAAAGGCCATTTGAACGGCGACCTGATCGTCTGCCGTCAGGCCGGCGATGTCGTGTTTCTGCCGGCCGACCGCGTCGATTTCATGGATGTCTCGCCCAAGCAGCTCGTCTCGGTCGCCGCCGCGCTGATTCCGTTCCTCGAGAACGACGACGCCAACCGCGCGCTGATGGGCTCCAACATGCAGCGTCAGGCTGTGCCGCTGGTGCGCTCCGACGCTCCGTTGGTGGGCACCGGAATGGAGGCCATCGTGGCGCGCGACTCAGGCGCTGCGATCGCCGCGCGCCGCGCCGGCATCGTCGATCAGATCGATGCGACCCGCATCGTGGTGCGCGCAACCGGCGAGACCGACGCCGCCAAGCCTGGCGTCGATATCTATCGCCTGATGAAGTTCCAGCGCTCCAACCAGTCGACCTGCATCAATCAGAAGCCGCTGGTGCGCGTTGGCGACCTTGTGCAGCAGGGCGACATTATCGCTGACGGTCCTTCGACGGACCTCGGCGATCTGGCGCTTGGACGCAACGTGCTCGTCGCGTTCATGCCCTGGAATGGCTACAACTTCGAAGATTCGATCCTGCTGTCCGAGCGCATCGTCAAGGACGACGTGTTCACCTCGATCCATATCGAGGAATTCGAGGCGATGGCCCGCGACACAAAACTCGGGCCGGAGGAAATCACCCGCGACATTCCGAACGTGTCGGAAGAAGCGCTGAAGAACCTCGACGAGGCCGGCATCGTCTATATCGGCGCCGATGTGATGGCGGGCGACATTCTGGTCGGCAAGATCACGCCGAAGGGCGAAAGCCCGATGACTCCGGAAGAGAAGCTGCTTCGCGCGATCTTTGGCGAGAAAGCCTCCGACGTGCGCGACACTTCGCTGCGTGTGCCGCCCGGCGTGCAGGGCACCATCGTCGAAGTGCGCGTGTTCAACCGCCACGGCGTCGACAAGGACGAGCGCGCCCAGGCGATCGAACGCGAGGAGATCGAGCGGCTGGCGAAAGACCGCGACGACGAGCAGGCCATTCTTGACCGAAACGTCTTCGCCCGCCTGGCGGAAGTGCTGATCGGCAAGCGCGCCCTGTCGGGGCCGAAGGGCTTCAAGAAGGATCAGGTGCTCACGCGCGCCCTGCTCGACGAGCAGCCGCGTTCGCAATGGTGGAGCTTTGCGCTCGAGAGCGACCAGACCATGTCTGAGCTCGAGGCGATGCGCAAACAATACGACGAATCGAAGAAGTCGCTGGAAAGCCGCTTCCTCGACAAGGTCGAGAAACTGCAGCGCGGCGACGAATTGCCGCCCGGCGTGATGAAAATGGTCAAGGTCTTCATCGCGGTGAAGCGCAAGATCCAGCCGGGCGACAAGATGGCCGGACGGCATGGCAACAAGGGCGTCGTCTCGCGCATCGTGCCGCAGGAGGACATGCCGTTCCTGGCTGACGGAACGCCGGTCGATATCGTGCTCAACCCGCTCGGCGTGCCCAGCCGCATGAACGTCGGCCAGATTCTCGAAACCCATCTGGGCTGGGCCTGCGCTGGCCTCGGCAAGCAGGTTGGAGAAGCCGTCAATCTCTATCTGCGCAAGGGCGACGTGAAGCCGCTGCGCTCCAAGCTCAAGGAGATTTACGGCGCGAATGAAACGATTCAGTCGCTGGACGACAAGGGGGTCGCGGAACTTGGCGAGAACCTGCGTCGCGGTATTCCGATTGCGACGCCGGTGTTCGACGGCGCACGCGAGAAAGACATCGTCGAAATGCTGACGATGGCCAATCTCGATTCGTCCGGCCAGGTCGTCCTGCATGACGGGCGCACCGGCGATGCCTTCGATCGCAAGGTTACGGTCGGCTACATCTATATGTTGAAGCTGCATCATCTCGTCGATGACAAGATCCATGCGCGCTCGATCGGTCCTTACAGCCTCGTCACCCAGCAGCCGCTCGGCGGCAAGGCGCAGTTCGGCGGCCAGCGCTTCGGCGAAATGGAGGTCTGGGCGCTGGAGGCCTATGGCGCGGCTTACACGCTGCAGGAAATGCTGACGGTGAAGTCGGACGACGTCGCTGGCCGCACCAAGGTCTATGAGTCGATCGTACGCGGCGACGACACGTTCGAGTCCGGCATTCCCGAGAGCTTCAACGTGCTGGTCAAGGAAATGCGCTCGCTCGGTCTCAACGTCGAATTGGCGTCGACCAAGAAGGCGCCGGGCGAGTTGTTGCCTCCGGTGGAAGCCGCCGAATAGAGAAACGATGCATTGTATGCGTACCGGCGGGATGAGCCGATCCCGCCGCTTTCCATCAAGGCGAGCCCGCCGCGTTTCGACCAGCGGGCGACGCAGGAGATGAACTGATGAATCAAGAAGTCACAAACCCGTTTGCGCCGACTGTCCAGCCGCAGGCGTTCGACCAGATTCAGATCGCCATCGCGAGCCCGGAGAAGATTCTTTCCTGGTCGTTCGGCGAGATCAAGAAGCCCGAGACGATCAACTACCGCACGTTCAAGCCGGAGCGCGATGGTCTGTTCTGCGCGCGCATCTTCGGGCCGATCAAGGACTACGAGTGCTTGTGCGGCAAATACAAGCGGATGAAATACAAGGGCGTCATCTGCGAGAAGTGCGGCGTCGAAGTGACGCTGGCGCGCGTCCGGCGCGAGCGCATGGGCCATATCTCGCTCGCCGCCCCGGTGGCGCATATCTGGTTCCTGAAGTCGCTGCCCTCGCGCATCGGCCTGCTGCTCGACATGACGCTGAAGGATCTCGAGCGCATCCTGTATTTCGAATCCTACATCGTCCTCGATCCCGGCCTGACGCCGCTCAAAGACCGGCAGCTGCTGTCCGAAGACGACTTCCTGCGCGCACAGGACGAGTATGGACAGGATAATTTCACCGCGATGATCGGCGCGGAGGCGATCCGCGAGATTCTCAAAGGCATGAATCTCTCCAAGATCGCCGAGGATCTCAAGATCGAGATCGCGCAGTCGAAGAGCGAATTGAAGCCCAAGCGCCTCGCCAAGCGCCTCAAGATCATCGAAGCGTTCATGCACTCCGGCAACAAGCCGGAATGGATGATCCTGACAGAAGTGCCGGTGATTCCGCCCGATCTGCGTCCGCTGGTGCCGCTCGATGGCGGCCGCTTCGCCACGTCCGATCTCAACGATCTCTACCGCCGCGTCATCAACCGCAACAATCGTCTGAAGCGGCTGATGGAATTGCGCGCGCCCGACATCATCATCCGCAACGAAAAGCGTATGCTGCAGGAATCGGTCGACGCGCTGTTCGATAACGGCCGGCGCGGACGCGTCATCACCGGCGCCAACAAGCGGCCGCTGAAGTCGCTCGCCGACATGCTGAAGGGCAAGCAGGGCCGCTTCCGCCAGAACCTGCTCGGCAAGCGCGTCGACTATTCCGGCCGCTCGGTGATCGTCGTCGGCCCCGAGCTGAAGCTGCACCAATGCGGCCTACCCAAGAAGATGGCGCTCGAACTGTTCAAGCCGTTCATCTACTCGCGGCTCGACGCCAAGGGTCTGTCCGCCACCGTCAAACAAGCCAAGAAGCTGGTGGAGAAGGAGAAGCCGGAGGTTTGGGACATCCTCGATGAGGTGATCCGCGAGCATCCCATCATGCTCAACCGCGCTCCGACCCTGCATCGCCTCGGCATCCAGGCGTTCGAGCCGGTGCTGATCGAGGGCAAGGCGATCCAACTGCATCCGCTCGTCTGCTCGGCCTTCAACGCCGACTTCGACGGCGATCAGATGGCGGTTCACGTGCCGCTGTCGCTGGAGGCGCAGCTCGAGGCGCGCGTGCTGATGATGAGCACCAACAACATCCTGCATCCCGCCAATGGTCTGCCGATCATCGTCCCGAGCCAGGATATCGTTCTTGGTCTCTATTACGTCTCGCTGATGCGCGATGGCGAGCCCGGACAGGGCATGGCCTTCTCGGACATCGGCGAGATCGAACACGCCTTGGCCGCCAATGCGGTGACGCTGCACGCCAAGATCAAGGGGCGCGGCTGGACGTTCGACGAGAAGGGCAAACGCGTTTCGAAGATCTTCGAGACGACGCCCGGACGTATGATCCTCGGCCAGTTGCTGCCCGAGCACATCAAGATTCCCTTCGACGTCGTCAACAAGCTGATGACGAAGAAAGAGATCTCCAACATGATCGACACCGTCTATCGCAATTGCGGGCAGAAGGAGACGGTGATTTTCTGCGACCGGATCATGGCGCTCGGTTTCCGCGAGGCGTTCAAAGCGGGCATTTCGTTCGGCAAGGACGACATGGTCGTGCCTGAGTCCAAGCCGCGCTTTATCGCCGAGACGTCGGCCCTCGCGAAGGAATACGAGCAGCAATACAACGATGGTCTCATCACCCAGGGCGAGAAATACAACAAGGTCGTCGACGCCTGGGCGAAGTGCTCGGACAAGCTCGCCGAGGAAATGATGGCGGGCATTTCGGCGGTGCGCAAGGACGCGCATGGCCGAGACCTGCCGATCAACTCGATCTACATGATGTCGCATTCAGGGGCGCGCGGTTCGCCGACCCAGATGCGACAGCTGGCGGCGATGCGCGGCCTGATGGCCAAGCCGTCGGGCGAAATCATCGAGAGCCCGATCATTTCGAACTTCAAGGAGGGCCTGTCGGTTCTCGAATATTTCAACTCGACCCACGGCGCCCGCAAGGGGCTCGCGGACACCGCGCTGAAGACGGCGAACTCAGGCTATCTGACGCGTCGTCTCGTCGACGTCGCGCAGGATTCCATCATCACGACGCCTGACTGCGGCTCGACCGGCGGCATCAAGATGCGCGCGATCATCGACGCGGGCACGGTGGTGGCTTCGTTGGCAATCCGCATTCTCGGCCGCACCGCGGCCGAAGCGGTCAAGGACAGCGATGGCAAGACCATCGTTCCGGCCGGGCGCATGATCGTCGAGGAGGATATTCCCGCGATCACCGCCGCAGGCATCCAGGAAGTGAAGATTCGCTCGGTGCTGACCTGCGAAGCCGAGAACGGCGTCTGCGGCTCATGCTACGGGCGCGATCTGGCCCGCGGCACCCCCGTCAACATGGGCGAGGCGGTCGGCGTCATCGCGGCGCAGTCGATCGGCGAGCCGGGCACGCAGCTCACGATGCGCACGTTCCATATTGGCGGCGCAGCGCAGCTTGCGGATCAATCGTTCATCGAATCGAGCTTCGATGGCGAAGTGAAGATCCGCAACAAGGCGGTGGCGCGCAATTCGGACGGCGATACGATGGTGATGGCGCGCAACGTCGCGGTCGTCATTCACGATCGCACCGGCGCCGAACGCGTCGTGCATCGCGTGCAATATGGGGCGCGGCTAAAGGTCGACGACGGCGACAAGGTCAAGCGCGGCCAGCGCATCGCGGAATGGGATCCCTATACCCGTCCCATTCTGACGGAGGTTGATGGCGTGATAGGCTTTGAGGACCTCGTCGAGGGCGCCTCGATGTCCGAGCAAATCGACGAGGCCACCGGCATCGCCAAGCGCATCGTCATCGACTGGCGCATGTCGCCGCGCTCGGCGGGATTGCGTCCCGCGCTGGTGATCAAGGGCAAGGATGGCAAGATCGTCAAAGTGCCGCGCGGCGGCGATGCCCGCTACATGCTGCCGGTCGATTCGATCATCTCGTTCGAGCCGGGCTCCAAGGTGCATGCCGGCGACGTCATCACCCGCATCTCCATCAACAGCGCCAAGACGCGCGACATCACCGGCGGTCTGCCGCGTGTCGCCGAATTGTTCGAGGCGCGCCGGCCAAAGGATCACGCGATCATCGCGGAAATCTCTGGAACTGTGCAGTTCGGGCGCGACTTCAAGAACAAGCAGCGCGTTTCGATCGTCCCGACCGACGAGAATGCCGAGTCGGTGGAATATCTCATCCCGAAGTCCAAGCACATCCACCTGCAGGATGGCGACGTCGTGGAGAAGGGCGATTACATCGTCGATGGCAATCCCGCGCCGCACGACATTCTGGCGATCAAGGGCGTCGAGGAGCTTGCCGCTTACCTCGTCAACGAGATCCAGGAAGTCTAC
>Ga0213853_10711787_pt1 | contig 12903 bp, 14 predicted proteins | sample ABR_2016_MetaT_FD_164456 | JGI IMG/M metagenome (GOLD analysis project Ga0213853, IMG submission 164456) | Metatranscriptome of freshwater sediment microbial communities from post-fracked creek in Pennsylvania, United States - ABR_2016... | ecosystem: Environmental > Aquatic > Freshwater >...
CTCCTTAGCGGCACCATGTCGGTCGGCGGGCGGGCGGCGGACATCGCCAACATCAAGGTGCCGATCCTGCATGCGGTCGCCGAGCACGACCACATCGTTCCCTATGACGCGGCCAAGCACCTGATCGCGAAAGTGGGCTCGATGGACAAGGAGGAGGTGATGCTGAAAGGCGGTCACGTCAGCCTCGTTGCCGGCGCCAACGCGATCAGGCGGCTGTGGCCGAAACTGGACTCCTGGTTAGGTGGAAGATCGACATGAGCGAAACACGTTCCTATCCGCGCCACACCAAGACCGACGCCGGCGACATCGAGTTCCGCCTGATGTCGCGCGCCGATGAAGCCGCCGTGCTCGACTTTGCCAAGGCGCTGCCGACGCATGACCTCTTGTTCCTGCCGCGCAATATCAGCCAGCCCAAGGTGCTGTCGGCCTGGATCCATGAAATCGAGCGCGGCGACATCACAAGCCTGTTGGCGGTGAAGGACGGCAAGGTCGTCGGGTGCGGTACCTTGGTACGCGACCCGCATTCGTGGTCGCCGCATGTCGGCGAGATCAGGATGGTGGTGTCGCTCGATGTGCGCGGGCAGGGTGTCGGGCGGGCGCTGTCGCAGGAGACGTTTGCCTTGGCCTTGGGCGCCGGGCTGGAAAAGCTGTCGGTGCAGATGACCGTCGACCAGCAGGCGGCCATCGCGCTGTTCGAAAGCCTCGGCTTCAAGGCCGAGGCGCTGTTGCGCGACCATGTGCGCGATGTCGACGGCAAAGACCACGATATCGTCGTGCTCGGGCACAATATCGCGCAAGTGCAGGCCCAGTTGGAGGCCTATGGGCTAGACGAGGCCGTCCAGCACTAAGAGCCCGCCGACTGCGCAAATAGCCCAAGAAACGATCGATCACGATTTCGTGATATCGCATCGCAACATCAATATTGCGTCGCACCATTAACTGTGGCACAACCATCTCGCCCCGGGCCAATCCGGACGGGGTGAGCCCATAGCTCAAAACCTGAGGATGGAGAGACCCCCATGACCACCGAAACCAACCCCGTGCTCGACAGCGTGAAAGAGGCGTTTACGCCCGTCACCGAAGCCCTGAAGAACCTCCAGAACATGGAAGTCCCCGAGGCCGCTCGCGAGTTCGTCAAGAAGACCGCCAACACCGCCAAGGACCGCGCTGCCGACGTGTATGCCGGTTCCGAGAAGGTGACTGCAGCGATCGAGACCGCAGCGGCTGATTCCGTCAGCGAGGCCGCCAAGATCAGCCGCAACATCCAGCAGGCGATCTACCAGGACGCGGAAGCGTTCTTCGCCGGCATCGAGAAGCTGGCGTCCGCCAAGTCGCTGAACGAAGCGGTCCAGATCCAGTCCGACATGGCCCGTGCGCGCGGCGAAGTGCTCGTCTCGCGGGCGAAGGCGACCACCGAATATCTCGGCAAACTGGTTGCCAACGGCGCGAAGACTGCCCAGGACAACTTCTCCAAGGTCTACAACAAGACTGCCTGATCCCTGTCGATCGGCGGATCATTCGAAGGCCCGTTTTGCGCGGGCCTTCTTTTTGTCGCGTCGTCCCATAGATCATCTTCGGTGCCGCTCGTCATTGCGAGGAGCAAAGCGACGAAGCAATCCATGTCGACCGATTGCTTCGCTTCACTCGCAATGACGATGTGAAGCTGCGAAAGCCGTCATGACCTTGCCCGACACCTTCTCATTCGATGCGCCCGGCGACGCTGCTCGAGCAACCGAGCTCAAGCGCGTCAAGGCGCTGGCGACGCTGGTGCTGGCGGCGACACTGGCGCTGTTTGTGATCGCAAAGCTGTTGTTGAACGTGCACCCCGTGTTCGGCTTTGTCGCGGCGTTCGCGGAAGCGGCCACCATCGGCGGCCTCGCCGACTGGTACGCCGTCGTGGCGCTGTTCAAGAGGCCATTGGGATTGCCGATCCCGCACACCGCGATCATCCAGAGCAATCAGGAGCGCATCGCCGACAAGCTCGGCGAATTCATCGAGGTGCATTTCCTCGAGGCCGCACCCGTCGAAGCCAAGCTGCACGAGGTCGATTTCGGCTCCTTCATCGCCGACTGGCTGCGCGACCGCAAGCGCAGCGACGATCTCGCGCGCTTTGCCCTGCGGCTGTTGCCGGAGGCGTTTGCCGCCACCGAAAGTTCGGGGCTGATGACCTTCATCACCCGCCGCATGATCTCGCAATTGCAGGCGATCGATCTGGCGCCGCTCGCCGCCGGCACGCTGCGCGCCTTCGTCGCCGAACGCCGCCACCAGGCGCTGCTCGATGATCTCATGCGCATCGTTCACGATACGCTGACGCAGGCCGAGACCATGGCCATGATCCGCGAGAAAGTCCGCAAGCAATTGCCGACGCTGCTAAAACTCTATCGCACCGACAAATTCCTGGTGAACAAGATCGTCGCTTCCGCAACCGCCTTCTTCGAAGAGGTCCGCAACGATCCCAACCACCCGTTCCGTGGCGAGTTCGATCGCACGGTGCTGTCGTTCGTCGACCGGCTCGCTACCGATCCAGCCTATGCCGGCCGCATCGACGGCTTGAAACGCGATCTGTTGGCGCGTCCCGAGCTTTCGGATCTGGCGCGCAACATCTGGTCCAACACGCGCTCGTTCATCGAGCGCAGTGCGGCAGGCGAGACCCAGGTGCTGCAGCATCATCTGGCCGGGATGCTGGTCGCAGCCGGCGAGGCGCTCGCAAGCGACGCCGAATTGCGGAACGAGATCAACAAGGGCCTCGTGACGGTGTTGACGAGCTTCATCGCCGATCAGAAGAGCGGCGTCTCAAGCTTCATCTCCGATCAGGTCAAGTCCTGGAACATGGGACAGTTGATTTCCCTGATCGAAATCAACATCGGCCGGGACCTGCAATATATCCGCTTCAACGGCTCGCTGATCGGCGGGCTTGCAGGGCTTGGGCTTTACAGCGCCGAATCCCTGCTGCGGCTGTTGTGACTAATTGATCACGGCAAGGCTTTTAGTTGTGACAAGTGTGATCTGGCTCGCTTGAAACGCCAAAGGCCGTTGCCTACCTTTTGAAAACGATTGTTGCATTGCGGAACGATTCCACCGGGTTTTGCGTCATTCCATTGATCCATTGGCTGGCTGCCGCAACGTGAAAGGGGCCGGCCTGAACAGGAGATAAGATGTCCGTTGCTGCGCAAGCGCTTAACCCGCCCTCCAGAACCCTGATGTTCCTGGAAGGGCGCGCCATTCAAGAACTCGGCGCCTTTCTCGGCGCGCTGCAGCTATTGTCGCTGGCGCCGCGCGGCGACGGGCATCCCGTGCTGGTATTGCCGGGGCTAGTGGCCTCCGACGTTTCGACGCGCCCGCTGCGCAGTTTCTTGAAAAACCGCGGCTATGCGGTGAGCGGCTGGCGGCAAGGCCGCAATCTCGGCCTGCGCCCCGGCGTGCAGCGCACGATGACGGATCTGGTGCAGGAATTGAACGACACCCACGGCCGCAAGGTCTCTCTGGTCGGCTGGAGCTTGGGCGGCCTTTACGCCCGGCAACTGGCAAAGATGATGCCGCAGCGCGTGCGCTCGGTGGTCACGCTCGGCAGCCCGTTTGCGGCTGGTCCGAAGGCGACCAACGCCTGGCGCGTCTATGAGATGGCGAGCGGCCGCCGCGCCGATGAAGAGGATGCGCGCTTCGGCGGATCGCTTTCAGCGATGCCGCCGGTGCCGACCACCGCAATCTTCAGCCGCACCGACGGCATCTGCGCGTGGCAAGGCTGCATGGAGAAGACGTCGTCGACGTCGGAGAGCATCGAGGTCGAAAGCAGCCATTGCGGCATGGGCCATCATCCCGCCGCGGTCTATGCGGTGGCCGATCGCCTGGCGCAGCCGGAAGGCAGATGGAAGCCGTTCGATCGCAGCGGCTGGCGCAGCGTTGTCTATCCCGATCCCAACAGGTAAGTTCGCGTCGGCCTGAAGCCGGCGTTGTCGAGAATCCGGAAAACGCGCTATGCGTCAGGCATGGCGCATCCGCTTGCCCGAATCGTCGACCAGCTCAAGCGCGAACCGTCGCGCACCGGCTCGATCATCATCACGGTGTTCGGTGACGCCATCGTGCCGCGCGGCGGCTCGGTGTGGCTCGGGACGCTTCTGAGATTTTTCGAAACCCTCGACATCGACGCCAGCGTCGTGCGCACCGCGATGTCGCGGCTCACCGCCGACGGCTGGTTCGAGCGCAGCAAGGTCGGCCGCAACAGTTTTTACCGGCTGGTGCAGCGGGAGCGGCTGACCTTCGACATCGCAACCCGGCATATCTATGATCCGCCGCCGTCGGACTGGACCGGACGCTTTGAGCTTCTCTTGATCGGCAACGCCGACGATCGCGACGCCGCGCGCGAGGCGCTGAAGAATGCAGGCTTCGGCAGTCCGCTGCCGGGCGTCTGGGTCGCGCCGTCGGGCGCGCCGATCCCGGAGCAAGCGGCCTCCGCGCTCCGCCTGGAGGTTTCCGCCGAGGACGAAGCCGGCCGGCGCCTGCTCAGCGAGAGCTGGCCGCTCGATCGCACCGCCGACGCCTATCTCAAATTCATGAAAACCTTCGAGCCGTTGCGCGGCTGGATCGACCGCCGCGAGCGGCTGGCCGATGCCGACGCCTTCACCGCGCGGATCCTCCTGATCCACCACTACCGCCGCGTGGTGTTGCGCGACCCGCTATTGCCGACGGCGCTATTGCCGAAGGATTGGCCAGGCAGGGCGGCGCGAAAACTCTGCGGCGAGATCTATCGCGCCCTGTTGCCTCTTTCCGAACAATGGCTTGACCGGTACGGAGCCAACGAAGCCGGGCCGCTGCCGAAAGCCGACGCTGGGCTGGGGCGGCGGTTCGGTTGACGGAAATATGTTACAAAAACAGCTTGCGTTTCCGAAATTGTGTTATATTTTGCTGCGAATAATTCCTAACGGGAGGGCGGCATGTATACCCAGGCGCTCAATACGTCTGATACCGAGGAGCGCCATATCGAGGACGCCACGCGCGCCGCGCAGTTCCAGGCCGGGATCGACGCCGAGGAGCGGATCGAGCCGAACGACTGGATGCCCGCGGCCTATCGCAAGACGCTGACGCGGCAGATTTCGCAGCACGCGCATTCCGAAATCGTCGGCATGCTCCCCGAAGGCAACTGGATCACGCGCGCGCCGTCGCTGCGCCGCAAGGCGGCGCTGCTTGCCAAAGTGCAGGACGAATGCGGTCACGGACTTTATCTCTATGCCGCCGCCGAGACGCTCGGCTCTTCGCGCGAAGAGCTCGTCGACATGATGCTCGCGGGCAAGGCAAAATATTCCTCGATCTTCAACTATCCGACGCTGACCTGGGCGGATATCGGCGCGATCGGCTGGCTGGTCGACGGCGCCGCGATCATGAACCAGATTCCGCTGTGCCGCTGCTCCTACGGTCCCTATGCCCGGGCGATGATCCGCGTCTGCAAGGAAGAATCCTTTCACCAGCGCCAGGGCTTTGAGATCATGCTGACGCTGTGCCGCGGCAGCGAGGAACAGAAGGCGATGGCGCAGAGTGCGCTCGATCGCTGGTGGTGGCCGGTGCTGATGATGTTCGGCCCGCCCGACAAGGTCAGCCAGCACAGCGACACCTCCACCAAATGGAAGATCAAGCGCTTCTCCAACGACGAGCTGCGGCAGAAATTCGTCGATGCCACGGTGCCGCAGGCGCGGTTTTTGGGGCTATCGATTCCCGATCCCGGCATGAAGCAGGATGCGGCCGGGCATTGGGTCCATAGCCCGATCGACTGGGAAGAATTCAACCAGGTGCTGGCCGGCAACGGCCCCTGCAACCGCGACCGGCTGGCGGCGCGGCGCAAGGCGCATGATGACGGCGCCTGGGTGCGCGAGGCCGCCGCCGCCTATGCCGAGAAACGACAACATCGGCAAATCGCGCAGGCAGCCGAATAGATTTTCAGGAGACCATGATGGCCACGCCCAATACACCGCTCTGGGAAATCTTCATCCGCAGCCGCAACGGGCTCGCGCACAAGCATGTCGGCTCGCTGCATGCGGCGGACGCGACGCTGGCGCTGCAGGCGGCGCGCGACATCTACACCCGTCGCGGCGAGGGGCTGTCGATCTGGGCGGTGCCGTCGAACGCGATCACCGCGTCCGATCCTTCCGAGAAGGGCATGATGTTCGAGCCGGCGGAATCCAAGATCTACCGGCACCCGACCTTTTACGACGTTCCCGACGAAGTCGGACATATGTGATGGCTACAGCTTCGATCTCAGTCTCCGAAACGCCGTTGGTGCTGTACGCGCTGCGCCGCGCCGACGATGCGCTGATATCAGGACACCGGCTGTCGGAATGGTGCGGTCATGCACCGATGCTGGAAGAGGACATGGCGCTCGCCAATATGGGCCTCGATCTTCTAGGCCAGGCACGCGAGCTTTATTCCTACGCGGCCAAGGTCGAAGCCAAGGGCAACGACGAAGACAAATTCGCTTACCTGCGCGACGTCAGGCAGTACCGCAATCTGTTGCTGCTGGAGCAACCGAACGGCGATTTCGCCCATACCATGGTGCGGCAGTTCTTTTATGCCGCATTCGCCGATCTCTATTGGCGCGCGATGATGCGGTCGAGCGATCCGACGCTGGCTGCGATCGCGGCGAAATCCGAGAAGGAAATGGCCTATCATTTGCGGCATTCCTCGGAATGGATCGTCCGGCTCGGCGACGGCACCGAGGAAAGCCACGCCCGCGCGCAAACTGCGATCGACGATCTCTGGGCTTTTACCGGCGAGATGTTTTCCGCAGACGACAGCGAGCGCGCGCTGATCGATGCCGGCATCGCGGTCGATCCGGCTGGTTTGCACACGCAATGGCTGAAGACGATCTCCGGCGTCGTGGCCGAGGCGACGCTGGCGCTGCCCAAGAGCAACTGGATGCAACAGGGCGGTCGCAGCGGCCAGCACAGCGAGCATCTCGGCCATCTCCTGAGCGAGCTGCAATCGATGCAACGGACGTTTCCGGGGGCGACATGGTGACGGCCAGCCTCAGCGATGCCGATTTGCGAGAGCGCGCCTGGGATGCCGCGGCGCAGGTCGTCGACCCGGAGATTCCGGTGCTTACCATCGCCGATCTCGGCGTGTTGCGCGATGTCACGGTCAATGACGGCCGCGTCGAGGTCGCGATCACCCCGACCTATTCGGGCTGCCCCGCGATGAACATGATTGCGCTGGAGATCGAGCTTGCGCTGGAGCGCGAAGGTTTTCGCAAGCCGAACATCCGTACCGTGCTGTCGCCGGCCTGGACCACCGACTGGATGAGCGACGACGGCCGCCGCAAGCTCAGGGAATACGGCATTGCGCCGCCGCTGCCTGCGAGCTCGCGCCGCGCGCTGTTCGGCGTGCAGCAGGTCGCCTGTCCGCAATGCGGCTCGGAAGACACCGAACTGCTTTCGGAATTCGGCTCGACCTCCTGCAAGGCGCTGTGGCGCTGCAAGAGCTTCCGCGAACCCTTTGACTATTTCAAATGTCATTGAATATGTCCGCCTCCCACCCCCGGTTTCATCGCCTGGCCGTCAACGATCTGCGCCGCGAAGCTGCCGACGCCGTGTCGCTGACCTTTGCGATCCCGCGCGAGCTTGCGGGCGAATATCGCTTCAACCCCGGCCAGTATCTGACCCTGCGGACCATGATGGACGGCGAGGAAGTGCGCCGCTCCTATTCGATCTGCTCCGGTCCCGATGACGGTGAACTCCGCATCGCCGTGAAAAAGGTCGATGGCGGCGCGTTCTCGAGCTGGGCCGCCGACGAATTGAAAGCCGGCGATGAACTCGAGGTTATGACGCCGACCGGCCGCTTCGGGATCGCGCCCGCGCCCGAGGAGGCGCGGGTCTATGTCGGCTTTGCCGCCGGTTCCGGCATCACGCCGATCCTGTCGATCGTGAAGGGCGTGCTGGCGCGCGAGCCCAAGAGCCAGTTCTTCCTGTTCTACGGCAACCGCTCGACATCGGGCATGATGTTCCTCGAGGCGCTGGAAGAGCTGAAAGACCGTTATCTGCAGCGGCTGTCGCTGTTCCATGTCATCTCGGGTGAAGAGCAGGACATCCCGATCCTGCATGGGCGGCTCGACGGCGAGAAAGTGCGCCTGCTGCTGCGCTCGCTGGTGCCGGCCGAAACCGTCGATCATGTCTTCATCTGCGGCCCGACCGGGATGAGCGAGGACATCGAGGCGACCTGCCGCGACATCGGCATTGCCGGGGATCGCATTCACGTCGAGCGCTTCGTCTCCGGATTGGGCGGCAAGCCGCGCCCGAAGGCTGTCGTGCCGACCAGCGCGCCGCCGAAGGCGCACGCCGCGCTGATCATCGACGGCAAGCGCCGCGAGGTGCCGGTCGCCGAAGGCGAGGCCATTCTCGATGCGGCGCTGCGGGCCGGCGTCGATCTGCCGTTCGCCTGCAAGGGCGGCATGTGCTCGACCTGCCGGGCAAAGCTGGTCGAAGGCGAGGCGCAGATGGACGTCAACTATTCGCTGGAGCCGTGGGAGCTGAAGGCAGGATTCATCCTCACCTGCCAGGCCAAGCCGGTTTCGCAAAAGGTCGTGGTGGACTACGATCACGTCTAGAGCATGATCCGGAAAAGTAGATACCGGCTTCCCCTCGCGACAAACGCGGCACGCGTTTGCGCGGAGATCATGCTCAAAAGTGAAACGACAGGGAGGCGATAAGTGAACGTCAAGGCCACGCTTTCGCCCGACGACCTCGCGCGCGCCTGCGCGGCAGCGATGTGGAAGGAAGACGACGCCAGCCAAGGCCTCGGCATGGAGATCGTTGACGTCAGGAGCGGCCAGGCCAGGCTGACGATGACGGTCCAGCCGCACATGGTCAACGGCCAGCGCATCGCCCATGGCGGCTTCATCTTCCTGCTCGCCGATTCGGCGTTTGCCTTTGCCTGCAATTCGCACAACGAACGCGCGGTCGCGGCGCAGTGCGACATCGCTTTCATCAAGCCGGGCAGGCTCGGCGACAAGCTGGTCGCGACCGCGCGGGAGATCTTGCGCAATGGGCGGTCCGGCATCTACGACGTCCGCGTCACCGTGGCCGACACGGTGATTGCGGAATTTCGCGGCCATTCCCGCGTGATCGGCGGAACATGGCTGCCGGCCGAAATCGATACCAAGCAAAAAATAAGCTCATCAGGGAAACGCCAAGGGAAACGTTGAGATGGCTTCGACAAAATTGCAGGTCAGGGACCATGGCTACCGCGCCGAGCTGGACGAGGCCGAGCGCGCCTCGCGCGACGAGATCGTGGCGCTGCAGAAAAAGCGCCTCGCATGGTCGCTCAAGCACGCCTACGACAATGTCGCGCATTACAGGAAGGCGTTCGACAAGGCCGGCGTGCATCCCTCCGATTTCAGGGAGCTTTCCGACCTCGCCAAATTTCCGTTCACGGTCAAGACCGACCTGCGCGACAACTATCCCTTCAACATGTTCGCCGTCCCGCGCGAAAAGCTGGTCCGCGTCCATGCTTCTTCCGGCACCACCGGAAAGCCGATCGTGGTCGGCTACACCAAGGCCGATATCGACGTGTGGTCCGACGTGATGGCGCGCTCGATCCGCGCCGCCGGCGGCCGCAGCGGCATGATCATCCATAACGCCTACGGCTATGGCCTGTTCACCGGCGGTCTCGGCGTGCATTACGGCGCCGAAAAACTCGGCTGCACGGTGGTGCCGGTCTCCGGCGGGATGACCGAGCGGCAGGTGCAGCTCATCAACGACTTCAAGCCCGACATCATCACGGTGACGCCGAGCTACATGCTGGCCATCCTCGACGAGTTCAAACGCCAGGGCCTCGACCCGCGCAAATCGTCGTTGAAGTTCGGCATCTTCGGCGCCGAGCCCTGGACCAATGCGATGCGAGCCGAGATTGAGCAGGCGTTCGACATGGACGCGAGCGATATTTACGGCCTTTCCGAGGTGATCGGTCCGGGCGTCGCGCAGGAATGCGTCGAGACCAAGGATGGCCTGCACATCTGGGAGGATCATTTCTATCCCGAGGTGATCGATCCGGAGACCGGCGCGGTGCTGGGCGACCGCGAAAAGGGCGAGCTCGTCTTCACTTCGCTGACCAAGGAAGCGTTTCCGGTCATCCGCTACCGCACCCGCGACCTGACGCGGCTGTTGCCGGGCACGGCGCGGCCGGGCATGCGGCGGATGGAAAAGGTGACGGGGCGGTCGGACGACATGATCATCCTGCGCGGCGTCAACGTGTTCCCGACCCAGATCGAGGAAGTCTTGCTGGCGACCGACTGGTGCGGCGGTCATTTCACCATCGAGCTGACCCGCGAGGGCCGGATGGACGAGATGGCAATATTGGCGGAATCGCGCCCCGAGCACTGGGACGGCGCCGGTCTTGAGGCTCATGCCGAGAAGGTCTCGGTTTTCATCAAGAACACCATCGGCATCTCCGCGCGGGTCCTGATCGTCGCGCCCGATACGCTGGAGCGTTCGCTCGGCAAGGCCAAGCGTGTTTACGACAAGCGGCCGAAAGGGTAACTCCTGCCTCTCAGTCACATGAGAGTTCGGGATCCTTGATGTCTACCCCTAAGCCAGATGCTCAACCCGTTGCGGTCGAGGCGCAGTGCGTGCGCCTGCCGGCCAAGGCGGCCAATGCCGCCTCGCTGGCGCCGGTGGTCGAGCGCCGCAAGCTGTCGCGCGCCGCAGGCGAGGTGCTGATCGAGGTGAAGGCGGCGGCGGTCAATCCGTCCGACGTCAAAGCCGCGACCGGCCTGATGCCTTACGCGATATTCCCGCGCACGCCCGGCCGCGACTATGCGGGCGTTATCATTGACGGCCCATCGGAGATGATCAGGCGCGAGGTGTTCGGCTCCTCCGGCGATCTCGGCATCCGGCGCGACGGCAGCCACTCAACCCATCTTGCCGTCGAGGCCGATGCGGTGGTCGACAAGCCTAACAGCATTTCCTGGGAGGAGGCGGCCGGCATCGGCGTTCCCTTTGTCACCGCCATGGAAGGTTTCAGGCGCGCCGGCTTGCCGAAAAAAGGCGAGACCGTGCTCGTCATGGGCGTCAACGGCAAGGTCGGGCAGGCGGCGGTGCAGATTGCGACCTGGCACGGCGCGCGCGCCATTGGCGTGGTGCGCAAGCGCGAGCCTTACGAAGGCCACGCCAATGCCAAGGTCGAGGTGATCGATGCATCGGCCGTGGACGTGGCGACGCGGGCGCGCGAGCTCACCGGCGGCAAGGGCGCCGATATCGTGTTCAACACCGTCGGCGATCCCTATTTTCAGGCCGCGCATCAATCGCTGGCCGTACGCGGCCGGCAGATCCTGATCGCCGCCATCCATCCGGTCGTGCAATTCAATATCCTGGAGTTCTATCGCGGCCAGCACACTTATGTCGGCGTCGACACGCTGGGCCTGTCGTCGGTGGCGACCGGCGCGGTGCTGCGCGAACTTGGTCCCGGTTTTGCGAGCGGACATCTGAGGCCGTTTCCAATCAAGCCGGCCGCGATCTATTCTTTTGAAGACGCCAGGCGCGCCTTTGTCGCGGTCGCCGGTTCTTCGCGCGACCGCGTGATCCTGCGGCCCTCGGGATAATTCGCGAGAATAAAATCAACCGCATTCGGCTTGGGCGCAAAGGTTTTATTCCCTTGGCCAGGCGGACCGCGACAGCTTCGTTCTTCGCATCCATAGCGTTTTCAAGCGAAGTGGGTACCGGTTCGCGTAAAGAAAACGCGTCAAACAAAACGCTAGAGCGATGGACGGCCATGCTCTGGAAACGTTATAGCAGGGAAGAAATTACCCCTTATCTAAGTCCATGCCGGCCGTCGGCCCGCGCAAATCGTCAAGGAAAAGCCTGTGCAGGGCAGTGGCAATATCATTGTGCTGAGCGGACTGGTGATCGGGCTCCTCTATGGCGCGGTCGGCCTGTTGAGCGGCTTCTGCCTCATGAGCAGCCTGCGCGGCTGGTGGGCCGAGGGTGACAGCCGGCTGGTGCGCACCTATGCGCTGGCGATCGGGATCGCGATCGCGGCGACCCAGCTCCTGGCCACGCGCGGCTTGGTCGATCTCGGCAAATCGATCTACCTGCAGCCGTCATTTTCGGTGCCGCTGATGTTCTTTGGCGGGCTGTTGTTCGGTTACGGCATGGTGCTGTCGAACGGCTGCGGCTCGCGCGCGCTGGTGCTGCTCGGCCGCGGCAATCTCCGCTCCTTCGTGGTGGTGATCGTGCTCGGCATTTTCGCGGAGATGACGCTGAAGGGCCTGATCGCGCCGGCTCGGATCGCGATGGTGCAGATATCGCAGACGACGCCGAAGATTATCTCGCTGCCGGCGTTGTTGGCGACGTTCGGCCTCACCGAAGCATTCGCGCGAACGCTTGCGGCTTCCGTGATCGCGGGCGCGCTGATCATCTTTGCGTTCGCGCACCCGCCGTTCCAGCGCGCCTGGGGCCAGATCGCGGCGGGCGTAGCGATCGGCCTTCTGGTCGCCGCCGGCTGGTATGCGACCGGCTATCTCGGCGCCGACGATTTCAATCCGATGCCGGTCGCTTCGCTCACCTTCATCGCGCCAATCGCGGATTCGCTGCAATATGTGATGCTGTCGACGGGATCGACGCTCAATTTCGGCATCGCCACCATCGGCGGTGTGTTCGCCGGCAGCCTTGTGACGGCGCTCGTGACCGGCCGGTTCTATTGGGAAGGCTATCTGTCGCCGCGCCACATGTTGCGCTCGGCCGGAGGTGCGGCGCTGATGGGCACCGGCGGCGTGATGGCGTTCGGCTGCTCGATCGGGCAGGGCCTGACCGGACTCTCGACGCTGGCGCTGGCGTCCTTCATTGCGGTCGCCGGAATATTGGCCGGTACGGCCATCGGATTGCGCGGCGCGCTCCGCGTCCGCCCGCTCGCGCCGGCGTAAAGTTC
>Ga0213853_10402938_pt1 | contig 12864 bp, 12 predicted proteins | sample ABR_2016_MetaT_FD_164456 | JGI IMG/M metagenome (GOLD analysis project Ga0213853, IMG submission 164456) | Metatranscriptome of freshwater sediment microbial communities from post-fracked creek in Pennsylvania, United States - ABR_2016... | ecosystem: Environmental > Aquatic > Freshwater >...
ATCCGCCGCGCCGTGCTGGCGCTGCCGCGCGAGCTGCCGGCGCTTTGCGCCGACGTGATCGCGATGCGCGCGCGGATGCTCGCCGGGCATCCGAACCGCAGTGGCGAATTCGACCTGAAGCACGACCGCGGCGGCATGGTCGACGTCGAATTCGCGGTCCAGACCCTGGTCCTCGCGCAAGCCGCGCGGCATCCCCGGCTGCTCGACAACCTCGGCAACCTGGCGCTGCTGCAGATCGCCGCCGACGAGGGCCTGATCGATGCCGCGATCGCCGCGGCGGCGGCCGATGCGTACCGCGACTATCGCCGCCGCCAGCATGCATTGCGGCTGAACGCCAGCGCCACCGCGCGGGTTGCGCCGCAACGGGTCGCGGAGGGGATCGCGGCGGTCAAGGCGCTGTGGCACGCGGTGTTCGGCACCGACGAGCCGCTGCGCGGCGACGCCAACGCCCCGCTGGCGCGCGCCGGGGCGCGTACGCCGGCCAGCGCCTGATTGCTACAATGGTTTTTTGCAGTGGCATGGGCCCTCGGACCCTGGGAGACGCAACAATGTCGATGGCTGATCGCGACGGCTGGATCTGGAGCGACGGCAAGCTCGTGCCGTGGCGCGATGCCACGACGCACGTGTTGACGCATTCGCTGCACTACGGCCTGGCGGTCTTCGAGGGCGTGCGCGCCTACAAGACGGTCGACGGCACCGCGGTGTTCCGGCTGCAGGAGCACACGGCGCGCCTGTTCAACTCGGCCCGGATCTTCATGATGGAGATCCCGTTCAGCGCCGAGCAGGTTGCCGCGGCGCAGTGCGAGGTCGTGCGCGCCAACAAGCTCGAGTCCTGCTACCTGCGCCCGCTCGTGTACTACGGCTCCGAGAAGATGGGCGTCAGTCCCAAGGGCGCGCGCGTGCACGTGGCGATCGCCGCCTGGCCCTGGGGCGCCTACCTCGGCGACGACGGCCTGACCCACGGCATCCGCGTCAAGACCTCGTCGTACGCGCGCCACCATATCAACGTGTCGATGGTGCGCTCCAAGACCGCCGGCCACTACGTCAATTCGATCCTCGCGAACCTCGAGGCCACGCGCGACGGCTACGACGAGGCGCTGCTGCTCGACACGCAGGGCTTCGTCGCCGAAGGCGCCGGCGAGAACCTGTTCATCGTCCGCAGCGGCCAGCTGCTCGAGCCGCAGATGGTCTCCGGTCTGACCGGCATCACGCGCGCGACGGTGATCGACCTGGCGCGCGACATGGGCCTGACCGTCAGTTCGGTGCCGATGACGCGCGACGACGTCTACCTCGCCGACGAAGCCTTCTTCACCGGCACCGCGGCCGAGGTCACGCCGATCCGCGAACTCGACGGCCGGCCGATCGGCGCGGGGACGCGCGGCCCGGTCACGACCCGAATCCAGGCGGCCTTCTTCGATGCCGTCAATGGCCGGACGCCGAAGTACAAATCCTGGCTGACGCGGGTCTGATCCGATGAGCGCTGCCGATACCCCGGTGGTCGAACTGCTGGCGCATGACCTTCCGGCCTTCTGCCCGAATCCCGCGATGCCGGTCTGGAACCATCATCCGCGGGTATTCCTCGACGTGACCAAGCGCGGCGAGGCGATGTGTCCCTACTGCGGCACCCGTTACCGGCTCAAGGCCGGCGAGGTGGTGCGCGGTCACTCCTGAACCTGGGTGGCGCCCCTGCGCTGCCCGGCGGCGATCCTGGTCGGCCCATGCATTCGATGACCAAACCCCTGTTGTTCGCATCGCCCGACGAGTGCGAGCAGGCGTTCTACGAGGCGCTCGAATCGGCCGACGCCGAGGCCGTCGCCGACCTCTGGCTCGACGACGACGACGTCTGCTGCGTGCACCCCGGCGGTCCGCGCGTCGTCGGTGTCGCCGCGGTGCGCTCCGCCTGGGCCGCGATCCTCGCCAACGGCCCGATCCGGATGCGCGCCGCGCAGAAGAAGACGCTCGAAACCCCGTCGGTCGCGTTCTCGAGCGTCATCGAGGAGATGATCGTCTCGCAGGGGCGGCAGCAGAAGGTCGTCCACGTGATCGCCACCAACGGATACGTCAAGACGCCCGCCGGATGGAAGATGGTGCTGCACCACGCGTCGCAGGCGCCCGAAGGCCGCTCGCCGGATGCCGACGCCCCGCAGGGCACTCTGCACTAGCGACCTTCGTCACGGGCGGAGTCGGCTTCGATGTGCCCGAAGGATCGGCGGCGAGGGGCCTGCTGGTTCCACGGCGCGGCTTGCCAGCCGCGCCGGCTGCGGCAGCGCGACGCGGTGCGTCGCGAAACCCTGCCTCCGCCCCTCGTGCTCCCCCGCTCGCGCATCCGGAAGGTTCGCTGGAAATTCCTGACGTCTCGCTTCGCACCGACGACTACCGCCCTTCGTGGTGGTTGCCCGGGGGCCATCTGCAGACGATCGCCGCGGCGCGCGTCGTGCCGCAGGCATGCCCCGCCTACCGGCGCGAGCGCTGGGACACGCCCGACGGCGACTTCATCGACGTCGACCTCGCGCCGCCGCCGGCGGCCGACGACGCGCCGGTGCTCGTCGTGTTCCACGGCCTCGAGGGCGATTCGCGCAGCCCCTATGCCCGCGCGCTGATGCAGGCCGCCGCCGCGTCGGCGTACCGCGGCATCGTGCCGCATTTCCGCGGCTGCTCGGGCGAGCCGAACCGCCTGCCGCGCGCCTACCACTCGGGCGATTCCGCCGAGATCGACTGGATCCTGCGCCGGGTGAACGCGGCTTTCCCGCGCGCCGCGCTCCACGCGGTCGGCATCTCGATGGGTGGCAACGCGCTGGCCAAGTGGCTCGGCGAGCAAGGCCGCGCCGCCGGCTTCGTCCGCGCCGCGGCATCGATCTGCGCGCCGCTCGATCTGGCGGCCAGCGGCCACGCGCTGGCGCGTGGATTCAACCGGGTCTACACGCGGATGTTCCTCGCGACGCTCAAGCGCAAGGCGCTCGCGAAGATCGCGGTTTTTCCGGGCCTGGCCGCGGCCGATCGCATCGCTGCGGCCCGCAATCTGTACGCCTTCGACGATGCGTTCACGGCGCCAGTCCATGGCTTTCGCAATGCCGACGACTACTGGAACCGCGCGTCGGCGCGCGGCCATCTTGGCGCGATCGAGATCCCGCACCTGGTGCTCAATCCGCTGAACGATCCCTTCATCCCGCCGGCAAGCCTGCCGCGTCAAGCCGACGTGGCGCGCTGCGTGCGCCTCGAGCGCCCGGCCGCCGGGGGTCATGTCGGATTCCCGTCCGGACCGTGGCCCGGCAATCTGGCCTACCTGCCGCGCCGCGTGCTGGACTTCTTCGCGACGGGTGCATAGGCGATGAGCGGCTCGGCAGGCGGCGCCGGCGGGGAGGGTGACGGGGACGTGGACGCGGCGCGCGACGCGTCGACGTTCGATCCCGAGGTGCGCGCCGCGATGGCACGCTGGCCCGACGTGCCGCCGGCCTACGGCTGGCTCGCGCTCGACGCGCGCGGCAACTGGTTGATCCAGCGCGCGCCGATCGCCAACCGGGCGCTGCGCGATTTCATCGCCCGCAACTACGCCGGCGACAGCGCCGGCCGCTGGTTCTTCCAGAACGGCCCGCAGCGCGTGTTCGTCGATCTCGCGCGCGCGCCGTGGATCTGCCGGCTCGATCGCGGCGCGCTCGTCACGCATGGCGGCCGGCCGATCGCGCGGCTTGCGCGCGCGATCGTCGACGAGGCGGGCCGGATCACGCTGCAGACCGAACTCGGCGCCGCGGCACTCGACGATCGCGACGGCGCCGAACTGCTCGCGGCGCTCGTCGATGAAGACGGCCGCGCGCTCGACGATGAGCAACTCGAGGAATGGATCGCGGGGCGCCGCGAAGCGGGACTGTCCATCGCGGCGGCCGGCGCAGCGCCGATCGCGGTGGAGCGCGCGCTGGCCGCCCAGGTGCCGGCGCTGCTCGGCTTCGATCCGCGACCCCGGCCCGTCGATCCCCGCTGAACCCCCCTGAATCCCGCGTGCAAGGCCCCGTTCCCGCGTGCGGCGGACGGCGCTTGGTGCTTCACGGGAACGCTCAGCGCCGCGCCTGCTTGCCGTTCAGCCGATCGTCCTTGAGCTGCTGCTCGAGTTGCCGCAGCCGTGCGTCGACCTCCGACAGCACGTAGAAATCGCCATCGTCGGCCTTGCGCGCGAGCTTCAACTGCTCGATCGCGGCCGGCGGCGAACCGAGCAGCACATAGGCCTCGGCAATCGCCTGGTGCTGCAGCGTGTGCTGGTTCAGCGCCTCGTAGCTGCGCGCAAGCATCTCGTAGTACTGCGTATCGTTGTGCGTGAGGCCGAGCTCGTCGCGCAGGTAGGCGATCGCCTGCTTGTGCCGTCCGTCGCGCTGCAGCAGGTCGGTGTAGCTGACCGCCATCAACCGCGACACCGGGAAGCGCGTCGTGCCTTCGCGCGCGAGCTTCAGCGCCGCGGCGCGTTCGTCGTCGGTGCGCGCCGCGGCGAACTGGGTCTCGAACACTTCCTTGTCGAGCAGCGCCGATTGCAGCGGCGTCAGCTTGCGCGCCAGCTGCGCGGCGTCGCGCGCCAGCTGCGGCTGGTCCAGGCGCAATGCGGCGACCGCGCGTCCGTACTGCGCGGCGACTTCCGACGGCGCCGAGCGATTGCGCAGCTGCTCGTCGAAATTGGTCATCGCGTCGCGCGCGCCCTGCTGCGACGGATCCTGCAGCACGCGCAGCCGGGCGCGCACGAGCTGGAAATCGAGGCTGTCGGCGTGCTGGTGCACCGGCGTGTTGCGCACGCGATCCTGGATGTCGGCGATCCGTTCGACGGTCAGCGGGTGGGTCTGCAGGTAGGCCGGCGCCGTGGGGCTCTCGTAGACCTTCATGCCCTGCTGCATCCGCATGAAGAACGTCGCCATCGCGCGCGCGTCGAAACCGGCGGCGACCAGCGTCTGGAAGCCGACGCGATCGGCCTCGCGCTCGGCGTCGCGCGAGAAGTTCAACTGGCGCTGGATCGCTGCGCCCTGGCCGACCATGATCGCCGCCTCGGTGCCCTGGGCCGAGCCCATCCGCGCGGCCAGCAGCGCGAGGAGCAGCGAGCCGATCGCAATGGCCGTCGAGTCCTTCTGCTTGGCCAGCATCCGCGCGATATGGCGCTGCTGCACGTGGCCGATCTCGTGCGCAAGCACGGCGGCGAGCTCGGATTCGCTCTGCGCGGTCAGGATCAGGCCGGTGTGCGCCGCGACGAAACCGCCCGGCAGCGCGAACGCATTGATCGTCGACTGGCGCAGCAGGAAGAACTGGAAGTCGACCTGGTGCGCGGGGCTGGCGGCGACGAGCTGGTAGCCGAGGTTGTTCAGGTATTCGAGGCTGTCGGGGTCGTCGAGGAAGTCGGCTTCCTGGTGGAACTCGCGCATCGCCTCCTCGCCGAACTTGCGCTCCTCGAGCGGCGACAGTTCCTCGCCCGCGGCCTCGCCGAGCGTCGGCAGGTTCAGCGGCGACTGGTCGGCGCGCGCGGCCCGAGGCAGCGCCGGCAGCACGAACGCCAGGCAGATCGCGGACACGAACACGCGCAGGGCAGGGGAATCGGTCATCGGAAAGCCGGTGCGGCAGTCAACTTTGTATGATATCCCCCTGCGAATTTGGTTCGCCGGCGCGGCTGCAGTCGGCCCGTAATAAAGTGCTACACAACGTGACCGCGGCACGCGCCGGAGATCCATCGCAATGAGCAGGCTGACCCACTTCGATTCCGCCGGCCAGGCCCAGATGGTCGACGTCGGCGGCAAGGAAGCGACGCGCCGGGTCGCCGTCGCGAGCGGGCGCATCCGGATGGCACCGGCGACGTCCGCGCTGATCGCGGCGGGCCAGGCGCACAAGGGCGACGTGCTCGGCGTCGCGCGCATCGCGGCCATCCAGGGCGCCAAGCGCACCGCCGACCTGATTCCACTGTGCCATCCGCTCGCGCTGACGCGCATCGCGGTCGATTTCGCGCTCGACGCCCCGGGCGGTGCGGTGACCTGCACGGCGACGGTCGAGACGCACGGCCGTACCGGCGTCGAGATGGAAGCGCTGACCGCGGTGCAGGTCGGGCTGTTGACGATCTACGACATGTGCAAGGCGGTCGACCGCGCGATGGTGATCGACGACGTGCGCCTGCGCGAGAAGCACGGCGGGAAAAGCGGCAGCTACGTGGCCTGAACCGGTACCGCGGAATCGATGAAGCTCGGGCGCGTCGCGAGACGCTCGTGGAGCCGGGCGAGGGCCGGCTGCTCGGCGCGCCAGTCGTAGTGCGGCAGGCGAAAGTCCAGGTAGCCGAGCGCGCAGCCGACCGCGATGTCGGCCAGCGAGTAGGTCACGCCGCTGCACCAGTGACGGTCGCCGAGGCCGCGGCCCATCGCCTCGACGCCGGCGCGGATCTTCGCGTCCTGGCGCGCGAGCCAGCTTTCCGAGCGCTGGGCTTCGGCGCGTTGCGTGTTCTCCAGCCTGACGAGCATCGCCGCATCGCAGACGCCGTCGGCGAGCGCCTCCCAGGTGCGCACCTCGACGCGCTCGCGGCCGCTGGGGGGGATCAGGCGCGCCAGCGGGGTCAGCGTGTCGAGGTATTCGACGATCACGCGCGAATCGAACACCGCGCCGCCGTCCTCCATGATCAGGCAGGGCACCTTGCCGAGCGGATTGAATTCATGGATGCGCGCCTGCGGCGACCAGACGTCGTCGAGGTCGAGCTGGCAGTCGATGCGTTTTTCGGCCAGCACGATGCGCACCTTGCGCACATAGGGGCTCGTCAACGAGGCGATCAGGCGTAGGCTTTTGGTCACGATAGGCGCGCGAACCCGGGCAAAGAAGTATATCAACGGCGCCGCGCCGAGCGACCCGCGGGGTCGCCGATGCTAGACTGAAAATTCCCGCCTGGCTGCCTCCGACCGTGTCCGAACCCCTATCTGCCGCGCCTGCGCCGGGCGCCGTCGTGCCCGCTCCGCGCGCCGCCGCGCTTGCACCTGGCGCTGCCGCTCTCGCATCGAGCACCGGCAGGTCCGCGCCGGGCGATACGGCGCTCGCAGCGAGCGCCGTATCGCTTGGGGTGAGCGAGCTGACCGCGCTGTCGCCGCTGGACGGCCGCTACGCGCGGCTGGTCGCCCCGCTGCGCGCGGTGTTCTCCGAGTACGCGTTCATGCGCGCCCGCATCCGCGTCGAGATCGAATGGCTGCTCGCGCTCGGCCGGCTCGGGCTGGCGCAGCTGCCGCCGTTTACCGAAACCAGCGCCGCCGCGCTGCGCGCGCTGGCGGCGGGGTTCGGGCTTGACGACTGCGCGCGCGTCAAGGCGATCGAGGCGACCACCAACCACGACGTCAAGGCGGTCGAGTACTGGCTCAAGGAGCGCGGCGGCGCGATCCCCGGCGTCGCGGCCGCGGCCGAGTTCATCCATTTCGCGTGCACCTCCGAGGACATCAACAACGTCGCCCATGCGCTGATGCTGCGCGAAGGCCGCGCGCTGCTGCTCGCGCAGCTGCGCGACGTGCACGGGGACCTGCGCCGCTGCGCCCACGCGTGGGCCGAGCTGCCGATGCTCGCGCGCACGCACGGCCAGCCCGCGACGCCGACCACCGTCGGCAAGGAATTCGCGAATTTCGCGGTGCGCCTGGCCGGCGCGATCGCGGCGATCGAATCGGTCGCGCTGCGCGCGAAGCTCAACGGAGCGGTCGGCAACTTCAACGCGCATCGCGTCGCGTGCCCGGAGGTCGACTGGGAGCCGGTGGCGCGCGGCGTGATCGGCGCGCTCGGCCTGGCGTTCAACACGCACACGACGCAGATCGAGCCGCACGACACGATGGCCCAGCTGTTCGACGCGCTGGCGCGCGCCAACGTGGTGCTGCTCGACCTGGACCGCGACCTGTGGGGCTACATCGCGCTCGGCTACTTCGGGCAGAAGCTCAAGGCGGGCGAGGTCGGCTCGTCGACGATGCCGCACAAGGTCAACCCGATCGATTTCGAGAATTCGGAAGGCAATCTCGGGCTGGCCAATGCATTGCTGCGCCACCTGAGCGAGAAGCTGCCGGTGTCGCGCTGGCAGCGCGACCTGAGCGATTCGACGGTGCTGCGCAACCTGGGCGTCGCGTTCGGCTACTGCCTGGTCGCCTATACGTCGTGCCGCCGCGGCCTCGGCAAGCTCGAGATCGAACCGCAGGCGATCGCCGCGGACCTCGAGCATTCGTGGGAAGTGCTTGCCGAGGCGGTCCAGACGGTCATGCGCCGCCACGGCGTGCCCGAGCCCTACGAGAAGCTCAAGGCGCTGACGCGCGGCCGGGGCATCACCCGCGACGACCTGCGCGCCTTCGTCGCCACGCTCGACATCCCCCCCGCCGCGCGCGACGCGCTGCTGCAACTGACGCCCGCCACCTACATCGGCGCCGCCGCGGAACTCGCCCGGCGCTGCTGAACAGCGTGGGGCCAGGTCGCGCAATGGCGCACCGACCGGTGCGACATTGCGCGACCTGGCCCCAGCGCTTGCGCGACCTGGCCCCAGCGAGCCCTGCGGCTTGCTGTCGGGGCGCTACGGAACGACTTCCTGCTGGTCCTTCTTCGGCGCGGCCTTGATCAGGTCCTCGCGCTTGACGCCCAGGTACTTCGCGATCGCCGCGGCGACGAACACCGACGAATACACGCCGAACAGGATCCCGATCGTCAGCGCCAGTGCGAAGTAGTGCAGTGCAGGGCCGCCGAACAGCAGCATCGACAGCGACATCATCAGCGTGCAGCCGTGCGTGATGATCGTGCGCGAGATCGTCGCGGTGATCGCGGAATCGATGACCTCGGTGACGCTCGCCTTGCGCATCGTGCGGAAATGCTCGCGCACGCGGTCGAAGATGATCACCGACTCGTTGACCGAGTAGCCGAGCACCGCGAGCACGGCCGCCAGCACCGGCAGCGAGAACTCCCAGCGGAAGATCGCGAACATGCCGATCACGAGCACGACGTCGTGCAGGTTCGCGATGATCGCGGCGACCGAGAACTTCCATTCGAAGCGCAGCGCCAGGTAGGCCATGATGCCGATCGACACCATCAGCAGCGCGAGGCCGCCGTCCTGCGCGAGCTCGGAGCCGACCTGCGGACCGACGTACTCGACCCGGCGCAGCTCGGTGCACTGGCCCGACAGGTCCTTGAGCGAGGCCTGGTAGGCGCTCGCCGCATCGCTGCTGCGTTCCTTCGGCGGCGCCTTGACGAGGCTCGCGTAGCCGGCGTGCAGGCCGGCGCACGAGGCCGCCTCGCCCGGCGAGGGCGCCGCGGTCAGCGCCGCGAAGACGACCTCCGCCTGCTGTCCCGAAGAAAAACCCTGCTTGGCCGGCAGCCGGACCAGCACGTCGCTGGTGGTGCCGAAGCTCTGCACCTGGAAATCGCCCCACTGCTGCTTGTCGATCACCGCGCGGATCGCTTCGAGATCCGCCGGGCTCTTGTAGGCGATCTCCATCACGGTGCCGCCGGTGAATTCGATCGACAGGTTCAGGCCCCGGAAGATCAGGAAGCCGATCGCGATCAGGAAGGTCACCAGCGAGATCCCGTTGAAGATCAGCGAGTACTTCATGAACGGGATCGTGCGGCTGATCTTGAAGAATTCCATCGTCTGGCTCCGGTCGGCGGGGCGCCCGTGGTGTCGGGTGGTCTGGGAAGGTCCGGAAAGTCCGTCGCGCGCGGCGCGGCGTCAGGTCTTCGCGCCGGCGGCCGCGCCGGGCCGCCAGACCTGGCCGATCGCGAGCGACTGCAGCCGCCGGCGCGTGCCGTAGACCAGGTTCACGACGCCGCGCGAGACGAACACCGCCGAGAAGATCGACGTCAGGATGCCCAGGCAGTGCACGACCGCGAAACCGCGCACCGGGCCGGAGCCGAGCAGGAACAGGAAGATGCCGGCGATCAACGTCGTCACGTTGGAGTCCAGGATCGTCGCGAACGCGCGTTCGTAGCCATTGGTGATCGCCTGCTGAGGCGGGGCGCCGTGCCGCAATTCCTCGCGCACGCGTTCGTTGATCAGCACGTTCGCGTCGATCGCCATGCCCAGCGTCAGCGCGATGGCCGCGATGCCGGGCAAGGTCAGCGTGGCCTGCAGCAGCGACAGCAGGGCCACGAGCAGCATCAGGTTGAAGGCCAGTCCGAGCACCGAGATCAGCCCGAAGACCACGTAGTACAGCGTCATGAACACCGCGATCGCGGTGAAGCCGTAGAGCGTCGAATGGAAGCCCGCGCCGATGTTCTCGGCGCCGAGGCTCGGCCCGATCAGGCGCTCCTCGATGATCTGCATCGGCGCGGCCAGGGCGCCGGCGCGCAGCAGCAGCGACAGGTCGTTGGCGGTCTGCGTCGTGCCCAGGCCGGTGATCTGGAACTGCGAGCGGAACTGCGACTGGATCGTCGCGACCGTCAGGACCTCGCCGCGGCCTTTCTCGAACAGCACGACCGCCATCGGTTTCTTCAGGTTGTCGCCGGTGACCTTCCACATCCGCCCGCCGGCGCTGTCGTTGAGCTTGATCGACACGGCCGGCTGCTGGCGTTCGTCGAACGTGGTCTGCGCGCCCTCGAGCTCCTCGCCGGAAAAGATCACGTCCTTCTTCAGCACCACGGGCGCGCCGCGCCCGGCCGTGAAGCGCTCGGAACCGAACGGCACCGGCGCGTTGCCGAGCACCGCCGCCTGGCCTTCGGCCGAGACGTCGACCAGCCGCGCCTCGAGCGTCGCGGTGCGCCCGATGATGTCCTTGGCGCGCGCGGTGTCCTGGACCCCGGGCAGCTGCACGACGACGCGATCCGCGCCCTGCTGCTGGATCACCGGTTCGGCGACGCCGAGCTCGTTGATCCGGTTGTGCAGCGTCGTGATGTTCTGCTTGAGCGCGGTATCGATGACCGCCGTGGCGGCCGGCGGGGTCAGCTGCGCAACCAGGATCTGGTCGCCGCCGACGTCCGGCCCGTCGGCCACCGCGAGCTCGGGCAGCGTGTCGCGGATCACGTTGGCGGCCTGTGCGCGCGTCTGCGCGTCGTGGAAGCGCACCTCGATCGTATTGCCGTTGCGCGCGACGCCGGCATGGCGCACGTCCTTCTCGCGCAGCGTCGTGCGCACGCTGGCCTCGAGGCCGGCGAGGCGCTTGTCGAGCGCCGCCTGCGTGTCGACCTGCATCAGGAAGTGCACCCCGCCGCGCAGGTCGAGGCCGAGGTACATCGGCAAGGCGTGGACCGCCTGCAGCCAGGACGGCGTGCGCGACAGCAGCGCCGGCGCGACGACGTAGGCGCTCTCGGCGCGGTTCGGGTTGAGCTGCGCGTCGATCAGGTCGCGCGCCTTCTTCTGCGTGTCGGCGTCGCGGAAGCGCGCGCGCACGCTCGCGTTCTGCCCGATCTGGTCGAGCGAGACGCCGAGCGTCTCGATCTTCGCGTCCTGCAGAATGCCCTCGACGCGCCCGAGCAGCGTCGTGTCCGCGCGCAGCGTCGCCTTCTGCGAGGAAACCTGCACGGCCGGCAGTTCGCCGAAGAAATTGGGGGCGGTGTAGGTCAGGCCGAACAGCGCCGCGACGACGATCAGCGCGTACTTCCAGGCGGGGTAGCGATTCATCGCAGCGTGCCTACTTGCTCTTGGTCGAGCCGAGCGTCCCCTTCGGGAGCAGCGTCTGCACCGCGGCGCGCTGCAGCGAGATCTCGACCGCCTTGTCGTTGACGCTGGCGATCTGCAGCGTGATGTATTGCTCGCCGAGCTCGGTGATCTTGCCGATCACGCCGCCGGAGGTCAGCACCTCGTCGCCCTTGGACAGCGCGTCGACCATCGCCTTCTGTTCCTTCTGCCGCTTCATCTGCGGCCGGATCATCAGGAAGTAGAAGACCACGAAGATCGCCACCATGAAAAAGATCGACATCATCCCGGAGTCGCCCGCGGCGGGGGCGCCCTGCGCATAGGCGTCGGCGATCAGAAACATGAGTGCACTCCAAAGAAATACCAGGAAACCGAGGAAATCGACCGAAAGGAATTCGGCCGCACAGGATTCGACCGGGACGCCATCCTGCTAACTATCCAGCCAACAATCCAGCCATCTACCCCGAAGCCTGCCTCCAGCCCTGCATTTCCGCCGAGCTTGGTAGGCATATCCCTACCAGCGAGGGACGCGTCAGGAAACCCGCAATTATAGCCGGCCTCCGCGACCGCGGCGCGACACCGCTCAGGGCCCGGCGAGCCGCGCGCGGCGCGCCTCGTCCGCGTAGCGTTCGAAATGCCCGGCGACGATCGCCGCGCGCGCCTCGTCCATCAGGCGCAGGTAGAAGTGCAGGTTGTGGATCGTGTTGAGCCGCGCGCCGAGGATCTCGTTGACGCGGTGCAGGTGATGCAGGTAGGCGCGCGAGAAGTTGGCGCAGGTGTAGCAGGTGCAGCCGGGCTCGAGCGGCGCGCTGTCGTCGCGATAGCGCTGGTTGCGGATCTTGACGTCGCCGGCGCGCGTGAAGAGCCAGCCGTTGCGGGCGTGGCGCGTCGGCATCACGCAGTCGAACATGTCGACGCCGGATGCGATCCCGTCGAGCAGGTCCTCGGGCGTGCCGACGCCCATCAGGTAGCGCGGCCGGTCCGCCGGCAGCCGTGGCGCGACGTGGCGCAGCACGCGCAGCATCTCCTCCTTCGGCTCGCCGACCGACAGCCCGCCGATCGCGTAGCCGTCGAAGCCGATCGCGACCAATCCCGCCGCCGACTCGTCGCGCAGCGCCTCGTGCATGCCGCCCTGGACGATCCCGAACAGCGCGTTGCGGTTGCCCAGCCGGTCGAATTCGGTCCGGCTGCGGCGCGCCCAGCGCAGGCTCAGGCGCATCGAGTCGGCGGCTTCGGCCTCGGTGGCCGGTCGCGACGCGAGCGGCGCGAGGCGCCGTGGCTGGCTGCCGTCG
>Ga0213853_11534567_pt1 | contig 12800 bp, 11 predicted proteins | sample ABR_2016_MetaT_FD_164456 | JGI IMG/M metagenome (GOLD analysis project Ga0213853, IMG submission 164456) | Metatranscriptome of freshwater sediment microbial communities from post-fracked creek in Pennsylvania, United States - ABR_2016... | ecosystem: Environmental > Aquatic > Freshwater >...
CGAGCGCGCGCTGAATTCGTCGCGGCTCGCCGCGACGCACAGCTCGTCGACGCTCGCGAAGCCGAGGCGGCGCGCAAGCTCGTCCAGCCGCACCGCGGTGCGGCCGAGGCGCTGCAGTTCGCGTTCGACCACCGCGCGGCCGGCCGCCGCGTCGTGCTCGAGCGCCAGCACGTTGAACCAATGGCGTACCTTGGCGCGCGTGCGCGCGCTGTGGACGTAGTCGAGATCGGGATTGAGCCAATCGCGGCTCGGGCCGCCGCTCTTCGCGGTGACGATCTCGATCGTCTGCCCGCTGGCCAGCGCCCGGTTCAGCGGCAGCAGCTGCCCGTCGATGCGCGCACCGCGGCAGCGATGGCCCAGTTCGGTATGGATGTGGTACGCGAAGTCGACCGCGGTCGATCCGGCCGGCAACTCGACGACGCGGCCTTGCGGCGTCAGCACGTAGATGCGGCCGTCGTCGACGCGGCCCGGATCGCCGGCCGGCCGCTCGGTCTCCTCGCGCCATTCGAGCAGGCGCCGCAGCCAGACGATGCGGTCGTCGTTGTCGCCGCGCTCGCCGACGCTGGCGCGTTCCTTGTAGCGCCAGTGCGCGGCGAAACCGAGTTCGGCGTTCTCATGCATCCGCGCCGTGCGGATCTGCACCTCGATCGTGCGCCCGTGCTCGTCGCTGACGACCGTGTGCAGCGACTGGTAGCCGTTGGACTTCGGGCGCGCGATGTAGTCGTCGTATTCCGACGGGATCGGCGTCCAGTGCGCGTGGACGATCGACAGCGCCGTGTAGCACTGCGGGATGTCGTCGACGATCACGCGCAGCCCCCGGATGTCGTAGAGCTCGTCGAACGCGAGCTTCTTCTCGCGCATCTTGCTGACGATGCTCGCGATGTGCTTGGGCCGCCCGGAGACGTCGGCGCGCAGGCCGGCGCCGCGCAGCAGCTCGGACAGGCTTTCCCGGGCGCCCGCGATGAAGGCCTCGCGCTCGACGCGTTTCTCGTCGAGCGCGCGCGCGACCTGCTTGTAGGTCTGGGGCTCGAGGAAGCGGAACGCGAGGTCCTCGAGCTCCCACTTGATCTGCCAGATGCCCAGGCGGTTGGCGAGCGGCGCATAGAGTTCGAGCGTCTCGGCGGCGATCGCGGCGACGAACTGCGCACGCGGCGCGGGCAGCGGCGCCGAGTCGACGCGGATCGACGCGAAGTAGCGCAGCGTCTGCAGGCGGGATGCGAGGCGCAAGGGCACGACGCGCACGTCGTTGACCATCGCGAGCAGCATCCGGCGCCGCGCCTCGGTTTGCGTTTCGAGCATTTCGCCGGGGCCGCGCGGATCGACGCCGGCCGCGGCGGCCGCGGCCAGGCGGCCGCGCATCTGCTCCGACAGGCGCATCAGCTGGCGCAGGTCCGCGACGAGCCGCGTCACTGTCGAGCCGAAGCGCTGGCGCAGCCAATCGTCGGCGTCGCGCAGTACCTCGTGCGCGCCGAACAGGTAGCCGGCGGCGAGCAGTTGCGGCTCGTCGCGCAGCGCGCGGACGATGTCGACGATGCCGTCGGCGTGGGACTCGAACGATTCGCCGGATTTCAGCGCGCGATCGGTGTACAGCGGGACGATGACCGCCCGCGCCGCGGCCGGGTCGAGCGGCGGCGCCGAGTTGTCGGCTCCGACCGTCGTTGCTGTGGTGTCAGCCATCGTCATCACGATACGGCACAATCCGTTCCATGCTCAAGTCGCTGCTCGGACGATTTGCACGCGATTCGGCGAGCGTCATCCCGGACGCGATCTGGCGCGTCGGCGTGGACAGCCTGCCGGGCCGCGCGCGCTTCTCCGCGGACGATCTCGACCGGCTGCGCGCTTTGTGCGGCGCACTGCTGGCGCAAAAATCGATGGCCGGCGCGGGCGGCCTGCAGCTCGACGCGACGATCCAGGTACGCATTGCCGTGCAGGCCTGCCTGCCGATCCTGAACCTGGGCCTGCCGTGGTATCGCGGCTGGTCCCAGATCGTGGTGTATCCGGCTGAATTCAAGGTCCCGCGACGGATGACCGACGACGACGGCGTGGTCCACGAATACACCGATGAGCTGTCCGGGGAATCGTGGGACGGCGGACCGCTGCTCCTGTCGTGGGCCGACGTCGAATCGAGCGGCGGCACCTTGCCCTCCGGGCGCGCCAACGCGTACAACGTCGTGATCCACGAGTTCGCCCACAAGCTCGACCAGCTCGACGGCGATGCCGACGGCATGCCGCCGTTCGACCGCCGCCTGCACCCGGGACTCGATCGCGCCGCGTGGATGCGCGACCTCGACGACGCGTTCGACCGATTCGGCTGGGAGCTCGAGATGATCGACCGCAGCCTGCCGCACGACGTCGACCCGGAATCCGACGAGGCCGCGCGCTTCTACGCTGGCCTGCCGCTCGATCCCTATGCGGCGCACGATCCTGGCGAGTTCTTCGCGGTCTCGAGTGAAACCTTCTTCGTCGCGCCGCACGAGCTTCGCGACGCGTTCCCGGCGTGGTACGGGCAGCTGGCGGCGTTCTATCGGCAGGATCCGGCCGGTTGAAGCGCCTGCTGATCGTCTGGCACAGCCGTACCGGCGGCGCCGAGCAGCTCGCGCGCGTGGCGGCCGACGGCGCGCGTGCGGCCGGCGAAGACATCGACGTCGTGCTGCGCGCCGCGCACGACGCAAGCGCCGAGGACGTGCTCGCCGCGAGCGGCTACCTGTTCGCCGCGCCGGAGAATCTCGGGAGCCTGAGCGGCGCGATGAAGGATTTCTTCGATCGCATCTACTACCCGGCGCTGGACCGGATCCAGGGTCGCCCCTACGCGGTGATGGTCTGCGCCGGGACCGACGGCCGTGGCGCGGCGCGACAGGTCCAGCGGATATGTACCGGCTTGCGGCTGCGCGAGATCGCCCCGCCGCGCATCGTACTGACCGGTGCACAGACGCCGGACGCGATCCTGGCCCCGAAGTCCATCGACGCTGTCGACCTGCAGCGCAGCAGCGAACTCGGTGCCGCGCTGGCCTGCGGCGTGGTCGCAGGCATCTTCTAGGGCCTGTTCGCGCTATGGATGCCGGCGCATCCATAGCGCGAACAGGCCCTAGAACGCGTCAACGCGGCGGCGGAGCCAGATTCGGCGTTGCCGGCACGACCTCCCAGCCCGCAGGGCAGGACGGGACGTACGGGTAGTAGCCCTTCGGCGCGTTGCAGTAGTACCAGTTCTGCGGCGGCGGCGGCGGGGCCGACTGCGGCGCCGCAGTCGGCGGCACGACCGCCGCGATCGGCGGTTCGTAGGGATTCGGATAGGGGTAGACCGGCTCGGGATAGAAATACCAGGAACCGCCGACGATCCACCACCAGCCCCATCGGCCACCGTGCACGTCGTGGCGCCAGCGCCCGCCGCGCCACATGTCCCAGTCGTGCTCGTGGAAACGCTCGATCTCGCCCCGGAAACGCGGCGCGGCCTCGCGGCGGTCGCGTTCGTGGCGCGGATCATGCCGGTCGTCACGGCCGTCGGCCCGTGCCGACTGCGCGGCAATGACAGTGCCGCCGATCGCGCACGCGACCAGCACGTTCCAGGTCTTCTTCGTGTTCATGGCTATCTCCTCGCTCGATGGCTCGCGGTGCGCGAGTTCGACCGTGCGGCACGGTCGCGTCTGGACGGGAACTCTACTCGGCACAACGCGCGACGCTCGCCGGCGCTGTTGGCGACCCGTTGCGAATTTGTATCCAAGGCCGCCGCGCGGACGACCGCCGCGCGCGCAGCGCGCTCGGAGGCGCTACGCATGGCGCGATCCGACGCGGCATTGCATCGTTCTTACCCGACGTTACCGCGTTGAAACAAACGAACGGGAACGCCACGCGTCCGCGGCGCACAGACCTGCATCAGCGCGCCGTCGGGCGCTTCGGCGCTTCGGCGCTTCGGCGCTTCGGCACTTCGGCACTTCGGCACTTCGGCACCTTGGCACCTTGGCAAGTTGACGCTTCGGCGCTTTGGCATTCTGGCGCTCCGGCCCGGCGCCCTATCCGTATCGTGGAGGAACCATGCAGAACTTGAATCGCCGTCCTGACCGTCGCCGCTGGAACTGGCGCGCCGCGGTGGTGTTTCCGCTGCTGCTGGCGGCCTGCGCCCAGATGCCGACGGGTCCGTCGGTCGCCGTGATGCCGGCGCCCAACAAGCCCTTCGAGCTCTTCGCCGCCGAAGACCAGGCCTGCCGCGCATACGGCGCGCGGGCGGCCGGCATCGACCGCAACGACATCGCCGCACAGAACGTCGTCGGATCCGCCGCCGTCGGTACCGTGATCGGCGCCGCAGCCGGCGCCTTGATCGGCGGGCACAACGGCGCCGGCGCGGGCGCCGGCATGGGCCTGCTCGCCGGCACCGCCGTCGGCGCGAACCAGGGCGCCGCCGCCGGCTACAGCGCGCAGCAGCGCTACGACATCGCCTACGAGCAGTGCATGTACTCGAAAGGCAACCAGCTGCCGCCGCCCGCGCAACCGCACTATCGCGTCGTCTACGGATATCGCGGCTGGTAGCCCGCGCCGCTCACCCTCAGACGGTGGGGCCAGGTCGCGCAATGCTGCATCCTGGCCGCCGCGGCGCATGGCGCGGCGGACGCAGCATTGCGCGGCCTGACCCCGCCGCATCAGTTGGGTGGCGGCGGAGGCGGAGGCGGAGGCGCGGGTTGGGGCATCCCAGGAACGGCGTTGCCTTTGGTGTACATGCACTGCTCGTAGGCGATGTCGTAGCGCTGCTGTGCGCCGGCGCCGGAGTCAGCCGCGGCGGGAACGCCGAGTTCGGTGCCCAGGATCAGGCCCGTCGCCGCGCCACTGCCGATGCCGCGGTGGCCGCCGAGCAGCGCACCGGCGACACCGCCAATGACCGTCGCGACGGCGGCGGTTTCGGCCAGGCGATGCGCCGCGGCGTCCTCGGGCGAATAGCCCATCTTGTCGACCGCATAGTTGCGGCATTCCTGGACTTCCGCGACGAAAACCTCAAAGGGCTTTCCGGGCGCAGGCAGCACCTGCACCGTGGGTCCCGTCGGCATCTGCGCACAGCCGGCAAGCAAAGCACCGACGACCGCCCCCGCAGCGCGCCGCAGCCGCCTCGGCAAACCGCGAGGCAACGCGCCACGCCGACCTGGGGCCAGGTCGCGCACTGCCGCACCCAGCGCGACCGGCGGCGCCTGGACAAGCGGTCCAATGAGGCAATGCGCGGCCTGACCCCGTCGCATACTCACGGCAGGGCCGCGCTGGCGACGATTTCGATGAACCACTGCGGCTTGGCGAGCGCGGCCTGGACGGTTGCGCGCGCGGGTTTGCCGGCGTCGGCGATCCAGCGGTCCCAGACCGCGTTCATCGCCGCGAAGTCGGCGATGTCGGCCAGGAAGATCTGCGCGAACACGAGGCGGGTCTTGTCGGTTCCAGCCTCGGCGAGCAGCCGGTCGATCGCGGCGAGCACCTGTCGGGCCTGCCCAGAAACGTCCTGCGTCGCATCTTCGGCGACCTGCCCCGCGAGGAATACCATGCCGTTGCAGACGACGGCCTCGGACATCCGGGCGCCGGTGTGAAGTCTTGTCAGTGTCATGTCGCTGCCTCGTTCAAGAAATCGGCGACGATCCGGATCTGATCGTCTTCCATCAGCATCGGCGCATGGCCGACGCCGGCAATCTCGACGACGCGCGGGCGCGGGCCGCGTTGCCCCATCTCATCAGCGGTCGCGCGCGTCAGCAAGTCGGACTCGGCACCGCGCACTACCAGCGTCGGGCAGGCAATGCGGTCGTACAGCGCCCACAGCGCCGCCTCGCCGGACGCCGCCGCGTCAGCCGTGACCGACTTGAACGGCAGGCCGATCGCCGGATCGTAGTGCAGCACCCACGCGTCGCCGTCACGGCGCAGTGCGGTCTCGGTGATGGCCCGCCACTGGCCGCGGTCGCGCAGCTTGAACGGCGCCGAAATCGACGCGATGTAGTCGGTCGCCTGGTCGAGGTTTGCAAAGCGCAGCGGCCGCCCGACGTAGTCGCCGATGCGCGTCAGCGCCGCAACGTGGAGGCGCGGGCCGACGTCGTTGAGCACCAAGCGCCGGATCGGCGCACCAGGCTGGCCGGCGAGCGACAGGCCGATCAAGCCGCCCATCGACGTGCCGACCCAGTCGACCTGCTCGACACCGAGGCGCGCGATCAGCGCGACCATGTCGGCGGCGTACTGCGGCACCTGGTAGTACTTCGGATCGCGCAGCCAGTCGCTGCGGCCGCGGCCGACGACATCGGGACAGACGACGCGCCAGCGCGGCACCAGCGCCCGCGCGATCACGTCGAAGTCGCGCCCGACGCGCGTCAGGCCGTGGACGCAGACCAGCACGGCCGGGTTGTCCGCGTCGCCCCACTCGGTGTACGCCATGCGGTGAAATCCGACAGGACTGAGGCATTTCACCGAGGCCATGCGCGGCTGCATATCGAGGGAGTCCAAATGGCGGGCGGGGAATCGAATACTAGCCGGTCCCCGCAGCCGACGCGGGCATCAGGCCGGCCCCACGCCGGGCCGCAACGCAGGGCCCGGCATCGCCGCTCGGGAACTTGACGACAGGATGAGCGCGCTGCAGCGCTCACGCCGACGAGCGTGGCGCGGCCTTGCCGCGGGCCAGCGTGACCACCACCGACAGCCCGCCGCCGGCCCGCTCGCGAAGCACCACGTCGCCGTCGTGGCCGCGCGCGACCGCGCGCGCGATTGCGAGGCCCAGGCCGCTGCCGCCCGTGTGCCGGGCCCGCGACGGCTCGAGCCGCACATAGGGTTCGAATACCCGTTCGCGATCGGCCGCGGCGACGCCGGGACCGCGGTCCTCGACGGCGACCTCGACGCGATCGCCGAGGTCGCGCACGGTGATATCGATGCGTCCGCCGGCATAGCGCCGCGCATTGTCGATCAGGTTCGCGAAGCAGCGCCGCAGCGCCCGCGCCTGTCCCTGCACCGGCGCGCCGGCGGCACCATGGCGCTCGACCGACGTGCCGACCTCGTCGGCCTCGTCGACGAGGCTGTCGAGCAGCGCATCGAGATCGATCTGTGCGAACGGCTCGGAGGTCGGCCCCGCGCGCAGGTATTCGAGCGTATGGCCGATCATCTCGTCCATGTCGCCCAGGTCGCTTTCGATGCCGGCGCGCGCCGGCGTGTCGCCGAGCGCCTCGATGCGCAGCCGCATCCGCGTCAGCGGCAGGCGCAGGTCGTGCGACAGTCCGGCCAGCGCCTGCGCGCGGGCCTCGAGGGTCCGCTGCAATTCCTGCTGCATCCGGTTGAACGCGTGCGCGGCGCCGCGCGTCTCGCTCGGGCCGGTCTCCGGAACCGGCGATAGTGCCAGGTTGCGCCCGAGACGCGCCGCGGCGTCGGCGAGTTGCTTCAGCGGCTGGGTGACGCGCCGCGCCAGCCAGGTCGCCAGCACCGCCATCGTCGCGATGACGAGCGACAGCCATCCGATCAGCCGCCACGGCCGACCTTCGAGCGGTCGCGCCGCGGCATCGTGGATCGTCACCACGACGCCGTCGGCGAGCCGCGCCTGCACGGCGCAGCGGAGGATCACGCGATGCGGATGCGGCTCATGGCCCTCGCCCATGCCCGGCCCGAACATCCGGCGGCCGTCGAACGGCTCGTCGTCGGCGTCGCCGTCCGGACGCATCGGACGCCCGTCCGCGCCGCGCATGCCCGGCTGATCGTCGTCATCGCCGTCGCCGGGTCCCGCATCGCCAGGCCGCGCCATCGGAACCGGCGCGTGCGGAATCATCGCGCGTCCGCCGTCGAATTCCAGCGGCAGCGGCCCGGCGCCCGGCGAACGGCGCCCGTTGTTCGGAGCGCCGTCGAACGGCGGCGGCGGCCGGTCGGGCCCGCCCGGACGATGGTGTACGAAGACGCCCTCGACGATCGATACGACCTGCAGCTCGATCGGGCGTTCGAGCTGGCGCGCGACGAGTCGCGCGAAATGCTCGGCGGCGGGGTCCGGGGGAACCTTGAGCGGTGCCCACGGCTCGTCGAGGCTCAGGTGCATCGGGCGATGGTCGAGCCCGCGCACCAGCCGCGCGCGGCCATCGGCATCGGCAACGTCGAGGGTCGTGATCGCCGCGGCGATGTGCTCGGCGACGCGGACCTCGGCCTGCCGGCTCAGGAAGCGTTCACGATCGTCGAGGAGCAACCAGAAGCTCAGCGCCAGAACGACCGCGACGCCGAGCAGCAGTCCCAACAGGATCTGCGCGAACAATGTCGGTGCGCGCAGCCGCCGCCTCAATCGACCCGCTCCACCGTCGCGGCCAGCAGGTAACCCTCGTTGCGCACGGTGCGGATCAGGTGGGGTTCGCGCGCGTCGTCGCGCAGGCGCCGCCGCACCCGGCTGATCATCACGTCGATCGTCCGGTCGAACGGCCCTGCATCGCGCCCGGCGAGCGCCTCCATCAGCTGGTCGCGCGTCAGCACGCGGTTCGGACTCTCGGCCAGCATCTGCAGCAGGCGCAGCTCGCGCGAGGACAGCGGCACGACGACGCCTTCGCTGTCGATCAGCGTCCGGCTTGCCAGCTGCAGCGTCCACCCGGCGAAACGCAGCCGCGTGCCGCTGCGGCTGGCGCCGTCGCCGGTGCGGCGCAGTATCGTGCGGACGCGCGCGAGCAGTTCGCGCGGGCTGAACGGCTTGGAGACGTAATCGTCGGCGCCCATTTCGAGGCCGAGGACGCGGTCGACCTCTTCCGAACGCGCCGTCAGCATCAGGATCGCGACGCCGGATTTCGCGCGCAGTTCACGGCACAGCTTCAGGCCGTCGTCGCCGGGCAGCATCAGGTCGAGCACGACGAGATCGAAGTGCCCCTGGTTGCGCTCGCGCTCCATCGCCGCGCCGTCGGCGACGGCCACGACCTCGTAGCCGGCTCCGGTCAGGTATTCCGACAGCAATCCCCGCAGCGCGGGATCGTCGTCGACAATCAGCAATCGCTGCGTCATCCGTATTCCAACATCCGAAATGCCAAGAATAGCGCGCGCGCGGCGCGCCAGGACGTCGGTTCGCCGGCGACTTACCAAGGAATTACGTGGGGCTCACAATGCGCCACGTCGCCGTACACCGCCCGGCGGGCTCATTGGGCTCTCCCTCTGGCTGCGCTCGAGAGACTTTGAGCCCTTGGGGCGGCCCGGCGGGCATATCGGGCACTCCCCCTCGCTGCGCTCGAGGGGCTTTGAGCCCTTGGGGCGGCCCGGCGGGCTCAACCCTCGTCGTCGGGCATCACGCTGACCGCGACGGCGAGCGTGTGTGCGCCACCGCCGCGGATCACGCCGCGCAGCGGCGTGATGTCGCCGTAGTCCCGGCCATAGGCGAGCGTCACGTGGCCGCTGCCGACGACGACATCGTTGGTCGGATCGAGATCGATCCACCCGAGCTTCGGGCAATGGACCGACACCCAGGCGTGCGACGCATCGGCACCGATCAGCCGCGGTGCGCCGTCGGGCGGCCGCGTCAGCAGATAGCCGCTGACGTAGCGCGCCGCGAGGCCCAGCGAGCGCAGCGCGCCGATCATCACGTGGGCGAAGTCCTGGCAGACGCCGTGGCGCAGCCGGAAGACCTCGAGCACCGGCGTGGAGACCTCGGTGCTCTGCGGTCGGTAGCGGAAGTCGGCGTGGATCCGCGCCATCAGGTCGAGCGCACCGGAAGCGACCGTCACCGCGTCACCGGCGAACGACGGCGCCGCGTAGCCGCGCAGCTGCACATGGCGCTGAACGAACGGCGAGTCGAACACGAATTCGGATGCCGGATCGTAGGGTCGCCCGGCCGCGTACTGCAGCGCCTGCCGCACCTCCGTCCACGGCACGCTCGCCGCCGCGTCGAGCGGGGCCGCCGCGGCGACCCGCACGCGGCTGCGCGCGACGACACGCAGCGCATCGTGCGGCGCGTAGAGCGCGAACAGCGTGCGGATGTTGCCGAAGCAGTCCTGGCCACCGATGCGCTGCGTCGGCGCGGGCTCGATCGTCAGTTCGGTCGCGCCGACCTGCTGGTGCGTCGTCGCGCGCGGCGACAGGTAGGCGATGTGGTGGGCCACGTCGACCCGCTCGGTGTACCGGTAGCGGGTTTCGTGGACGACCTCGAGACGACCCTCGCTCATCCCGCAATCGCCCGCAAGGGCTGGTCGGCATGACTGAAATAGCGCACGCCCAGCCCATCCGACAGCGCCGCAGCCGCCTGTCTCAGGTCGATCGCGAGCGCCTCGAGCATCCGGTAGCGACCGTCGGTGCCGCGCTCGCAGAGCCGATCAAGTTCGGCATCGAGGCCGCCGACCCGCAGCATCCGCGCGAGTTCGCTGCCGGCGTCGTCGGCCCGTTCCGGCTGGCCGCCCGGCGCCGACTGCCCCGGCAGCCGACCGACGAGCTCGATCAGCGCGCTGGTCACGCAGCGGATCGAGCGCGGATTGTAGGGTTCGAGCACGACGAGATCGATCGCCGCGGCCGGCAGTTCCTGGCCCTGGTACAAGGAGCGATAGGTGATCGTGCTGTCGAAAAGCTCGAGCATCATGTGGAAGCCCGACGGATACGACATCGCGTCGGTCTCGAACACCGTGCGCAGCACGTCGGTCATCGCGACGAGGCGCTCGACCTGGCGGCCGACGGTCAGCATGCGCCAGCCGTCGTCGCGCGTCATCCGGTCGGTCTGGGCGCCGGTGATCGCGGCGAGCCGGTCGGCGAGCGTCACGAGCGCCGCCTGCGCGGTTTCCGCGGTCAACTCGCCGTCGTCGGTGGTCCCGCCAACCGCGCCGAGCGCCGCCGCATACGCCGGTCCGGCGTCGGTCACCAGGCGCCAGTGGTCCGAGGCGAGGCGCTCGCGGATTTCGCCCGCGGCGCGCGTCAGCGCCTGCAGGTTCGCCGCGATCTGCGAGGTCTTGCCGGTCGGCGACAGCGCGGCGAGCAGCGCGCGCTCGAACAGCAGAGGCGCGAGCACCGGCGACGGCACGCCGACCGGCGCCAGCCCCTGGCCGATCGCGATCCGCGCGACCGCGGTCAGTACGGCGTCGGGCACCGGCTCCTCGCCGTGCAGCAGCGCGAGGATGCGGCGCGCGAAGCGCACCGAGTTGTCGGCGCGCTCGGTATAGCGGCCGATCCAGAACAGGTTTTCGGCGGCCCGGCTCGACACCGGCCGGCGCTTGCCGGAGATATCCTGCGGGCGCACGCGGCCCGGCAGCAGCGATACGCTGTCGACCGCGCCGCGCGTCATGACCCAGGTGTCGGCGCTCGAGCCGCCGCGCTGCATCGCGACGAGCTCATGGTCGCCGGCCACGCGCGTCAGGCCGCCGGGCATCGAGTGCCAATCGCCGTCGGCGTCGGCAATTGCGAACAGCCGGATCATCGCGCCGCGCGGATGAACCAGCCCGCCGCTCCACGTGGGCGTCTGCGACAGCGGCACGTAGGATTGCAGCGTGTAGGCGGAAGGATTGGCCTCGATGCGGCAACGTGCCTCGGCGAGCTGCGCCGGCGTCAGCTGCGGGCCGAGCGGCGGCAGCCCGACGCCCGCGTCGTACGTCGGCTTGATCACCGAGCGGTCGAGGCGCGGCAGCGACTGCTCGCGCGCGATATCCTCGCCGCACCACCAGCTGTCGAGCGAGGGCAGCAGCAGTTCGGCGCCGAGCGCATGGCGCGCGATCGCCGGAAGGAAGCCGTTGATCGCCGGCGATTCGAGGAAGCCGGAGCCGATCGCGTTGGCGACCAGCAGCCGCCCGGCCCGGACGACCTGCAGCAGCCCCGGCACGCCGAGCGCCGAGTCCGGCCGCAGCTCGAGCGGATCGCAGAACGCGTCGTCGACGCGGCGGATCAGCGCGTGGACGCGCTCGCGGCCGTGCATCGACTTCAGGTACAGGCGTTCGTCGCGCACCATCAGGTCATTGCCCTCGACGAGCGGCACGCCGAGGTAGCGCGCGAGGAAGGCGTGTTCGAAGTAGGTCTCGTTGTAGGGACCGGGCGTCAGCAGCACGATGCGCGGCGAGCCGCTCTCGTGGCCGTCGCGCGGCGCGCGGCGGCGCAGCGTGTCGAGCAGGCGCAGGTAGCTTCCGGCCAGCCGCTGGACGTTCAGTTCGCGGAACGCGTCGGGAAACATCCGCGAAACGATCAGCCGGTTCTGCAGCGCATAGCCGAGGCCGGACGGAGCCTGGGTCCGCTGCATCACGACGCACCAGCGACCCTCGGGATCGCGCGCGACGTCGCAGCCGACGATCTGCAGGTCGGCGCCCCACGGCGGCGCGACGCCGACCATGCTGCGGACGTAGCCCGGGCTGCCGAGCACCAGCGCCGGCGGCAGCAGGCCCTCGCACAGCAGGGTCTGCGGCCCGTAGACGTCGCGCAGCATCCATGCAAGCAGCTGCGCGCGCTGCGCGATGCCGCGCTCGAGGAACTCCCATTCGTCGGGCGGGATCACGAACGGGAAGAGATCCAGCGACCACGGACGGCCCTGCCCGGCGACGTCGTCGTAGACGTTGTAGGTGATCCCCTGGTCGCGCACGCGGCGCGCGACGCCTTCCGAGCGGCGCGTCAGGTCGGCCAGCCCCGCATGGCCCAGATGCGTGAAGAAGCGCCCCCAGTGCGGTCTCAGCGCGCCGTCGGCGTCGCGCAGCTCGTCGTAGTGGCCGGCGCGCGCCGGCAATGAACACTGCCGCACGGCGGCGGCCGGATCGCGGATATCGTCGAACTGGAGACTGGGCTGTGACACGGATCAGGAAGCGTTGCGCGCGGCCGACTGCAGGTTGATGCCGATCATCGCACGCCGGGGACCCGCGCGGCGGCGCGTCCCGGCGGCCGCGGCCGGCCGCGCCGCC
>Ga0213853_10638141_pt1 | contig 12799 bp, 16 predicted proteins | sample ABR_2016_MetaT_FD_164456 | JGI IMG/M metagenome (GOLD analysis project Ga0213853, IMG submission 164456) | Metatranscriptome of freshwater sediment microbial communities from post-fracked creek in Pennsylvania, United States - ABR_2016... | ecosystem: Environmental > Aquatic > Freshwater >...
AGCGTGACATAAGCAGCGCTTTCATGTCAGTCCCGCCACCACGCGCTCGAGAGCCGCAAGGAACTTCTGCCAGCCGTAATTGGCGCCCTGATAATTGCTGTTGTCCTGCAGCCGGAAGCCCGACTGCTCCATGCGCAGACGGGTGCCGCCGCTGACTTTCGTCAGCGTCAACGTCACGACGGTCTTGATTCCCGTCGCCGCCTCTTCGCCCGAAGCGTTCCAGCTATAGGAAAGCAGCTGATTGGGTTCGACGACCAGCACTTCGCAATCGACCACACCGTTCCAGTTCGGCATCGGCGTTGAGCGGAAGTTAAAGCGGTGGCCCACGACCGCTTCGAAATCGTTCTTCATCAGCCATTCCTCGATCAGCGGACCTTGCGTGAGCGCGCGCCAGATCTTCTCCGGCCGATGCGGCATCACCCGTTCGACGACCAGGGTGTCCGTGGCTGCGGCGCGTTTGTTCATTGATCCATCCTGTTCAGCAAGGTTTCGAGGGAATCGAAGCGGTCGCGCCAGAACGCGCCATAGAGACCCATCCAGTCGATCAGCGGCACCAAGCCCTTCGGCTCGGCGCTGTAGTGGGTCTGCCGCCCTTCGTGGCGGTCGCGCACAAGACCCGCGAGCTTCAAGACCGCAAGATGCTTGGACACCGCCGGTTGGGAAACGCCGGCGTGATCGGTCAGTACCCGCACGGTCTGCTCGCCGGAACGCGCCAGCCGCTCAAAAATCGCGCGCCGTGTCGGATCGGCGAGAGTCTTGAAGATCACATCGGAGCCGCTGCGCATAAATTCCCATAACTCACCAGTTATGGATCAGTCAACCGGCATGATGCGCTCATCCCAAAGCTTGCTGATCGCAAGCGAGCTTTTGCGATGCGGCGACTGCTCCATAGGCGGCCGGCGTCCATCCGGATAACCGAAGCAAATCAACGATCTAGTTGGTTACGCCGCAATCTTGACTTGGTCAGATGCGGTCAGTATGGTCCGCGCGGCTTTTGAGGGCGAAGGGGCGCTTTTCCATTCACCCGCTTTGTTTCGGGCTATACAGCATGGCTGAAGGCACGGACGAAAGTGGAAACGGAAGTCGCGATAAATCGCCCGACGAAGCTGCGCTTTCCGCAAGGCTCGGAAGTCTCGATCAGCGGTTGTCCGAAATTCACGACAGCCGGAAAATCAGGACTGACCAACCCGCAAATGGAAGCGGAGACGGAGCAGCCACGGCTTCCGCCATGGCGCGCGGTTTCCGCCTTTCTTCGGAGTTGATCGCCGGCGTTGTTGTCGGGGCGGTGATTGGCTGGGGCTTCGACCGCTTGTTGTCGACATCGCCGTGGGGGCTCATCGTTTTCTTTCTGCTCGGCTTCGTCGCCGGCGTGATGAACGTGGTGAGATCGGCAGGCGTAGTTCCGGGCCGAACCGGCCGCTGAGCGAAACGGAAGCCGGGCGAATTGAATTTGAGAACGCCGGCGTGGCCGGCGGATGAAGAGACACCGCGCGGATGATCGATCCGATCCATCAGTTCAATATCGACAAGATCTTCACGATCGGCCACATCGGCAATCAGGAGATCGCTTTCACCAATTCTTCGGCCTATATGTTCGGTTCGGTGGCGCTGATCTCGCTTCTGATGATCGGCGGCGTGGCGGGGCGGCGGCTGGTGCCCGGGCGCATCCAGTCGATGGCCGAGTTGAGCTACGAGTTCGTCGCCAATACCGTGCGATCGACCGCCGGCAAGGAAGGCATGAAGTTCTTTCCGCTGGTGTTCTCGCTGTTCATGTTCATCGGCGTTTCGAACTTGGTCGGCATCATTCCCTACACGTTCACGGTTTCAAGCCATATCATCGTCACGGTGGCGCTGGCGTTGCTGGTGTTCCTCACCGTGCTGGTCTACGGCTTCTACAAGAACGGCCTGAAGTTCTTCAAGCTGTTCGTGCCCTCCGGCGTTCCGATCGTGATCCTGCCGCTGGTGGTTGCAATCGAGGTGATCTCCTTCCTGTCGCGCCCGGTCTCGCACAGCGTGCGCCTGTTCGCCAACATGCTGGCCGGCCACATCACGCTGAAAGTGTTCGCAAGCTTCGTCACCATGCTGGGCGCATTCGGCGTCGTCGGCTGGCTCGGCGCGGTATTGCCGCTGGCGCTGACGGTTGCGCTGACTGCGCTTGAGCTTTTGGTCGCATTCCTACAGGCCTATGTCTTCACCATCCTCACCTGCATCTACATCAACGATGCTATCCATCCGGGCCACTGATCGGCCCCTCTCACCAAACCTCTAAAAGGAGTTCGTTTCATGGATCCGATTGCCGCGAAATATATTGGCGCTGGTATTGCCTGCATTGGCATGGGTGGCGCCGGCGCCGGCGTGGGCATCATCTTCGGCAACTACCTTGCCGCCGCGGTGCGCAACCCGTCCGCAGCGCAAGGCCAGTTCGGCAACCTGATCTTCGGCTTCGCCGTGACCGAAGCGCTCGGCATCTTCTCGCTGCTGATCGCGCTCTTGCTGCTATTCGCGCTCTAGGAACGGGTCAGCCGCATAGGAGTAGCCCATGGCCGAAAGTCATGGCGACAAGGGCACGACGTCCCATACCGAGGCAGATGGCGGCCACAAGGCCCCGTTTCCGCCGTTTGAGAAGGACACCTTTGCCTCGCAACTGGTGTCGCTGGTGATCGCGTTTGTCGCGCTCTATCTGATCGTCTCCAAAATTGCGCTGCCGCGCGTCGGCAGCCTGCTCGACGAGCGTCAGGGCACGATCGATCGTGACCTTGCCGAGGCCCAGAAGCTGAAGGATGATTCTGAAGCCGCGCTGAAGGCCTATGAAAGCGAGCTCGCCGCGGCGCGCTCCCGCGCGCAGGCGATCGGCGCCGAGACCCGCGAAAAGCTGAACGCGGCCGCCGAGACCCAACGCAAGACGCTGGAACAACGGCTGTTGCTCAAGCTCGAGGAAGCCGAGAAAGCCATTGCAGCGACCCGCACCGCCGCCATGAGCAATGTCCGCGGCATCGCCGCCGATGCGGCAGCCGCGATCGTGCAGCGGCTGACCGGGATCGCGCCCGACGGCAAGTCGGTCGACGCCGCCGTCGACGCTTCCTTGAAGGGGTAGCCTGATGTTCGCCGAACCGGAATTTTGGGTCGCCGTCGCATTCGTCATCCTGATGGGTGCATTCGTCTATCTCGGCGTCCCTCGCACCGTGCTGACGACGCTCGACCATCGCCGCGACCGCATCAAGGCCGAGCTCGACGACGCCCGGCGGCTGAGGGAAGAGGCGGCCAAGGTGCTCGAGCAATACAAAGCCCGCCGCGCCAGCGCCGAGCGCGAGGCCGAGGACATCGTCACTGCCGCCAAGGCCGAGGCCGAGCGCATCGCGTCCGAAGCCAAGACCAAGATGGAAGATTTCGTCGCCCGGCGCACCAAGACCGCCGAGAACAAGATCGCGCTCGCGGAAGCCCAGGCGCTCGCCGACGTCCGCGCCGCTGCGGCTGAAGCCGCGGTCGCCGCCGCCTCCACCATCCTGTCGCAATCGGTCAAGGGCCAGGTCGCCGACAAACTGCTTGCGAAGGGCATTGATGACGTTCGCGCCAAGCTGAACTGATCGCGATTGAGCGTCGTCCGCGCCAACACAGCCTACTTCTTCTTTTTCGGCGCCTTCGGCTTTGGCTCGGGCGCCAGCGCCTGGGGATCGAAGCCGATATAGAAGATGTAGTTATCGCCGGTTGCGCCCGGCGGTATCGGATACACCAAATCGTCGGCCACCAGCGTAAACGGCACGTTGCCGTCCTCCGACATCGCCACCGTCGTGCGGTACGGCTTGGTGGCGATCACCTTCTCCGACACGCCGCCCTGCACCACGGCGACACGCAGCGGGATCTCGACCTGCGCCGGCGCCCCGGCGGGGCCGGCAATGACGCGGCCCTGGATGCCGATACGCGCGGTGATTTCACCGTTCATCTTGGTGCAATCGCGCGCGGTCTTGGTGATGGTCGCCTGAAAGCGCACATCGCTGCCGGTCGCAGCCTTGCCAGACGCTCCCACCGCGTAGGTCGAAGCCCCCGCGCGTATCGAGACCGGCGGGCAGTTGTCCTCGACCTGGACCTCCGACGGGTCCACCGGTGCCGCGGTCGGCGCCGGTTGGTCCGGTTTGCCGCCGAACAGGCTCTTGAAGCGATCGGTCAGCGATTGCGAGGATGCCGGCGAAGCCAACAGCATGCAGCCGACCGCGAGCGAGGCTGCCGCCGTCGCCGCGATTCTCAATGCGCGTTTGTCACCCATACGACGTCCTTAGAGATTTCCCACGTGGACCGTCACGACCGGGCGTTATAACAGCGCGATGACGGCGAACCCAAGGCGCCGGCAGCAAACTGAAGGCGCTCGTGGCGAACTCTTCGACCATCTCTTGGATCCAGTTCAGCCGCGAAAATCCTCATGCAGCAGCCCGAACAGCAGGTGATCCTGCCAGACGCCGTTGATGCACAGATAGCGCCGCGCCAGGCCCTCGCGGCTAAAGCCGCATTTCTCCAGGACCCGGATCGACGGGACATTGGAGGGGATGCAGGCGGCCTCGATACGGTGAAGATTGATCTCGCCGAACAAAGACGGCAACAGCACGCGCAGCGCTGCCGTCATGTAGCCGCGATGGGCATGGGGCTGGCCGACCCAATAGCCGATAGTGCCGGCCTGGACGATGCCGCGCCGGACATTGGCAAGCGTGATGCCGCCGATCATGGCGCCGTCGGATTCGCGGAAGATGATGAAGGGATAGGAGCGGTCGGCCGCGATATCCTCGGCGTAGCGGCGCAGCCGCCGCCGGAAGCCGGGGCGGGTGAGATCGTCGGAGGGCCAGATCGGCTCCCATGGCGTCAGATATTCGCGGCTATATTCGCGCAAATGCGCCCATTGCAGAAAATCCGACATCTGCGGTGCCCGCAGCAACAACCCGTTGCCGCGCGGCGCCAGCGCGGCAGGTCCGCTCGATGGCAAACGAAACAGCGCCATATGTGATGCTCCCCGATGCGAAAGGCCAGTCTAACGCGTCGCGCCGTTCAATGCAGCCGCGCTTTGGCCTTCGACTTCGTCAATCCTTCCGCAAAACCAACCGCCGTGTCCAGACCCCTGCCGCTGCCGAGCGCGACCACCGCGGGCCGGCTGCGCGACATCAGCGCGCGGGCGGCGTTCCGGGTCGATTCCACGCTGACGGCGTCGATCCGGGCCACCAGTTCTTCCACCGACTGCGGCCGGCCATAGGCCAGCACGTGGCGCGCCAGTTGCTCGGCGCGCGAAGAGCAGCTTTCCAGCGCCATCAGCAGTCCGGCCTTCATCTGTGCCTTGGCGCGCGCGACCTCGGCCTCGGTCAAGGTCTCGACCGCGTCGTTGATGACGTCGACCACCACTTCCATCATCTCGGGCGCGTCGGCCGGATCGGTGCCGGTGTAGAGCCCGAAAAAGCCGGTATCGGTATAGGGCGCGTGGAACGCGTAGATCGAGTAGCACAGCCCGCGCTTTTCCCGCACTTCCTGGAACAGCCGCGACGACATGCCGCCGCCGAGCGTGTTGGTGAAGACCTGCAGCGAGAACAGCGACAGATCGGTCTGCGGCACGCCTTCCAGCGCCAAGGTCAGATGCGCCTGTTCGAGCTCGCGATGCACGACGCGCGAACCGCCCTGGCCGAACATCGCTGCTTGCGGCTTTGGCGCCGGCTCGCCGTTGAAGCTCGCAAAGCGCCGCGCCACTTCCTCGACCACCTGCTTGTGATCGACGGAGCCTGCTGCCGCTACCACCATCTCGGGCCCGCGGTAATGCGTCGCCAGATAGCCGCGCAGCATGTCGCGGTCGAACCGCTTCAAGGTCTTGGCCGTTCCCAATAGCGAACGCCCCATCGGCTGATCCGGATAGCAGAGCTCGTTGAGATGCTCGAACACGACGTCGTCAGGCGTATCCTGCGCCGCTCCGATCTCCTGCACGATGACGTTCTTTTCGCGCTCCAGCTCGTCCGGCACGAAGGAGGGATTGGTGAGAATGTCAGACAGCACGTCGAGCGCCAGCGGCACGTCGGCCTTCATCACCCGCGCATAATAGGCGGTGGTCTCGGTCGAGGTGCCGGCATTGAGATCGCCGCCGACCGCCTCGATCTCCTCGACGATCTCGCGCGAGGAGCGGTTGGTGGTACCCTTGAACGCCATGTGCTCGAGAAGGTGCGAGATGCCGTGCTCGTTCGGCTTTTCGTCGCGGCCGCCGACCCCGGTCCATACCCCGAGCGCCGCCGTCTCCAGATGCGGCATGGTGTCGGTGACGACGGTAAGGCCGGAATCGAGCCTGGTGATATCGACGCTCATCCGGCAGCTCCCTGCTTGGCGGCGCGGCTGACCGACTTGACGAACCGCTCGACCTCGGCCTGGTCGTTCTTCATGATTTTGATCTGCTCGGGCTTGGTCATCAGGCCCTCGAGCCAGGCCGGCAATAGCGGCCGCACGCCGCAGGCTAATTCCACCGCGTCGGGAAATTTCGCGGCATGCGCCGTCGACAGCACGATGTTGGGGATGCTCCAATCCGAACTGTCGCGGTCGGCGACCGCGAGCGCCACCGCGGTATGAGGATCGACGAGTTGGCCGGCCTCGCGCCAGGCGGCGCGGATCGCCGCGGCAGTTTCGGTCTCATCGGCGCGCCCGGCGTCGAATTCCTCGCGGATCGCCGCCAGCATCGCGTCCGGCAGCACGAAACGCCCGGATTGTTTCAGCGACGCCATCAAGCGGCGCACGATCGCGGCATCGCGTTTGCTCGCTTCGAACAACAGCCGTTCGAAATTGGAGGACACCTGGATGTCCATCGAAGGCGAAGCGGTGGCGTGAACCTCGCGCACTTCATAAATGCCGGTCTTGAGCGTGCGCGGCAGGATGTCGTTGACATTGGCCGCGATCCGCAAGCGCCTGATCGGCAGGCCGATGCGCTTGGCCGCGAAGCCTGCAAAGATGTCGCCGAAATTGCCGGTCGGCACCGTGAAATCGACCGCGCGCGCCGGCGCGCCGAGCGCGACCGCGGAGGTGAAATAATACACCACCTGCGCCACGATCCGCGCCCAGTTGATCGAATTGACCCCCGACAGCGCGACCGCATCGCGAAACGCGTGGTGATTGAACATCCCCTTCAGGATCGCCTGGCAATCGTCGAACGTGCCTTCGATGGCGAGCGCGTGAACGTTGGCCGCGCCTCGCGTGGTCATCATCCGCCGCTGCACGTCGGAAATGCGCCCGTGCGGAAACAGCACGATCAGGTCGACATTGGCAAGGCCTGCGAAGGCGTCGACCGCGGCGCCGCCGGTATCGCCCGAGGTTGCGACCACGATGGTGGTGCGCTGCGCGCGCTGTTCCAGCACATGATCCATCAGCCGCGAGATCAGCTGCATCGCCACGTCCTTGAACGCCAAGGTCGGGCCATGGAACAGTTCGAGCAGGAATTGGTGCGGACCGATCTGGCTGAGCGGAACCACCGCGGGATGACGGAAGGTGGCGTAGGCGTCGTTGGCCATGCGGCCGAGATCGGCGTCGCAGATTTCGCCGCCGACAAACGGGCGGATCACGTCGACCGCGACCTCCCAATAGGGACGGCCGAAGAATCCGGCGATGGTCTCGGGCGAAAGCTGTGGCCAGCTTTGCGGCACGTAAAGGCCGCCGTCGCGGGCAAGCCCGGTCAGCATCACGTCGCAGAAGCCCAGTTCCGGGGCCTCCCCCCGTGTGGAAATATACCGCGTCACGCCGTCCTCCAAAGGCTTGGGCCCCCGTCAAGCCTTTGATTTAAATGGATAATCATAGTCTGCCGATCGCAGACTCGGGCGGCACCATAGAAGATCGACGCGTCTAAGGGTAGCCCGTATAAAAATCTGTAGGGTGGACAAAGGCGCATTTGCGCCGTGCCCACCACGTCGCATCGCGCGCGAAAAAATGGTGGGCACGCTTCCGCCTTGGCTCGTTTGAGCTACGGCGGACAAGTCGCTTTGCCCATCCTACCCAACTTGGACCCTCATGGTGAGGAGCTCGCCGGCGCCCGCAGGGCGAAGGCACGGCGTCCCGAACCACGAGGCCGTGCATCCGCGATCTCGCGGCGCTGCTAACGGCCGAGTTTTGCAAGAACCATTCGCGCCTTCAGAGGGCGCGGGGAATGCCGGGTGCCCCGCCGCACCCATACCCGGGGGCAACTCTGGATTGATCCCGTAAATAGTCTGTTACGCGCAGCGACATGGCTGCGCGATTTAGTCGTAAGAGGACTGCATTAATTAATCGGATGGTTGAGCGGGGCCAGCTCCTGTCAATGGTTGTCGACCTCGACATCGATGTTGGCCGCCTTCAGCGCGGCAATGGTCGAGGCAAGATGGCTGCGGTCCCGCGTCTCGATCACCACCTCGAGCAGCACCGCTTTGGCGGGCAGATCGGTGAAGATGCGTTGATGCGACACCTCGACGATGTTGGCGCCGGTCTTACTCAGCACGCCGACCACGTGGGCGAGCTGACCGGGCCGGTCGACGATGTCGAACCTGAGTTGCGACAAGCGGCCTTCCCGCGCGAGTTGACGGGTCAGCACGCCGGACAACAGCCGGGTGTCGATATTGCCGCCGGTCAGCACCAGGCCGGCCGCGCGGCCCGCAAAGCGTTCCGCGTTGGCGAGGATCGCCGCAAGGCCGACGGCGCCCGCGCCTTCGGTCACGGTCTTCTCGATCGTGATCAGAAGGCTCACCGCCTGCTCGATCTGCTCTTCCGTCACGAGCACGATGTCATCGACCAGCGCGCGCACGATCTCGGAAGTGATGCGGCCGGGCGCCTTGACCGCAATGCCCTCGGCAAGCGTATCGCCGCGCATCGGAAGCCGCATCCCTTTGATGAGGTTGTACATCGACGGATAAAGCGCGGCCTGCACGCCGATGATCTCGATCGAAGGCTTCAGCGTCTTGGCGGCCACCGCCATGCCGGAGATCAGGCCGCCTCCCCCGATCGGCACCAGCAGAACGTCGAGGTCGGGCACCGCGGCGAGCATCTCGAGCGCGATGGTGCCCTGGCCAGCGATAATCAGGGGATCGTCGTAGGGATGGATGAAGATCAGTCCCCGTTCGCGGCCCTGATCCATCGCAAGCTCTGCTGCCTCTTCAATGGTCGCGCCGGCTTCGATCACGGTCGCGCCATGCCGGCGGGTGTTCTCGATCTTCATCGTCGGCGTTCCCACCGGAACGACAATGGTTGCGGGGATGGAGAGGCAAGCCGCGTGATAGGCCACGCCCTGCGCGTGGTTGCCCGCGGAGGCTGCGATCACACCTCGCCCGCGTTCATCGGCGGACAAGGCCGACAGCCGGTTGAGCGCCCCGCGCTCCTTGAAGGTCGCGGTGAATTGCAGGTTTTCGAATTTGAGCCACACGCTGGCGCCGGTGATGTCCGACAGCGTATGGCTGCGGTCGAAATTCGTCTGCCTGACGACGCCGGCAAGCACGCCGGCCGCCGCCTCGATGTCGCGAAGAGCGACCGGCAGGCGCGCAAGGGATGCTGGTGGCGACTCGTTCATCATCATCGAATCCCTGGTAGCTTGCTTCTCGCACCGCAGGTGCTCGTAGCATGTAGGGTGGGCAAAGCGAAGCGTGCCCACCATCTCCCCCGCCTGTTGCAAATGGTGGGCCTGGCGCAGATGCGCCTTTGCCCGCCGGTTCTCATCACTGCTTGCGCCACCACACGGCAAACGCGAGCACGACCGCACCGGCCAGTGTAAACCAGGTGATGGCGTATTGCAGGTGGTCGTCCTTCAGGTGGACGTCGAGCGGGCCGGGTTTGGGGATGCCGCTTTCGGGCACTGGCAGCTCCAGGTCGATGTAGAACGGCGCGACCTCGCCCCATCCGAGCGCGCGCGCCATGGCCAGATGATCCCGCGAAAACCACAGCCGCTTGGCGGGATTTTCCGCCGGCGTCAGCATGCCGGCTGCCTCCGGAAAACGGATGTAACCAGTCAAGGTCACGGGCTCGCTGGTCACGAGCCGCGCTACCGCGCGATCCTGCACCTCACGATCCTGCATCGTGTTTGGCGCGAAGCCGCTATTGACCGCGACAACCTCGCCGCTTGGCAGCCGCGCCGGCAGGAACGCCCAGGTGCCGGGCCCGGAAATGTCGTCGCGCACGGCGGAGCCGGCGCTATAGACCATCGCATCCGGCAGGCGTCCATAGGTCGCGGAGAAACTGACGCGGCGGAACTCGTCTTTTGCCGGGCTGAGCGCGGGCCATTGCGACGGCGGTGGCAGCGGCACTGGCGCCGCGGCAAGCCGTTTGGTCAGCGCCGCGATCAGCGCGTGCTTCTCGACCCGCCGCTGCAACTGCCACACCCCGAGGCCGACGAACAGCGCGACCATCGCGAGCGTGAAAATGCCGAAACCGTGCCGGCGGTCGATCGCCCCGCTCATTTCGGCGCGCGGTCGATCAGCCGGCCAGGCGCCGCCTTGTGATGGAACTGCAGCGCGATTAAGAGCGATTTCATCGCGCGCAGCGGCAACAGCGTGGTCACGAGGATCAGCGGCAGCCACAGCACCGCATGCAGCCAGAACGGCGGCTGGTATTTCACTTCAACGATCAACGCTGCGGCGACGACGATGGCGCCGGCCAGCATGATGATAAAGATCGCAGGCCCGTCGCCGCTGTCGATGAAGGCAAAATCGAGCCCGCACGATTCGCATTTCGGCCGCAGGTGAAGGAAGCCCGCAAAGAGCTTGCCCTTGCCGCAGCGCGGGCATTTGCAGGCGATGCCTCGCAGTGCGCTTTGGGCTAGCCTAGGCTGATCCTCGTCCGGCATATTCCATCCTTCCCCTCTCTCCTTGTTTGAGAGGGAAAATAAAAGGGCGGCCCTTTCGGCCGCCCTCTTCTAGCACGTTCGGTCTAATCAATGCGCGCCGTGGGCCATGGTTTCGGCGCCGTGGCCCCAGACATAAATGCAGATGAACAGGAACAGCCACACCACGTCGACGAAGTGCCAGTACCAGGCGGCGAATTCGAAGCCTAAGTGCTGGGTCGGGGTGAAGTGGCCGGCATAGGCGCGCGCCAGGCACACGGTCAGAAACACGGTGCCGATCAGCACATGGAAGCCGTGGAAGCCGGTCGCCATGAAGAAGGTCGCGCCGTAGACGTTGCCGGCGAAAGAGAACGCCGCGTGGCTGTACTCATAGGCCTGGACGCAGGTAAAGGAGACCCCAAGCGCGATCGTCAGGATCAAACCGTATTTCAGGCCCTGGCGATCGTTTTCCAAGAGCGCGTGATGCGCCCAGGTCACCGTGGTGCCGGAGGTCAGGAGCAAGAGCGTGTTCAAGAGCGGCAGGTGCCAGGGATCGAAGGTCTCGATGCCCTTGGGCGGCCAGACGCCGCCGAACAGCGCTTCGCGGGTGGCGTGGACGGGATCGGCCGGGAACAGCGCGGAGTTGAAGAACGCCCAGAACCAGGCGACGAAGAACATCACCTCGGAGGCGATGAACAGGATCATGCCGTAGCGGTGGCTGATCTGCACCACGCGGGTGTGATCGCCCTTGTATTGTGCCTCGCGGATCACGTCGGCCCACCAGCTCGCCATGGTGTAGAGCACGCCGATGACGCCGATGCCGAAGACGATCGGCGCCGCCGAGGCCATGTGGTGCATCCAGAGGATCGCGCCCACCGCCATGACGAAGGCCGAGACGGCGCCGACGATCGGCCACGGGCTCGGATCGACGAGGTGGTAATCGTGCTGCTTGACTTGCGCCGTAGCCATTTTCGGTCTCTCCGTCAGCGGTGCCGGTCCATTCGGCACGTATTCGTCAAAAAAATCAAATCCGGATTGATCCGGCCTATAGATTGCCCTTGCGTTTGTCGGTTTCGCTCGCGGCCACAGGCTTCGGCGCAGGGTCACGGACGGGATAGAAGGTATAGGACAGCGTGATGGTGCTCAGACCGTCATTGTCGCTGTCCTTGAGCAGTGCGGGATCGACATAGAACACCACCGGCATCTCGCGCTTTTCGCCCGGCGCCATGGTCTGCTCGGTGAAGCAGAAGCAGTTGATCTTCTGGAAATAGGCGCCGACCGTCAGCGGCGCCACGTTATAGGCGGCCTGTCCGGTCGTGGTTCGCGCCGACTGGTTGATGACGTTATAGTAGACGGTGACGACCTGGCCGATATTGATCTCGATCTCGGTCGCTTCCGGCTCGAATTTCCACGGCAGCCCGGGCGCGACATTGGAATCGAAACGCACCGCGATTTTGCGCGCCAGCGGCGCGGCTGTGGGCACCGAGGTCGCGACCTGCGTGGTGCCGTTGAAACCGGTGGCGCGGCAGAACCAGTTGTAGAACGGCACGGCGGCGTAGGACGCCCCCACCATCAGCGCCACCACCGCGCCGCAGAAAGCAGCCACCAGCACATCGCGGCCAAGGCGCGGCGCGGTCGGCGTTGGCTTTTTGGTGGGCTCCATATCCATCACAGCACTTCAATCATGGCAGTTTCGATCATAGCGGCTTCGATCATAGCGGCCGATTCAACACGGCCGGCCCCTTGACGATGGTGACAGCGAAAAACAGCAGAACCAGAACGCCGAGCGCGAGCGCAATCGCAATCGAGCGCTGGCGGCGGCTCTTTTTCTGCGCCTCGGTGAGGACGATTCCATCTGGCTCCCGCTTGTCAGACATTGGCGTTGCATGCGCCCCCTACCAGATCGTTGGTGCGAGGGCGCGGACCACGACCTCGATCAGAAGGGTCGCAAACAGCGCAAACAGATAGAGGATCGAGAAGGCGAACAGCTTTCGCGTGGCGCGCAGCGATTCGGAGCGCTCGCGG
>Ga0213853_10375922_pt1 | contig 12714 bp, 2 predicted proteins | sample ABR_2016_MetaT_FD_164456 | JGI IMG/M metagenome (GOLD analysis project Ga0213853, IMG submission 164456) | Metatranscriptome of freshwater sediment microbial communities from post-fracked creek in Pennsylvania, United States - ABR_2016... | ecosystem: Environmental > Aquatic > Freshwater > Creek...
CCATTGTGGCGGACGCCTTCGCCGAGGCCGACCGCGTGATGACGCCGCTGGTCGGAAAGCCCCTCAGCGATTTCATTTTTGTCGATGGAACGAATGGCGCAGCCACGGCAAAGGCCGAAGACGACTTGCGCCAGACCGCCATCACGCAGCCTGCGGTGCTGGCCACGGACTTGGCCTTTACCCGACTGCTCGCCGCCTATGGCATTGAGCCGGACATGACCATGGGGCATAGCCTTGGCGAATATGGAGCGCTGGTCGCAGCCGGTGCTCTGCCGTTCGCGGATGCCCTCGAAGCCGTGAGCGCGCGGGGCAAGGAAATGACCCGAGTAGCCATGGCGGATAACGGCCGCATGGCCGCCGTATTTGCTCCCCTGGAAGAAATCGAGCGGATTCTGGGCAGCGTCGAGGGCTACGTGGTGATCGCCAATATTAACAGTACCCGCCAGGCGGTAATCGGCGGCGCCACGAAGGCGGTCGAGCAAGCCCTCGGACTATTTGAAAAGGCGGGCTATAACGCCGTACCCTTGCCGGTGAGCCACGCTTTCCACACCTCGATTGTGGCGCCCGCCGCGGAACCGTTGTGCCGCGTGCTGGCAAGACTCCGTCTGGCGCCCCCGCGTGTGCCCGTGGTCGCCAATGTAAATGGAGAATTCTATCCCATGGGCTCGGATGCCGTGCCGCGGATGCTCGACATTCTTGGCCGGCAGATCGCTTCTCCCGTTCAATTTGTGAAAGGCCTGCAGACGCTCCATGCCGCGGGCGCGCGCGCGTTTGTGGAGGTCGGCCCCAAGAAAGCATTACAGGGATTTGCAGAGGACGTTCTGGGCGAGGACCCCGAAGTTGTTGCCCTGTTCACCAATCACCCGAAAGCAGGCGATGTCGTGGCGTTCAACCAGGCGCTGTGTGGTTTGTATGCGGCTGGTCTGGGGAAGGGACAAGGGTTGTCCAAACCGGCCGACGTGGTGGCGGATACACGGCCGCTCCCTGAAGCACTCTCTGAAGCGGCCAAACCGCTCCCTGACGGCCGCGGCTCCGACCGCTTTACCGCGCTCGGCCAGTTATTCGCCGAAGTGCTGGACCGCGGTTGGGAGATTTACCACGGCCAGAATGGCCGGCCGGCGGCAGGCGCTGTCGCCATCACTGGGGCGGCTCTGGGCTTGCCCGGCACGGAGCGGATCTTCGATGACGCCAACGTCGCCCGCATCCTTCGCGGCGACCAGTTCATCGACGTGATCCCCACCCGTCTGCGGCGTGCCATCCTCGACAAACACATCACGCGCCTGGTGAAAAGCGACGACGGCAACGCCAGTTTCGAGACCATCACCAACGTTGCGGATGTGATCAAGCTCGCCGGCCGCGGCGGCGCGCTCGATCTGGAACAGGAATTCGGGGTGCCGGCGGAACGGCTGGCCGCGCTCGATCGGGTTACGCAGTTGGCCATCGGCGTGGGTATCGAGGCCTTGCGCGACGCCGGCATCCCGCTGGTGCTGCGGTACAAGACCACCAGCAAGGGCACGCGACTCCCCGATCGCTGGGCGTTGCCCGATGGCATGCGCGACGATACGGGGATCATCTTCGCGTCTGCCTTCCCAGGCTATAACCGTTTCGCGGATGAGATGGAGCGCTACTATGCCGACAGCGCCCGCCGCGAACAGATCGCGCTGCTCGAAACGCTTCACGGCCGGATTGCGGCCGAAAACGGCGCCGCGGTTCTGCGGCAGGAGATCGAGCGCCGAATCGCCGAGTTGCGCGCTGCCGTAGAAAAGGAGCCGTATGTTTTTGACCGGCGTTTCCTTTTCCGGATCCTGTCGATGGGGCACTCGCAGTTTGCCGAATTCATCGGCGCACGTGGTCCCAACACGCAGTTGAATGCTGCCTGTGCCAGCACGGCACAAGCGGTTTCGCTGGCGGGGGACTGGATTCATGCCGGGCGGTGCCGCCGCGTCGTTATTGTTTCCGCGGACGACGTCACGTCCGATCAGTTGATGGGATGGCTGGGCGCGGGCTTTTTGGCGACAGGCGCGGCGGCGACCGACGATGTGGTGGAAGAAGCCGCGATTCCCTTCGACCGCCGCCGCCACGGCATGATCTGCGGCATGGGCGCAGCCGCGCTGGTGGTGGAAAGCCAGGAAGCCTTCCGCGAACGCGGCATCGCCCCCCTCTGTGAAGTGCTGAGTGCCGTAACCGCCAACAGCGCTTTCCACGGCACGCGCCTGGATGTGGAACACATCAGCCAGGTGATGGAAGAGCTGGTGGCTCAGGCCGAAGCCCGGTTCGGCATCTCGCGGCAGCAGATTGCGCCGCGGACGCTCTTCGTGTCTCACGAAACCTACACACCGGCGCGCGGAGGCAGCGCCTCGGCGGAGATTCACGCGCTCCGCCGCGTGTTCGGCGCAGCGGCGGACCAGATCGTGATTGCCAACACCAAGGGCTTCACCGGTCACGCCATGGCAACGGGCATCGAAGAAGTGGTCGCGGTGAAGGCGCTCGAAACCGGCTGTGTGCCCCCGGTTCCCAACTTCAAGGAAGTGGACCCGGAGCTCGGGCCGCTGAACCTGTCCAGGGGCGGCATCTATCCGGTCGAATACGCGATCCGGCTGGGTGCCGGTTTCGGCTCGCAAATCAGCATGGCGCTGCTGCGGCGAGCGGCAAGCGCGCCGCGGCCGGGTTCCGGCCCGCTGGGGTACGCTTATCGCATTGCCGATCAATCCGCCTGGAATGCCTGGCTGGCGCGCATGGCAGGCCATTCTTCGGTGGATCTGGAAGTGGTGCAGCGCACGCTGCGCGTGCGCGATCGGGGCGCCGCAAAGCAAGCGGTTGAAGTCTCGAAGCCGCTGCCAGCGCGTGTGGAAGCGCCAGCGCCGCCGGTTAAGCCCGCGGCTGCATCCGCCCCGACGCCAGTTCCCGCGGTTGCCGCTGCGCCCGCGGTTGCAGTCGAGGCGGCCAAACCGCTCCCTGACGGTAGCGGCTCAGATAGGCCCACGACTGCCGCGGCCGGGGACTCCGTGAGGAAACGCATCCTCGAGCTCGTGGTCGCAAAGACCGGCTATCCGGAAGATATGCTCGATCTCGATCTCGACCTGGAAGCCGACCTGGGTATCGATACAGTGAAGCAGGCGGAGCTGTTCGCTTCGGTGCGCGCCGCCTTCGATATCCCGCGGGACGCGAATCTGAAGCTACGCGATTTTCCCACGCTGGCACGTGTGATTCAATTTGTGTACGACCGGCGGCCGGAACTGGCCGCCAGTCGGACAGCGGTCAGCCCGGTGGACAGGCCAGAGGCCTGTCCCACTCCTGAGGATTCCATCAAAGAGAAGGTTCTCGATATCGTGGCCGAGAAGACCGGCTATCCGAAGGAGATGCTCGACCTCGATCTGGACCTCGAAGCCGACCTCGGCATCGATACCGTAAAGCAAGCCGAGATGTTCGCTTCGGTGCGGGCCGCTTTTGGTATCCCGCGGGATGCGAGTCTGAAGCTGCGCGATTTTCCGACCTTGGCGCATGTCATCAAATTCGCGCGCGACCGGCAGCCAAATGAGGCGGCTGCTCCCGTTGTGCCAGTGGCCGCCTCGGCTCCGGTCCCACAGCTTGCGCCCATGGAAGCCGCGGCCAAAGTCCCCCGCCGGGTGCCGGTGCCCATTCTGCGCCCGCCGCTCGCTTTATCGAAGTCGGCCGGCGTTACGCTCCGGCCCGGCTGCCGCGTGGTCCTGATGCCCGATCAAGGCGGGGTGGGAACTGCGATTGGCGAGCGGCTGGAGGCGCTGGGCTGTGAAGTCCTCCGAATGGGCGATGCCGCGGATATTCAGGGCTGGCTGGCCGCCGGTCCCATCCACGGCGTGTACTGGCTGCCCGCACTCGACCACGAAGGCAACTTCGGAGACCTCGACCACAACGCCTGGCAGGAGGCTCTGCAGCGGCGCCTGAAAATGTTCTACACCACCATGCGCGCGCTCTACGAACAGATAGCATCGCCCGGCACGTTCCTGCTCTCGGCGACGCGGCTCGGCGGCCAGCATGGATACGATGATGCGGGAGCGGTTGCGCCTTTGGGCGGGGCCGTCACCGGGTTCACCAAAACTTACAAGTGGGAACGGCCGGAAGCCTTGGTGAAAGCCGTCGATTTCGAAGCCGGCCGGCCTCGGGCGGAGATCGCTCAGGCCTTGATCGACGAAACCCTTTCCGATCCGGGTGTGGTCGAGATCGGCTACAAGAACGGCGCACGCTGGACCATCGGCCTCGAGGAGCGTTCCGCGGCGGACGGCCAGACAGGCCTCAGTCTAAATAAAGACACCATCTTCCTCGTGACCGGCGCGGCCGGCAGTATCGTTTCGGCAATCACCTCCGATCTCGCCGCTGCCTGTGGCGGCACGTTCTATCTGCTCGATCTGGTTCCGGAACCCTCGGAAGACAATCCAGACCTGAAGCGTTTCGTCTTCGATCAGGAGGGGCTGAAACGCGATCTGTTCGCGCGCATCCAGGCGCGCGGCGAACGAGCCACCCCGGCCGCGGTCGAGAAGGAACTGGCGGCATTGGAGCGGGCGCGGGCGGCGCGCATAGCGATCGACGCGGTCCGTGCCGCCGGAGGGACTGCATACTACTTCAGCGTGAACCTCACGGACGCCGCTGCCGTAGCCCGCGTGATCGAGCAGGTGCGCGAGCGCAACGGCCGCATTGATGTACTGCTCCACGCGGCCGGGATGGAACGCAGCCACTTACTGCCCGATAAGGACGAGCGGGAATTCGATCTCATCTTCGACGTGAAGGCCGGCGGCTGGTTCAACCTTCTTCGCGCTATCGGCGACATGCCGCTCGGAGCGGCCGTGGCTTTCAGTTCCATCGCGGGCCGCTTCGGCAACCGCGGCCAGACCGATTACAGCTCCGCCAACGACCTGTTGTGCAAACTGATCTCCAGCTTCCGGATTGCGCGGCCCGCCACGCGCGGCATCGCCATTGACTGGACAGCGTGGAGCGGTATCGGCATGGCGTCGCGCGGCTCCATCCCGAAGAGCATGGAGCAGGCCGGGATCGAAATGCTGCCGCCGGAAGCCGGGATTCCGATCGTCCGGCGCGAGCTGACTGCCGGCGGCACGCGCGGCGAAGTGGTCATCGCCAAGGCTCTTGGCGCCATTCTCGGGGAGTGGGACGGCACTGGCGGGCTGGATATCGCGAAGCTAAATGGCACCGGGCCGATGTTTGGCAAAGCTATGGGAATGAGCCTGGCAGGCGGGCTCACGATCGAAACCGTGCTCGACCCCAAGGTGGAACCGTTCCTTCACGATCATCAAATCGACGGAACACCCGTGCTGCCGGGCGTGATGGGTGTCGAAGCGTTCGCGGAAGCGGCCCTGGCGCTTCTTCCCGGCTGGCACGTCCAGGCGGTGGAGAACGTGGATCTCGCGGTCCCGTTCAAGTTCTACCGCCACGAGCCGCGTACGGCCACCGTTCACGCGCAACTTCGTCCGGAAGGCGATGAAATCGTTGCCGATTGCAAGCTGACCGGCTCGCGGCTGCTCCCACATCAGACTGTCCCCGAAGTGACCACGCACTTCACAGGGCGCGTTCGTTTATCGAAGCAGCCTCCGCCGCCAAAGACCGGCGCGCCCGCTGGCGAGCTTACCGGCACGTTGATCGAAGCGGCTAATATCTATCGCGTCTTTTTCCACGGGCCGGCTTACCAGGTTCTGGAGCGGGTTTCCCTTGACGGTAACCAAACCATCGGCCTGATGGCTGAGGGCCTGCCGCATAACCACGCATCCGGCCAGCCTCTCGTGGCGGCGCCGCGCCTCATAGAACTGTGCTTCCAAACTGCCGGGCTATGGGAGATTCTCGCGGAGCGGCACATGGGCCTGCCGCAACACATTGACCGCGTGTCGGTCCTCCGCGCGCCGGAGTCGGCCGGAGGCTGCCGCCTTTACGCCCTTGTCTCCGCGCATCCGCATGAAAAAGCGTTCGACGCGCAAGTCGTGGATGCGGCGGGAAACCAGTACATGGAAATGACCGGCTATCGCACGGTGGCGGTTCCCGATGAGATCGACCTTAAGCCGCTTGAAGCGCTCGAGCCCGCTATCGCGTGAATAACAGGGCCGGCGAAAGATGCCGGCACAGGGAGCCTTTATGGAACGCCTCTTCCAGCGCGTGGCCATTGTCAACCGCGGGGAAGCCGCGATGCGCTTCATTCATGCCGCGCGCGAGTACAACAGCGAGTATGGCACGTCTCTGGCCACCATTGCGCTCTACACGGAACCGGATGGGCGCGCCATGTTCGTCCGCGAGGCGGATGAGGCTGTATCGCTTGGCGCGGCGCAGCTCATGGATGAAACCTCGCATCACCCGAAGTCCAGTTATGTGGATTACCGGACGCTCGAACGGGCGCTTACCGCGGCCCGCGCCGATGCCGTTTGGGTGGGGTGGGGTTTTGTAGCCGAGCACGCCTCCTTCGCCGACCTGTGTCACGATCTGGGCCTGGTTTTTATCGGTCCGGATGGCGACGCCATGCGGCGCCTCGGTGACAAGATCACTTCCAAACTGCTGGCGCAAGCGGCTCTCATTCCGGTGGCTCCCTGGAGCGGAGAGCCGGTCGAGACCCTATCTCAGGCGGAGCATCATGCCGCCCGGCTCGGCTTTCCGTTCCTAATTAAGGCAACCGCGGGAGGAGGCGGCCACGGCATTCGCCTGGTCCACTCCGCGAGCGAGCTTCCCAGAGCTTTCGAAAGCGCCCGCGCCGAGGCCTTCAAGGCTTTCGGCGATCCCACGGTTTTTTTGGAGCACCTGGTAGGCCGATCGCGCCACGTCGAAGTACAGATCATCGCCGATCATTACCGCAACACTTGGGCGGTTGGCATCCGCGACTGCACCATCCAACGGCGCCATCAGAAGATTCTGGAAGAGGCTCCCTCGCCGGTGCTCTCTCCGGTTCAGGACCAGGAACTGCGCCGGGCCGCCGTCCGGCTGAGTAACGCCGCGGGCTACACCAATGCTGGCACCGTCGAGTTCCTCTATGAGCCGGAACAGCGCCGCTTCTCCTTTATGGAGATGAACACCCGGTTGCAGGTGGAACATCCGGTGACGGAGGCGACCACCGGGCTCGACCTGGTGAAGCTGCAAATTCACGTAGCGCGGGGCGGGCGCCTGGAAGGCGAGCCGCCGCGTGTTTCCGGGCATGCTATCGAAGTGCGGCTGAACGCCGAAGATGCGGATAACGGGTTCGCGCCCGCGCCGGGAACCATTGAGCGGTTCCGCTTCATCACCGGACCGGGGATCCGGATCGATACCGGCGTGGGGGAAGGCGACGCCGTGCCGGCGGAGTTCGATTCGATGATGGCCAAGATCATCGCCCACGGCCAGACACGGAAAGAAGCGCTCGCGCGCCTGGAGCGCACACTGCGCGATTGCCTGGTGATCGTGAAGGGCGGAGCCAGCAATCGCGCTTTTCTCCTGGAACTAGTAAGCCGGCCCGAGGTGCAACAGGCCGATGTGGACGTGGGTTGGCTGGACCGGCTGGCCGCGGCCGGGAAGCATCTTTCCCGCCGTTTTGCCGAGGTAGCGCTGGTGCAGGCGGCCATCGAATGCTACGCCGCCGAACTGGCGGTGGAGCAGAAGCAGTTTTATGCCGCCGCTGTTCGCGGGCGGCCGCAGGTGCGCAGCGAGATCGGGCGAAGCGTGGATCTCCGCTATCGCGGCAATACGTATTCGATCCAGGTTCGCCGGCTGGGGCCGAAGGAATATCGCGTGGAAACCGGCGGCGCGCGCATCGATGCCCAAGTCGAGCGCCTCGGCGACTACGAATACTGGCTGTCCGTTTTCGAACGCCGTTTTCATGTGGTTTCCGCTCTCCACGGGTTGAGCTACCGCATCGAGGTGGACGGCGCCGCGCATCGCATCGACCGGGATGATGGCGGGGTGGTGCATGCACCCGCGCCGGCGGTCGTCGTTTCCATTCTGGTGGCGCCGGGCGATAGAGTCTCCTGCGGGCAGCCCCTGGCGGTTCTCGAAGCCATGAAGATGGAGATGCAGGTCACCGCTCCTTTTTCCGGCAGAGTCCGGAATGTGATGGTGATCCCGTACGTGCAGGTGGATACCGGGGCGCCCCTGGTGCAGATCGAGCCCATCGAAGAAGAGGAAATTTTGGCTGCCGCCGAACGCGTGGTTTTCACGCAGGCCGCCGCAGCAGCCCGGCCCGGCGAACACGAGACGGACACCGCGGCTCCCTCCCGGTGCCGCAAAAGTCTCGAAGAATTGCGCCAGCTCATGCTGGGGTTCGACGTAGACCCGCGTCATGCCGCCGGGCTGGTTGCAGAATGCACCCAGCACGATGGAGCGCACGGCGAGAGCGAACAGATCCGGGGGCTGGAGGAAGAGATCCTCGAGATTTTCGCCGATATCTGCACGCTGTTCCGGCGGCAGCCCTCGGTGGATCGTGCGAGCGGCGAAGAGGGGCCGAGCGCCGAGTCGAATCTTTTCGCCTACCTGCGCATGCTCGAAAGACAAGGCGAAGGACTCCCACCGGCATTCCTGGAAGCATTGCGGCGCGCCCTGGCGCATTACGGTGTTCGCTCGCTCGACCGTTGCCCCGAGCTCGAAGAGGCGATGCTGTGGATTTACAAATCGCATCAGCGCGTGGAACAGCAGGCCGCGCCGGTGCTGGGGGTACTCGAACGCCGCCTGGCCCGCGCCGGCGAACTGGGACCGCACGCCGGAGAATCGTTCCGGGCGCTGCTCGACCGGGTCATCGGCGTCACCCGCGGGCAGTTCCCCGCGATCAGCGACCTGGCCCGCGAGGTGCGCTACCGCTATTTCGACCAGTCGCTGTTTGAGCGTGCCCGAAGCGAAGTTTATCGACAAGTCGAAGAACATCTCGCGGCGCTGGCCGCCAATCCGGATGCAGCGGACCGCCACGACCGCATTCGCGCGCTCACGGAATGCCCGCAGCCGCTGGTAAGCCTGTTTTGCGGGCGTTTTCAGGCGGCGGACAAGGCTTCGCGCCGCCTCATGCTCGAAGTGCTCACCTGGCGCTACTACCGCATCCGGGAACTTACGAACTTCCAGTCGCTCGCGCTCGGGGATCGCTGCTGCGCCTCGGCGGAATACGACTTCGAGGGCAGGCACATCCACGCTTTCACCACGCACTGCGCATACGCGGAAATCGGGGCCGCGGCGCAATCGCTCTTCCCCCTGATCGCCGCAGTGCCGGCCGGGCACGACGTGGTGATCGATTTCTATGCCGGGCACCATGCCGCGCTAGGCGATCCGGATACTACCGAGAAGGAGGTCCGCACGGTGCTCAACCAGGTGGGCTTCGAGCGTCCGATCCGCAGAATCGTCGTGGTGGCCGCGGGGCCGGGCGGCCCGCGACCGATGGGCGGCCTCGATCACTTCACGTATCGCCAATCCGGCGCGGTTTTTGAAGAGGACAAATTCTACCGCGGGGTCCATCCCATGATGGGGAAGCGCCTGCATCTCTGGAGGCTGCAAAACTTCGCCATCGAAAGGCTGCCCTCGGCGGAGGACGTTTATTTGATCCATGGCAAAGCGCGTGATAACCCGAAGGACGAGCGGCTGTTTGCGTGCGCCGAGGTGCGCGACCTCACTCCCGTGCGCGATGAAACAGGCACGCTGATTGCCCTGCCGCATCTGGAGCGGATGTTCGGCGAAGCGCTGGCGGCCATGCGGCGTTTCCAGGCGCGGCGGTCCGCGCGCGAACGCCTGTACTGGAACCGAGTCCTGCTGTACGTGTGGCCGCCATTGACCATCACCCCCGATGAAATGCGGCTCATCGCCTATAAGCTGGCGCCCGCGGCCGAGGGCCTGGGCATCGAACAAGTGGTAGTGAAAGCGCGCATTCCCATCCCCGACACGGGGGAATTGCGCGACATGCTGGTGCGCATCTCCAGTCCCGCCGGCTCCGGCTTGTTGATCACCTACCGGCCGGCCGGAAAACTCCAGCCCCTCAAACCGCTCAACGAGTACACGCAGAAGGTCGTTCGCATGCGCCAGCGCGGGCTCACGTATCCCTATGAGATCATCCGCATGCTGACGCCGGCGCTCGAACAGACGCGGGCCGAGTTTCCGCCGGGAAACTTCCTCGAGCATGACCTGGATGAAGAGGGCCGCCTGGTTCCGGTGAAGCGCCCGTACGGCCGCAATACATCCAACATCATCACGGGCGTGATCGCGAACTTCACGCGTAAATATCCGGAAGGGATGAGCCGGGTGATACTGCTGGGCGACCCGAGCAAGGACCTGGGCGCGCTGGCCGAGCCGGAATGCCGGCGCATTCTGGCCGCCCTGGACCTGGCTGCCGAACGAGGGCTGCCCGTGGAGTGGTTCGCGCTCTCGGCCGGCGCGAAAATTTCGATGGACAGCGGCGTCGAGAACATGGACTGGATTGCGCGCGTTCTCAGGAGGCTGGTGGAGTTCACGCAAGCGGGCGGCGAGGTGAACATCATCGTGGACGGCATCAACGTGGGCGCGCAGCCGTATTGGAACGCCGAGGCAACCATGCTGATGCATACTCGCGGGATTCTGGTGATGACCTCGAAAGCCGCCATGGTGCTCACCGGGAAACGGGCGCTGGATTATTCCGGCAGCGTTTCGGCTGAAGACAACCAGGGAATCGGCGGCTATGACCGCATCATGGGCCCAAACGGCCAGGCGCAGTACTACGTCCGCGATATCGACGGCGCCTGCCAGGTTCTGTTGCGCCACTACGAGCACACTTACATCGCGCCGGGCGAGCGCTTCCCACGAAGAGCGCTGACCGCGGATCCCCTCGATCGCGACGTGCGGCTGTTTCCACACGCCCGCGACGGATTCTCGCAAATCGGTGAAGTATTCTCGGACGCGACCAACCCGGGAAGGAAAAAGTCGTTCGACATTCGCCGAGTCATGCTGGCGGTTGTCGATCAGGATCATCAGCCGCTGGAGCGTTGGGCGGGCATGCGCGCGGCCGAATGCGCGGTGGTCTGGGATGCGCACCTGGGCGGATATCCCGTCTGCCTGATCGGCATCGAATCGCGGCCTCTGACTCGCTTGGGATTCGTTCCCGCGGATGGGCCGGACCAATGGACCGCCGGAACGCTCTTTCCGCACTCCTCGAAAAAGGTGGCCCGCGCCATTAACGCCGCCAGCAATAACCGGCCGGTGGTAATGCTAGCCAATCTCTCGGGCTTCGACGGCTCGCCGGAATCGCTGCGGCGGCTGCAGCTCGAGTACGGCGCGGAAATCGGCCGCGCGGTGGTCAATTTCAAAGGCCCGATGGTTTTTTGCGTGATTTCGCGGTACCACGGCGGCGCGTACGTGGTGTTTTCGCGAGTGCTGAATGAGGGCCTGCAGGTGGCGGCCCTGGAAGGCACGTACGCATCGGTGATCGGCGGCGCCCCGGCGGCGGCAGTGGTGTTTGCGGGCGAGGTGGATGCGAGAACTCGCAAAGATCCGCGCCTAGTAGAGCTTAGCGAAGCCTTGGGCAAGGCCGAAGGGGCCGAGAAGAGCCGGCTGCACTCCCGGTACAACGAGCTTTTCAACCTGGTCCGCTCGGAGAAACTGGGCGCTCTGGCCGATCAATTCGATGGGGTGCATAGCGTTCACCGGGCGCTCCAGGTGGGTGCGCTGCACCGGATCATTCCGGCTGCGACTCTGCGCCCGTACCTGATCGAGTCGGTGGAGCAGGGAATGAAGAGAGGGGCAGGTGATTCCGTTTGCCAAGTCACTGGCGACGCTGTTCCGCTGACGGTTGGGGCAGCCGGATGATTGCCGGATGGCACGAACAAAGCGACGCGGACGTCCCGGCGCATGACGAATGGCTGGGGCCGCCGGAGTTGGCCCGGCTTGCCGAGTTCCGGTTCGTCAAGCGCCGGGCCGAGTGGCGGCTGGGGCGCTGGACCGCAAAATGTGCGGTCGCCGGTTACCTGGGATTGCCGGCCACGCGTGAGACCCTCCGGGGCTTCCAGATTCGGCCGGCGCCCTCCGGCGCGCCCGCAGTCTTCTCCGCCGGCGGGCCGGTTGCGGTTAGGATTTCGCTGAGTCACCGGTCCGGGATTGCGGTATGCGCGGTTGCGCCGGCGTGGCCTCCAGGCGGGATGCTAGGATGCGACATCGAACGGGTCGAGCCCCACAGCGACTTATTCCTGGCGGATTATTTTACGCTCGCGGAGCAGTCGCTGGTACTAGGAGCGCCGCAAGGCGAACGAAACCGCCTGCTGGCGCTGCTCTGGAGCGCCAAGGAAAGCCTGCTCAAAGCGCTTCACTTGGGACTGCGAGTGGACACCCGCTCGGTGGAGGTTAGCCTCACGCCGCCAGCCGAAGCACGCGCGGGCGGGTGGCATCCCCTGCGGGTCCACCATGCGCAGTCCGGCAGCCTCGATGGATGGTGGCGTGAGAGCGCCGGTTTCGTCCGTACGCTGGTGACCGCTCCGCTCGCGCTTTTCCCGGCGGCGATCCTTATGGATGGCTGAGCGCCACAGTGCCAGGAAACCCCAGCAGTGTTCCGGACCTCCTTTAAGAACTCCGACGCGTCGCCCAGTGCGGGATTGCGCGAGGCCGATTTAACGAAGTCGCCTATCGTCTTGTGCGAGGCGCTGGTGCTGGCAAGCGTCTTTATCGACCAGACGCTGTTCGTGTACCTGGATCCGTTCGGGCTTGAAGATTACGACTCTCACACGATCAGGTCGCTCCTTGAACGCGCTGACGGCTGTTCGGCGGATGCTGGCCGACCTTCCC
>Ga0213853_10687360_pt1 | contig 12695 bp, 7 predicted proteins | sample ABR_2016_MetaT_FD_164456 | JGI IMG/M metagenome (GOLD analysis project Ga0213853, IMG submission 164456) | Metatranscriptome of freshwater sediment microbial communities from post-fracked creek in Pennsylvania, United States - ABR_2016... | ecosystem: Environmental > Aquatic > Freshwater > Creek...
CACGCATGGCCGACCCGCGCGGTGCCACGTCGCACCTGCTGGCAATTGCTTTTGGACCCCGGACGATGGCCGAGGCGATTGCGGGTTTGCCGCTGATTCGTGCGGCGGCAGACTGCGTCGAATTGCGTCTCGACCTGTTCGAGGCGCCGTTCGACCTGCCCGTGCTCTTGCGCGAACGCGGGGACCTGCCAGTGGTGGTCACGCTCCGACCGCCGCACGAGGGCGGCAAGTCGCCGCTGCCGCCGGATGCCCGACTTGACGTGTTGTGTCAGGCCGCGGCGCTCGGCGCAGACTACGTCGACCTGGAGTGGGATGCCGCTACCCCCGCGGCAATGTCCGCGCTGCGGTCGGCCGGCGCGCGGGTGGTGGTCTCACGCCACGACTTCGCGGGGATGCCGGCGGACCTGGCCGACGGCTGGTGGCCAGCGCTGGCCGCGCTCAACCCGGATGTGGTCAAAGTGGTGGGCACCGCCCGCGACGTCCGCGACTGCCTGCCGGTCCTGCGGGCCCTGCGCCGCGAGCGCGCGCACGTCCCGACGATTGCGATCGCCATGGGCGAGCCGGGCCTGCTCACGCGGGTGCTGGCGCTGCGCGCCGAGCAGTGTTTTCTGACGTACGCGATGCTCGGCCAGAGCAGCGCCACGGCCCCCGGGCAGCTGACGGCGCAGGAGATGCGCGAGACCTTTCACGTCGAGCGCTTGCGACCGAGCACGCGCGTCTTCGGGCTGCTCGGTCCACACGCCGAAGCCGACCGGCTGCGCGAATACAACGCCTGGTTCGCCCAGGACAGCTGGGACGCCGTGAGCGTGCCCGTCCCGGCCCAGACCGACGCGGCGGGCATCGTCGCGGCATTTCGCGAGCTACCCGTGAGTGGCTGGCACATCCACGGGGCCGAGCTCCAGCGCGATGTGACGCACGCCGTTGACGACCTGGCGCCCACGGCCGTCGTACAGCGCCGGGTGAACGGTATCGTCCGACGCGCGGACGGCAGTCTGGTGGGTCACTGGGTGGAATCGCCGCGCGAGCAGTACGAGGTCTGGCGGAGCGAGGCCTGACTGCGCTCGCCAGGCGGCGCCGCCAGCGTCGCCAGGTCGAGCCGCGGTTACACTCCGCGCGTGAGCATCGACCTGACGGTCCAGCAGCAACTCGATCGGCTGGACGTCCCGTATGAGATCTTTCCGTGCGACCCGGCCCTGGCCGATACCGCCAACTTCTGCGCCGCATACGGCTTCAAAGCCGAGGATTCGGCGAACACCATCCTGGTCATCGGCAAGTCTGATCCGCCGGTCTATGCCGCCTGCGTCGTCCTGGCCAATACCCGGCTGGACGTCAACCGGGTGGTGCGCCAGCGCCTCGGCACGCGCAAAGCCTCATTCGCGCCGGCCGAAGAAACGCGCGCCATCACGGGCATGGAGATCGGTGGGGTCACCGTGTTCGGCCTCCCGTCCGAGCTGCCCATCTGGGTCGACGCACGCGTTGTCACCCGCGAGCGCATCGTTCTGGGCGGCGGCAACCGGTCGACGAAAGTGATCGCGCCACCGGCGATTCTGCTCAAACTGCCGGGCGCCGAGGTTGTCGAAGGTCTGGCGAATGACGTGAGCTCGGAGCCCGCGCCTTAGCCAGCGATACCCAGATCCGCGAGCCACTCCTGGGAGTTCGCGGCGCGGCGCCACGGCTTCGGGGGCCGACCGCGACGCGGGCGCTCGTCGAGATCGTCGTCGATGTCTTCGTAGGTCGAAAACGTCTCGAGCTCGTCCATGATCACCCCGCCGCCGCAGGTGGTGCAGCGGAAGTGCTCGCCGCCAACGAGGCGGACGGCCGGCACGTTGCCATCAGCTGGACGGAAGGCGGCGAACTGCGGCGGCGGGCCTACGAGTGAGCGACGGGCGATATCACCCTGCGGCAACGGACCGACCAGGCGCCCGGTGACCCGCCCGCACATCAGGCAGCGCAGCTCAGCCTGGACCCAGTCCTTACGTCCAGCCATGGCCATGGTTTGACGTCCTTTCGAAGCCACGTGCCAGATTCCTACCCCTTGCGAGGCCACCTGGGCCTCCCCTGCCTATATCTACGTACACACCGTCCAGTCCGGTTCCACAGGCGGTGTCACAACTGCGGGCGCTCGCTCCCGGCGCTGGATGTGGCGAGTCCCGGTGCTATGCTTCGCGACATGGCCGGCATCAGCGTTGGCGTCGCGTCTACGGCTCCAGTTGCACCTGTCAACGGGCACGCCACGCTGCCGGTTGGCGTCGTGCGCAATCCCGGGCTGCCGCTCGACCTCGACTGGGTGCACGCGTCGCGCTTTACGAATCGGAGCGCCGCCGAGCGTCGCGCAGCGACGTTACCGGCCCGGCGGAGCGTGAAGAAGGCCTGGCAAGCGGCCTGGTTGCTACGCGCGATCACGTGCATGGACCTGACGACGCTGCAGGGCGACGATACGCCCGGCAACGTGCGGCGGCTGTGCGCCAAAGCGCGTCAGCCGGTGCGGCGCGAGGTGCTCGATCTACTGGGCGTCGGCCACCTACCGATCACCGTCGGCGCGGTCTGCGTGTACCACAACCTGGTCGCAACGGCGGTCGAGGCACTGGCGGGCTCGGGCATTCCGGTCGCCGCCGTCTCGACCGGGTTCCCGGCCGGGCAAATCTCGTTCGAGAGCAAGCTGGGCGAGATCCGCGCGTCGCTGGCGGCTGGCGCCAACGAGATCGACATCGTCATTTCTCGGGCGCACGTCCTCACGGGTAACTACACCGCGTTGTACGACGAAGTGCGCGCGTTTCGAGAGACCTGCGGCGACGTGCACATGAAGACGATCATCGCCACCGGCGAGCTGGGCACGCTGCGCAACGTGCGCGCCGCGAGCCTGGTGTGCATGCTGGCCGGGGCTGACTTCATCAAGACCTCGACTGGCAAGGAGCCCACCAACGCCACGCTGACCAACAGCCTGATCATGGTGCGGGCAGCGCGCGACTACTTCGAACGCACGGGGTGGATGGTCGGCTTCAAGCCGGCGGGTGGTATCCGGACGGCGAAACAGTCACTTGACTGGCTGGCACTGATGAAAGAAGAGCTGGGTGATCCATGGCTGCGGCCAAATCTCTTCCGCATCGGGGCGAGCGGGCTGCTGACCGACATCGAACGCCAGCTGTGGCACACCGCCACGGGCCGCTACGCGGCGGCCCACCATCAACCCATGCCGTGACGAGTGGTCAGTGGTCAGTGGTCGGTGGTCAGTGGACTGAATAGACGGGTGACCGTAGCTGAGATCTTCGAGAGCATGGCCTGGGGGCCGGCGCCGGAGGGGGCCGAACCGGCGATTGCCTGGCTCGAGCAGCATGGGCGGCGCTTCGGGCACTTTGTCAACGGCGAGTGGCGTTCGGTGGACCGGACGCTCGAAGTCTTCAACCCGGCGAATCGGCAGTTGCTGGCACAGGTCGCGCAGGGGTCGGCTGAAGACGTCGACGCGGCCGGCGGGGCGGCGCGTGAGGCACTGCCAGCCTGGAGCGCCACCCCCGGGCACGTCCGCGCGCGCTATCTGTACGCCCTGGCCCGGCAGATCCAGAAGCACAGTCGCCTGTTCGCCGTCCTCGAGACCCTGGACAATGGCAAACCGATCCGCGAGTCGCGCGATCTGGACGTGCCGCTGGTCGCCCGCCACTTCGCGTATCACGCCGGCTGGGCCCAGCTCATGGGCGAGCAGTTGCCGGGTTACGGGCCGATCGGCGTCGTTGGCCAGATCATCCCGTGGAACTTTCCCTTGCTGATGCTGGCCTGGAAGGTTGCGCCAGCCCTGGCGATGGGCAACACGGTCATCTTGAAGCCGGCCGAGTTCACCCCGCTGACGGCGTTGTTGTTTGCCGAGATCAGCCAGGCCATCGGATTACCGCCCGGCGTCCTCAACGTGCTTACCGGCGATGGCGAGACAGGCGCCGCCATCGTCAATCACGCCGGTGTCGACAAGATCGCGTTTACCGGTTCGACCGAGGTCGGCCGCAGCATTCGCCAGGCCACGGCCGGTTCCGGGAAGCGGCTCTCGCTCGAGCTCGGAGGCAAGTCGCCATTCGTCGTCTTCGATGACGCCGACCTCGACGGGGCCGTCGAGGGCCTCGTCGATGCGATCTGGTTCAACCAGGGCCAGGTGTGCTGCGCTGGCTCGCGCTTGCTGGTGCAGGAATCGATCGAGCGCCCGTTCCTCGACAAGGTGCGGACGCGCATGCGCAAGCTGCGGGTGGGCGATCCGCTCGACAAGGCGATCGACATCGGCGCCATCATCGCCCCGAGTCAGCTCGAGCGGATTACGCGCCTGGTCGAGGACGGCCGGGCGGCCGGGGCCGAGGTCTGGCAGCCGCCCGACGCGTGCCCGACCGACGGCTGGTTCTACCCGCCCACGCTGGTGACCGGCGTGGGACCGGCGAGCGAGCTGGCGCAGGTCGAGGTCTTTGGGCCGGTGCTGGTGGCGATGTCGTTTCGGACGCCGAGCGAGGCGGTCGCGCTGGCCAACAACACCCGCTACGGACTGGCGGCCAGTCTGTGGACCCAGGACATCGATCAGGCGCTCGACGTCGCCCGAGGTATCCAGGCCGGCACGATCTGGATCAACTCGACCAATCTGTTCGACGCGAGCAGCGGTTTTGGCGGCTACCGCGAGAGCGGGTTCGGCCGCGAGGGCGGGCGTGAGGGGCTGTTCGAATACGTGCGTCGGGTGCCGCGAGTACGGAAGATCGGAACGAATGGAGCCGCCGAACGCGCCCCGCGGCCGGCGGATGCCGTCCCGCCGATCGATCGCACGCCGAAGATGTATGTCGGTGGCAAGCAGGCCCGGCCCGACAGCGGCTACACCCGGCGGGTGTATTCGGGCACAGGCCAGCTCATTGGCGAGGTCGGCGACGGCAATCGCAAGGACATCCGCAACGCGGTCGAGGCCGCGCGGGCGGCGTGCGGCGGCTGGGCGGCCTCGACGGGCTACAACCGCGCCCAGATCCTGTACTACGTGGCCGAGAATCTGGCCGCGCGCACCGCGGAATTCAGCGAGCGTCTCCGGCAGATGACCGGCGCCAGCTCGAAGGCGGCCGTACAGGAGGTGGAGGCGTCCATCGAGCGGCTGTTCACCTTCGCGGCGTGGGCCGACAAGTTCGAGGGCACGGTGCATGTGCCGCCGCTGCGCGGCGCCGCGCTGGCCATCCCCGAGCCTACGGGCGTCATCGGCATTGCCTGCCCGGTTGAACATCCGCTGCTCGGCCTGATTGGCCTGGTCGCGCCGGCGATCAGCATGGGCAACACGGTGGTCGTCGTGCCGTCCGAGCCGTACGCGCTGAGTGCGACCGACCTGTACCAGGTGCTCGATACCAGCGACGTGCCGGCGGGCGTGCTCAACATCGTCACCGGTGGGCGCGACTCGCTGGGCCAGGTGCTGGCGGAGCACGAGGACGTGGACGCCGTCTGGTACGTGGGCACTGCCGAAGGCCGCCAGGCCGTCGAGGCGGCCTCGGTGGGCAACCTGAAGCGCACCTGGACGTGCCTGGAGTCCGCCTTCGCGATCGAAGACATCGACGCCGAAGAGCTTTGTCGCGAGGCAACCCAACTCAAGAACATCTGGATTCCCTTCGGGGCCTGACCGCCAGCGCGACCGATCTCACACGGAGCAGCCGCCGACGCTGCGCTCGGCTCCTTGGCGAGTGCCACAAGCAGGGTTGGCGCCCCGCAGGTAGGTAACCCGCCAGGGTTGGCGCCCCGTCAGGATGTTCCGCGGCGTGTTGCGGCGCCGACACCGATGCCGACGCCGATGCCGATGCCGACGCCGACACCTCCCACTTCAGGAGGTCGCCACGGAGGGAGCGAGCCCTGTACCTTCGGTACGGGTGACGAAGCGATGCAGGTGGCGGATGCCCCGTGTGAGATCGGGGCGTCAGGCCGCGAGCGCGATGAGGGCGGCGTTGACGATGTGGCCGGCGTCGATGCCGGCGTAGTTGTAGAGGTCGGTCCGGGCGCCGGATTGACCGAAGCGGTCCATGCCCAGCGGGACCGTGCGCTGGCCGAACACCGCGCCGAGAAACGCCAGCGCGTGGCTGGCGCCGTCCAGCACGGTCACCAGCGGCGCGGTGCGGTCGGGCGGCAGCAGGAGTGATGCTTCGAGGTGTCCGAAGCTGGGTGGCAGCGTGCCGGAGCGGATCCCAGCCAGCCGCGATGCTTGCCAGGCAGCATAGAGGCGATCGGCGCTGGTGATATTCAGGACCGTCGCCGCGACACCTTCCTCGGCCAGCTCCATGGCCGCCTCGAGCACCTCGGGCAGTATCGGCCCCGCCGCGGCGAGGACCACGCGCGGCGCCGCGTCCGAAGCCCGCGCGGCGTCTGGTTCGAGCAAGCGATAGCCGCCGAGCAAGACCTGGCGGCGCAGCTCGCTGTCTCCGAGACGCGCAAGCGCGGCGTCGAACGGCTGCTGGTCGATCGCGCGGGTGCTCAACCGCAAGTACGTGCTCGTGCCGTGCTCGCGATCGAGGCACTGGCGCAAGCCATCGAGCAAGCACCACTCGGTCTCACGCGCGAAGCACGGCTCGTACATCTGCAAATTGGGCAGCTCGAGCCCGATCGAGGCCGTGATCGCGCTCTGGTGCGCGCCGCCTTCCGGGCTGAGCGTGACCCCGGCCGGCGTGCCGGCGAAGACGAACTTGCTGCCCGAGTAGACGCTGTAGATCAGCGCGTCCAGACCCCGGCACACGAACGGGTCGTACACCGTCCCCACCGGCAGCAGCAGCTCGCCATTCAGCTCGTGGCTCATGCCGAGCTGGCCGAGCAGCATGAACAGGTTCATTTCACTGATACCGAGCTCGATGTGCTGGCCGCCAGGTCCGGGCTCCCAGCGGAGCAATCTCGGCACCGCGGTGGCTGGCGCCTGCCAGGGATTTTCAGCCCACACGCCGGTGCGATTGACCCAGCCGCCCAGATTCGTCGAGATCGTGACGTCGGGGCTGGCGGTCACGATGCGTTCGCCGAGCGGCCCGCCCCGCCGCGCCAGATCGACGAGCGTGTTGCCGAAGACCTCCTGCGTCGAGATGGTTCCCGGCGCGCGGTTCATGACTGACTCGGGGACGTCCGCCGGTCGCACGGGCAGTGCGGCGGCGGGCGGGCGGGGGCCATGCGGATACAACCGGGCCGCCGCTTCGCGACACACGCGGCCCTCGGGTGTGGAGGGTGGAAAACACGCCCAGTCGTCGTCGGCGGGCACGCCGAGCTGGCTGCGCAGGGTGTCGATCTGCTCCGACGACAGCAGCGCGGAGTGGTTGAGCGGGTCGCCCGCAAAGGGCAGTCCCCAGCCCTTCATCGTGTAGGCGAACAACACGGTGGGGCGCCCGCCAGAGGCGTCGGCCGCCTTGAAGGCTTTGAAGAGCTCCAGCAGGTCGTGACCGCCGAGGTCGCCGAGCAACCCGGGCAGGTCGGCGTCGGTGACCGCGCTCAGACAGGTCGCGAGCGGCTCGCGCTCGTCAGGCGGCGCATCGCGGACGACCCGGTCGCGGGCTTCGGCGCCCGGGAGGCGCACCAGGTCCTGATACTCCTCGTTGGGCATGGTGTCGATCCGAGTGCGCAGCGCCGCGCCCCCCGGGCGACTGAAGGCCGCTTGCAGACGGCGGCCGTACTTGGCCTCGAGCACCTGCCAGCCGATGCCCTGGAACAGCGCCTCCATCTCCCGGACTTTGATGCCCGGAATGACGCGATCCAGGCTCTGGCGATTGAGGTCGACGATCCACAACACGTTGTCTAGCCGGGTGCCGCGGATGGTCTCGTCGCTGATCGCCTCCCAGACGTTGCCCTCGTCCAGTTCGGCGTCGCCAATCAGGGCGATGAAGCGGCGGGTGGGGTGCGCCTGATCGGCGCGGAAGTGCGTCGCGGCGTAACGATCGGCCAGGGCGGCAAAGAGCGGCGCGGCCGCGCCCAGGCCGACCGAGCCAGTCGAGAAGTCGACCGGGTCAGGGTCTTTGGTGCGGCTGGGGTACGCTTGCAGGCCGCCAAAGTCGCGCAGGGTCGTCAGGTAGCGCCGATCCAGGTTGCCGAGCAGGTACTGGATGACGTGGAACACCGGGCTGGCGTGGGGTTTGATGCTGACGCGGTCGCCGGCGCGGAGCCAGCCGCCAAAGTACAGTGCCGTGAGGATCGAGACGACCGAGGCGCTACTGGCCTGGTGGCCACCGACCTTGGTGTGATCGGGGTTGGCCCGGATGTGGTTCGCCTCGTGGATCATGTGCGTGGCGAGCCACAACACCCGCTGCTGGATGCGCTCGAGCACGTCCACCCTCGCCGCCATGGTTTGCAGCGTAGCGCACTCGAAGTTCCCAGCCTGCCCTGAGGCGTGCTCGCCTCGGCGCCGGGCCGGAATCACCGGTCGGTCTGAGCGTTCCGCACGGCGGTGGACTCAGTCGTCGTTGAAGAAGTGGGCCTGGACGGCGGCGCGATAGATCTTCAGCCGCGCCACCTCAGGCGCGCTGAAGGCATACGTCGATTCCGACCCAGCGGCGGCCGCGAGCGCAACGATCGCTCGCCGGCCCGGCAAGTCAGCCGGATCCGGAATGCCGCTCCACGTCAGGCGGCAGTTGAAACAGAACGACGCGGCGTTGTACCGCACGGTGCGCTTGATGGCACAGCGGGGACAGGGTTGTTCCTGAATGGTGGCTCCGTTCATCAGTCTGGGAGTCCTTTCGGTCGCTATCCCGAACGCTGAGGCGCTGCACTTTAGGTTGCGCCTGGTCGCCTCTCCCAAAGGGAGAGGGGGTTGGTCGGGACCCTAGGCCGCGGGGCCGCGCTTGCGAGCTTTGAGGCGCTCTTCCGAATTCAGGATGCGCTTCCGCAGGCGGAAGGCCGCGGGCGTGACCTCGACCAGCTCGTCGGTCTCGATGAAGTCGAGGGCTTGCTCGAGGCTCAGTTTGATCGCGGGCGTCAGGCGCACCGAGATGTCTGAGGTCGACGAACGGATATTCGTCTGCTTCTTTTCTCTGGTGACGTTGACGGCCATGTCCTCGGGCCGCGAGTTGAGGCCCACCAGCATGCCCTCGTAAACCTGCGCCTGCGGCTCGATGAACGTCTGCGCGCGCTCCTGTGCATTGCCGAGCGCGAACGTGGTGGCCGTGCCCGTCTCGCTGGCGACCAGCACCCCGTTGCGGTTCACGCCGATCGGGCCCTGCCACGGCTCGTAGCCGATGAGCCGGCTGGACATCACGCTGTGGCCGCGAGTGGCCGTGAGCAGCAGGCTGCGCAGGCCGATGAGCCCACGCGTCGGGACGCGAAACTCCATCCGCAGCCCGCCGTGGCCGTCGTGCGCCATGTGCTCGAGTTTGCCGAGCCGTTTCCCGAGCAGCTCGGAGATCGCCCCGACGTACTCTTCGATCGTATCCACGACCATGTGCTCGAACGGCTCGTGGGTCCGCCCGTCGACTTCTTTGGTAATGACCTCGGGCCGCGAGACCGCGAACTCGTAGCCCTCGCGACGCAGGGTTTCGACCAGGATGGCCAGGTGCAGCTCGCCGCGACCCGAGACCAGGAACTCGTCGGCGCTTTCGCTGTCCTCGACCCGCAGGCTCACATTGGTCTCGAGCTCGCGCAGCAACCTGCCGCGCAGCTGGCGCGAGGTGCTGGACAGCTTGGCCTCGCGGCCGGCAAACGGCGAGGTGTTCACGCCGAAGGTCATGCGCACGGTCGGCTCTTCGATCGCCTGCGCCGGCAGCGCCTCCGGCGCGCTCGGATCGGCCAGCGTGTCGCTGATGGCCACGTCGGCGATGCCCGTCAGCGCCACGATGTCGCCGACCTGGGCCGATTCGACCGCGACGCGCGTGAGTGCCTCGTACGTATAGACGGCGACGATCTTGAACGGTCCCGTCCCTTCGCCGGTGCGACTCAGCCGCACCACGCTGTCGCCGGGTCGTACCGTGCCGCGGCGGATGCGGCCGATCGCAAAGCGGCCCTGATGGCTGTCGTAGTCGAGCGTACTGATCTGTACCTGCAGCGGCGCGGTCGAATCGCCGGTCGGGGGTGGGACGTGATCGAGAATGGTGTCGAACAGCGGCTGCAGGTCGTCGGCGAGGTTGTCCGGGGTGGTGCCGGCGCGGCCCTCGCGGGCGACGGCGTACAGGACCGGAAATTCGAGCTGCGCGGCATCGGTGGCCAGATCCAGGAAGAGGTCCGACGTCGCCTCGAGCACCCATTCGGCGCGCGCATCCTTGCGATCGACCTTGTTGATGACCACGATCGGCCGCAAACCGAGCTCGAATGCCTTCTGCAGCACGAAGCGCGTCTGCGGCATCGGGCCTTCGGCCGCGTCGACGATCAGCAGCGCGCCGTCAGCCATGCCCAGCACGCGCTCGACCTCGCCGCCGAAATCGGCGTGCCCGGGCGTGTCGATGATGTTGAGGCGGACTTCGGCACCCGAGCGGTGATCGCGGTACGGGATCCCGGTCAGCTTCGACAGGATGGTGATGCCGCGTTCCCGTTCCAGCGGGTTGCCGGTCATGCTGTCCAGGGTGAACTCGGGCTCGCCCTGGCGGGTGCGGGCCAGCCCGGCCTGGCGCAGCATCTGATCGACCAGGCTGGTCTTGCCATGATCGACGTGGGCAATCACGGCGACATTGCGGATGTCGGAGCGAGCGGAGGGCACGCCCGTGTTATAGCCGACTCGACTTGGAGATGACCCTGGCTCGCGCGTCGGGGCCCGCTGCGACGCGAGGCTAGGGGACACTCGCGCTCATCGGGTCCTGCAGCAGCACCGCGATGACCAGCGCGATGAGGATCGCCCCGAACAGCGCGCACGAAATGAACCATTCCCATCGGCGACCGCTCACTGGCATACGCCTGGCCACCGCACGATTCGGGCCACGCACGAGCCGCGTGCAATCCCGCGCCGCCGTGCACCCCGGCTCTCGGCGGGTCGAGTCCCCTACCCGCCGCTGCGCGGCTCCTTGCGGTGTCTAATCCAGATTCAGAATTAAGAACCTTCGGTATGGAGCCGCGCAGCGGCGGGTAGGCAATTCCGCATGCCAACCGCGGGCGCCAGGTTCCTTACCGAAGTCTTGAATCTTGGCACGCGCCGTTGCAATCCCACGCCGAGGGGGACCCCGGCCGTCGGCGGTTCGAGTCCCCTACCCGCCGCTGCGCGGCTCCTTACCGAAGTCGTTAATTTTGAATTTTGATTGGACACCGCGGGGAGCCGCGCAGCGGCGGGTAGGCAATGCTGCTTGTTCACTGCGGGAGCAGAGTTTCTTATGTGGCGCGGGGCGGCGAGAGGTCGCTGATACGGACCCAGTGCGGTTCGCCGCCGCTCAGGGACTGGACCTCGGCTACGCCGCGGCCGATCGACCACACTACGACCAGGCCACCGTCGTCCAAAGAAGCCATGGCGCCGACTTCGAGCCACTTCGGAGTGGCGCCGTAGCGCTCACGCAGGTCGGCGTCGGCGATCGCACTCAGTCGGCGGCGGCGAACGTCAGGAGGCAAGCGCTCAGCCGACGGGCGCTGTCCGGCGGGTGCGCGCAACACGCGATCCGCCGCCCGCGCGCCGTCCACGCTGCGCCCCTCGAGCAGGGCCAGGCCGCCGACCTTGTCGAGGGCGCTGTTGCCCTGCGGACAGCCCGGGAGCTGCATGCAGCTCGGGCAGCCATCGGTGCACGGACAGTCGCGCAGCAACATCGCCGCCCGCTCGAGCAGCGTCTCGAGCACGTGGTAGGCCTTCTCGGCCAGCCCGATGCCCCCCTCGGCGAAGTCGTACAGGTACAGCCGACGCTCCTCGTTGCTCGACCCGATGTCCCGACGGTCACACAGCAGCGCAAGTGGCAGCGCGTTGACCAGCCCGTGCTCCAGGGCGTGGAGCGACGCCTGGTCCGGCTCGAGCTCGCGCGGCACGTCCACCCACAAGCCAATGGTGTCGAGCACGCTGTCGAGCGGCTCCTCGAGCTGATGGGTCGTGGCCTGGTGGCGGCGTACCTCGCGGTATCCGGCGACGGTCTCACACACGCGCAGCGGCCCGACCGTCACCACGAGCTGAGCGGCGCCCAGGGTCAGCGATCGCGAGGCCAGCGGCTCGTCGCGGGGGGCCACCTGGACCTCGACCAGCGGGCTGGTGCGGGTGTCGACGGCATCCTCGGCGAGTCGCACTACCCGCGTCGTTGCGTCGACCCCCAGCACCCGGTAGCCGCGGCCGTTGTGTAAGTAGAGGGCGCCAGGGTAGCACTCGCGCTGCAGATACGGCGGCTCGACCGTACCCAGCCGGGCCCGCGGCACCCGCGCTCCACTGCGCTCCACGGGGTACACCTGGAGCGTGTAGGGGTCGCGCGAGGTGCCCCGCAGCGAAACGTCCGCGTGCGGACCTTTGCCAGTCCCGGCCGCGCGCCACGGCGGGCCGGCGCTCAGCTCGCCCGCCTCGGCGAGCCGCTCGACGAGTCGCACGGCGTTGGCCGGAAAGAGCGCCAGATCGTCGGCCGCCAGCGGGCGCTCCGAGGCCGCGCACACCAGATGGCCGAGCTGGATGGCGGCGTTGCTGGGATCGACGGCGGCCTGCTCCATGGCCTGGCCGAAGAACGCCTCGGGGTGCTGGATGTGGAACTGGTCGAGCGCGTCGTCGCCCGCGACGAGCACGACCACGGCCTCGCGATCGGCGCGGCGTCCAACTCGACCCGCCTGCTGCCAGAAGCTCATATTGTTTCTTAGAGATCCCGCGACCACCG
>Ga0213853_10755663_pt1 | contig 12658 bp, 11 predicted proteins | sample ABR_2016_MetaT_FD_164456 | JGI IMG/M metagenome (GOLD analysis project Ga0213853, IMG submission 164456) | Metatranscriptome of freshwater sediment microbial communities from post-fracked creek in Pennsylvania, United States - ABR_2016... | ecosystem: Environmental > Aquatic > Freshwater >...
ATCCGCTTGAACGCTGGGCCCGCCGTTTCGGCGGTCTGGCGGGTGCGAATTCATCCCGCGGATCGTAGTTTTCGCATCAGTCGACTAGTCCGCGCAGCCACACCCGATCGGCCTCGGCCTCGGAGAGGCTCTCGATCGCGCGCGCGATCGCCGGATAGAATTCGGCCCGAGGCGCATCGAAGGACAAACATACGATCAAGATGGACGCTTGGGAGGTGATCTTGCTAGAGCTGATCTACGAATAGGAAATGGAGTGCATTGGCCTACCGGGACTTGTGGTCTGCGCAGGCCCATCCCGACTCGGCGAACAGCGCGGTGGGGTTGTGGCCGCGCGCACGGTCTTTGCCTTTCATCGAGAATCCCATTCCGTTCCGTTGCGCCGTAACATCCGCCGAGCGCATGGCGTGACGCGTGCGCTTTGCCGAATCGGGGAGCCGCGACACACGGCCTGCAGGCGCAGGCCCCGCGGATCGCCCGAAACGGCGGGATGAGCAGGTACGATCGCTCGACTACAACACCATCGCGGACATCGCGCCTGGACCCTACACGTGAAATCTTCTCCGCCAGACACCGGGAGCGACAAAGAGGCCTTGGCACTTCTGGTTCGATACCAATGCCCAACTCCGTTTCACGCGGTGCGGACGATACTGATCGGCAGCATCGCCTCCCCGCTGCTGGATACATCGCCGATGGGCGCATTGGCTCAACTCTGGGGCGGCAAAATGCCGGAGTTTGCGTCCGACGACGACGCGAAGGCCGTTGCAGGCTTGCTGCTCGCCGGCCTGTGGAACCGGCTTTCCGAGCATCAAAGCAGCCGCCGCCCATTTCGCCTCGTGCATAAGAACGCGGTGCCATCGCGCGCCGGGTTGCACGGCTTTGCCCTCATGCGCCAGCAAGAGCTCGAGGGTTTCGTCGATGGGCTGTTCGGGTCGGCGCAGGAGCTTTTGTTGCCCGAGAAAGCACATCACGCGGTGGGAATTCTTGCGAAACTTCGCTCGATGTTTGCAGGCGCGGTCGAATTGCTCGCTGACACGACCAAGCCCGCACCGGCCGATGAGTTGAAGGCATTGGCCCACAACCTTCAGCAGATATCGCTCATCGCCGAGACGGAAATCAACAAGGCGATCCAGTCCTGCAAGAGGGCTCGTGGCCAACACCTGGAGGCGATGGCGACGATGCCGACCAGCAAGAGGGTGTTTCACTGAGGCGGATGACCGCACTGCGGAGACGGGCTTGTGAGCCTCGACAATGATTGCAGCGTGCCGAAATGGACGCTGGCCTGGGCGCAATCGGCGCATTGGACGTGATCAGGATCGGGAGGATCCGGCGGCTGCGCGGTCGCGGGAAGAGTCCACGCGGCAAATCGCACGTGCAACGGGTCAGTCGCGCCACACGGTGGCCAGCTGGTCGCGCGGGCCGGTGACGTGGCCATGTTAGAGTGCCATCGTTCGCTTCATGTACCCGTCAAAGAGCGGCGCCGTGAAGGCCGTGTCGCCGTGCGCCGGCGAGTAGATCATGCCTTTCTGGATCAGCGCGCCGCGCACCGGTGCGACCGCCTGAACTTCCTTGCCCATCTTCGCCGCGATATCGCCGGAGCGATGGGGACCCGGGCCGAGTTCGGCCATCGCGCGCAGGTATCGCTTCTCGCCGGGGGAGAGGCGGTCAGAACGCACGCGGAAGAAATTCGCATCCAGTTCGTTGACCGCACGCACGGTCGCCCTGTTGACATCGGCCAGGCGGATCGGCGAGGTCGTCGCACAATCCCAGGTGTGCTTGCCCCATTCCTGCAGGAAGTAGGGGTAGGCCTGTGTCTGCTTCAGGATCTCGTCGAAGGCGCCGGGCTCGAATTCGACACCGAGTTTCGAGGCGGGTGCGACGATCGCCAGCCTGGCGTCCGCCGGCTGAAGCGGCCCGATTTCTGGAAACTCGAACAGGCGCTCCGCATAGGATTTCGCGCGCCCCGTGCGCCCCACGAGTTGCGGCAGCCCTGCGCCGAGCAGGGTGACGGGCAGGTCGAGTTGCACGCAGCTGTGCAGCGCGGTGGTGAGCGCTGCGAGCTCAGTCTCGTCGACGTACTGCAACTCGTCGATGAACAGTGCGAGTGCAGTGCCGCGCTCGCGTGCGGCCTCGCCGGCGCTGTGCAGCAAGGCGCTCAGGTCGTGCTCGAGGTCGCCCGAGTCGGCCAAGCCCTTTTCCGGATTGGCGTCGAGCGCGAGTTCCACGTCACCCATTTTCACGCGCACCCGCAGGAAACCGGCCAGGGCGCGCAAGGCGCGCTGCGCCTTGTCGGCGGCGCCGGCGGTCGTGCTCAGCTGCAGGAAGGCGGCGCGCAGGGCCGGCGCCAGCATGTCGGGAAGAGCGCGGCTTTCGAGGGCCTCCAGGGGGACCGTGGTGATGCCCCGCGCTTCGGCCTCGAGGCGCACGCGCGTCAAGAGCACGGTCTTACCGACGCCGCGAAGCCCAACCAGCAGGAGGCTCTTGGTGGCGCGCCCTGCACGGACGCGATCCAAGGCGATACTGGCGCGCTCGATGACGGCGTCACGACCGGCCAATTCAGGTGGTCGGGCGCCGGCCCCGGGAGCGTAGGGATTGGTTCTTGGGTCCACGTTGGACAAAAATCAAACGAAGTTAAGCCATATTAGGCGAAATCCATAACTTAGCATAACCCATATAAAGATTACTATATTTAAAGTGGCAACATTCAAGGCGGATCGCCTTCCACGCCGCTTTGCAAATCGACGGGGTCGAGAAAAGCGTACCAATCCGCACGAAACCTCGGCGTCCTCGAATCCAGGGTCGACCAGCACGTTGGCGATGCCTTGGTGACTGCGCTAGCTTTCCATGGCTACCTCCTGGGCTCATGAGCAGGGTCGCAGCGCTACTTTGCTCATCGCCCTCGGGGGCGGGCCGATTGCAGCCCGGCCGTGGGGGGTACTCAGTTGCGCTTTCGAAACACCACGAGGTGCTGCCATGGCAAGATGCCCACGGTGCGATCCCACGCCAGCGCGTGCGCGGCGGCTTCGCGCTTGATCTGGGCTTCGCTCATCTTGTGCAGCGCCTTGATCGGCACCTGCGGGTCTTCGGCGCGGTACTCAACGAACACGAGCTGACCACCCGGCTTGAGGGCGCGGACGATGCTGGCCAGCACCTCGTACGGAAACGCGAGCTCGTGGTAAACGTCGACCATGATGGCCAGGTCCACCGACGAAGCAGGCAGCCTGACGTCGTCCTCGGCACCGAGCAAGGGCTGGATCTGTGTCAGGCCGCTTTGCCTCACCGTGCTTTGCAGCAGGGCCACCATCTCGGGCTGGACGTCGACCGCAAGCACCGTGCCGCCGGGTGTGACGGCCGGCGCCATGCGCCGGGCCAGGTAACCCGTGCCCGCGCCGATGTCGGCCACCACCATGCCGGGCTTGAGTTGGAGTGCCGTCACCAGCAGATCGGTGCGTTCTTCGCGCTCTCGCTCTTCACGCTCGAGCCACGCGGCGCCCTGCCAGCCCATGACGCCAGCGATGTCGCGGCCCATGTAGCGTTTGCCGATGCCATCGGCGCCTGCCGGGACGCGGGTGTAGCGCTCGGTGGGCTTGCCCGAGTCGGCAAGCGCCAGCGTTGCCATGCACAGCAGCAAGACACCCAGCACCGCGACCGACACGCTCCGCGCAATGCGATTCATGGTCCACACCTCGCGTCCGAAGAAGCCGGAACTGCCCATTCCAAGTTGCTGCATCAGCGCGGTTCCCAAATTGCAACGACACCGATAACCGCTGTCGGTCATGCTCGACACATCTCGGTTCCTTTCGACGCGGGCGTGGGATGTCGGAATGGCAGCGGATACCGATTCCGAGAGCTTGGTTGGTATATTCATAAGTACAAGCACGTACTTAATTGATCATTTTGGCCGCGCATGGCATTTTGGCGGAATCCTTCGAGGAGGATTCGCCGATGCCAAGAAAAAGCCCATTCCGAATCGTGTTGACCGCGGCCGAGGCCGCAGAGTTGAACCGACGGGCGGCAAAATATACGTTGCCTTATTTCGAGGTTGTCCGCGCCAAGATGATCCTGATGGCCGCCGCCGGCAACGACAATGACGAAATCGCCGCGCGCCTCGACACCCGGCGCGAGGTCGTCAGCCAGCCAGTGGCGCAAGCGCTTCTTCAAGGAGCGATTGGCGGGCCTCGACGAAAGAGCCCGCCCGGGACGCCCTCGGGTCTTTTCCCCCCAGGGTTGAAACATGGATTGGCCATCGAGCCTTGATCGGGGTTGCCCCAGCCGCTCACTTCCGGGAAGTCAAGAAGTAACCGACCGGCAACAGCCGGATGCCAAAGCGCCGCTCGACGGTTCCCCAGATGCCGCGCGGCAGCAGCAGCGCGAACGCCAGCGCCGTGGCGCCCAGTCCGATCATGTACCAGACGCCGCTCGCGCCGAAGAACGTCTCGACGAGGAAGAACAGCACCGCGCCGATAATCGGTCCCTCGAACGTGCCGATTCCGCCCACCAGTACCATGAAGATCATGTAGGCGGTCCACTGGACGCTGAAATACGTCTTGGGCTGGAAGCTGATCGTCGTCGCGACCCACAGCGCGCCGGCCGCCGCGCAGCCGAAGGCCGACAGTATGAAGATTGTCCGCTTTGCGGCCGTAACCTGCACGCCGACCGACGCGGCGGCGTCCTCGTTGTCGCGGATCGCCTGGACCGCGGACCCCAGCCGCCCGCGCAGCAGCGCGAATACGAGCCAGGCCAGCCCGACCATCGCCGCCAACGCCGCCCAGTAGGTCAGCGCGCGGCGCGAATCGGCCGGGTAGGCATTCAATTCGATCAGCGAGGTGCCGGTCTCGCCCTGGACCAACTGATCGAGGTTGACCAGCAGGTGTGCCAGTTCGGCGACGACCCACATCCCGATCGCGAATTCGCCCGCGCGCAGCCTCAGCATGAACAGGCCGATCGGGACCGCGACGGCGGCGACGAGCAGCGCGGCAACCAGCAGGGCCGGATAGACGCTCAGTCCGGCGTGGGCAAGGCGCACCGCCGCGTAGGCGCCGAGTCCGAAGAAGGCCTGCTGGCCGACCGACACGAGACCGCCGTAGCCGGCCAGACAGTTCCACATCAGCGCAAGGATGCCGTAGATGAACAGCGTGGTCAGCCGGTCGACCGCGTTGGCGTCGAGGAGCCAGGGTGCCGCGACCAGCACGGCCTGCGCGGCCAGCACGATGCCGACCGAAGTCATGGACAGGCGGGTCCAGCGGTGTACGCTCGTTTGCATCGGATTCATCCCGTCCTCGCGCGCAGCGCGCGCAGGATGCCCGCCAGCCTGTCGCTCGCATACAGGCGCGCGACGAGCACCACCAGGAACACCGCGTGGCCCGCGATCAGGAAGCCCTGCGGGTTGAGCTGGGCGCCGATGCTCTGCGCGATGCCGAGCACGACGCCGCCGACCAGCGTGCCCCAGAGCGATCCGGCGCCGCCGATGACGACCGCCTCGAAGGCGAAGACGAGCTGCTGCGATCCGCCGTAGGGATCGAAAGTTGCGCGCATGCCCAGCGCCATGCCGGCCAGCGCGACCGTCATCACGGCGATGGCCGTCGCAATGCCGTAGATGCGCCGGGTATCGATTCCCGTCAGCAGCGCCGCTTCCGGGTCCTCGGCGGCGGCGCGGATCTGGCGTCCGAGGCTCGTGCGGGCCAGCAGCAGGTGCAGTCCGCCGAGGACCACGACCGCGAGACCGAATACGAGCACCGAAAGCTGGCCGATGTAGAGATCGCCCGGCAACTGCCAGCTGTCGTAGGCGAAGGTATCGATGTAGGGCGCCAGCGAGCGCGTGTCGGCACCGAATTTCTGGAACATCACGTTGTCGGCGACGGTGGCCAGGCCGAAGGTGCTCAGGATCGGCACGAGATCGCCTGCCCTCATGCTGCGCTCGAATATGATCCGATGAAGGATCCAGCCGAGCAGTCCCATCAGCGGCATCACGACGAGGATGCCGACGAAGGGACCGATGCCAAGGCGTTCGGCGAGGAACCACAGCGCATAGCCGGCCACGACGGCCAGGCTACCGTGGGCGAGATTTATGATCCTCATGACGCCGAACAGGAAAGACAGGCCACTGGCGAGCAGCGCGTAGTAGCCGCCGAGCAGCGTGCCTTGCAGGGCCAGGTTGGCGATTGCACTCATTGGAATAACTTCTCGCTGCGCTCGAGGGGCCATGAGCCCTTGGGGCGGCCAGGCAGGCTCACGCGCGGTCCCTCGCCGCCGCGGCGCGCTCGACGCCGAAGTAATGCGCCATGACCTCGTCGCGCGACATCGCGGCGGAGCGGCCTTCGGCGACGATCCGGCCCTCGAGCATGCAGGCGACGCGGTCGGAAAACGACAGGCTGCGATTGAGGTCCTGCTCGACGAGAATCGTCGTCGTGCGCGCATCGCGCAGCGACTGCAGCGATACGTAGACGCCGTCGACGGCTTTCGGCGACAGTCCCAGCGAGATCTCGTCGAGCAGCAGCACGCGCGGATTGGCCATCAGCGCGCGTCCGATCGCGGTCGCCTGCTGCTCGCCGCCCGACAGGTGACCCGCCTTCGCCTTCCAGATCCTGACGAGTTGCGGGAATGCCTCGCGGACGCGGTCGATCGTCCAGGTGCCGGCGCGGCCCGCGGTCGCGCCGAGCCGCAGGTTGTCTTCAACCGTCATGCCGGGGAACAGCCGACGCCCCTCCGGAACGAGCGCCAGGCCTTCCCTGACCCGGCGATGGGCCGGCCATCCGGTGATGTCGGTCCCGTCGAACACGATGCGGCCGCCGGTCGCGGGATGCGCGCCGGCGAGGGTCCGCAGCAGCGTCGTCTTGCCGGCGCCGTTTGCGCCGACCAGCGCAAGCGTGTCACCCGCGGCGATATCGAAACTGACGCCGCGTACCGCCGGCAGCAGCCCATGCATCGCATGCAGGCCTTCAACGCGCAGCATGGTCATGAGCCGTGCCGCCCAGGTAAGCGTCGACGACGTGCGCGTCCGCGAGCACGGCGCGAGGGTCTCCGTCGGCGATGATCCGGCCGTCGTCCATGCAGACCAGGCGATCGATCGCCTGCAGCAGCACATGGACGATGTGCTCGATCCACACGATCGCGATGCCGCGGCGGCGGATCTCGCGGATCGTCAGCACGAGTTCGGCGGCCTCGCCGTCCGTTAGGCCGCCACCGATCTCGTCGAGCAGCAGCACGACGGGCCCAGTTGCCAGCGCGCGCGCCAGTTCGAGGCGCTTGCGGTCGAGCAGGCCGAGGGTCTCCGCGCGGCGGTTCGCGACCGGCATCATCGCGCACAGCCGCAGCGCATCGATGCAACGGTCGCTGGCATCGCCGCGCCGCGCGGCACCGCCATGGGTGGACGCGGTCATCAGGTTCTCGAACACCGTCATGCGACCGAACGGGCGCGGGATCTGATGCGTGCGGCCGATCCCGAGACGACAGCGCCGCGCGGCGCCGAACGACGTGACCTCGGCGCCGCGGAAGGCGACCGTGCCTGCCGAGGCGCGATTCGCGCCGGCGAGAACGTTCAGCAGACTCGTCTTGCCGGCGCCGTTGGGCCCGACGATTCCGAGCGCCTCGCCCTCGTCGAGCGCGAAGTTCACGCCGTCGAGCACCACGAGGGCGCCGAAGCGCAGTTCGACGTTCGCCGCCTCGAGAAGGCGACGCGGCGTCGCGGCGCCGCGCCCGGCTGTGTCGATCAACTGTAGGGGATCAGCTTGGCGCTGACCGGGACGTTCTTGTCGTCGGCATTGTCGGTAATGACGTAGTCGAGCTTGAACTTTGACCCGGCTTTTGCCTTGACCCACTGGGTGCCGATGATCGGCGCGGTGGCCACGTTGGGCACGGGTCCCTTCGCGAAATCGATCCTGCCGACCATCGTGGTCGTCTGCAGCGCATTCATCGACTTCGCGACCGCCTCCTTGTCCTTCGGATCGGCGCTGGCCTTGAGCGCATCGAAGCCGGCGTCCAGCAGCGCCATCGTCGCGCCGAGCTGCTGGGTCCACTGCTTGCCGGATGCCGTCTCGTAGCTGCCCGCCAGTTCGCTGCCCTTCAGGCCGGTCAGCGAGGACTTGTAGGGATAATCCTTGTGCCAGTACGCCGCGCTTGCAATATTGAATCCGAGCGAACCCAGCGCCTCGACGTTCGACGGAAACAGCCCGGTCTTCGCGATCTGCACGATCTTCGCGATCTTCGTGTAACCCTGCTGGGCGGCCTGGCGCCAGAACGTCGCGAAGTCCGGCGGCAGCGGGAACGAGTTCAGGATCTCGCACTTTTCCGCCTTGAACTTCGCGATCTGCGTCGAATAGTCGGTCGTGCCGTCCTCGTAGGCGCCCGGATCGATGATCGCGAATCCGGCCTTGGCCAGCTCGGGCGCGAGATGTTCTCGGATCGCGTTGCCGTCGGCGTCGTTCGGGTACAGCACGCCGACCCTTTTATTGGTCGCGACGGTCGGCCACTGCGACACGTAGGTCCGCGCGAAATTGGCGACGCCGAACGAGAAGTGGAACGTCCAGCGATAGGGCGACGGCGCGCCGGGCTTCGCGCCGCGCCCGAAGTACCACGCTTCCCAGGGCATCACCGACGACATGCAGGGGACGCCCGCCGCCTCGCACGCGTCGGAGACCGGATTGACGACCTCGGGCGTGGAGATCGCCAGCATCATGTCGATCTTGTCCTCGTTGATGAGGCCCTTCGCGAGCTGGCTCGCGCGCGACGGATCCGACTGGCTGTCGCGATCGATGATCTGCACCGCGTACTTCCTGCCGCCGATGGTCAGGCCGGCAGCCAGCGACTTGCGGGCGAGTTCCAGTACGTGCCCGTCGGTCTCGCCGAAGCCGGCCAGCGCGCCGGTCCGGGGACTGATGAAGCCGACCTTCAGCGTGTTCTTCGGATCTGCGCCCTGCGCGTGAACCCCGTTCGGTGCAGCGAGCGACAGGCCCAGCGCGCTTGCGGTCGCGATGAATTCGCGGCGACTGCCCGTTCGTCGTCCGCAGCGCTCCCCAGCGGCGGCACGTGTCGCCGGCGACGGCTCGTGGGTCTGCGTCCTCGTATTCTTCATCTTGCTTTTCATCTTGGTCTCCATCTTGGTCTCCCCGTCGTGGTTCAGGCCAGCCCCGCCATGCCAAGTGCCACGTGCGAGCCCATGCCGCCGTCGCACGCGATGTTCGTCCCGCGGATCCATGCGCTGCCATCGGAGCACAGGAAGGCGACCAGCGGCGCAATGTCCTGCGGCGTGCCGGGGCGGTCCATGACCCGCATGTCCTCTTCCGCGCGCGCGCCGAGGGTTTCGAGGAAGTCGCGCAGGATCGGCGTCTGCACCGGACCCGGGCTGATCGAATTGATGCGGACGCCACGCTCGCGCCAGGTCCAGCGGTTCTGCATCGTCCACGCGATCAACGCTTCCTTGGAATAGAAGTAGCTTCGCGCATCATCGACGGCGTGCTCATCGCACAGCGCGGCGACGCCCGCGAAGTCGCGCAGCGCGATCAGGGCCCGGATCGCACCGCCTGCCGCCGGCCACCCGATGCCGGCGAGCGACGCGAGATTGACGATCGAGGCGCCGGCATTGAGGTTCGGGATCATCGCTTCGGTGAAATCCCGCAATCCGAGGAAGTTGACCTGCAGTACGGCGACCCTGCCTCGCGTCGGCGGCAGGCCCGCGATGTTGCACAAGCCGTCGATGCCTTTGCCGATGGCGGCAGCGGCGTTCCGGATCGACACCGGATCGGACAGGTCGGCCCGCACGAAACGGTCAGCGAGGCCGGCGGCCGGCTCGTTGCGGTCAACTGCGATGACCTTCGCGCCGCCGGCCTTCAGCAGGCGGGCGGATTCGGCGCCGATGCCGGACGCCGCGCCGGTCACAACGATGGTCTTGCCCTCTACACTCATGTCATGTCCTTTGCGGGTCGCGCGACAGCGGCCGGGAATCCGTCGCCCGCGTGGTGTCTAGATCGGATAGTGCTGCGGCTCGGCCTGGATCGTGATCCAGCGCAGATCGGTGAACTCGGCGATCGCGGCCTTGCCGCCGAAGCGCCCGTATCCGCTGGCCTTGACACCGCCGAAGGGCATCTGTGCCTCGTCGTGCACGGTCGGTCCGTTGACATGGCAGATCCCGGACTCGATCCCTTTGGCGACCGCGAGCGCCCGCACGACGTCCTTGCCGAACACCGCCGCCGACAGGCCGTACTCGGTATCGTTGGCCAGCGAGATCGCCTCCTGGATATCGTTGAACCGCATCACCGCGGCGACTGGCCCGAACGACTCCTCGCCGTACAGGCGCATCGCAGTGGTCACGTGATCGACGACCGTGGCCGCCATGATGCTCCCGTTGACCGTTCCGCCGACCCGCAGCGCGGCCCCTTTGGACACGGCGTCATCGACGAGCGCCTTGACGCGCGCCGCCGCATCGGCGCCGATCATCGACCCGAGCGCACATCCTTCCTCGCCGGGCAGGCCGGCACGTAGCGACGCCGCCTTCGCAGCCAGCTTCTTGACGAACTCGTCGGCGACCTTCGCGTCGACGATGATCCGCTCGGTCGACATGCAGATCTGGCCCTGGTTGAAGAACGCGCCGAACGCGGCCGCCTTGACCGCCTCGTCGAGGTCCGCGTCGTCGAGCACGACGAACGGCGCCTTGCCGCCGAGTTCGAGCAGGCAGGGCTTCAGGTATTTCGCGCCGACCGCGGCGATCGTCTTTCCGACGCGCGTCGATCCGGTGAACGTGACGCGACGCACGGCGGGATGTGCGATCAGTGCCTCGACGACAGCCGCCGCATCCTTCGGCGCATTCAAGACGACGTTGAGCACGCCGCGCGGCAGACCGGCATCGCGCAGCACGTCGCCGATCAGTCGATGCGTCATCGGGCACAGTTCCGAGCCCTTCAGCACGACCGTGTTCCCGCAGGCCAGCGGCATCGCGATGCCGCGCACGCCGAGGATCACCGGCGCATTCCACGGCGCGATGCTGAACACGACGCCGGCGGGCTGGCGCAGCGCCATGGCCAGCGAACCTGGCTTGTTCGACGGGATGATCTCACCGGTGACCTGGGTCGTCATCGACGCTGCCTCGCGCAGCATGTTGGCGCCGAGATGGCAGTTGAAGCCGGCCCACCCGGCGGTAGCGCCAGTTTCGGCGGCCATCGCCAGGACGAAATCGGGAGTGCGGGCGACGAGCAGGTCGGCGGCCTTGTTCAGCAGTTCGCGCCGGTGTTCGGGACTCGCGTCGGTCCACGCCGGGAATGCCGCGGCGGCCGCGTTCGCTGCCGCGGTAGCGCTGACCACCGTCGCCGCGCTGGCGCGCGTCGCGACCCGCCCGGAGATCGGATTTGGCCGATCGAACGTGGATTCATCGCTCGACGCCATGTCGACGTTGTTGATGAGCATCTGGGCTACGAGCATCGGGATCATTCCTGGCGATCGATCGGGCCGGCCGCGCGGCGATCGCGCCGTCGCCGCGGATTCCGCGGTGACGACGGTCAAGCGCGCATCGAGGATCCGGAAACTGTAGGCCTGCGGCCGCCGGATTGGATTGCAAGTTTTTGTGTATTTATGGTCGTTTCTTGGGAAAATACGAAACTCGGCAGAGCCCGCTTTGAATCGCGTAGTGCTCGGTTTTGCGTGATTATTGCGATCGCACATGACTTTCTGCGTCGCATCAATTAAGAGACGTGACGCCTATTATTGGGAATTTGATGCATTAATTTGGCGTCATCGCCGATGCGCCGCGGGATCAACCATCGTGACATTCCCGGAAGTCCTGTCAACGCAAGGCGCGGGACTGCGCGCCGAACTCAGTGCGCACATCGTCGTCCAGAAGCTGGCCGCGGCGCTTCAGGGCCGGCGGTTCAGCCTGACGACCGAACATGCCAGCCTGCGCCGCGCGTGCATCCTGGTCACGAGCGGCGCCGGCGAGATCGGCGGAAGGGAACCGGTGCTGCTTGCGGGGCCGGCGCTGGCCTGGGTGCCGGTCGAGTCCGGGCAGTTCATCCGCGTCCCCGCCGGCACGCAGGGCTATGTCGTCTGGTTGTCCGAAACGCTGACCAAGAGCGCGTTGGGCGACTCCGCCGAATCCGCGCAGTTGAGGCACCTGATCGATCGACTGGTCGTCGCCGTCGAGATCGACAAGGCCGAGGCTGTCGCCGAACTGGAGCGCGCCTTCGACGCGATCGACCGTGAAACGCGATTCGGCGGGCGTGGGTCCTGGGTCTACCTGGCGGCGCAGGTCGCGCTGATCCTCGTGCAGTGCTGGCGTGTTTCCGGGCTCGAGGACATCTCGAGCCGCGGCGGCAGCGGCGTATCGATCATCCTGATGCGGTTCCGCAGTCTCGTGGAATTGCATTTCCGCGAGCAATGGACGATCGCCCGCTATGCGATGGCCCTGCGGATCTCGCATGACCGCCTGCACGACATCTGCGTCCGAACACTGCAGCGCACGCCGCTGCAGCTCGTGCACGAACGCCTGGCCCACGAGGCGCGCCAGCGCCTACTGCGCTCGGGCTTCACGATCGAGCAGATCGCCGCCGACCTGGGATTTCGAACGACGACCTATTTCAGCCGCTTTGTCCGCCGCCAGACCGGGACGAGCCCGGGTCTCTTTCGCCGCGGTGCCGATGGCACGCTCGACGCGCGCGGCAGCGGGTCCGCGACGAGC
>Ga0213853_10252424_pt1 | contig 12656 bp, 13 predicted proteins | sample ABR_2016_MetaT_FD_164456 | JGI IMG/M metagenome (GOLD analysis project Ga0213853, IMG submission 164456) | Metatranscriptome of freshwater sediment microbial communities from post-fracked creek in Pennsylvania, United States - ABR_2016... | ecosystem: Environmental > Aquatic > Freshwater >...
CCCCCGGTCAGTCGCCGCAGACGGTAAACAACGATGCCGCAATACAGCCCCGATTGGACCGCCAAACATCTGCCATGCGCCATTTGAACTGGGTTGCCCCGATCCTGTTAACCGCGCTTGCGGGACCCGCCTCTGCACAGGCCCTGCCTGGCGGTTTCGTGTACCTGCGCGATATCGATCCCTCCATCATCCAGGACATCCGCTATGCCGGCTCCAACAATTTCGCCGGCCGGCCGCTCAAAGGCTATGGCGCGGCCGAATGCGTGGTGAAGCGCGAGGTGGGATTGCGGCTGAAAGCCATCCAGCAGGAACTTTCGAAAGAGAACCTGTCGCTGAAAATGTTCGATTGCTACCGGCCCGCGCGTGCGGTCGCGGACATGTGGGCTTGGGCGCAAAACGGCAAGGAGACGCCGGCCGAGCGCCGCTTCAATCCGGCATTCCCGAAGGCCGACCTGTTCCGGCTCGGCTATATCGCCACCCACTCGCTGCATTCGACCGGCGGCGCACTTGACCTCACCCTGGTCGATCTGAAAGCGGACAATTCAGCCGTCTTCGATCCCAACAAGGCCTATGCCGACTGCACCGCGCCCGCCGAGGCGCGGGCGCCGGAGGCAAGCGTCGACATGGGTACCGGTTACGATTGTACCGATCGCAAGGCCCATGCAAACGCCGCTTCGATCACGCCGTCGCAGCGCCGCTGGCGCAACCTGCTGGTCGCGGCGATGGCGCGGCAAGGTTTTGTGAACTATTCGAAGGAGTGGTGGCACTTTTCGCTGCCCGGCGCAGGCCTGGCGGCCTATGATTTCCCGATTATGCCACGAGCAAGGTAGAGTCTTGCTGACTCGGGAAGGCGCTGCGAATCGGGTTCACCTCTGCCATTGGGAGAGGTCGGCGCGAAGCGCCGGGTGAGGGGACTTGCTCTATCGATGGAGCGTAACCCTTCACCCCAACGCCGTCGTTGCAAGGACGTGTTTCCATGACCAAGCCTGCATTCGCAACCCACGAAGTCTTCAACCAGTCGCCGCCGTTCGAGGATGTCGATCTCTATGCGTTCGACCGGCCGCTCTCGGAATCGGTTGCCGCCAATGGCGGGGCTAGTGCCGAGCAGGAGCTGTCGGCGTTCGGCAAGCATTGGGGATCGGCGGTGATGGCTGCGCGCGGCCGCATCGCCAACGAGAACACGCCGAAACTCAGGACTTTCGATGCCAAGGGCAACCGCCGCGACGAGGTCGAGTTTCACCCGGCCTATCACGAGCTGATGGCGTACTCCGCGCATGCCGGCGTGCACAATTCGACCTGGACCGCGCAAGGCAAACCGGCCGGCGGCGCCGCCGAAGTGGTGCGCGCGGCAAAGTTCTACATCGCCTCGCAAGTCGAGACCGGCCATCTCTGCCCGATCACCATGACGCGGGCGTCGGTCGCGGCTTTGGCGGTCGAACCGGGCGTGCTGGCGAAGACGATGCCCGTCATCGCGACGCGCTCCTACGATCCGGGGTTTTCGCCATGGTGGACCAAGCGCGGCATGACGCTCGGCATGGGCATGACCGAGAAGCAGGGCGGCACCGACGTGCGCTCCAACATGACGCGGGCGTCGCGCGACGCCAGCGCCTATCGAATCACCGGGCACAAATGGTTCATGTCGGCGCCGATGTGCGATGCGTTCCTGGTGCTGGCGCAGGCCGACGAGGGCCTGACCTGTTTCTTCATGCCGCGCTTTGCGCCTGACGGTTCGGTCAATGCGATCCAGTTCCAGCGGCTGAAGGACAAGCTCGGCAACCGATCCAACGCATCTTCGGAGGTCGAGTTCGTGGACGCCTATGCCGAGCGCGTCGGCGAGGAGGGCAAGGGCATCCGCACGATCATCCAGATGGTGCAGCTGACGCGCCAGGATTGCGCGATTGCGTCCGCCGGCCTGATGCGATCGGGACTAGCGCATGCGCTCAATCACGCGCGGCATCGCAGCGTGTTCCAGAAGCATCTCGCCGACCAGCCGCTGATGCAGGCGGTGCTTGCCGACATGGCGCTGCATGTCGAAGCTTCCGTTGCGCTCGTGATGCGGCTCTGCCGTTCGTTCGATCAGGCGCCCGACGATGCCGGCGAAGCCGCCTATATGCGGCTACTCACGCCCGCGATCAAATACTGGGTCTGCAAGAGCGCACCCGCGTTTCTCTATGAGGCGATGGAATGCCTCGGCGGCAATGGCTATGTCGAGGAGGGGATTCTGGCGCGACATTATCGGGAGTCGCCGGTCAATGCGATCTGGGAAGGCTCCGGCAATGTGATGTGTCTTGACGTGCTCCGGGCGCTGTCGCGTGAGCCGGATGCGGCCAATGCAGTGCTGCAGGAGCTTGCGGAGGAGACCAAGGGATTGTCCGGAAGCGCTGACGCCGTCGCATCCATCGCAAAGTCGCTCCGCCGGCCCGACGGCGAGCGGGTGGCGCGGCTAGCGGTCGAAAAACTGGCGTTGCTCGCGGCCGCTTCCGCGCTCAACAAGATATCGCCGCATCATGCCGAGCTTTTTGCGGCGACACGGCTTGCGACAAATCACGCCAGCATGTACGGCGCGGTCGACCTCGCCAATGACGACATCCGTGCCTTGCTGGAACGGGCGCTGCCGTGAAAGTCAGTTGATGGATTCCTTCAATCCCGAACATCCGCCGGTCACGGTAGTGCCGGCCGAACGCCGCCCGCGCGTCTGGAAATTCTGGGGCACCGCGCTGTGGGGCCTGTTCATTTTTGCCGCGCTGTTTGTCGGTCAGATTGCCGTCGTCGTCTGGTTCGTGCTGCGGCGGGAAGGGCCGATTGATGTCGCCGCCGCGGTGCATGTTGTTGGCGGTGGACTTACGATTTCGCTGTCGGTGATCTCGGGCCTTCCGGCCGTGCTCGCAGCACTTTGGCTTGCGATCCATTTCTCGGGCACGCCTTTTGCCGACTATCTCGCGCTGCGCTGGACCTCGTGGAAGAACCTTCTGATCGGCGTCGTCGGCTTGTTCGTCGTAGTGATGGGCTGGGATCTGCTGTCGCGCGCGACCGGGCGCGACGTCAATCCCGGGTTCATGGTCGACGTCCTGAAATCGGCGCGCGCCGACGGTGCGCTATGGCTTCTGGTGCTGGCCTTTTGCGTTGCGGCGCCGATCTCGGAGGAATTGTTTGCGCGCGGTTTCCTCTACCGCGGCTGGTCAGAGACTTTTCTAAGACCCGCCGGCGCCATTCTGCTGTCGTCGGTGGTGTGGACGGGGCTGCACCTGCAATATGACTGGTTCTTTTTCGGCGAAGTCTTCTCCATCGGCCTCTGGCTCGGTTATATGCGCTACCGCAGCAACTCGATCTGGCTGACGATCGTGCTGCACGGCCTCAACAATCTAGGCGCCGTGGTGCAGACGATCTGGCTTGCCGGCTGATCTCAGGCGACCAGCGCGATCACGATCGGCATTGTGATTGTCGCCAGAATGGTCTGCAGCGTGATGATTTGTGCCAGCAGCGGCGCGTCGCCGCCCATCTGCCGGGCCAGCACATAGGCGCTCGACGACGCCGGAACCGCCGAGCAGGCTGCAACAATCACGAGATTTGCGCCCGTGAGGCCAAACCACAGCGCCAGCGTGACCGCGAGCGCCGGCATCAGGATCAGCTTGAGAAACACGCCGAACGCTGCCACGGCGCTCGGACGAAACAACCCTTCGAGATGCAACCCGGCCCCGGTGACGAGCAAGCCGATGGCAAGCGAGGAGCGGCCAAGCGCATCGGCGACCTCATGCCAGATCTTCGGCAAGGGAACATGCAGGACGTTGAGCGCCAGACCGATCGCGCAGGCCCAGATCAGGGGATTGCGCACCACGGTCATGACGATGGAGCGGATCGACTGTTTCTCGGTCGAGGCGTAATGGGCGAGCACGGCGACGCTGAACACATTGACCAGCGGAATGATCGCGACCATCGCTACCGAGGCGAGCGCGAGGCCGATGTCGCCGAACAGATTTCCGGAGACGGCGAGCGCCACATAGGTCTGCCAGCGCGTCGCGCCCTGGAAGACCGAGGTGAAGGCCGGGCCGTCGACGTCCATTCTGGCGAGCAGGGGCCGCAAAGCCAGGCATAACAGCGACATCACCAGCGCCGACAACAGGAGCGCGCCGCCGACGCCGGCGACCGGCACCTTGGTGAGGTCGGCCTTCACCAGTGTCTCGATCAGAAGTGCTGGAAACAGCACGTAGTAGGTCAGCCGTTCCAGCCCGTGCCATTGCGTCTCCAGCCGCATCAGGCTGCGCTTGAGCGCGAAACCGAGCACGATCAGCAGGAACACCGGCAGCAATGCCGCGATTACGATGGCCATCGGCTAGTCATTTCCGCGCAAGTTTGCCAGCCGGTCGAGCGCACCCTGCAGGATGAAGATCGCGGCGTGCTCGTCGATGACTTGCGAGCGCTTGGCCCGGCTCATGTCCATCCCGATCAGTTCGCGTTCGACGGCAGCCGTCGAGAGCCGCTCGTCCCACAGCGCAATGGCAAGATCGGTCAAGGCGGAAAAGTTGCGCGCGAAGGCGCGGGTCGACTGCGCCCGCGGGCCCTCGCGGCCGTCCATGTTGATGGGCAGCCCAAGCACAAAACCGACGGCGCCGCGTTCCCCCGCGATGGCGACGAGCCGCGCCGCATCCGCCTTGAACGCTTTGCGCTTGATGGTCTCGACGCCGGTGGCAAGCCTGCGGTCGGGGTCGGACACGGCAACGCCGATGGTTTTCGTTCCGAGATCAAGGCCGACCAGCGCGCCACGTGGGGGCCAGTGCGCAGCAGCGTCGATCAGGGGAAGGATGGGGGCGGACATGGACCTGCGCATAACACGCGGGCTACGATCCCTGCAAAGCGGCAAGGGCGGAAGACAATGGACGGACTGACAATATTCGGCTTGTTCGCGGTCTCCGCGATGCTGGTGACTTACTCACTGGAGGAGCGCAGCCACTGGTTCATCCTGGGATTTGCTGCCGCCTGCGCGCTGGGTTCGATTTATGGATTTCTGCAAGGCGCCTGGCCGTTCGGGCTGGTCGAGGTGGTCTGGGCCTTGGTTGCGCTGCGGCGCTGGAGTTTTAGGCGGCAATGACCTGACCGTTTCTGGTCAAGCATGAAGTAAAGCCGCGCAACGCGCTGTATTGATGCGCGCTGCGGCGCGCGATGAAGAGCGTATCGACCCGCGACCAAGATGTGTCCAGCCCGTGAACGCGAATGCTCTCGCGCATATCGCTGCGCTCGACCACGGCGCGCGGCAGCAAGGTGACGCCCATGTCGGCGGCAACGCAGCCGATCATGCCGTCGAGCGTGCCCAATTCGAACCGCGCCGCCGACGGCCAGCCAAATTCCGAAAACAGCTGTTCGAGGCGCTGCCGGTAGGTGCAGCCGGTGCGGAACACCAGCGCGGTCGGCCCGGATTCGGGCGTGCCCGCGCGCAAGCTTGCGAGATCTGCCCAGCGGCGCGCGGTGACCAGCACCAGCTCTTCGCGGAATGCCGCGATCGCGCCGAGCTCGGCGTGCTCGATCGGCCCGGCGACAAAGGCGCCGTCCAGCGTCCCGTCGAGTACCGCGGCGACCAGATCGGCGGTCGGCGCCGTGCGCAGCGTCAACCGCACCGCCGGAAAGCGCCGGTGGAATTCTGCGAGCAGCAAGGGCAGGCGCACGGCGGCGGTGGTCTCCATCGAGCCGATCGCGAGCGGGCCCTTTGGCTCGCCGTCGTCGCGCGCGGCCAACACGGCTTCGCGCGAAAGCGCGAGCACGCGCTGGGCATACGGCAACAGGCGGCGGCCGGCGCCGGTCAGCGTCATGCCGCGGCTATGACGCTCGAACAGGCTGGTACCGATCTCGGCCTCGAGCGTTTTTATGCGCTGCGTGACGTTGGATTGAACCGTGTTGAGCTCGTCGGCGGCACGGGTGATGCCGCCCGCGCGCGCGACCGCTGAAAAGGTGACGAGATCGGTTAGTTCCATTCAGTCCACCGTTTGCTTTTGGAGATGGCTACGTTCTCAAGTATTCATTTTTCGAGAATGATAGTTGAGCCTAGTGTTGCTGTCCAGGTTTGGAGAAGCGACATGCCGATCAACTCGCCGTTGTCAGCGCTTTTGGGCGTCAAGCATCCGATCTTTTCGGCGCCGATGGACGTGGTTGCCGGTGCGCGCCTCACCTCGGCGGTCAGCAATGCGGGCGGTCTTGGGATTCTCGGCGGCGGCTACGGCGAAAAGGCCTGGCTGGAGCAGGAGACCGCCAAGCTCAAACGATGCCCGGCGCCGTTCGGTGTCGGCTTCATCACCTGGAGTCTCGCGAAGCGGCCGGAGCTTCTCGACATCGCGCTCAATGCCCGGCCTGCTGCGATGATGCTTTCGTTTGGCGATCCCAAACCGTTCGCGCCCGCCATCAAGGCTGCGGGCGCGCGCTTGATATGCCAGGTTCAGAACGAGGAAATGGCGCGGCAGGCGCTCGAGGCGGGCGCTGATATTCTGGTTGCGCAGGGCACCGAGGCCGGCGGGCACGGGGCCTCTCGCACCACCATCGACATCGTGCCGGCGATTGTCGATCTGGCGGCCGGCCGGGTGCCGGTGCTAGCCGCCGGCGGCATCGCCGACGGGCGCGGACTGGCTGCGATGATGATGCTCGGTGCCGCGGGCGTGCTGCTCGGCACCCGCTTTTGCGCCAGTGTCGAAGCCGATGGCGCGGATGAGGCAAAGCAGCGAATCTGCGCGGCTGCGAGCGGGAACACGGTCCGCGGCATTATCTTTGATCTCTCACGCAACAATGTCTGGCCGGCGCCGTTTACCGGGCGCTGCCTGATCAACGATCATGTCCGGCGCTGGATGGGTCGCGAGGTCGAATTGCTGCAGAATGTGAATGCGGTCGCGGCCGAATATGCGGCTGCCAGGGCGGCCGGTAATTTCGACATCGCCGCCGTCATTGCCGGCGAAGCCGTTGGCCTGATCCATGATATTCCGAGCGCGGCCGAGATTGTCGATAGGATCGTCATCGAAGCCGACCAGATCCTCCAGGGACGGCGTAATTCCGCCACGGCTTCGCAGCTGGCTTCGGCACGCTGATCCGCCAAACTGAACCGAACGAGCATGTGGCCAGATCGCCAGATTATCGAACTCTTCAAGACCGAATTTCCGATCGTGCTCGCGCCGATGGCGGGTGTCATGGATGCGGAGCTCGTGATCGCGGCAGCGCAGGGCGGCGCGCTGGGCTCGCTGCCATGCGCGATGCTGTCGGCAGAGAAGGCGCGCGAGCAGGTCAACATCATCCGCCAGCGCGTGTCGGCGCCGGTCAACATGAATTTCTTCTGTCACGAGCCTGTCGATGCTGACCCCAAGCGGGAAGCAACCTGGCGGCAACGGCTGGCGCCGTATTACCGGGAATACGGGCTCGACCCCTCTGCACCCATCAACGCCACCAATCGCGCGCCGTTCGATGCCGCGTTTTGCGAGGTCGTCGAGGAGCTGAAGCCCGAGATCGTCAGTTTTCATTTCGGCTTGCCGGACCAGGCGTTGCTGAAGCGCGTCAAGGCGGCCGGCTCGATCGTGATGTCGTCGGCGACAACCGTGAAGGAGGCGATCTGGCTCGAGGAGCACGGCGCCGAAATCGTCATCGCGCAAGGCGCGGAAGCCGGCGGCCATCGCGGCATGTTCCTGACCGACAATATCGCCGAACAGCCCGGCACCTTCGCGCTGGTGCCGCAGGTGGTCGACGCGGTGAAGGTGCCGGTGATTGCGGCTGGCGGCATCGCGGATGGGCGTGGCATCGCCGCCGCGTTTGCGCTGGGCGCGGCCGGCGTGCAGATCGGCACCGCCTATTTGCGCTGTCCGGAATCCAAGGTGAGCGCTCCGGCGCGGGCGGTATTTGCCCAGGCGCACGATACTTCCACCGTCATCACCAATGTCATGACCGGGCGCCCGGCGCGTGGCGTCGCCAATCGCGTCATGCGCGAGGTTGGACCGATTTCGCCTGACGCGCCCGCCTTTCCCCATGCCGCGACCGCGCTCGCGCCGTTGAAGGCGGCGGCGGAAAAGCAGGGCAAGGTCGATTTTACCAATCTTTGGGCAGGTCAGGCGGTGCGGATGGGCCGCGAAATGCCGGCGGCCGAGCTGACCCGGGCGCTCGCCGGCGCCGCGCTGGCACGCCTCTCCCAGATGGCGGGCTAAAGGCAAGGCCCCGGCGGTTGCGGCGCAAAAGCGGCGTCTGCTATACGGCAGGTTGCGAATGCGCCATGTAATCCGCCGTTTGAGGCCCTATATGCCGTTTGAGGCCCTATATAATGTCCGTTGACGCCGCCACTGTCCGCCGGATCGCGCATCTCGCGCGGATCGCGGTGACTGAAGCCGAAGTTCCGCACCTCCAAAGCAAGCTGAACGCGATGCTGGCATTCGTCGAGCAGTTGTCGGAAGTGAATGTCGAGGGGGTCGAACCGATGACTTCGGTGACCCCGATGGAAATGAAAAAGCGCGCTGACGTCGTCAATGACGGCGAGATCGCCGACGACATCGTCAGGAACGCGCCGGCCACCGAAAACCATTTCTTTCTGGTGCCGAAGGTCGTGGAGTAACATAGCGTTTTCGAGCGAAGTGGGTACCAGTTCGCATCGCAATCAAGTTTACGCAGATTGCGTAGACTTATCTGCGGTAGAAAACGCTTCAAACAAAAGAGTTTTGAGAGAGTCCGATGTGTCTGCTCTGCGACGATGAAAAGGCCTATCAGGCCTATATGAACTATCTCGACGCGATGGAGCGGCAGGGCAAGGCTGCCGACCCTGACAAGGCCATGGACGCCGTGCTTGATCAGCTCGAGGCCGCCGACAAGGCGCGCGCCGGCAAGAGCGACCCGGCCAACGACAAGACCCTGTCTCCGTTCTTCTGCAGCCCGATCAATAAATGACCGATTTGACATCGCTGACGCTCGCCGAGGCTAGACGTGGCCTCGCGAACAAGACTTTCACGTCGCTTGAACTGACCGACGCCCACCTTGCGGCGATCGAGGCTGCGCGCGCGCTCAATGCGTTTGTGCTGGAAACGCCGGACCGGGCCCGCGCCATGGCGCGCGAGGCAGATGGCAGGATCGTCAAAGGCGAGGGCGGCCCGCTCGCCGGCATTCCCCTTGGGATCAAGGACTTGTTCGCCACCAGGGACGTGCGCACCACCGCGTGCTCGAAGATCCTCGGCAATTTCGTGCCGACTTACGAGTCGACCGTCACCTCGCAGCTCTGGCGCGATGGTGCGGTCATGCTGGGAAAACTCAACAATGACGAGTTCGCGATGGGCTCGTCGAACGAGACCTCGTGCTTCGGCCCGGTCGCCAATCCGTGGCGGCGCGAGGGCTCCAACACCACGCTGGTGCCGGGCGGCTCCTCCGGCGGCTCGGCGTCGGCGGTAGCGGCGCAGTTATGCATGGGCGCGACCGCAACCGACACTGGCGGCTCGATCCGCCAGCCCGCGGCGTTCACCGCAACCGTCGGCATGAAGCCCACTTACGGCCGCTGCTCGCGCTGGGGCATCGTGGCGTTCGCGTCCTCGCTCGATCAGGCCGGGCCGATCGGGCGTACCGTGCGCGACACCTCGATCCTGATGCGCTCGATGGCGGGACACGATCCCAAGGACACCACCTCGGCCGATCGCGAGGTGCCGGATTACGAGGCGGCGATCGGAAAATCCGTGCGCGGCATGAAGATTGGCATACCGAAAGAGTACCGCCTCGACGGCATGCCTGCCGAAATCGAAAAGCTCTGGAGCGAGGGTGCCGGCTGGCTCAAGGCCGCTGGCGCCGAGCTCGTCGAAGTCTCGCTGCCGCACACCAAATACGCGCTGCCGGCCTATTACATTGTCGCGCCGGCGGAGGCCTCCTCGAATTTGGCGCGATACGACGGCGTGCGTTACGGCCTGCGCGTGCCCGGACGCTCTATCGGCGAAATGTACGAGCACACCCGCGCCGAGGGTTTTGGCGCGGAGGTGCGCCGCCGTGTCATGATCGGCACCTATGTGCTGTCGGCCGGCTATTACGACGCCTATTACCTGCGGGCGCAAAAGGTCCGCACGCTGATCAAGAAGGATTTTGAGGACTGTTTTGCCAGGGGCGTGAACGCGATCCTGACCCCCGCGACGCCGTCGGCCGCCTTTGGTATCGGTGAAAAGGGCGACGCCGATCCCGTCGAAATGTATCTCAACGACATCTTCACCGTCACGGTGAACATGGCGGGATTGCCGGGGATCGCGGTTCCCGCCGGCAAGGACGCGCAGGGCCTGCCGCTCGGACTGCAACTGATTGGCCGCCCATTCGACGAAGAAACGCTGTTCTCGCTCGGCGCGGTGATCGAGCAGGCGGCGGGGCGGTTCACGCCGCCAAAATGGTGGTGAGCATGGCGGATTTTGAAGCGAGCCTCACAAATACGGCACCGGCACCCAATCTCAAGCCGCCGCTCGCCGCCTTGTGGTGGGCTAAAAAAGGCAACTGGGAGCAAGCGCACAAGATCGTCCAGGACGAGGCCGACGCCAACTCGGCCTGGGTCCATGCCTATCTGCACCGGGTCGAGGGCGACCTCGGTAACGCCGGCTACTGGTATCGGCAGGCCGGAAAGCCGGTGGCGAAAGATGGGCTCGAGGCCGAATGGGAACGGATCGTTTCCGCGCTGATCGAAGGTGGAGAAGCATGACCGCCGCCCATGGCAAGCTGATCAAGGGTTCAACCGGCGACTGGGAAGTCGTGATCGGCCTGGAAGTCCATGCCCAGGTCACCTCGAACTCAAAACTGTTCTCCGGCGCCTCGACCGCCTTTGGCGGCGAGCCGAACAGCCATGTCTCGCTGGTCGATGCGGCGATGCCAGGGATGCTGCCGGTCATCAACGAGGAATGCGTCCGCCAGGCGGTGCGCACCGGGCTTGGGCTGAACGCCAAGATCAATCTGCGCTCGGTGTTTGACCGCAAGAACTATTTCTATCCGGATCTGCCGCAGGGCTACCAGATCAGCCAGTACAAGTCGCCGATCGTGGGCGAGGGCGAGGTGGTGGTCGAGCTCGACAGCGGCAGGACCGCCACCATCGGGATCGAACGGCTGCATCTGGAACAGGATGCCGGCAAATCGCTGCACGACCAGCGGCCAGACATGTCGTTCGTCGACCTCAACCGCTCCGGCGTTGCGCTGATGGAGATCGTCTCCAAGCCCGACATCCGCGACGCCGAGCAGGCCAAGGCCTATGTGACGAAACTGCGCTCGATCCTGCGCTATCTCGGCACCTGCGACGGCGACATGGAGAAGGGAAATTTGCGCGCCGACGTCAACGTGTCCGTACGCAAGCCGGGCGGGCCGCTCGGCACCCGCTGCGAGATCAAGAACATGAACTCGATCAATTTCATTGGACAAGCGATCGAGTATGAGGCGCGGCGCCAGGTCGACATCATCGAGGATGGCGGGACGATCGACCAGGAGACGAGGCTGTTCGACCCCAACAAGGGCGAGACGCGCTCGATGCGCTCCAAGGAGGAGGCGCACGATTATCGTTATTTCCCCGATCCCGATCTGCTGCCGCTGGAATTCAGCGAAACCTATGTCGTCCGCCTCAAGGCTGGCCTGCCCGAATTGCCGGACCAGAAGAAGACCCGCTTCATCGCCGACCTCGGACTGTCGCCGTACGACGCCAGCGTCCTGGTGGCGGAACGCGAGAGCGCCGAGTTCTACGAAACGGTGCTGGGAAAACTCGCCAACAAGGCGCGCGACGGCAAGCTCGCCGCCAACTGGGTGATCAACGAGCTGTTCGGGCGGCTCAACAAGGAGGGCCGGGACATTGCCGGCTCGCCGGTGTCGGCGTCGCAGCTCGCGGCCGTCATCGATTTGATCGGCGAGGGCACCATCTCCGGCAAGATCGCAAAGGATCTGTTCGAGATCGTCTGGCAGGAGGGCGGCGACCCCCGTGCGCTGGTCGAGGCGCGCGGCATGAAGCAGGTCACCGACTTAAGCGCGATCGAGAAGGTGGTCGATGACATCATCGCCGCCAACCCGGACAAGGTCGCGCAGGCGAAAGCCAAGCCGCAGCTCGTCGGCTGGTTCGTCGGCCAGGTCATGAAGTCGTCCGGCGGCAAGGCCAATCCGCAGGCCGTCAACGACCTGCTCAAGTCCAAGCTCGGAATCTGATCGTGTCAAGAAGGTGGCGGCTGCGCCGTCGCCGTGAGCCGCGCGATCGCTCACGAGCGTGTGCCGATCCTCCCTCGCGCGCCAAACTTCGTCGCCCGCGATGAAGACCGTCGTCCGAATCGACCGACGGCGATTCGTCCGAAAAATCGGTTTTGGCGAGCGAGGACGAGATCCAATGCCGTTAAGCATGAAAAAATTTTGATTGCCAAAATTTGCGACTCAGAGTCCGTGCAACGCGCTTCCGCACAGCACCGGCGAATGGCGACGATCTCGATTGCTGCTCGACCGATCACAGCGCGAATAAAGGAAATGCCTGCGGCGCCGCCGTTTTCTGCAATTTTTACTTTCGCCGACATCGATCCCGCGTGGGTTTTTCGCTTCGCTTCTCGAACGCGTCGTTGCGTCGTCGATGACAGCGTCTCGCGCGCTCTCACATCGGTGCGTCAACACTTCCTTAAGCTGGACGCTGTTTTTTTCGATGTGTTGGTGTATTCGGGATGTAGTGCATCTCGATTCCCGAG
>Ga0213853_10272587_pt1 | contig 12602 bp, 7 predicted proteins | sample ABR_2016_MetaT_FD_164456 | JGI IMG/M metagenome (GOLD analysis project Ga0213853, IMG submission 164456) | Metatranscriptome of freshwater sediment microbial communities from post-fracked creek in Pennsylvania, United States - ABR_2016... | ecosystem: Environmental > Aquatic > Freshwater > Creek...
CGCCACGGCGGCCCACCTCGGCTGCCCGATCGCGCTGGTGTCGCTCGTCGACGCCGAACGCCAGTGGTTCAAGTCCAGGCACGGAATTGATATCACAGAAACGCCGCGCGAAGCGTCGTTCTGCGGGTACGCGATCTTGGAAGCAGGCACCTTTGCCGTTGCCAATGTGCAAGCCGACGAGCGCTTTGGGGACAACCCGCTAGTGACCGGCGCACCCCACGTGCGCGCCTACGCCGGCCATCCGGTGCGATGGAAAGGTCGTGCGCTGGGAACGCTGTGCGCGATCGACCGGCGCCCCCGGGAATGGACCCTCGAGCAAACCGAGTTCCTGCGCCAGATGGCGAGCGTGGTCGAAGCGTCCCTGGCGCGCGACCTGCAATTCCGCCGCATGGCCATCAACGAGGTACGCCAGAGCGACTTTGCCCGGGCCTCGTTCGACTACCTGTGGGAGTGCGACGAGCGATTGCTCGTGACCTGGGTCAGCGCGCACGCGGGAGCGTTTTTTGGCGTCGACGCCGCCGCACTCGTCGGCATCGTATTCTGGGACGGCGTGCTGCTGGACGCCCTGGGCCAGCCGCAGGCACCGCTAAAGTTCCTCCACGAGGCCTTTGGCGCGGGCAGGTCGTTCACGCGCCACGCGATCGAGGTGCGCACGATGGACGGGCCGCGCGTGTTCTCGTTCAGCGCACATCCGATCATCGGTGCCGGCGGAAGCGCGATCGGTTGGCGCGGCAGCGCACGCGACATCAGCGCCACGGTCGACTTGCAGCGCCGTTTGCGCGAACAGGACGAGCGCTTGCAAAGTATCGCCCGCCACGTGCCAGGCGCGCTTTACCAGTTCGAGCGCGCGGCCGATGGTCGAACCCGCTTTCCCTACGCAAGCGACGGCCTGCGGATGGTCTATGAATTGCATCCCGACGAGGTGCGCGAGGATGCCAGCCGCTTGCTGGATCGGGTGCATCCCGACGACCTGCCGCGGGTCAAGCAATCCCTGGACCGTTCGGCCCGGACCCTCGAGGCGTGGCGCGATCAGTTCAGGGTCACCTTGCCTGGGCGCGGACTGCGCTGGCTGGAGAGTCACGCCACGCCGCAAACCTTCGAAGAAGGTCGCGTCATCTGGCATGGATTCGTCACCGACGTATCCGAGCAGCGCGCCACCGTCGACGCGCTCTCCGAGGCCCGTGAGCGACTGCAACTGGCGATGGACGCGGCCCATTTGGGCGTCGTTCAGATCGATCCGATCGCCGAATCGATCACCTTCGACGACCGTGCGCGGGTAAGCCACGGGCAGGCCATTGCGCCGGCCGAATGGCCGGTGCAGCAGTGGCTGAATGGCGTGCGCGAACCGGATCGGGCATTGCTTCAAGATGCGTTGTCGCAGGCGTCATGCGGCGACGGGCCGGTGCGGATCGTCTACGGGCTGGTCAGCGACGATGCCGAATCGACTTCCTGGATCGAGCTGGTCGTCTCGCGGCAGGTACGCGGCGGCCAGCTCCTGGGCATCTGCCGCGACGTCACCGCTCAGCAGGAGGCCGAGCAGGCGCTGCGCCGTGCCGAGGTCGCCGATCTTCGGCGCGGCGACCAGACCACATTCTTGTCGCAGGTCAGCCACGAGCTGCGCACGCCGATGAACGCCATCCTCGGCTTCGCCCAACTCTTGCGCATCGACCAGACCGTCTCCTTGGCCCCGCACCAGCAGCGTTGGCTCGACCAGGTCCTGGCGGCAGGCGAATATTTGCTCGCGCTGATTGACGATGTGCTGAGCTTGACGCGTGCCGACGACGGCCGCAGTCGTCTGAAGCCGAGTCCCCACTCGCTGGGCAGTGCAATTGCCGACTGCATCGACCTGCTCAAGCCACTCGCCGATGCGGCTGAGGTCCGGTTCGTGCCGTTCGATCCGCCCCGGGACGCGACGGTCCTGGTGGATGACCGCGCGCTGCGCCAGGTGCTGATCAACCTGCTGGGCAACGCGATCAAGTACAACTGTCGCGGCGGACGCGTGACAGTCCGCGTCCACGCGCGGCCGGGCGAGCATCACATCGAGGTTTGCGATGAAGGCCCCGGGATTCCACGCGATCGCCTCGACCGCCTGTTCGTCCCATTCGAGCGGCTGGGGGCCGAGCAGGGGAAGATTGCCGGCACCGGACTCGGCCTGTCGATCGCCAAGAGCCTGGTCGACGAGATGCGCGGAAGGATCTTCGCAACTTGCCCCCCGGAGGGCGGAACCTGCATCACGTTTACGCTGCCGCGCGTCCCGGAGCCCTCCGATGGGTCCATCGGGGCCGACTCCGACCTCGACCCCGACCTGGACCTGGCCTCGGGACCCCTCAAGGGCCCATCACGGTGATCTCGAGCACGCTGGGCGCGCGCGATGGCGTCGCGCCGAATGCGGCGGGCGGCGCTCGCGCACCCTGCGGCCCGAACAGCTATCCCGACTCGACGCCCTGCGCCGTCGCTACGCTCAACGCGACGCAAGGATCCAGAGACGCCAGCTCGATATCCCATCTGGCGACCGGCTAGGCGATCAGGTTCGACGTCAACTCGCCATCGGCGTGCATCAGGGCTGCGTCGACGCGCGGAAGCATCCGCAGCAGCGGGTGGATGGCCCACCGAGGCCGTTCCATCCGATGGATATTTCCGGAGGCATCGACCACTCCCACCACGAAATTGCCGGTACGCGGCGCAAGCGCGATCGCGAGCCATCGCCCGACCTGTCATTCCGGACGGCGACGCAATCCGGCCGGCGACGTCGTCGGCGCAGGATGCCAAGGGATTCCGTCATGCAGTGCGCTATATTTCCCTGGTCGGGCGGACATTGACCCGTTCGGATCGGATGCCAAGGAACATGACGAAGAGGCAGTCCATGGCGCACCGCCGGGCGCTCGGTGTTGCAGGCGCAATCCTTTTCACCGGGTCGCTGGCGGCTCACGCGGCCGACCTGACCGTGTCCGCCGCGGCCAGCTTGACCAATGCCTTCCGCGACATCGCTCCGCTGTTCGAGGCGCAAAATCCCGGCACCACGGTCCTTCTAAATTTCGGCGCCTCCGATGCGCTGCTGCAACAGATTGCGAAGGGCGCGCCCGCCGACCTGTTCGCGTCGGCGGATGAGGAGACGATGGATGCGGCTGCCGGGAAGAAGTTGATCGTCCCGGAAACGCGCCGCGATTTCGTCGGCAATACGCTGGTCCTGATCGTCCCGTCCGACAGCACGCTGAAACTCGCGACGCTGAAGGACCTGCAGGATGTCGGAGTCAAGCATGTCGCGGTCTGCAATCCCAACGGCGTTCCGGCCGGACGCTACGCCAAGGCCGCGCTCGAGACGGCGAACCTGTGGCGGGCGGTCGAGCCGAAGGCGGTCTTCGCGCAGAACGTACGCCAGAGCCTCGACTTCGTCGCGCGCGCCGAGGCCGAGGCCGGTTTTGTCTACGCGACCGACGCCGGCATCGTGAAGGACAAAGTCAGAATTGCATTCGCGGTGCCGACGAAGACCGCGATCCGTTATCCGATTGCCGCCGTGGCCGGCGGACCGAATCCGGATGCGGCGCGCCGGTTCATCGACTTCGTGCTGGCACCGGCCGGCCGGACGGTGTTCGCGAAGTACGGTTTTCCGAAGCCGTAGCGAAGCGTCGAATGGCCTCGGCATGGATCCCGCTGCTGCTGTCGCTGAAGGTGGCGGGTTGGGCCACGGCGATCAACCTCGTGCTCGCCGTTGGCGCCGGATTTCTCCTGGCCCGCGGACGCTTCGTCGGGCGCGAGACGCTCGACGCCGTGATGACGCTGCCCATGGTGATGCCGCCCACCGTCCTGGGCTACTACCTGCTGGTTTTGCTCGGCAGGCGCGGCTGGTTGGGCAGTTGGCTGAACGATGCCTTCGGGATCGACCTGATCTTCACATGGCAGGCGGCCGTGATCGCGGCCGCGATCGTCGCGTTCCCGCTGGTGCTCAAATCGGCGCGGGCGGCGTTCGAGGGCGTCGATCCGCAGCTGGAGAAGGCCGCGCGAGTGCTTGGCCTGTCGGAATGGGCCGTGTTCTTTCGCGTGACGCTGCCGATTGCATGGCGCGGGATCCTGGCCGGCGTTCTGCTGGCATTCGCGCGTGCGCTCGGGGAATTCGGCGCGACGATCATGGTGGCGGGAAGCATTCCGGGACGCACGCAGACGCTGTCCGTCGCGGTCTACGACGCGGTCCAGGCCGGACAGGACTCGGTGGCCAACTTCCTGGTGCTCATTACGTCGATCACCTGCATGGCCGTGCTGCTGTCGGCTGGTCGGCTGGTGCCGGGACGCGTGGCGCGGTGAGCACGCGCCCGAGGCTTGTCGAACGCACCGGCGCATCCGCGACATGATTTTCGATGTCGATTTTGCAAAGCAGGTCGGGGATCAGCGCCGCCGCTTCCAGTTGAGCGTGCGCTTCCAGTCGGCCGCACGGCGCACGGTCATCTACGGTCCTTCGGGAGCCGGCAAGTCCCTGACACTCCAGGCGCTGGCGGGCCTGCTGACGCCGGACAGCGGTCGTATCGTCTTCCGCGATCGAAAACTGTTCGATGGTGCGTCGGGCATCGACGTCCCCGCACGCAGCCGGCAATTCGGTTACGTGTTTCAGGACTACGCGCTTTTTCCGCATCTGACCGTGCGCCAGAACGTCACCTTCGGTTTGCACCGCGGGCTGACCAATCCGCGTATGGATGCGGACCTCGAGCCGGTGACCCGCTGGCTGCGCGCCCTTGAACTCGTCGACGTGGCGGGTCAATATCCAAGCGAGCTGTCCGGAGGCCAGCGGCAGCGCGCGGCGCTGGGCCGCGCGCTGGTCAACGGGCCGCTTGCATTGCTCTTGGACGAACCGTTCGCCGCGCTCGATCCGGCGCTGCGCGACCGGATGCGAGTCGAACTCGATCAATTGCTCGACGAGATCGACGTTCCAATGGTCATGATCACGCACGATCCGCAGGATCAGGAATGGTTCGGCGAGGCGACCCTGTATCTGCTCGACGGGGCGATCGGTCAACTGCCGGTCGGGGCGCCGCGTCCGCTCAGTCCGCGCTTGCGGGTGGTCTAGCATGGCGACGTTCCACCTTGGTCACCGGGCTTACTCGCGACGCCTGATTGCGAGTCTGCGTGCGCCCGACGGACGTCCTGGATCGCGCGGGCCTCGCAAGCGAAAACTGGAAACACGGGAAGCACACGATCGTCCTGGCGACGGCGACTGATGGCTATCGCGTCGTGTTTTCGTGGCCCGAACGGTTCAACACCGGTACCGGTGCCGGCGTTTTCGTCGTGTTCGAGACCCCCGCGGCGTGGCGCCCGGCGATGTAGCCGAAGGTCATTGCCGGTCCGAGGTTGATGCCGCCCGACGGGTAGTAGCCGCCCATGATGCTCGCCATGTCCGTGCCCACCGCGTAGAGGCCTTCGACGGGTTGGTCGTCGCGTGCCAGCACCTGCGCCAGTGCATTGGTCTTGAGTCCGGCAAACGTTCCGAAGCTGCCAGGCAGCACCTTCACCGCATAAAAAGGACCCTGCTCGATCGGAGCGACGCAGGGATTGGGACCGTGCAACGGATCGCCTTGCTTGCGGTTGTACGGTGTCGAACCGCGTCCATACATCGGATCCTCGCCGAGTCGGGCGTGCGCGTTGAACTCCCGGACGGTCGCGGCCAGCGCTTCGGGCTCGATGCCGCAGGCCGTGGCGAGCGCTTCGAGCGACGCCGCACGCTGCAGATAGCCGCTGCGCAGGTAAGGCGCGAGCGGCAGCGGGAACGGTTTCGCGTATCCCAGTCCATAGCGGCGCTGGAAGCGATGGTCGCAGACGAGCCATGACGCGACTTCCGCGCCCGCGGGCACCGCGGCGACCATCGCTGCCGTGTAGTCGTAGTAGCCGTCGGCCTCGTTGACGAAGCGCCTGCCATTGGCCAGCACGCCGATCAGCCCGGGCTTGCCCCGGTCGATGATGTGCGGAAAGTGACCGACGCTGCCGTCGGCATGCCGCACGATGGACACCGGAGCCCAGGCGACGGGCGAGGCGAGATCGGTCGCCAGCGAACCGCCCGCGGACTCGCCGAGCGTGATGCCGTCGCCGGAACAAGCGATCGGCGGAAGCGCCAGGTGTTCCTGGCCGGTCGGCGTGCGCGGGAAATGCGCCTTGCGGCGCCGCAGGTCGTTCGGAAATCCGCCGGCGGCGAGCACGACGCCCCGGGCGGCGCGGATCGCGATCTCGCCGTGGCTGGTCGCGACGATCGCGCCCCGTACGGCGCCGTTTTCGAGGATCAGGCGCCGCGCCGGCGCGGACTCGATCATCCGCACGCCGAGGTCCTCGGCCGATTTCGCCAGTCGTGCAACCAGTGCGACGCCGTTGACCAGTTGCATCGCGCGCCCATGGATTGCCAGGTCGACCAAGTGGCGACCCACGCGCCGGCCCACGTGCAGCAGCGACTTGAACGAGCGGGTCATCGTGAGGAACGCAGCGAGATCGGCGCCGGCCATGATCGGCATGCCGAGGAACGAGGTTTCGCGCATTGTCTTGCGCAGACGCCTGATCAGCGGCCCGACCGCGCGCCCGTCGTACGGCGCCGCCGCCACTTGATGCCCCTGCGTCGCTGCGCCGGTCACGTGCCCATGCACGTCCGGGATCGCATTGCCGTCGACGAACTGCAGCGCGGTGTGCCGCTCGAAGAACGCGACCATTGGCCCGCAGTGGTCGAGGAAGGCGTCGACCCGCGCGGCATCGTAGCGGTCGCCGAGCTCGTTCTTCAGGTAGGTCCGCGGCTGCCGGGGGTCCTCGTGGATGCCGGCGCGCGCTGCCAGCGGATTGCCGGGCGCCCACATCCAGCCGCCCGACCACGCGGTGGCGCCGCCGAACACTGGATCCTTCTCGACGACGACGACCTTCAAGCCGTGCCACGCGGCGCTCACGGCGGCCGACAGGCCGGACGCACCGGAACCGATCACGAGCAGGTCGCAGGAAAGCGCGGCCCCGTCGTCCGCGGTCGCGGGCGTTTTTCTTCGCGCGATCATCGGGCCTGCGTCGCGTCGCGGCCAACGGGCGACGCGCCCTCGGGGCGGCCCGCCGCCTTCATGTCTCGAGTTGCGCGAGCACGCGCTTCGTCGCCGCCAACGCGCGGCGTGCACGCTCGGTCGCACCCACCGTCCGCGCCAGCGTGCGCATCGGCACTTCGAGGCTAAGCGGGATGTCGCGCGGCATCGCGCGCAGCAGGCCGGGCAGGTCGACGCCGCCGTCGCCGGGAAACAGGCGCTCGGCGCGGGCCTCGGCGAGGATTGCGTCCATCGTCGGCGGAATCGCCGCAGGCACGTCGCAGAACTGCATGAAGCGCAGGCGCGCGGGCGGAATCGACGCGATGTCCTCGATGCGGCTGCGCGAGCGGCTCAGGTGAAAGGGGTCGATCAGCACCCCGGCGTTGTCGCGGCCGCAGCGTTCGACGATGCGCGATGCCTGCGCCAGGTCTTTCGCATCGGTCCACGGCATGAATTCGAGGCCGGCCCCCAGGCCATAACTGTCGGCGAGGTCGCAGAACGCCGCGAACGTATCGATCAGCCGGGCTTCGTCGGGATCGTTGCCGGCAACCAGCAGCTCGCTCGCGCCGAGCCGGGCGGCCGTCGCGATTGCGCCTTCGTAGTCGGCGACGCGCGTCTCGGGTTTGATGCGGAAGATCTCGACATCGAGCACCTTGACGCCGGTGTCGGCGAGGCGGCGCTCGACTTCGCGCAGCATAGGCGTGTCGCCGACGATGTCGTACTGCGGCTCCGTCGGCGTCGCGGGCAGCAGCCGGATGCCGACTTGGCGAAAGCCGGCCGCGGCGGCGCAGCTCACCATCTCGGGCGGCGTCAGTTCCAGCACCGTGAGCGCAGCGAGAGAAATCGGTCGGGTCATGGCGCCGGCCTCTTGATTGCTTGCGATGGCAAGACTGTATGGACTACAGTTCCGTAAAGCAACAGCTGAAGTGTCGCGTCATGATTCTCGAATCGCTGCCGTCGAACACGATGGCCGAGCAAATCTACGGACCGTTTCGACTTGAAATGCGCCTGCTGCCCGCGGAGTAGGACGCGCCCGGCGGCACCACGCGATCGGGTGGCAGACGCGCGGCGCCGTCGTGCGTGCCGTCCAGGGCGGGGCGCCATGCTGGTCGTCGTCGGCGCGCTCGCCGGCCGCAAGGGTCGCGAACCTTCGCGCGCGGCCGTGCAGGCGGCGGCACTGGCAGGCCTGGTCGCGTCGATCGCGTTCGTCGGAAGCGGCCCTGCGAGCGTTCACCCGCTGCGCTGGGCACTCGCGCCGCTGCTCGCCCTGCACGCCGGCGTCGCGGCGTTCTGGTCCGGATCCTTGATTCCGCGGGTCCTCGCGGTCCGTGCCGAATCGCCGGCGGATGCGGCGCGGATCCTGCAAAGGCTTTCGCGCCGGGCAACTTGGCCGGTGCCGGCGCTCGCCGCGCCGGTAGCCGCCATCCATGCGATCCTGGCGCAGGGCGATCGCGGGGCCGAGACGGTGCCGCAGAGGTCGATGCTGCTCGAGGTCGCGATCATCATGCTGCCGTTGACCGCGGCCATCGCGCCGTCGATGTTCGTGGGTCCCGACGATTGATGCCCGGGCGCGCAGGCCTCCGTTGGCGGACGCGTGCGATCCGGCTGGCGATCGCCCTCGGCGCGTCGGCTCTCGCGTTCGTTGCGGTCGTCGCATATGTCGCCTTTGTCGGAATTTCGTTCGATGCGTCCCATCTGCGCGACCGCGTCGCGGCGCTGCTCGCCCAGAGCGTCGGGCGCAAGGTGTGGTTCACCGGCCCGATGCACTTCGAGCTGTCCGCGCATCCGAAGCTGGTCGTTCGCGGCATGCACATCGCGAATCCGGAAGGCTACGGCGCGACCGATTTCGCGGACCTGGGCGAGGCGCGTCTCGCGCTCGATCTGTGGCCGCTGCTCCGGCTGCGCCTGCGCGTCGAGGAATTGCAGGGCAGCGACGTCCATGTGCGCCTGCAGTGGCGCGGCGATGGCGGCAATAACTGGACGTTCGCGCCTTCCGATCGAAGACCGGACGCACCCGCGGCGCGCGCCGCGAAGAGCGTCGACGCGCAGGAAGTCGGCCGGATACTCGCGCGCCTCGACATCTCCCGCGTGTCCCTGGAACGGCTCGATGTCGAGTTCATCGATGCAGCCGCGACGAGTCATTATTTCGAATTGCAGTCGCTGCTTGCGCACTTCCCTGCCGGACAGCCGCTGACGCTGGCCCTGCGCGGCACCATCGAGAAGAGCTACCCGTACACGCTGGACCTCACCGGCGGCGCGCTCGCCGACCTGGCGCATATCGACCAGCCCTGGCCAGTCGACCTGACGCTGGAATTCATGAGCTCGCGCCTGGTGCTGCGGGGCAAGGCCAGCGGCCGCACCGGCGCGATCGGCTTCGATCTCGGCACTGCCGATCTCGGCGACTTCGAACGCCTGCTGCAGACCCGGCTGCCGGCCGTCGGCGACGTGGCGGTCATGGGCCGAATCCAGTACGCGCCCGGCAGCGTCACGCTGCAGACGCTCGCCGGCCACATCGGAAAGACGCGGCTCGAGGGCGCGCTCGATGTCGACTACGGCAACGCGCGACCCAGCGTCAGGGGCCGGCTCTCGCTGCCGGTGCTGGATCTGCGGCCGTTCATCACGGGCGAGCCGGCGGCGCGATCGGGTCCGCCGAAAAATTTCGCCGAGGTCTACCGGGAACTGTCCAACGCGACATTCAGCCTGAGCGCGCTCGATCGCTACGACGCCGACCTGACGCTGAGCGTCGGGCAATGGCTGAGCCTGCCGGGCGAGGTGCACGATGCGCGGCTGCAAATCAGGCTCGATCATGGCCGCCTCGACATGCCGGTGCAGGCCACGATGGCCGGCGTGGGCATGACCGGCAGCGCGAGCGCCAACGCCGGCGTCTCGCCGCCGCGCTTCGCCGTCGCGCTGGGCACCCGGGATTCCAGCGTCGGTGATCTTGCGGGCTTGCTGACGGGCGTTCCCGGCATACGCGGAACCGTCGGCCGCCTCGATCTGCGCATTTCGGCGCGCGGGGATCGCGGGGCGGAATTGATGGAGGGCCTGGATGTCCGCTTGAACGTCGAGCGCGGCGACCTGACGTACGGCAGCGTGGCGGGCGGACGGCCCGTCAAGTTTTCGCTCGACCGATTGGCCATCGCGATCCCGGCGCGGGAGGCCTTGCGCGGCGACGCGCGCGGCGCGCTGCTCGACACGAAATTCTCGGCGACGCTGCGCGGCGCTTCGCTGACGCGGATCGTGGGCGGCGCGGACGTCCCGATCGATCTTCGCCTGCAGGCCGGCAGTGCCATGACACAGGTCAAGGCCGCACTGCAGCCCTTCGCGCAGGATCCGCGCGCCGACGTGACGTTCGAGCTGTCGGCGCCGCATTCCAGCGAAATCGCCAGTTGGTTCGCGCTGAAGCCGGGAGCCGACGTGCCGATCGCGTTGCGCGGAGAACTGCACGCAGGCGTCGATCGCTGGCACCTGGCCGGGTTTTCGCTTCGACTGGGCCGCAGCCGCTTGAACGCCGATCTCGTCCATGCGATCGACAGCGGCAGGCCGCTGACGACCGTCCAGCTGGCGGCCGACTCGATCGACGAGGACGAGCTCCAGTCGGTGCTGCCGGTCAGGGACGCGGGGGATGTGGGCAATGCGGGCAATGCGGCACGCGCGGCACCCGCGGCGAGGACGGACGCGGCATCCAGCATGATCGACATCCCGATCCTTCCGCAAGGTATCAACCTGGCGGACGCCGATATCGCGGTGCGCATCGACCGCATCGCCAATGCATCGAGCGTCCCGGTGCGCGATCTACGCTTCGACGGACATATCCGCGACGGCATGATGAGCGCGTCGCCGTTCGCGGTCAGTGTCGCCGACACGCCGTTCAGCGGAACCATCCTGCTCGATTTGCGCACGCGGCAGCCGCGCTCGACGCTGTCGCTGGCGGCCGAGGGCCTGGACATCGGCCGGGTGTTGAATGCGCTGGGGCTGGCACGCGAGCTCGATGCAGGCGTCGATCGCATCCGAGTGCAGTTGGACCTGCATTCGAGCCGACTCGGGCAGCTGCTCGAGCAATCCGAGCTCGCGGCGCGATTCGAGGGCGGTCACCTGACGCTGCGGGATGCCAACACGGGCGCAAAGATGCGCATCGCGCTTGACCATGGCGAGCTCGAGTCGTCCGCGGGAGCGCCGGTGCACCTCGACCTGGCCGGATCGCTCGACGGGGCGCCGGTGTCGATCGCGATGCGGACCGCGACGGCGGTCGACCTGATCAAGCCGGCGCTGCCGATTCCCGTCGAATTCGACGCGCGCGCCTTCGGCATGTCGATCAGGCTGTCCGGCCAGATCGAACGCCCGTTCTCGGATCGGGACGTCGAGCTGGCGCTGAACATCGAGGGCGCGCGCCTGGACACCCTCGACGGATTGTTTCGAACCGCGCTGCCGCCTTGGGGGCCGTGGTCGCTCGCCGGCAAGTTCCACATGACGCGGCGCGGCTACGAGGTCTCGACGCTGCGGCTGCAGGTCGGTGCGAGCCGGCTGACCGGTCGCGGCAAGCTCGATACGACGTTGACGCCTCCGCGCATCGATGTCGCGCTGGCGGCCCCGACGATCCAGCTCGACGATTTCCGCTTCGGCGACTGGTCGCCCGAAAAAGCCCAGCCCGACAGCGGGACGAAGAGCCGTTCGATCGACGACCTGCGCGCGCAGGCCACGCGGCAGAGCGACCAGGTCCAGCAGCTGCTGAGCGCCCAGGTGCTGCGCCGGCAGAACGCCTATCTGACGGTGAGCGTCGACCAGGTTCTTTCGGCGCGCGACGCGATGGGCAGCGGAACGCTCGAAGCGCGGCTGGAGGACGGCGACGCGCGCATCGGGCCGGTCGTCGTCAATGCGCCGGGCGGCTCGGCGACGTTCCGGCTGGGATTCAAACCCGACGATGGCGCAGTCTCCGTCAGCCTGCAGGCGGCGGCCAGCCACTTCGACTACGGCATTCTCGCGCGACGGCTCGATCCGCAGACGGAAATGCGCGGAATCCTCAGCCTCGACGTCGACGTCATGGCGCGCGCGCCGCGCATCGCCGAGATGTGGCGCTACGGCAAGGGGCACATCGATTTCGCCGTGTGGCCCGAGAATCTCAAGTCGGGGCTGCTCGACATGTGGGCCGTCAACGTGCTGATGGCGCTGCTGCCCGCCGTCGACTCGTCGGGCGCGTCGAAGGTGAATTGCGCGATCGGACGATTCACGCTGAACGACGGCAAGCTGTCGGAGAAGACGATGCTGATCGACACCAGTCGCATGCGCGTGACCGGCAAGGGCCGCGTCGATCTTGCCGCCGAAGACATCCTTCTTTACGCGCAGCCGCGCGCGAAGACGCCGCAGTTCCTGAGCTTCGCGCTGCCGGTCGAACTGGCCGGCAAGCTCGACGACTTTCACGTCGGCGTCCGGGCCGGTGACGTGCTGGAGACCGTCGCACAGCTTGCCGCGTCGGTGGTCACGGTGCCGGTGCAATCCCTGCTCGGCAGGGGCCTCCCGCCGGACGGCCGCGACGTCTGCGCGCTCGACTTGAAGTAGGGATCGGCGGCGGCGTCGCCG
>Ga0213853_10699886_pt1 | contig 12496 bp, 8 predicted proteins | sample ABR_2016_MetaT_FD_164456 | JGI IMG/M metagenome (GOLD analysis project Ga0213853, IMG submission 164456) | Metatranscriptome of freshwater sediment microbial communities from post-fracked creek in Pennsylvania, United States - ABR_2016... | ecosystem: Environmental > Aquatic > Freshwater > Creek...
ATACCAGGAAACCGGATAACAATACAGGCGAGCACGATACCGAAAGGTACGAGCGCGCCGCCAAGACCGCGATGGAAATCGCCATGAAGATTTCGGACGATTTGATGCGCGATTCCGCCGTCAGCGAGATCGTGGATTTGTGCCTGAAGGCCAATGACATGAGGACGGCGCGGATATTGTTTCGCGCCATCCAGTCAGCATCGATCAGGGAAGACGTATTAAGCGAGCATCCGTTGCTGCGGCAGTGACGGCGAGAGTTTGCTTCAGCTGGCCGCCAGCGCGCGGACGGCTCTTTCCACGCTCAGGAAGACGCGGTCTTTCGGCAGGACGTCGTAAAGATTGAACCGCTCGAACGCGGCTTGCGCACGCGTCGACTCCAGCCCGCCACCGCGACGGTTACGTCTTGCTCGCGGCACGCCTTGAAAAGCGCGAGCAGTATCTGTGCGGCGGTGAAGTCGATTTCCACGATGCCGCTGGCTTCCAGCACCAGAAGCCTGGGCTTCGAAGCTTGCAGCAGGTTCAGCACATCGGCGCGCAAGCTTGGCGCGTTGAGAAATGAAAGTGGCGCCTGGAATCCAACAATGGCCACGCCGGCAACATGTTCGCCCTTGATGTTCGGATTGGCCGGCCACCAGATCGTCGTGCCCGGCACCCGCTCGAATACCACAAGCCGCGCGCGGGTGGTGCTCCAGATGCCGTGCAGCAGCGAAAGCGAGATCCCGAGGCCGGCACCCTGTTGGATCGGCAGCACGATGATGAGAGCCGCCGTCGCGGCGATCAGCAGGAATTCGCCTTTCGACTGCCGCCAGATCGTGGCGATCTGACGCGCGCGGATGATCCGCAGCGCCACGAACAAGAGGATGCCGCCCAGTGCCGCATCGGGAACGTGCCGCAGCAGCGCGGTGCCGAATGCGAGTAGCGCCAGCACGATGATGGCCGCGGAAAGCCCGGATAGCTGAGACCGTCCGCCGGTTTCCGACACGATGCCAGTCCGCGGCGGGCTGGCGTTGACCGGAAATGCCCCGAACAGGCCTGCCAGGATGCTGCCGGCGCCCGCGCCGAGAAAATCCCGGTCGACGTCGGCGGGCTGATCGGGATCGGAGGGGAATGATCGCGTGGTGGCGGCGGTCTGCACCATGATGACGACCACGATGACGAAAGCGAGCGGCAAAAGGCGCACCCAGCGCTCGGCCGAGACTTCCGGAAAGGTCAGTGCCGGCAATGCTGCCGGAACCGTCCCGACCACGCGGACACCCCTGCTCTCGAGGCCGGCCCAGATCACCGCGATCGTCGCTGCGACCAGTCCGATCAGCGCACCGGGAATCTTGGCGCTGATGGCCTCGGAGGCGAATACCACCGCCAATACGCCGAAGCCGATGCAGACGGTGAAGATGTTGGCCTCGGAGAGTTGCTGCGCCAGCACGCCGATGCGATTGAGCGTCGATCCGTCCGGGGTCGGCAGTCCAAGCACCCCCGGCATTTGCGAGACCAGAATATGCATGGAGATGCCAGCGAGAAAGCCGACCGTCACCGGTATCGACAGCAGATTGGCGATGCCGCCAAGGCGGAAGAAACCGCTCGCCATCAGCATCATGCCCACCATCAATGCGAGCGCGATCGCGAGCGCCTGATAGTCGGGCGAACCGGAAGCGGCCAGCAGCGCCAGGCCGCCCGCGAAAATCGGCGTGATGGTCGAATCGGCGCCGCATGACAGGAAGCGGTTGCTGCCGAACATCGCAAAACCCAGCGATCCCGCCATGAAGGCGAAAAAGCCGATCTGCGGTGAGAAGCCGCCGAGCCGCGCGGTCGCCATCTGCTCGGGGATGGCGATGGCGGCAAGGGTAAGCCCGGCGATCAGGTCGCCCGGCAAAAAGCTTGCCCGGTAAGCGGCGAGCGAACGGAACAGCGGCCAGGAGGGATCGTGTTTTTCGGAAGCAGCTTGTGCCATCAGTCGTCGGCCTCCCGGTCGTCCGCCTTCGCAGCGGGCGGTTTCCCGATCAAGGATATTCTGCGGATCGATCGCGCAACAGCCCTGATCGCTGCCGGAGCATGATCCGGAAAAGCGGCAACAGCTTCTCCGAAAAGCACGCCCTCGGGCGCGACCCGTGGGATCATGCTCAGATCAAAAATACCACATCAGGCAAGGCCGCGATCCCAGGGCGGCTCCGGCGCAAAACGCGCCGCGATGAAGTCGATGAATGCGCGCAGCTTGGCGGGTGGATGGCGGTCCGGCAAATAGACGGCATGGACGGCGAGACTCTCGTTAGTCGGCTGATCCAGGGGAAGGGCGGTCAACCGGCCCGCGCGCAGATCATCGGCGACGATGAACGTCGGCTGATAGATGATGCCCTGTCCGGCGACCGCCGCGGCCAGCAGCGCATCGCCATTATTGGCGCGCAGGTCGCCCGAGACGGAAACGCTGACCTCGGCACGCCGGCCGAAACTCCGTCGATGCGGCCCTGATAGCGCCAGCGTGTAGCCGAGGCAATTATGCGCCGCCAGCTCAGCGACGATGCGCGGCGTGCCCCGCGCCTTGAGGTAAGACGGTGCCGCGCATGTGGCCATCCGGCACGGCGCAAGCCGCCGCGCGATAAGGCTTGAATCGGCGAGAGCGCCGATGCGAATCGCCATATCCCAGCCCTCTTCGGCGAGGTCGACGTGACGATCGTTGAGGCCAAGCTCGACGGTGACTTGCGGATAAAGTTGCGCGAACTGCGGAAGCAGCGACGCGATCTGCCGCGTGCCGAACACGACCGGCACGTTGAGCCGCAACAGCCCCCGCGGCTCGACCCGGTCGGCCGCCACCGCGGCGTTGGCGGCTTCCATCTCGGCCAGGATGCGCTCGGAGGCTTCGAGATAGCTGCGCCCGGCCTCGGTGATCGCAAGCCGCCGCGTGGTGCGGTGGAACAATTTTACGCCGAGCCGGGCCTCCAGCGCCGCAAGGTGCTTTGTGACCATGGTCTGGGACATGCCCATGGCCCGCCCCGCCGCCGAAAGGCTGCCGAGGCCTGCAACCTTGGCGAAGACCTCGAGGCCGGTCAGCCGGTCCAGCATGGATGATTTCACTCCCAGAGTATGAGCTATATTTCCAAAATACCAGATTATCTAATCAACGAGAATAGACCATAGACCCCGAAAGCAATCAGGAGACAGCCATGATCGATTCTCGAACCGCACCCTATGCCGCGCTATTGCTCCGGGTCAGCCTGGGCGCGCTCTTTCTTGCGCATGCGGGTTTGAAATTCTTCGTCTTCACGCCGGCGGGGACCGCCAAGTTTTTTGCCAGCGTCGGAATGCCGCCCGAGCTCGCTTATTTCGTGATCACAGCCGAAATTCTCGCCGGCGTCGCGCTGATCCTCGGGGTTTGGACCCGCGCCGTGGCGCTGTTGGGCGCGCCGATTCTGCTGGGTGCGATCTTTACGGTGCACGGCGCGGCCGGGTTCTTCTTCACCAATCCGCACGGCGGCTGGGAGTACCCGGCGTTCTGGACCGTCGCGTTGATCGTGCAGGCCCTGCTCGGCGACGGCGCCTATGCGCTGCGCTTCCCGTTCGCCAACGTCTTCGGCGAAGGGCGGCTCACCAGCGCGCACTCGCACTGAGCGCACGTCGCGGTCGTCCGCGTCAGCTTTCTCGCTGTCACGCCGGCGGCGAGAACAGCGTCCTGCAGTTTTGTGTCCGTCGACGACGGGTTACGCTATCGCTAACCCAACCTACTGAGTTGCTAAGTTGCCCGACTGAGTTGCCCGACACCGGCAGCATCAGGGTGCGCCATGAAGCGACTACACCACCGCTTAGTCAATGTCGCATTTTGTCGTCGCTCTATTCCAGTTCGCTCGCTTGACGCTCACCCCAAATTAGCGATTTTCTCCCCGGCGTCTCCGGCGCTCTAGGAGGGACGTACGCGTCGTCACGAACGTTGGGTGCGGGATGCGGTGGACGCTTAGCGGCGCAAGACGAGCGGCGCTTTGGCGGACGGCGAAGTCGGCTGGTCCTGACGCCCCGATGCTGGCGTCAAGCTTCGCTAGGATTTTTCGCGAAGCGACGGTGGCAAAAGAGCCCGGTCACCGGGGAGCACGGAATAAGCCGTTAAAACCATTGTGCAGGGAATGCCGGACTGTTTCGGTGAACCTGTGGTGACTACGCTCGTGTGCTTTCCAAAATTTCGCACGCGAGGCTGCGGGTGCAATGGGCACCCGGCATTCCCCGCGCCCTGTTGTCGAGGGTCCTTCGTGCACCAGCTCGGGCGCATCGCGCTGCGAGAATGCGGATTTGCGTCTGGTGAATTTGACCTGCCGGGTAATAGTCTTGACCGCGTCATCGTCAGATGCTCCGAAGAACATCAAGCACCGGGTTTCATGGTTCGAGACGCGCATCCCACGCTCCTCGCCCGAGCGCCTGAGATAGAGAAATTATTGACGGGGAACACGGCTTTGAAAATCCTGCTGACCCCGACGCCCGATTTCCGGGCCCAATATTACGGCGAACGCAGCCTCAAAGGGCTGCAAGCGCTCGGTGAGGTCAAGCTGCATGAGGGCAGCGACGCGCTCGATGCAAAAGGCCTCATCAACGCGGCATCCGACGTCGACATCATCGTCGCCGACCGCGTGACGGAAGGGCGCGGCGAGATCTTCCCGCAACTTCCAAGGCTGCGGGCGTTCGTGCGCTGCGCGGTCGACATCCGCAATATCGATGTGGAAGCGGCTTCCGCCGCTGGCGTGCTGGTGACGCGGGCGAGCCCCGGTTTTGTCCAGTCGGTCGCCGAACTCGCGCTCGGATTCATGGTCGATCTGTCGCGCGGGGTTTCGCGCACCACCGCCGATTATCATGCCGGACAAGAGCCTGAAGTCAGGATGGGGCGGCAGCTTGCGGGCAGTCGTCTCGGCATCATCGGCTACGGCAGCATCGGCCGCTATCTTGCCGGAATCGCGGAAGTGCTCGGCATGGAGGTGTCGGTGGCCGATCCCTTTGTCACGATCAGCGACGCCGATATCAGGCATTTGCCGCTCGACGAACTTCTAGGCCGTGCCGATTATGTGGTTTGCCTCGCGATCGGCAACGCTCAGACCGAAAACCTGATCGGGCCGGCGGCGCTGGCGCGGATGCAGCCCCACGCCTTCTTCATCAATTTGTCGCGCGGCAATCTGGTCGATGAGAAGGCGCTGGCGGCGGCGTTGCGCGACGATCGCATTGCAGGCGCCGCGATGGATGTCGGCCGCGCTCCGGATCAGATGCCGACGCCGGAGCTCGCAAGACTTCCGAACGTGATCGCGACGCCGCATATCGGCGGGCTGACGCCGCAGGCGATCGAGCATCAATCATCCGAAACGGTCCGGCAGGTCGCGGCGATCATCAGGGGCGAGGCGCCGGCCGGCGCCGTCAATGCCGAGCGCTGGACGCGCCGCCGATGAGCAGCGCAACAGGCTGCAAGGGCATGCGGCTTCCGTTCTACTACGGCTGGATCATCGTCGCGGTGACGTTCGTCACCATGGCGGTCGGCGTCAACGCCCGCACCGCGTTTTCGCTGTTCTTTCCGCCGATCCTTTCCGAATTCGGCTGGGAGCGCGGCGTCACCGCCGGCGCCTTCTCGTTCGGCTTCGTGATGTCGGGCATCATCAGCCCGCTGATCGGCCGGCTGATGGATCGCGCCGGTCCGCGCGCGGTGATGGGGCTCGGCGCAGCCTTGATGGGAGGAGGGCTGTTGCTGGCGCCGCTGACGACGCAGCCATGGCACCTCTATCTCACCATCGGCGTCATGGTCGGCGCCGGCAGCGTCTGCCTCGGCTATTCCGGACAATCGCTGTTCCTGCCGAACTGGTTCATCCGCCGCCGCGGCCTTGCGATGGGAATTGCGTTCGCCGGCGTTGGCATCGGCTCCGTTACCTTGCTGCCCTGGGTGCAGCACATGATCGAACAGACCGGCTGGCGCACCGCGTGCACCGCGATGGGCATTATGGTCGTGGTCGTGCTGGCGCCGATCAACCTCTTGCTGCGCAAACGTCCCGAAGATATCGGGCTCGAGCCCGACGGCGACGCTGCGCCCTCGGCGAACTCGGCAAAGCCGGTCTCCAACATCGTCGATCCGGTCTGGGCCGGGACCGACTGGACGCTGCGTCGCGCCCTTCGCACCTCCCGGTTCTGGTGGATCGCGCTCGGCTATTTCTGCGGCCTGTATATCTGGTACGCCGTGCAGGTGCACCAGACCAAGTTTCTGCTCGACATCGGCTTCAGCCCGAGCGTCGGCGTCTGGGCGCTCGGCGTCGTCAGCCTGCTCGGCATTCCCGGCCAGATCCTGCTCGGACATGTTTCCGACCGGGTCGGCCGCGAATGGATCTGGGCGACAAGCTGCGCCGGCTTTGCGATCTGTTTCGCGGCGCTGATCGCGCTGAAATATGCAGCCGTACTGCCGCTCGTCTATCTGATGGTCTTCACCCAGGGCGCGCTCGGTTACGGCCTGACCTCGATCATGGGCGCGGTGGTGCTCGAGGTCTTTCAGGGCAAGCATTACGGCAGCATCTTCGGCACCATCATGCTCGCCGCGCTTGCCGGCGGCGCGGCGGGTCCCTGGGTCACCGGCCTTCTGCACGATCTGACCGGCAGTTACACGGTGGCGTTTGCGATCGGAATTGCGGTGAGCCTGTTGTCCGCGATCGCGATCTGGCAGGCCGCACCCGGCAAAGTCCGCGCCGTGGCCGGCCGCTTGCACAGGCTGCAAGGCGCGACCAGCTGACCAGCTTTCGTCAGGCCGATGAAATTCCCATCGCCCGCTGCAGATCGGTGATGGCGCGCAGAAAGCTGTCGGCCGGCGTGGTCTCCGGGTCGATCAGGCGGTGCAGGCGAAAGCCGTCCTCCAGCGCAAGTACGATCGCGGCGGTCCATGTCGGGTTCAGAACTCTGGTCTTGCCGCCGTTCTTCAGCGTGGTCTCGACGATATCCGTTATCATTTTGCGCCTGGCGCGCAGGCGCTTGGCGAGGTCGGGTCGGCGCTTTTCGGCGCGCGCCACAAACAGGATCATCTCCATGTGCAGGAGCGGCGAGCGGCCGAGCGGGTCCTGCCGGTTGCGGTCCATGACCTTCAGCGCATCGATGAAATCCGCAAGATTCTTGTGCACCGCGAGGAGATCGAGGTTGCGCCGAATGGATTGCTCGACGTGATCCTCGAGCATCGCGATGATCAACTCGTCCTTGCTCGTGAAATTCGAATAAAACGCCCCGCGCGAGAAGCCGGCCGCCGTCGCAATGGCCTCGATGCTGGCGCCGCCGATGCCTTGTTCCTCGAATACGCGTGCCGCCGCCTCGAACAGCTTTTCGCAGGTATCGTCCCGGGTTGGTCTGGTTCGGACTCTTGACATTGGTCTATTCTAGGTCAGAATACAACTCGATACAATATTGTATCGAGTTTCAGGTGTCCGGTCCGGATCGCCTCGCCCCGTCCGGCCATTGCGCAAGGCCGATGCGCTTTTTGCGGAGGGCGTTCCAGCGCGGCAACCGATAGAGGTCACCATGAACGAGCATGCTCAGACTGCGACGAGCGCGCCGCTGTTCAATCCCCTGGCGCCGGAGTTCATTCGCGATCCCTATCCGTCCTATGAGCGGCTGCGCAACAATGACCCGATGCACGTGACGCAGTTCGGCGCGTTTCTCGCCAGCCGGCATGCCGAAGCAAGCCTGGTGCTGCGCGACAAACGCTTCGGCAAGGATTTCGTCGACCGCACGATCCGCCGCTACGGGCCGAAGATCATGGAAGAGCCGGTGTTCCGCAGCATGAGCCGCTGGATGCTGCAACAGGACCCGCCGGACCACACGCGGCTGCGCGGCCTCGTCGTCAAGGCGTTCACGGCCCGGCGGGTCGAGGACATGCGGCCGCGCATCCAGGAGATCGTCGATCAGACGCTGGACCGTATTGCCCCGCAGGGGCACATGGACCTGATAGAGGATTTCGCGTTCCGCCTGCCAGTGACGATCATCTGCGACATGCTGGGAATCCCCGAAGATCATCGCGAGGTATTTTATGCGAGCTCGCGCGACGGCGGCCGCCTGCTCGACCCGGTGCCGCTGACGCCGGACGAGATCAGCCAGGGCAACGCCGGCAACGCAATGGCGCAGATGTACTTCCAGCAGCTGTTCGAGTTGCGGCGCAAAACTCCGGGCGACGATCTGACCACCCAGCTGGTGCAGGCGGAGGAGGACGGCAGCAAGCTCTCCAACGAGGAGCTGACCGCCAACATCATCCTGTTGTTCGGCGCCGGCCACGAGACCACGGTCAATCTGATCGGTAACGGCCTGTTGGCACTGTTTCGCAATCCCGACCAGCTCGCGCTGCTGAAGGCCAATCCTTCCCTGATCACCAACGCGATCGAGGAATTCTTGCGCTACGATTCCTCGGTGCAGATGACCGGACGGGTGGCGCTGGAAGACATCGACGATCTCGGCGGCAAGCGGATTCCGAAAGGCGAGAGCGTGCTGTGCCTGCTCGGCTCGGCCAACCGCGACCCGGCGGTCTATCCCGATGCTCCGGATCGCCTCGACATCAAGCGGCCCAATGTGAAGCCGCTGTCCTTTGGCGGCGGTATCCATTTCTGCCTCGGCGCCCAGCTTGCACGCATCGAGGCGGAGATCGCGATTTCCACCCTGCTGCGCCGACTGCCGGACCTGCGGCTCGATGACGCGGAGAATCCGGAATGGCGGCCCACCTTCGTGCTGCGCGGCCTGAAACGCCTGCCCGCGAGCTGGTAGCGCGCGTCTCGGTTCGGCGCCGTCACACAGCATTGCTGTGACTTCGCCACAGTTGTCTCTATATTCGGCCTGGTTCTGGCGCGGCGGCGGGCCGGCCGCGGGCGGTCCTAGCGGGTAGGGCCCAGGAGCCTGCTTGCCCAAGAGGAGACCCCGTGCAGACAACGCTGCTCGGATTGGCGATTGCCTTCATCATTGCGCTGGTTGCCGCGCTGATCGGGCCGCATTTCATCGACTGGAACCAGTTCCGGCCGCAGTTCGAGGCCGAGGCCACGCACGTGATCGGCGCGCCGGTGCACGTTGGCGGCGCGCTCGATGCGCGGCTGTTGCCGACCCCGACGCTGCGGCTGCGCTCGGTGGTGGTCGGCGCCGCCAATGATCTCGGCAAGATTCACGCCGACAAGCTCGATGTCGAGTTCAGCCTGGGCGACTTGATGCGCGGGCAATGGCGCGCCAACGAGCTGACGATCGATGGCCTCGCGGTCGATCTCGGCCTCGATCCGCAAGGCCGGATCGACCTGCCGGCGACCAACGGGTCGTTCAATCTGGGGTCGCTATCGATCGACCGGTTGAACCTCACCGGCCGCGTCGCGCTGCACGATGCCGCAAGCCGCGGGACGCTCGAGCTCAACGACATCGCCTTCTCAGGTGACGTGCGCTCGCTCGCCGGAGCGGTGCGCGGCGACGGCAATTTTTCCATCTCCGGAACGCGCTATCCGTTCCGGGTCTCCTCCGGGCAGACTCAAGACGGCAGCGGCACGCGCGTTCATCTCAATATCGATCCGGGTGAACGGGCGCTGTCGGTCGATCTCGAGGGCGTGCTCAGCTTCGAATCTCGCGCGCCGCGCTTCGACGGCGCACTCGTGCTGGCGGCGCCCGCACCACCCAAGCTGAAGGGCAGCGAGACATCGCCGACGCCATGGAAGATATCGGCCAAGGTCAAGGCCAATCCGGCGGCCGCGCGGCTCGAGCAGGTTGAGACCAGCTACGGCGCCGAGGACACCGCGCTGAAGGCAACCGGCGTTGCCGATATCCGCTTCGGCGCCTCGCCGCTGCTGCGCGCCTCGTTGTCGGCACGGCAACTCGACGCCGACCGGCTGATCGCCAAAGACAGCAGTGCAACGGCGCCGGCGCGATTGCTGCCGGCGCTTCGAGCGTTCATGGCTTCGACTCCCGGCTCGCCCATAGCGGCGCAGGTCGCGTTCAGCGCCGAGCAGATCATGCTGGGCGGGCGGCCGCTGCAAAATCTGGAAGCCGATCTCACCGGCGATGCGCGGTCGTGGACGATCCGCCGGCTGGATTTTCGCGCGCCGGGCGCGACACATGTCGTCTTGAATGGCGGCGCGTCGCCTGATCCGTCCGGCGGCTTTACCGGCGCGCTCGAGGTGGATTCCTCCGATCCGGATACGCTGGCCGCGTGGTTGCAGGGCCGCAGCGAGATCGCCTATCGCAGCCAGAAGCCGCTGCGGCTGCGCGGCAACGTCAGCGTGAACTCCGATCGCATCGCCGTCGAAAGGCTGAAGGCCGAGATCGATGGCGGTACCGTCGAGGGACGTATTGAGCTTGCAAGCCAATCGTCGAGCCGCGCATCCCGCTTCGAGGGCGCATTGAAGGCGGACCGTCTCGATCTCGACGCGGTAAGCGCCTTTGCGCGGTCGCTCGCCGCTCCGCAAGGAGACTGGCCCGATGAAGCGCAGATTTCGCTCGATATCAGCCGCGCTATTTCGGGCGGTCAGGAACTACGTTCATTCGCCACCAGATTCAGCTATACGCCGAAGACCATCATGCTTGACCGGTTGAAGATCGGTCAGCCCGACAATGTGATGCTGGAGGGCGGTGGCAATTTCGATCGCGCCAATTCAACCGGCAAGCTGGCGCTCAACGCGACGGCGGCGTCGCTGGGGCAGCTTGCCGGGGTTATTGCACCATTTGCGCCCTCGGTTGCGGCGCGGCTCAATGCGTTGGGAACTGGGCCGGGCCCGGCACGCGTCAATCTGACGCTCGATCTCGACAAGAACAAAGCCGTGGCTGGCGATCGTGTAGCTGCACAGGCTGTTCTGAATGTCGACGCGCCCCAGCTTAAAGGCCACATCACGCTGGGGGCGGCACCGCCGGTTGCCGCGGTCCGCAGCCTTGATCTCGAAGCACTCCGCCGCAGCGAAATCGGCATCGAGACAAAGCTGTCGGCAGGGCGGGGCAGCGCGCTTCTTGCCTTGCTGGGACTGGACCGCGCGATTGCCGCGGGTGAAGGCCCTGCCCAGTTCGAGGGATCAGTGAGCGGCGTCTGGCAGGCGCCGTTACGGCTGAAGGCGAAGCTCTGGGGAGCCGGCCTCGACGCGGATGCCGAAGGTACCGCCGAGCCGTCGGCCGAGGTGGCCAAGGCCAGCATCAACTTGCGGGTTCGAAGCGTCGATATCGGGCCGCTGCTCGATTTCAGGCCATCCGACACGCTGGCGCAGAACATCCGCCTGTCCTCGCGGCTTTCTCTGGTCGGCAACCGGCTGACCTTCGACGATCTCGACAGCGTTGTCGGTGCTTCGCGGCTGCGCGGGCGTCTCGTGCTTACAATGGATGAGGCGAAAAATATCGAGGGCGAAATCGGGCTCGACCGGCTTGCGCTTGCGCCGGCATTTGCGCTTGCCGTCGGCGCCGCCGGCCACGACGCCGCCGAGCCCCTCGGGGCGGGACTCTTGAAGGGCTGGCATGGCCGCGTCGCGTTTCAGGCCTTGAGCGGCGCGCTGCCTGACGGCATCGAATTGCGCCCCGTCAGCGGCACGATCAGGAGCGACGGCCAGTCGCTGAGGCTCGATGACATCAAGGGCGCACTCGGCGGCGGCGCCCTGACCGCCGATGTCGACGCCAGGCAGTCGTCGGACGGCATTGCGCTCAATGCGCGGCTTGAATTTTCCGGCATCGACGGCACGGCATTGCATTATCGCGGCCTCAAAATGCCGTCGGGGCGTGCGTCGATGCGGATGACGCTGGCAAGCCAGGGCCGCAGCGTGTCGGCGCTAACGGGCGCGCTATCCGGAAGCGGGACGGTGACGCTGGAATCGGCAGCAATCGCCGGGCTTGATCCGCGCGCCTTCGACGCCGCGATTCGCGCCGGCGACAGCGGCCGGGCGACCGACGACGCCAGGCTCAAGCAGATCGTCGAGCCGGTGTTGTCCGCAGGCAGTCTGCCGGTTGCCTCGGCGCAGATCCCGTTCACGATCAGGGACGGCCGGCTTCGCATCGATGCGACCACGCTGGAAGCGCAAGGCGCCCGCGCCATCGTATCGGGCGGCTACGATATTCCCGCCGATCAAGCCGACATCCGCGCCAGCCTTGCTTCGACCGCGGTGGGCTCGGCGACCAGCCGCCCCGAGATCCAAATCTTTGCGGCGGGTCCGCCTGATACGCTCAATCGCACCATCGATGTCGCCGCGTTGTCGTCGTGGCTCGCGGTGAGGGCGATCGATCGCGAAACCCGCAGGCTGGATGCGATCGAACGCGGCGAACCGCCGCCGCCGACCTCCGCGTCGATCCCACCGGCCACGGCGGCGTTGCCGGATGCGGCGGCGCCCGACGTTCCGGTGCCCAGCCACAATCCGCGCCGCGTTCCGCCGAGGCCGAAAGCCGCCGTTTCGCGTCCACCGGTTCCCAACCCGCCAGTCGTGAGCCAGCAAGCGACACCACTGCCGCCGCCGATCGAGGTGCGTCCCGCGCCCGCGCCCCCGCCTGCAAAGCCGAAGCCGCGCCCGCCCATGGCGATCGCGCCGGCGCC
>Ga0213853_10704287_pt1 | contig 12471 bp, 13 predicted proteins | sample ABR_2016_MetaT_FD_164456 | JGI IMG/M metagenome (GOLD analysis project Ga0213853, IMG submission 164456) | Metatranscriptome of freshwater sediment microbial communities from post-fracked creek in Pennsylvania, United States - ABR_2016... | ecosystem: Environmental > Aquatic > Freshwater >...
AAAACCCAGCGCGGCTTCTACGACTATCGCGGCGCCAAGCCGGTCCCGACGCGCTAGGACGTCCGGGATACCCGACGTTAACCACCGCCAGATAGCGTGCCATCCGGGTCCGGGGATTGCGTATGGACATGAGTCTGGTAGCGGCCGTTCTGGCGTCTCAGGCAGGGGCGGTGCAGCAGCAGGTTGCAAACTCCGTGCTGAAATCGAACCTCGATACCGAGAAGTCGACGGTTCTGACTTTGCTCGGTGCCAGCCAGCAAACCCTCTCGCTCGGCAATGTCGGCCCCGGGATCGGCGGCAACCTCAACATCGCTGCCTAAAACCCCGCCGCGGCCGGCTGCAGCGCGGCCTTGATCAGCTTGATGGCGTCCTCGCTGCCCCATTCGGCGGGGCCGGCAATGGTGGCGATCTCACAGCCCTGGCCGTCGACCAGCACCGAGGTCGGCATTCCAAGCGCCCGGCCTATTTGCTTAAGATCCTGGAATACCTTGGCTTTTTGGTCGCTGAAATATTCGAGCCGGGTCAGATTGGCCTCCTTCAGGAAATTCTTCGGCTTTTCGGGGTCGCGGGTGTCGATATTGATCGCGACCACCTCGAAATTCGCGCCGCCCAGCTTGGTTTGCAGGCCTTCCAGCGCCGGCATCTCCTTGCGGCAGGGCACGCACCAGGTGGCCCACAGGTTGACCAGCACGGTCTTGCCGCGCCAGTCGGAGAGTTTTCTGGGCTTGCCGTCGGCATCCTGGAAGGCGAGGTCGGGCAGCCGCAACGGCGCCGTCGCCATGGTCAGCGCCGCCACTTCCCCATGCGCCAGCGGCGCAATCTTGCGCGCCACGTTGACCGCGGGCCGGCAAGCGGGATCGCCGGCTGCATCCCGCCTGAGCCCGCCGACCCCGTATATGGCGGCAAATCCGATTCCCGCCCCGATCACGACCGCCCCGATCGCAAGCGGAATCCGGCGCGTGGCCGTCGCGGCAGGTGTGGGTTGTTCAGGCATATCGTTTGTCATTCTGTATCGGATACGGCTATGCAGGGCCTATATTGCCGCCGGTTCGGGAGGCAAAGCGCGTGCGGCGCGCGCATTCCATCTTTCGGCGACCGTTGAACGGCAGGTCATGAGCAGCAAGTCATGAGCAGCAAGTCATGAGCAACAAGATGTGGGGCGGCCGGTTCTCGGAACGCCCCGATGCGATCATGGAGGAAATCAACGTCTCCATCGACGTCGATCGTCACCTTTATGCCCAGGACATCGCCGCGTCCAAGGCCCACGCGGCGATGCTCGCCGCGCAAGGCATTATCACGGCCCTAGATGCAAAAAATATCGGCAAGGGTCTAGACACGATTTTGTCAGAGATCGGCAAGGGATCGTTCGATTTCAAGCGGGCGCTCGAGGACATTCACATGAATGTCGAGAACCGGCTTGGCGAGCTGATCGGTCCGGCCGCGGGCCGGCTGCACACCGCGCGCTCGCGCAACGACCAGGTGGCGACCGATTTCCGGCTCTATGTCCGCGACACGATCGACGATCTCGACGCGGCGCTGGCCGCCTTCCAGTGCGCGCTGGTGGAGCGGGCGATCGAACATGCCGCGACCGTCATGCCCGGTTTCACCCATCTGCAGACCGCCCAGCCGGTGACGTTCGGGCATCATCTGCTCGCCTATGTCGAGATGGCATCGCGCGACCGCGGCCGTTTTGCCGACGCGCGCAAGCGTCTCAACGAATCACCGCTTGGCGCCGCGGCGCTCGCCGGCACGTCGTTTCCGATCGACCGGGACGCAACCGCGAAAGCGCTCGGCTTCGACCACCCAATGGCCAATTCCCTGGATGCGGTCTCCGACCGCGACTTCGTGCTGGAGACTTTATCGGCGGCGGCAATCTGTGCGGTGCACCTGTCGCGCTTTGCCGAGGAGATCGTGGTGTGGACCTCGCCGCTGGTCGGCCTGGTGCGCCTCTCGGACAAGTTCACCACCGGCTCCTCGATCATGCCGCAGAAGCGCAACCCGGATGCGGCCGAACTGGTGCGTGCCAAGACCGGGCGGGTGATCGGCGCGCTGACCGGGCTGTTGATCGTGATGAAGGGCCTGCCGCTCGCCTACCAGAAGGACATGCAGGAGGACAAGGAGGGCGCGATGGAGGCGTTCGGCGCGCTCGCGCTTGCGGTCCGCGCCATGACCGGAATGGTCGGCGACCTCACGCCCGACCAAGCGCGGATGAAGCTCGCGGCCGGCGAAGGCTACGCGACCGCGACCGATCTTGCCGACTGGCTGGTGCGGACCTTGAAGATGCCGTTCCGCGACGCCCACCACATCACCGGGCGGATCGTGGCAATGGCGTCGAAAGCGGGCGTGGCGCTGCACGAGCTGCCGCTGAAGGCGATGCAGGAGGTCGAGCCGAAGATCACGGCCGAGGCTCTGAAGGTGCTTGCGGTGGAGGCCTCGGTGAAGAGCCGGACGAGCTTTGGCGGCACCGCGCCGAAGAACGTGCTGGCCCAGGCAAAGGCGTGGGCGAAGCGACTCGAAAAACAGCGAAAATTGGGCTGAGGACTCAAATTTCGCTGCAATTCCATGGTCATCCTGCTCTCGCCAGAACCGGGCAATCTTTGTATGGTGCGGCCCGCATTGGGGATTTCATCGTGACGAGCCATTTCCGCCCGGCGTCTTCGGGATGGGCCATTATTCTGTTGAGCGCGGCCTCGCTGGCGCTTGGGGGATGCGGGCGCAAGGGGCCCTTGGACCTGCCGCCGAGCGCTTCGTCACCGTCGGTTGCCGCGGCCCCCGACAGCGACGCGGAGGCTGCGAGCAAGCCGAGCGTGTTCAATCCGAACTACGGGACCGATGCGGCGCCGACCGCGCCCAAAGGCAACAAGCGGCCATTCATCCTCGACCCCTTGCTCGGCCCGGATCACCAGTGACGCCGCTTTGAAGCTCCTGCATCATGGGCGGCAAGTTCGATCAGGAATTTGAAATCGAAAAGCGGCCTTGGAATAAAGCAGCCTTGGAATCATGAATCACTTCGACTATCGCAACGGCGTGCTCCACGCCGAGGCGGTCAATCTGTCGGATCTCGCCAATAGCGTCGGCACGCCGTTCTATTGCTATTCGACGGCGACGCTGGAGCGGCATTACCGCGTGTTCACCGAAGCCTTCGCCGGCGAGAAGGTCTTGGTGTGCTACGCCATGAAGGCCAATTCCAATCAATCGGTGCTGCGCACGCTGGCAAAACTCGGTGCCGGCGCCGACGTGGTCTCGGGCGGTGAACTGAAGCGCGCGCTCACCGCCGGCATCCCGCCGCAAAAGATCCTGTTCTCCGGCATCGGCAAGACCGAAGCCGAGCTGCGGGCAGCGCTCGCGGCCGACATTCTCTGCATCAATGTCGAGTCCGAGCCCGAGCTCGAATTATTGTCGCGGCTCGCGGTGGAGACCGGGAAGACCGCGCGCATTTCGGTGCGGGTCAATCCCGACGTCGATGCCGGCACCCACGCCAAGATTTCGACCGGCAAGTCCGAGAACAAGTTCGGCATTCCGATCGCGCGTGCACGCGAGGTCTATGCCCGCGCGGCAAAGCTGCCGGGGATCGTGGTGACCGGTACTGATGTGCATATCGGCAGCCAGATCACCGACCTCAGCAAGATGGAAACGGCGTTCCGGATCCTTTCCGAATTCGTGCAGACCCTGCGCGCCGACGGCCACACCATCTCGCATGTCGATTTCGGCGGGGGCTTGGGCATTCCCTATTACATGGACCGCGAAGCACCTCCCGCGCCCGACGCTTATGCCGCGATGGTCAAGCGGGTGACGCACAATCTCGGCTGTACGCTGGTGTTCGAGCCGGGGCGGATGATCGTCGGCAATGCCGGCATCCTTGTCACCCGCGTGATCTATGTGAAGCATGGCGAAGCCAAGAATTTCGTCATCATTGACGCCGCGATGAACGATTTGATCCGCCCGACGCTGTACGAAGCCCATCACGACATCCTGCCGGTGGTCGAGCCCGCGGCGAGCGCCAACAGAATCGTCGCCGACGTGGTCGGGCCGGTCTGCGAGAGCGGCGACTACCTCGCGCTCGACCGCACTTTGTATGAGCCGAAGGCCGGCGACCTCCTGGCGATCATGACCGCCGGCGCCTACGGCGCGGTGCAGTCCGGCAGCTACAACACCCGCGCGCTGGTGCCCGAAGTGCTGGTCAAGGACGACCAATACGCGGTGGTGCGTCCCCGCGTCGAAGTTGAGGCCCTGATTGCGATGGATAAGGCCGCGCCGTGGCTATGAGCGGCCTCACTTCGCCGCGTGGCCGCCTTTTGCGCCACCCACCACGACGCCGGCTGCCTTCTCGATCGGCTTGATCGCGGTGGTGAAATCGGATTCCGGCCCCATGTCGCGGATCACGACCTCCCAGAGACGGCCGACCGCCTCGGCGACCTCCATCGATAGTCCCAGCGACTTCATCTCTTCCAGGCAGAGCCGCACGTCCTTCACCATCAGCGCGGTCGCAAAGCCGAAATCGAAACTGCGCGGCAGGATCGAGCGCGGAAACTTGTCGCGGCTCGCGGTATTCATGCCCGACCCGGCATTGATCACGTCGATCATGACGTTGGGGTCGAGCCCCGCCTTCACCCCCATCACCACGGCCTCCGAGGTCGCCACCAGCGCGGTTGCCGACAGGAAATTGTTGGCGAGCTTCATGGTCTGCGCCGAGCCGGGTTTTTCGCCGATGAAGAACACCTTGCCGATGATTTCGAGCGCAAGCTTCACCGCCTCGGCATGGGCTTTCGGGCCCGACACCATCACCGCAAGCGTTCCCTTCTCGGCGCCGCCGACGCCGCCCGAGACCGGGCTGTCGATCTGCACGATATCGCGCTTCTTGAGCAAATCGTGAATCCGCGCCGCCATCTGCGAACCAACGGTGGAGAGATCGACGAAGCGTTTCACCCGCTTGCCCTCGATGACGCCGTTATTTCCCGTCGCAACGTCAAGAGAGGCCTGCAGCGACGGCAGGCTCGCCATTACGGTCTCGACGCGGTCGGCGACTTCTCTTGGCGATGAAGCCGCCTGTGCGCCCATCGCCACCAGCCTGTCGGCCGCCTCCTTGCGCGTGTCGAACACGACGAGCTGATGCTTGGCCTCGATCAGGCGGCGGGCCATGGGAAAACCCATCTTGCCCAAGCCGATGAATCCGATTTCCATGGTGATGCGCCCTTAAGCCTTGTCCAACTCGGCGAACACTTCGCGCGCGATCCTGAAACTGTCGACCCCGGCGGGCACGCCGGCATAGATCGCGACCTGCATGAAGATTTCGCGGATTTCGTCTCTGGTGACGCCGTTGACCAGAGCGCCCTTGATATGGACCCGCAACTCATGGGGACGGTTGAGGATCGAGATCATCGCGAGATTGAGCATGCTGCGGGTCTTGCGCGGCAGCTCTTCGCGGCCCCAGACCGCGCCCCAGCAATATTCGGTGACCAGCTCCTGGAATGGCTTGTTGAAACTGTCGGCGTTTTTCAGGGCGTTCGAGACATAGGCGTCGCCGAGCACGGCTTTGCGAATTTCCAGTCCTTTGTCGTGTGTTTTCTGGTCCATGGGCTTCCTCTGGCGGTTTCTTGCTGGTTCGGCGAGGACGTTACGGGGTCGGGGGGCCGACGTCACGCCTTCGTGTTATGCGCGTTTTGGGGTGTGGGTTGTGCGATGCGGGACGTGCCTCACTGCCGCCGTTGTGCTAGGCTGTTGTTTGGTCAACCCGGAGAGATTGTTGAGCGGCGCCACCCCCGACCCGTCAGAACCAGTGCGCGATGCCGACGCAATGTCGCGGCTCAAGCTGACACAGGCCCTGCAACGGGCAAGATATGCGATCGCGTGGGAACGCGGCTGGCCGTATTTGGCGCGGCTTTTGACCGTCATCGGACTGTTTCTGGTGGCGTCCTGGGCTGGGCTGTGGCTGGCGCTGCCGTTCGTTGCGCGCGTCATTGGCTTTGGCCTGTTCCTGGTGCTGGCGCTCGGCGCGCTGTTTCCACTGCTGCGGTTTCGCTGGCCGAGCCGTGAACAGGGCTTGAGCCGGCTCGATCGCGGCTCCGGCATCCCGCATCGCCCGGCTACCGCGCTGACCGATACCCTGGTCACCCAGGACCCGGTGGCGCAGGCGCTATGGCAGGCGCAGCGCGAGCGCACGCTGGCCTCGATTAAGCGCATCCGTGCCGGCCTGCCGGCGCCGCGGCTGGTGATCCACGATCCCTGGGCGCTGCGCGCGCTGGTCGTGGTGATGCTGGTTGCGAGCTATGTCGCCGCCGGCGACGAGCGCGCCATGCGGGTCGCCGCGGCGTTCGACTGGAACGGCGTCTTGTCGCCGGCCAATATCAGGGTCGACGCCTGGGTGACGCCGCCGATCTATACCGGCAAGCCTCCGATCATCCTGTCGGCAGCGAACAAGGAAGCCGCGATCCCGGCGACCGGACCGCTGCCGGTCCCGGCGGGCTCGACGCTGATCGTGCGCTCGAGCGGCGGCACGCTCGATGTGGTTGCCGGCGGCGGCGTGACCGAGGCCGTGCCGGCCGAACAGGCGCCCAAGGGGACCAACGAAAAGCATTTCACGATAGCAGGCGACGGCACGGCGCATGTCCGCGCGCCCTCCGGCCAGCCGCAATGGAAATTCACCGCCGTTCCCGATCGCGCCCCGATGATCGCGCTGGCCAAGGATCCGGAACGCCAGGCGCGCGGCTCGCTGCAGATGTCCTACAAGATCGAGGACGATTACGGCGTCACCGGAGCGCAAGCGCATTTCGCTGCCCGCCCCGCCGAGACGCCCAAGGGAATGCAGGATAAGGGAATGCAGGATAAGGGAACGCAGGAGAAAGGGACGGCTGAAGCGCGTCCGCTATTCGCCGCGCCGCAATTTCCGCTGGTGCTGCCGAACGCGCGGACCCGCAACGGCGTCGGCCAGACGGTCAAGGATCTGAGCGACGACCCCTACGCCGGCGCCGAGGTCACCTTGACGCTGACGGCGAAGGACGAAGCCGGCAATGAGGGCAAGAGCGAACCGTTCAACATGCGGCTGCCCGAGCGTCTGTTCACCAAGCCCCTGGCACGGGCGTTGATCGAGCAGCGCCGCATCCTGGCGCTCGACGCCAACAAGAATTCGGACGTCTATACCGCGCTCGATGCGTTGATGATCGCGCCCGAACTGTTCATGGCCGACGAAGCCGGGCAATATCTCGGTCTCTACAGCGTCACCCGGCAGTTGGAGGCCGCCCGCACCGACGATGCGCTGCGCGAGGTGGTCGCGAGCCTCTGGGCGCTCGCCGTGACCATCGAGGACGGCGATATCACCGACGTCGACAAGGCGTTGCGCGCCGCCCAGGAGGCGCTCAAGCAGGCGCTGGAGCGCGGCGCCAGCGATGAAGAGATCAAGAAACTGACCCAGGATCTGCGCGCGGCGCTGGATAATTTCATGCGCCAGCTTGCCGAGCAGCTTCGCAACAATCCGCAAGCCCTGGCCCGGCCGCTCGATCCCAATACCAAGATCCTGCGCCAGCAGGACCTTGACAACATGATCGAGCGCATGGAGCGGCTGTCGCGGTCCGGCGACAAGGACGCCGCGCGGCAATTGCTCGAACAGCTGCAGCAGATGCTGGAAAATCTGCAGATGGCGCAGCCCGGCCAGTCCGGCGACAACGACATGGAGCAGGCGCTCAACGAGCTTGGCGACATGATCCGCAAGCAGCAGCAGTTGCGCGACCGCACCTTCAAGCAGGGCCAGGACTCCCGCCGCGACCGGATGCGCGGCAAGCAGGGCGATCAAAGCATGGGCGATTTGCAGCAGGACCAGCAGGGCCTGCGCGACCGGCTCAAGAAATTGCAGGAGGAGCTCGCAAGGCGCGGCATGACGCAGGGCCAGCGCGGCGAAAAGGGGCAACGCGGCGACCAGGGTGAACAGGGCCGGCAAGGCGACCAGGATGACGGTGGAGATGGTCTTGGCGAGGCCGACACCGCGATGGGCGACGCCAGCGGCAGGCTCGGCGAAGGCAATGCCGATGCCGCGGTGGATTCGCAAGGCAAGGCGCTCGAAGCGCTGCGCAAGGGCGCGCACAGCCTGGCGGATGCGATGCAGCAGGGCGATGGCGACGGCCAGGACGGCCCGGGCAGCCGTGTCGGAAGGCAGCAGAGCGGCGGCAACGCGACCGATCCGTTGGGCCGGCCGCTGCATGGCCGCGAATTCGGCGACGATCTGACGGTGAAGATCCCCGGCGAGATCGACGTGCAGCGGGTACGCCGGATCCTCGAAGAGCTCCGCCGCCGCCTCGCCGATCCGGCGCGGCCGCAGATCGAGCTCGATTATATCGAGCGGCTGTTGAAGGATTATTAGAGCATGATCCGGAAAAGTGGATACCGGTTTTCCGAAAAGATCATGCTCAAACAAAAAGATAGAGCGGGATGACGATTCGAAGAAAAGTCATCTCGCTCTAGGCTTCCTCCAAGCACACAAACCGTCATGGCCGGGCATAGAAGTCCGAAGGACGGCTATGCCCGGCCATGACGAGCTGAGAACTCAGCGTTGCCGACGGCTTGATGCCGCTCGCTACTGCGCCTTCCGCGCCGACAGCGCGTCGGCGACCGCGGTGCGGATATCGGCCACCGAAAACGGCTTGGTGATCACGTCGTGGGCGATGGCGCTGAGGTTGGACGCGCGTTCGCGCTGGTCGGCAAAGCCGGTCATCAGCAAAATCGTCAGCTTGGGGAAATCGCGCGCCACCGAAAGCGCGAGCGCAATCCCGTCCATCACCGGCATCTGGATGTCGGTGAGCAACAGATCGAAGGCGCCTTCCTCGTGCGTCAGGATTTCCAGCGCTTCGGCGCCGTCTTGCGCGGTGACGGTGTCGTGGCCGTCCATGGCGATTGCCCGCGCCACTAGCGCGCGCATCGAATCCTCGTCGTCTGCAATCAATACCCGCGGCATAGGCAGTTCTCAGTTGCGCCCGACCTTCTTACACGCTGCCGCCGGCGACGTCGCGCCAGTTGAAGAAGCGTATGTCGATATTGCGTCCTTCGGGGGGCGGCGAGGCGAGGCGCGATTTGAACCAGGCGTGTTTGCCAGGCTTCAGGACGGGCTGGTCCAGAACCGTGTTCCAGACGTAGATTTCGGCGCCCTGCGCGTCGCGAACGGAAAAGCGCAGCCGCGGCAATTCGACCGGCTTGTTGGTTTCGCCGACAATGACGCCCTCGATCACCAGTACCGGTTTGCCGTCCACGGTTTCCGTCGTGACCTTGACGTCCTTGAACGACACCCCGCGCAGGTTCACGTCGAGGCCGACCATCTTGTAGAATGAGGCGGTCTGCGGCAAGAGGCGCACGACGTCGGCGCGCCAGATCATCAGTGCCAGCACCAGCGCGCCCATCCCGGCGCAGGCGGTCTGCAGACCGGGTGTCAACCGGCCGAGGAACCCCGGCAGGCGCGAGCGGCCGAACCGCAAGCCTTGTGCATGGTGGCGGGCCATCGATTGCCAGCCGTCGTCCTCTTCGTCGTTCGCTGCCGTGGACCAATCGGTCGCGATCGAAGGGCTGTCGACGACGGGGGTTTCCGCACTGGCCTCCTCGCGGGCGAGCGCCTCCCATTCGGTGGCGGCATCGGCATTCGGACCGCCTTGGCTGGCCCTTTGGCCGGCCTCCGCCATCGCCGGTTCCGGCGCCACCGCCTCGATCGCGTCCTGCGGCCGCGCCAGCCAGACTTCCTTGCAGCGGCAGCAGCGCACGGTGCGGCCTTCCGCGCCTAGGGCGGCCAGATTGACGGCATAGGTGGTTGTACAATGAGGGCAGACGATGTGCATGGAGCCGATCTCCACCATGAGGCAGCCAGTCGGAAACGGGACGCCGGGATGCTACAAGCCGACCGTTAACGAATCGGAAACCATAACGGCGGCAAAACCGGTTTGTTGCCGGCCCCTCGCGGCCGGTTTTGGGGTGCCGGCCGCGCCACATCTCGCACGGAGCTGAGCTTGGTTCGGTTCGAAAATGTCGGATTGCGCTACGGGCTCGGCCCGGAGATTTTGCGCGACCTGTCTTTCCAGGTGCCGCCCCATTCCTTCCAGTTCCTCACCGGGCCTTCCGGCGCCGGAAAGACCTCGCTCTTGAAGCTGTTGTTCCTGTCGCTGCGGCCGACACGGGGCCTCGTCACCCTGTTCGGGGAGGACATTTCCCTGCTCGGCAAGGACGCCATCGCCAATCTGCGCAAGCGGATCGGCATCGTGCTGCAGGACTTTCGCCTGCTCGATCACATGACTACCTATGAGAACGTGGCGCTGCCGCTGCGCGTGATGGGCCGCGACGAATCGAACTATCGCAAGGAGGTCATCGATCTGTTGAAATGGGTTGGGCTCGGCGAACGGATGGACGCCCTGCCGCCGATCCTGTCCGGCGGCGAGAAGCAGCGCGCCGCGATCGCGCGCGCGGTGATCTCGCGCCCGCAATTGCTGCTGGCGGACGAGCCGACCGGCAATGTCGATCCGACGCTGGGCCGCCGCCTGCTGCGGCTGTTCATCGAACTGAACAAGTCCGGCACCGCGGTGATCATCGCGACCCACGACATCACGCTGATGGATCAGTACGACGCGCGGCGGCTGGTGCTGCATCAGGGGCGCCTGCACATCTATGAGTAGGATCGACGACCAGCGCCCGTTGGTAGATCTCGGACAAGAGCGTCCGCAGCTGCCGGCGCGTGCGCGTAACCTGTCGCCGATCGTGCCGCGCGCCTCGATCGCGGGCCGGGCGCTGGTCGCGGTCGTCGCGATCATGACCTTCCTGGCATCGATCACCACCGGCAGCGTGCTATTGGTGAGCGCGTCGGCGGCGGAGTGGCAGTCCGAGGTCGGCAGTGAGATCACCGTCCAGGTACGCCCGCAGGCCGGGCGCGATATCGAGCGCGACGTCGCGGCGGCGACGGAAGCCATGCGCGCGCTACCGGGGATCGTCGAAGTGAGGCCCTTCACCAAGGACGAATCGTCCAAATTGCTCGAGCCATGGCTTGGCAGCGGCCTGTCGCTCGACGAATTGCCGGTGCCACGCGTGATCGTCGCCCGGGTCCAGCCCGGCACCACCCCCGATCTGGCCGCGCTGCGCTCGAGGGTGACGCAGGCAACGCCGAGCGCGAGCGTCGACGATCACCGCGCCTGGATCGAACGGATGCGGTCGATGACCGGGGCAACGATGTTTGCCGGCTTCGGCATTCTCGCCCTTGTCATCGCCGCCACCATCATTTCGGTATCGTTCGCGACCCGGGGCGCGATGGCGGCCAACCGCCCGGTCGTCGAAGTCCTGCATTTCGTCGGCGCCGGCGACCGCTATATCGCCGACCGGTTTTTCCGGCATTTCCTGCAGCTCGGCCTTGAGGGTGGCTTGATCGGCGGCGGGATTGCGATGCTCGGTTTCGGCTTCTCCGAATCGATCGCCGGCTGGTTCTCCGGCACCCCGGTCGGAGACCAGTTCGCGGCATTGCTGGGGACGTTTTCGCTGCGGCCCTCGGGCTATATCGTGCTCGCCGTGCAGGCCGTGCTGATCGCGGCGATCACCGCCTGGGCGTCGCGGCGAACGCTGTTCACGACGCTCGATGACATCGATTGACCGGCGCGCGTTTTACGCGAATGCGGCGTCAAACCGGACTCCATTTCGCCTGAAAACCCTCTAAAATTGCAAGGGGGAGAGTTATAAGCCATCGCATGAGTCCGCAGGCCGACGATGATTCGCCGAATGCGCCCTTGCATGCGCCACGGGGCCGGCTACGCGCGACCGTCGTCGCGGTGCTGGCGATCGTTCTCGTCGCCGCTGTGATCGGCTTTGTCCGATTCTTGTCGCAGTTGCACGGCACCGAGACAAAGCCCGAGCGTCACGCCGACGGCATCGTGGTCTTGACCGGCGGCTCGTCGCGGGTCTCCGATGCCATGGAATTGCTGGCGGCCGGCTACGGCAAGCGGCTGTTGATTTCCGGGGTGCACCCGACCAACGACGCCAGCGACATCTCGCGTACGCTCCCCGACAGCCAGTCATGGATGGGCTGCTGCGTCGACCTTGACCGCTCCGCCGTCAACACCCGCAGCAATGCGGCGGAGACGCGGCGCTGGGCGCACGAACGCGGCTTCAAATCGCTGATCGTGGTGACATCGAATTACCACTTGCCGCGCGCAACCGTGGAACTGTCACACGCCATGCCGGATATCGTGCTTATTCCATTCGCGGTGGTCGGCGACAAATGGCGCGACGAGCCGTGGTGGACCAATGGTGCGACGTTGCGGCTGTTGCTGTCGGAATACGTGAAATATGTCGCCGCCGAGGTGCGGGTGCGTCTGGCCGATCTCGGTCTTGAACTGACGTCCGAATTGCCGGACCAGCCCGCCGGTTCGTTGCCACAGCACCGCCCGGCCACGGCAGACGCCAATTGATCGGGTCTTCGATGGCTTTGATTTTTCTGCGCTCGCTCGTCTTCAACGTGCTGTTCTA